>JAESFT010000107.1_pt1 | contig 124271 bp, 111 predicted proteins | sample 9269451 | NCBI WGS metagenome assembly JAESFT01 (sample SAMN14502557, study PRJNA617106) | algae metagenome | isolation source: Scytonema hyalinum WJT4-NPBG1 and co-occurring heterotrophs from well... | place: USA: Mojave Desert, Joshua Tree National Park, California | collected 2006-05-25 | reverse complement strand
CGTCAATGATAGCATAGACAGCAATTGTTTCATTTAACATAATTCCCCTCCGTTTTTCTTACTGGAGGGGATTTTATTATCTTTGCGATCGCCTTCTCAAATAACTAGCAACTTGGGTTATTACCAATTTCTTCACCAGAATCAACGATAAACTGTGGAAGTAATGGTGGTAGCCACTTGGAAATATCTGTGTAAAAAGGGTAGCCAATTAGGATTATTGGCATTCCAATAATAATCAGTTCGCTGGCATGGCTAAATACAAGTCGAGCAAATTGTTCCCAAGAGGGCAATGTCTCTATATTTAAGCTGGCAGCAAAATGTTTATCCAATAAAGGTTCTAGGTTAAGAATAACTACATCGTAATCCGCAACATTCAAGTATTTAGGCAATCTATCCCAACTGTAAGCGCTGATCTGTCTTGTATGGGGTGCTGAACCAAGAACAAGAATTCGCTTTTCTAAATGTTCTTCGACACTAGTTTGATTAAAATTTGCCTCTGCTTGCGACACCAAAGTTTCTCTCCTTAAGTACATCCCTAAATTTAGTGCTTACCTGCTACTTCACAAAGGACGTACAAACACTTAAATGCAGGTTATTCTATGCATTTAATAAATACCGTGTATTGTTATCAAAATTATAGTACAAAAGTACGCGTTCTCTTTGCCGAATTAAAATCAATCAAATAACATTGAGTTAGTCAGAGGAAATCAGAAGTTACTGAGTCCTGTAAGGTCTAAAAACTTCCACTTAAAAACCTGAATGGCAAACAGGTATCAAAAACACTAGGGACACCCATAAGGGTGTCCCTACATTAATGACAAAGTTAGCAACTCTAAAAATTCAATGAATTTTAGATTAATCTAAAATCCAAAATTACTTGTTACCGTTGCCGTTTCCACCATTGCCATTACCAGAGGTGCGGATGCGATCGGCAATTCTATCAGGAACTTCCTGAAGATGGTCGTATTCCCAATGGAAAGAACCAACGCCAAGAGTGAGCGATCGCAATTCTACGATAAAGTTTTGCATCTCTGCTTGGGGCAGGTAAGCGCTGACACTGTCCCATCCTTGCCAGTCGTGTATACCTTCATAACCCAAAATCTGCCCTCGCCTACCAGTCACAAGTTGCAGCACTTTGGCAGTAAATTCGGTTGGAGTAGAAACTTGCACACGGATAATCGGTTCTAGCAGAGTAGGTTCACACTTGGGTATTCCCGTTTGCATGGCAAGACGCGCGGCTTGCTTAAATGCTTGTTCAGAACTATCAACAGTGTGGTAAGAACCATTTGTTAGTGTTACCGCCACATCCACGATTGGGAAACCCAAAGGACCATGTGAGAGAAACTCCCGCACGCCTATTTCCACACCTGGGATGTACTGCTTGGGAACCACTCCACCGACAATAGTTTCTTTGAAGTTAAAGCCTTCGCCACGTGGTAATGGCTTGATGTCGAGATAAACATCGCCAAACTGCCCGTGACCACCACTTTGGTGTTTGTAGCGCCCGTGAATTGATGAGGCTGGCTTGCGAATAGTTTCTTTATAAGGCACTTGCGGTAAGTGCGTTGTCATCGGCAGATTGTATTTACGGCGTAGGCGGTCGAGTGCGACTTGCAAATGAATCTCGCCTTGACCCCAAAGGATAACTTCGTGGGTGTCGCCGTGTTGCTCCCAAGCAAGAGAGCAGTCTTCTTCCAACAGCTTGGTAATAGCACTGCTGAGTTTAACTTCATCGTTGCGCTTTTCCGGAGTAATCGCTAGGGCATAAACTGGTTCTAGCTGCTCAGCTTTGGGTAATGCTGTCGTCAACTGCTCACAAAAAAGAGTATCCCCAGTCTTGATACTCTCTAAACGACTGACAGCAACCACTTCACCAGCACAAGCTTCGTTAATTTGCTGCTGTTGTTGTCCCATGAGGCGGTAAAGACCACCAGCGCGAACGCCATTGAGAACAATACCGTCTGTTAACTTACCCCGCCAAACTCGCACCAGAGAGAGTTTGCCACCTTGGGGAGTGTAATAAGTTTTTAGTACCTGCGCTATAGGAGAATCGCCTTTTTGAGCCTTCAAGCGACGTTCTGCCATAATTTCTGGTTCTGGGGCTTCCTTAAGTAAAGCTTCTAAGAGCGGGCGTACGCCATAATCTTGTTCAGCAACTCCAAAGAAAACGGGTACGACCAAATCTGCCCCTAATTCCAGTTTCAAATCTGTGAGGATTTCTTCTTGGGGCGGTTCGATGTCTTCTAAAAGTTCTTCTAATAAATGGTCGTCAAAGTTTGCCAAAGCTTCGAGCATTTCTGCCCGTGCCATATGTTCTTCTTGTTTGAGTTCTTCAGGGAAGGGGATGGGGTCAGCAGGACCACCTGCATGGTACTTGTATGCTTGCTCGCTTACCAAATCAATAAAGCCAATAAGCTGTTCCCCTTGGATGATGGGATATTGATGCGCTACCAAGGGACGGCTGGAAACGCCTTTCAGGGCGTGCAATGTGTTTAGGACATTGATATTAGCGCGATCCATTTTGTTGACGAACACGAGGTGAGGAATTTCCCAGTCGTCAAGAAATTTAAATAAAGGAGCAAGGGTGAGAACTCGGTCTGTAATGGGTTCGCAAACTACAATTGCCGCATCCACTCCCATTAGGGCGTTGTAAGTTTCTTGGGCAAATTCCACACTTCCAGGACAATCAATAAATGTGAAGCGAGTGCCATTATACTCAGTGCTAGCAGCACTCACTTCTACACTCATGTGGCGATCGCGCGATTCAGCAGCACTATCTCCTACTGTGTTGCCATCCTTAACGCTCCCTTTGCGAGTTATCGCTCCTGTAACGAATAATAAACTTTCCATTAATGTGGTTTTGCCACTTAAATATGGACCGACAATTGCCACATTCCGCGAACCCGATTTGACTTTTTCGTTCATACAACCTCCTTAGCGGCTTGCCACGTTTTGCCGCGTTATCCTAAGTTATTGAGGATTTAACATTGATGATTGAAAAGATTATCCTGTCTTTAACTTGAGATTATCTCTCCTTTAATATAGCCAGTTAAAAATCGTATTTTCTCGTAATATTTACTACAGCAAAAATTAAGAATTACAAAAAATACTATATAAAATTCAAGTTATGTGAATATATTCAGGTTTCCGACAAACTTTGTAAAGTAAATGTAACTCAAATTCCCACACAAGAAAACAATGCGAGTTCCTCTTTATAAATATCACCTCCCAGCTTTGGTGATCATATTAGTGGCAGAAAGCTTTCTCTCCCCCTTCGGGTATGCCTATGTCCTTCGGACAGGCTACGCGAACGGCACGGCACCGTATGCGCAAAGCGCACGCCTTACGGCGAACGCTGCGCGTTCGCGTAGCGGCTCCGCAGGAGCTAGCGCTTACCCAGTCGCCTGCGGAGGGAAACCCTCCTGCAGCACCGCAGTTTCTCCCGGAGGGTTTCCCTCCTCAGAACTGCTCGCTGTCTCACCATCTTCCCCAGCCACTCCATCTCCTCGTGATCCCCACGTGCCTCTACTGGCGCAATACGTTGATAGCAGCGCTCAAGACTACTTGACTCAAGGGGTGCAGGCGATTCAGGTAGCGAGAGTACAAGATGCGATCGCCTTATTTCGCAAAGCCACAGAACTTGATCCCAATTTAGCCGCAGCGCACTACAATTTGGGACTAGCACTGCGACAAATAGGACAATTACAACCTGCTGCTGATGCATTTTACAAAGCTACACAAGCTGATCCCCAGTTTGCCTTAGCTTATGCGAATTTGGGCGGATCGCTATTGGAAGGAAGCAATTGGCAGCAAGCGAACGATTACTTGCAACGAGCCTTGCAACTTGATCCCAAACTGGGAGTTGCTCACTATAACCTAGGGTTGCTGCGCGAGCAACAACGAGATTGGGACAAAGCGATCGCATCCTTTAAAAAAGCAATGGATCTGAGCAAAAATGCACCAGAACCTGCCTATCATATGGGCATATGTTATTTACAACAAGGAAAAGCTGATAAGGCAAAAGATGCCTTTCGCAAGGCAGTGAAAATCAATCCCAAATATTCAGAAGCTCATTACAATCTCGGGACAGTTTTGTTTAGCCAAGGTAAGTTAAAAGATGCATTAGAAGCTTTTAGAAAATCGGCAGAAGCAAATACAAATAACGCCAATGCTTATTATGGAGCCGGGTTGGCTTTTATACAGTTAAGGCAATATCCAGAAGCGGCACAAGTTTTGCAATATGCCAGAGATTTATACAACGGTCAGCGTAATTTCCAGTGGGCGAACAATGCGGCACAATTATTACAACAGGCGCAAAACCTAAATTATCAGCCTCGTTAAAGCGTAATCACGGCACAATAAAGAAAGCGTAATCGCGGCACAATAAAAGTGTCAAAGAGACTGGCTGGTGTGGTTTAAAGTTCTCCTGTTTGGAATCAAAATGCTCATGAAAAAGCGCCTCAAAAGCCAATTCTTGTTCTGCGATCGCTGGCTGGATCGGCATTCGATTGTTCGCAATATGGAAGCTTTCCAAGACCTAATTGTGATTATCCTATGCCTAGGTCTATTTGCCGTCATGCTTATTCAGTTGTGCGGGCTATTTATCGCCCTCACACAGTCACTGGATTATAAACTCGTAACCGCCAAGATATTATTTATCTTGATTTTGGTCGAGTTATTCCGTCTGCTCATGGTTTACTTGCAAGAACACAGCATCTCCGTAGGAGTGGCAGTAGAGGTCACAATTGTATCTGTACTGCGAGAAGTAGTAGTTCACGGAGCATTGGAAATTTCTTGGGTTCAGGTTGCTTCAATTTGTGGCTTATTGTTTATATTGGGCGGGTTACTGCTAGTGTGTGCCAAGACGCCACATATGGACTGCATAAGTGCTAACACTAAATTTTGTCCTGTTAAGCACGGTGAGATTAGACAACATGAAATTGAGCGTGAATTCAAGCATTCACATCGCTGTGAGGAGATTGCTTGAACAGTAGAGATGTGTTTAGCTTCTTATCTCGTTCCCAGGTTCCACCTGGGAACGTAACCTTTTAAGCTAATACTTTATCTACCGATTACGTATCCTCGCATACTCTTTTAGGAAGATGAATACCTCTTTTAGAGCAAGTAGAAGTGAATAAGAAACCTAAAGGAGGGTAAATCTATGGTTCAAACCGCAGGAAACACTCAAACTCAAAATCCCATTAGCAACCTGGAGTATGACTTCCTCACCGTGTTGCACAACAAAGCTGAAGCAATCAAAGCTTATGAAACTTACATCAATGATGCACAGCAAGCTGGTTCTCAGCCTTGTGTAGAACTGTTCCAGAAGTTGCGGCAGTCTGATATTGAGCAAGCGCAGGAAATCCGCAACCACCTTCAGCAAGTCATGCAGCACGGTAAGATGTAAGCCTAGTTATAACGTAGGCTTTAGGCAGATTTTGCACTAGTGCCGATAGGCTACACAAACCAAGCCCCTTCGGGTATGTCCTCCGGACACGCTACGAATTGCGCCAGTTGCCTAGGTTGGGAAATCCGCGTAAGCCGCTTCCTACAACGCTACGCGCAATTCGTAGCTCCTGCTTTACGAGGCAGAGGACTGGTCTCACCGCCTGCGCGGGCTAAAAAATTAAGGCGTAAAAAACCAGATTTGGTATTCTCTTGTTCCCAGGTTCTACCTGGGAACGCATTTTCCACCTACTAGTTAAAAGCTTTTATACAGCATAATTTCATAACAATAATGTTTATTAAACAGTTACTAAAGCTTTAAGCTAATATATGCAAATCCCGCTGCAACCTCTTCATGCAGCGTGTCCTAATGTTGTAATATATAGCGCTTCTGGTTTGAATGAAGTACAAATTAACTAGTGTTCCATGAGTCTTCATCTCTGGTTCATTATTTCTTTGCTATACTTCACCCAATTCCAAACCGCTGTATCATTTAATTAAGCGGTTGTTCTTGTTAGGTATGCCGAAATTTTGATAGGGCTTTCATATAATTAATAATACATAAATTAGCAAAAAAACACTAAATTTTAAACCACGGGATGATCATCAACCCGTTGGAAAATCATCTAAGTTATGATGTGCAACCCTCCAGAATCAGATCCATATGGCGATATTCTTATTGTTGATGATGAGCCAAATAACTTGCGAGTTTTATCTACACTTGTTCGGTCTTACGGCTATCAGGTTAGACAAGCTATTAGTGGAAGCGTAGCCCTTAGAGCTGTGCAAGCACAACTACCAGACTTAATACTGCTGGATATTATGATGCCGGAAATTGATGGTTACCAGGTTTGTCAGCAGTTGAAACTCGATCCTAAAACTCGCGATATACCCATCATTTTTTTGAGTGCGTTGGTTCGAGGGGTAGACAAGGCGAAAGCTTTTCAAGTGGGGGGAGCAGACTATATCACCAAGCCGTTTCAAGTTGAAGAAATTTTAGCAAGAATCAAATATCAACTGACAATTCGCACCCTGCAAACTCAGCTTCAGCAGAAAAATCAGGAACTGAGTCAGCAGAATCACCAGCTAAAAACAGAAATCAACATTCGTCAGCAAACCGAAGCTGAACTGCGGCGTTCACAAGCCCAATTACAAGCTCGAAAAGAGCAACTCCAGCAGGTTATTGATAACCTCAAGCGTACTCAAGCGCAGCTTGTGCAAAGCGAAAAGATGTCTAGTTTGGGACAGATGGCGGCTGGGGTAGCTCACGAGATTAATAATCCCATTAGCTTTATATACGGGAATCTTGATTATGCTTCTCAGTATATGCAAGCTTTAATGGAGGTTGTCAAACTATATACTAAACATTATCCTCAACCTCATGTAGAAATTTTACAGGCAATACAAGCCAATGAACTCGATTTTGTCGTTGAGGATTTTCCAAAAGTACTGGCGTCGATGAAAGAGGGCGCAGAGAGAATTCGAGATATTGTGCTGTCAATGCGCTATTTTTCTGGCTCAGACCAGGCTTATGCAAAGCCTGCTGATATTCACAAAGGACTTGATAACACCTTGATAATTTTACAAAACCGTCTGAAAGCGCAAAAAAGCCAAGTAGCAATTGAGATCAAGCGAGAATACGGAAAAATTCCCTTGGTGAATTGTTATTTAGGACAAATCAATCAAGTTTTTATGAATCTTTTGTGTAATGCAATAGGTGCTTTAGAGGAAAAGCAAAATGAAGGCACTTTTAAACCAACTATAAAAATTAGTACAAAACTTACCCATAACAGCAAAGAATCTCAAGACAAAAATTCAAAATGGGTTGAGATTCGTATAACTGACAATGGCACTGGTATCCCCTACCAACTTCAAAACCGTATCTTTGACCCCTTTTTTACGACAAAGCCTGTGGGCAAAGGCACTGGATTAGGGTTATCAATCAGTCACTCCATCATCGTCGAGCAACATCGCGGTCAATTACTTTGTCGTTCAGAACCTGGACGTGGAACAGAATTACTCATTAGACTTCCAATATAAGCAACTGATACCAAGTTGCATTCATAGATCTTACCCCTCTTTGAAGCACAAAGAGGGGCTAATAATGAGGTGCGAGATTGCTCTAATAAGCGTCCTGCAACTCATAGAAGTCAGGCGACACGTAATCCTTACGCAGGGGCCAACCTACCCAATCTTCTGGCATCAAAAGCCGCTTTAGGTCTGGGTGCCCTTCGTAGATAATGCCGAACATATCGTAGGACTCGCGTTCTTGCCAGTCTGCTGCCTTCCAAATCCAGTAGACCGAGGGGACTCTGGGATTTTCCCGCGGTAGGAATACTTTGAGACGCACTTCCTGTGGACGATCAGCATTATCACTGAGTTTTATCAAGTGATACATACTTGCCAATTGCTGTCCTGGTCCCAAATCAATCCCAGCTTGACACTGTAGGTAATTAAACCCGTAAGCATATAGCGCAGTGGAAAGTGGTAGCAAAAAATCTGCCTCGACCTTAATGATCTCTACACCTTCATGATCTGGTTCTAAAGACTCATGGTCAAAGCCATTTTCTGTCAACCACTGAGAAACTTCACCCGCTTTGACTATTGACTGTTCCTCTGCTGGTGCTGGTTTCGATTCTTCAGCCACGGTTAGTTTCCTCCTTTTGTACCTTTTGAGTCAAAAGAGCAGGTGGAACTGGTAGACCGATCGCTTCGGTTAATTCCTTCGGCGGTGTCATGCGAGACTCAGTCTGCAAATACTTACCCGTGTTAATTTGCTCTGCGGGCTTGAGGTTGTGAGTTGTGCTGTAGTAGCGGTGAGTTTGCTTAATCAGACTCCGCTCTTGGATCGAATCATTTGCTATCTTCTTCCGCAGCTTAATAATCGCGTCAATAATCGCTTCTGGACGCGGCGGACAACCGGGTAAGTAAACGTCCACTGGAATCAGCTTATCGACTCCACGTACTGCTGTGGGGGAATCAGCGCTGAACATACCGCCAGTAATCGTGCAAGCACCCATAGCAATCACGTACTTAGGTTCTGGCATTTGCTCATAAAGACGCACAAGCTGAGGTGCCATCTTCATATTGATTGTCCCTGCCGTAATAATTAAGTCGGCTTGGCGGGGGCTAGAACGGGGAATCAGACCAAAGCGGTCAAAGTCAAATCGGGAACCAATCAAAGCTGCAAACTCAATAAAGCAGCAAGCGGTACCAAACAGCATGGGCCACAAGCTAGAAAGGCGCACCCAGTTGTACAGGTCATCAACTGTGGTTAGGATGACGTTTTCTGACAATTCTTGGGTTACTGTAGGACGCTCTATCGGGTTGAGGATGCGTTCTTTTTGCTGCTGCTCTATGTTAGTATCTAAGACCATTCCAAAGCTCCTTTACGCCATGCGTACACGAGGGCAATTACAAGAATTGCAATAAAAATTAGCGCTTCAATAAATGCCAATAGCCCTAGACGGTGGAAAGCAACCGCCCAAGGATATAAAAATACAGTCTCTACATCAAAAATGACGAAGACGAGCGCAAACATGTAGTAGCGGATATTGAACTGAATCCAAGCTCCACCGATGGGTTCCATGCCGGATTCATATGTTGTGCGCCGTTCTGGGTTGCGACCGCTGGGTCGCAGGAGCTTGGACGCTGATAGAGCCAAGGCAGGCACTAGGCTACAGAGGATGAAGAAGCCTAGAAGGTACTCGTAACCGCTAAGGACAAACACAATGAATTTCTACCGCTTTTGGTGCTAATAAACTTGTAACCTTCTTTTACATTATATCTCTTTGACTTTTTTGAATCCTGAGAAATAGAGCTGGAGACGATTTGATTCGTTTTTGCTCAAGATAGAAAAACCTAACACTTATGTCATAATTTTTAACGTATATTTAAGATTTGCCTCTCACCAACGCCAAGAGCCATGAGCGAACAAGCTGTTGAGACGAACGCGTTAGACCGCTACGAGTGCCGTGCCTGCGGTTACGTTTATGAACCCGAGAAGGGAGATGACAAGCATGACATCGCCCCAGGGGTACCCTTTGAGCAATTATCTTCTACTTGGCGCTGCCCAGTTTGCGCTGCAAAGAAGAATGCTTTTGCGAACATTGGTCCTGCCGGTACAGCATCCGGCTTTCAAGAAAATCTGAAATATGGTGTTGGTGTGAATAACCTCACACCAACTCAGAAGAACCTGCTGATTTTCGGGGCTTTGGCTCTTGCCTTCTTGTTTTTTATGAGCCTCTACGGCGTACAATAAGACGCACTTTTAACGCGGAGGGTGTGCCATGAACCAACACCAAACCCATACACAAATTCAAAAATTCAAAAAAAACTAACAGATTAAAGATGCGCTCAATTGTGAAAATCTACCAACGAATACTCGCTTTGTTCGTGGTCATCCTTGTGTGTGTTGGTTGTAGTAATGTCCCTTCGACCAGCTACAATCCTTGGGAAGTGATTTCCATCCCAACAGATGCAAAACTACTGGATATTGCCTTTACAAATGACCCCCAGCATGGTTTCTTAGTAGGCAGCAATGCCACTCTGTTGGAAACAAAAGACGGTGGCAGAACTTGGCAGCCTCTAGAATTAAAACTGGATGACCAAAGGTACCGTTTTAACACTGTCAGTTTTGCAGCTAAAGAGGGGTGGATAGCTGGAGAACCTTCTCTACTGTTGCACAGCACTGATGAAGGTCGTTCTTGGTCACGCATTCCCCTGAATGAAAAGCTACCAGGTAGCCCCGTGAGTATTGTGGCACTGGCACAAAACACAGCTGAGATGGCTACGGATGTAGGAGCAATATACAGAACCACAGATGGTGGACAAAACTGGAAAGCGCAGGTGGAACAAGCCGTTGGTGTGGTTCGTAACATCGAACGTTCTGCTGATGGCAAATATGTTGCTGTTTCTGCAAAAGGTAACTTCTACTCGACTTGGGAACCAGGGCTAAATGCTTGGATACCTCATAACCGGAATAGTTCCAGACGGGTAGAAAATATGGGATTTACCGATCAGGGACAAATGTGGATGTTAGCACGGGGTGGTCAGGTACAATTTAGTAACCCACAAGAGCCTGACAAGTGGCTGGAAACTCAATATCCAGAACTCTCGACCAGTTGGGGCTTACTTGATTTGGCTTATCGTACACCCGATGAAATTTGGGTCAGTGGTGGTAGTGCTAATTTGCTGCGGAGTTCTGATGGCGGCAAAACCTGGGAAAAAGACCGTGACGTTGAAACAGTTCCCACTAATTTTTACAAAATTGTTTTTCTCAACCCGTCCAAGGGATTTGTGATTGGCGATCGCGGTGTTTTACTCAAATATAATCCCAATATTGCAGCTACTTCTAAATCAAAGGCTGCGTAAGTATTTATTCCTATTTATGAGAAAGAAGTTACGAGGTGTAACTCTTTCTTAACTTTGTAGGATAATGATCTCAATAACAATCTTGCTGAAGGTAGGGGTATAAATGTCGGGTACTACTGGAGAACGTCCATTTTCGGACATTATTACGAGCGTTCGTTACTGGGTGATCCACAGCATCACCATTCCTGCACTGTTTATTGCGGGTTGGTTGTTTGTCAGCACCGGCTTAGCATACGATGTGTTTGGTACTCCTCGCCCTGATGAGTATTACACACCAGCACGGCAGGAATTGCCAATTGTGAATAACCGTTATGAAGCAAAACAACAAGTAGAGCAATTTAGTAACACAAAGTAGTTTGAAATCATGACTAGCGGCAATAACATCAATCAACCAGTTTCGTATCCAATTTTTACAGTCAGATGGCTTGCAGTTCACACCCTAGCTGTGCCAACTATATTCTTTTTGGGTGCGATCGCTTCCATGCAGTTTATTCAGCGCTAGGAGAAAATCATGGAAAGAAAGGGAAATCCCAATAATCAGCCGGTTGAACTCAACCGGACTTCGCTTTACCTGGGACTGCTACTCGTTTTCGTTCTGGGCATTCTGTTTTCCAGTTACTTCTTTAACTAAAACTAACTGGAACGACAGCTATTGACTGCTGTTTATTTTTTAACTTTCGTCGCTAATTTTTTATCAAGGGAGGAGAGACTGTGTCTGGAAGTGGCAGAATTCCCCTGTGGGTTGTTGCAACAATCGCAGGGTTAGGCGTAATTACTGTTGTAGGTATTTTCTTTTACGGAGCCTACGCTGGACTTGGTTCTTCAATCTAATGGTAGTTTGAGCCGAATAACACAATTGCTAATTGCTATTTGCGTGCATACTCATGGCAATATACAATTAGCAATTAGTAGCTGTAAGCGAGATTTAGCTAATAGCACAAGTTGAAGAATCGATTAAAAATCAGTATAAAAAAACCGCCCGTCTTTATAAGATGGGCGGTCAATTTTTAATTCATGATTAAGTCAGTTGACTAATTTAGCCGATGTCATCGCGTTCAATGTATAACAACATAAACGCAAATGTCACAGCTGGAACAACTAGACCAGTTACAGGAACGAGGATGGAAGGCACAAATGAAGCTGCGTACATCAGGATGGAAGGCACAAATGAAGCTGTGTACATAAAATTCCTACCTATGAAACAAACTACAATTCAACAAGAGCTTACTGCAAAATTTCCCCTAATTTTTTAAATTCTAAAGATTTTTAACACAGTCAGGATTTGATAGGAGCTTCCAATTCAAAATTTAAAAATTTACCTACTTACCTACACCTTTAGATTAAAGACCTAAAAGTTCATCTAACTGTAAAGTCGGCAAGTCCGGAGGAATCACAGTCCGCTGGATAGTGGTTTTGTGGCTTTCCTGCTGAGTAACCATATTCACAGCGATCGCTTCTAAGCGAATTTCCAAACACCCAAAAGGAACAATGATCTGAGTGGTTTCTTCCAATCCTCCAGAAGAGTTAGGTAGTAAATTTGTCAACCAAAGCGGATCTTCCAGCAACCAGCGAGTTTGGCAATCCTCAACCCATAACTTGACAGCCACTTCCGGGCACACTTGCGCTAACTGTACGCGTACCCTAACAGATTTTCCACACACAAGTTCGCCTGGTGGCAAATGCAATTGCGGAACTGGTAACGCTTCCGTAATTTCTTTTCCTAAAGGCAAATAAAATAATACATTTGATACTGATGCTTCTTCCTGTTTGGAAGGTTGGTTTTTGAAAGAATCAGCTTCCGTTTCATTCGATGTATCATCTACAACGATTTCCTGTACCAACCAAGCCGACGATACCCCGTCATGAGGCGCAGAGGAAGCGACGGAGGGAGAATTTATCTGCTTGTCCTCTTGAGTGTGTATCGCAATTTGTTCTTCTATCTTTGTGTCCTGTAGATTCTCAGCGTCGCCATTCCCCTGCGTGTGTGTATCAAGCTCCTCAGATACCTGCTCTTGGCTTGAGACAATATAGGTATAGTCCTCTTGGTTTTGCAAATTGATGGGTTCAGGCAAAGAGTACCCTTGAGTATGCATCCACTTTCTAATTAACGGGGATATGTAGGGACTGCTTGTCGTGATTAATTCCGAACTAGAGGGACTCACGAATTTGACAAACGATGTGTCTTGGGATTGTGCATCCTCTGCGACTGATAACGCTGCATATTCATGATCAATCTCACTCGTGTGCCGCTGCGAGTCAACAGGCGCAGGAAAGTCAAAGATCTCTAGCGGATTGTGCTTAATGACTTCTATTTCATCCTGCGATGCTTTTAGTCGTTTTAAGTAGGGAAAAGCCGTACCCTTGCTGATGACATAACTAACAGCAGTTACAGTGCTGTTTTTGTCTGAATTCTCCAACTTTAAAGGAGGTTCTGAAACCGCAGGACTCATCATCTGATTTTGGTGCTGAGCAAACCTCGGTAATTGAGGTGAAATCGCTGCTGATTTACGAAGTGATTGCCGGTTAAGTCTGGGTGGTAGGGATTTTTTTGGAGATGGATGCAACAGAAGCGATCGCGCTTTGTTTGGAGTCTTTACCAGATTGAAAAGTTTTAAATCTAGAGGTATGGATAGTTTTTGGGCTTCACAAGTCGCCAGTGGTTCACTTTTTCTGAATACAGCACTGGTTGCTAGTAATTCTATAACATCTGTAATTGTGAAAGATTCCTTAGCTAAGAGTACCGCGTTACCACCAATTGTGAGGACGCCATACAAACTGATTTCTCCCAAAATCAGCTTAGATTCACAATCAGGTGGAATCTCTATCGAACATCTGATAGGAAACGGTATTAACTTTTCTGGTAAGGATTGCCGCACTCGCCTGATGATTTCAGAACCTTGGGGTGAGCGCAGTTCTATTCTTATTTCTCCTCCATAAAGTCTTTCATAATTTGATGTTTGGCTCAGATCCAGCGTCGCTTCTTTTTGCTCCACACGCCCATTAATCGTGATAGTCTCTCCCCAACGAGCAATGTAGATTTCTTCTTCAAGTTTCACAGCAAGCAATGACTCTGGCATATCTGCTGGAGAATCCTCAACTGTTTTGTCATCTTCGGGCAACAATTCAGAAGCAGGTAAAGCCAGTTCTATTAAGTTTTGTAAAATATGTTCTGCTGTCTCACCTTTAAGCCAGACTGGACTGATCGGCTGCTCAATAATCGCTTCTTGTTGAGACAACTCAGCACTTAAGACAGGTAATTCCTCGTTGTTTCCTCGTCCTACCTCCTTTGCAGCGACTTTAGGTAGGACTTGCAACTGGATAGTGTGTTGCCACAGTTTAGGTTTACCAAGATCGGACATCAACTTACCAGAACAACGTAACTCCCAAACTCCTGGCTTGAGGTAAGTATAGGGAATGACAGCTATTAAGCCTTCAGAGTTTGTGCGGCGCGATCGCACCTGAATTCGCCGCTTTGGTGGAACCTCCAAGGTTGAGGTATGAGTGATCTGTACTTCCACATCTACGTTAGCAAGGTCAGAACAAGCTACAACTCTATACCGACCTTCTATAATTTCCACATTTGGGGATTCCAAGGGACGCCAAGAGCGATCGCGAACGCGATGGGTGTCCGGAGGACTCAGCAGGAGAAAAGCACCATCGCCCTTTGGGGGGTTCTGTTTGGGAGCATCGCCCTGTTTCTGTATCAGAAATTGCCAGTGTTCCATTTTGAGTGATGCCCAAACCGTGGAGCCGTTCTCGTGATGTTTGAATTATCTTGCTTGCCAGTTTAACTCAGCAAGTTGAAAATTTATCGCCTGATTATGTTGTTTTGATTCAAGTCATTAACACTGAGTCATTTTGAACCATCGCTTGCAAGCCTGCACTCGTTAGAGCGCATATGACGAACATAAATATCGAATTATTGGGTCGAGAAACCTTAAGGAGTATGGATAAAATAAACTGCAAAACTTAAATCTTGTAGGGTGTGTTATCGCGTAGCGTAACGCACCACCTGATTTTAGGTGCGTTAGCACGAATGTCCGTAACGCACGCTATGAAACTTGCTCTTTATTAACTCCATATTCCTAACCCAACAATTCTTAAATATGCGTATACTTACTGAGACTTATACACTATAACGATTGTGATAATAAGTCAAAATTTGCTGCACCCGTTGCCGACTTTGAGCGCCAGAGTTTGGAGTGTACTCAATCCACAAGCCATTGATTTGGCTTTGATTGTAGTCAAACTCTTGGGAGGTTTGGGGAATTAAATTAACTTCTACTCCTTCTACTTGACGTAAATGAGCTGCTATCTCTCGATAGACTGCTAAAGGTAAACCAGCAAATTCAATTTTTTCTCTTGTCTCCATGTTTAAGTAGCTCCGCCTGGAACAGGGTTTTGGGGTGGTTCTGTCAAAGAAACAGGATTTCCCCCAGAAGCAGCAGTTGGTGGCGTTTGGGTAGCAATTCCTTCCCCTACCATTCTGGCAACTTCAATACCATATTGTTCCAGAATTACGCTCGGTTCGGAGCCTTCATTGATCTCAATACGTTTAATCAGCACTCCATTTGCCAGGCGCTGTCCTACTTGCACATACCGACTTGTTGTCTCATTGGGTACTTTGATAATTGCTTGCGGTTCGGAGCCAATGAGAACCACACCAGAAACAAAAACTGCTCTGGCTAAGTCTGGTTGTGGTGGTGGTGGTAATACAGATGATAAAGCAGGGTTGGGGATAACTTGGGGTAAAACTTTAGGCAGCACAGGAGTAACAGCACGTTTGGAATTGACTTTAACAGATGCGATGGGTAAAGCGGGCGCTTTACCCATCGCGCTTTGCGCGGCTTTCTCCAGGAGCATCGCCGCCTGCGGCGCGGTGCTAAGCGCACGCAGGCTACGCGAATGCGCCATCGCCGCTTGCGGCGCTGTTCCTTGCCCAATCAGCCTTTGGGGCGCAGCGCTTTGCCCAATGGCTGTTTTGTTGATTCTGTGCTTCTTTTGATTTAAAGGGTTTTTGGTTGTAGTAGCTATCACATTGCTTTGCCGTTTACTCTTAGCTGCTGGTAGAGGTAACTTAGAAACGGGTTTTACCACTACAGGCGTATTTGTTACTCCAATCGAATAAGGTTCCACAATTTGTGCAAACGGGTCTTTCCGACCTTTTGAGACAACCCCTACCCGTTGTGTAGCATTCGTTGGTTGAATCAAGTTAGCAGTAGTTGTAATCACTGGTGGAGTCTGTTTGGCAGACACGACTGGGTTATTAAACGGCTGATTTGCTGCTTTTTGAGTCGCTGCTGGCGTGTTAGTAGATGTAGGATGACTAGATTGATCACCTTCTGAGGAACAGGAGGCGATCGCCAAAGCTAGGATAGTCGCTATTGCAATTTTTGAATTTCTGCCCATGAGCTGTTCTCAAAAGCCATATAAAAATTTGCTTGTCGAAGCCAATATGCCTAAAATTTACATACTAAGTACAGCTTTGCGTAAAATCGTAGCGTTTTTAAACGCAGAGGAGCGCGGTGAACCAGCGCTCTTTGGAGGGTTTCCCTCCGCAGGCGACTGGTGAACCCGAAGGGAGTCAGCGCAGAGGGACGCAGAGCCTTATTACCAAGGTTGTTTTAAAGACTCTAGCTTTGAGTTAGATTGCGGATTGACTAAGTTTTGCCGTTAATCCTCTGCCATACACATGAGATTTTTCAGCAAGTCTAGCCCTTTCTTGATCCTACGAGAAACCGTGACTACACTTATACCAAGGCGTTCTGCTACTTGTTTTTGCGTCAAATCATGCAAAAACACAAATTCCAAGACTTCGCGGGTGCGTTGTTCTAACTGCACCAATGCTTGTTGGAGCCGAATTTGGTCTTCTTGTGCCAGTTGAAAGCTGCGGTAGCGGTTATCCGGAACGAGTTCTGCCAGTAAAGTTGCGCCTTCATCTCCATTCTGCACTGGGACATCGAGGCTTAAAGGGGCGCGGTTAGCCCATGCTAATTTGATTTCCTGCCATTCTTGTGAGGAAATTTCCAATGCTGCTGCTAATTCAGAGTCAGTAGGTTGGCGATTGTATTTTTCCCGTAAACAACGCGAAACCAAGATTGCTTGCTGTTGCAGCGCTAACCAGCGTCGGGGAATTCGCACGGTGACTCCTTTATCTCGAAGATAGTGTTGGATTTCACCGCGAATATACGGAATGGCAAAGGAACTAAAAGCATGCCCCTTAGAAATATTAAATCTTTCTATAGCTAGAATCAAACCCAAACAACCTACCTGGAGCAAGTCCTCATAGCTTTCTTGGCATTGATTGATCCAGTAGTGAGCTTCTTTTCTCACAAGTCCAAAATTCAGTTTCACCAGTTGGTTGCGAACATCAGCTGCGCGAAATTGCTGATATTCTCGCAACAACTGCCAAATCTCATGCTTCAGTTCATTGGTAAGTGTGGTTGTCATAGCACCGCATTTCTAGACCAAACAAGGTCGAATAAACAGATAAATACTCACTTTTAAACCAAACTGCGATTGTACTTATAAGTCAGATTTTTGCAGCGTACCCGTTGGATGGTGAACGCAACGCTTTTACGGGCAACAGACACGCAAACGCCCTCTACACGCCTTTGTGCAAGGTAGCAGACTTGCCCTAGATACAGCGATATCGGACGTCACATCGCCCTACATCGCTGAGAAGCTCCTATGGCAGATCAAAAATTTTGTGCTGGAAATATCTACCACAAGCGGACTGACAATGCAGCTTAATTTAAATTTGAGAGAGTTTTTTGTTTTTTAGTTAACTTTTTGGTGTATTGTGTAGTTTTTCAAAAACTACATAGAAATAAAATAAAAACTTTATTACTAAATTAAAAACCGCAATTGTACTGAATTAGAGTCGTTAATCCACCAGTGGAGTTAGTAGAGATAGACGGAAAATAGAAACTATCTAGCTGAATTATGAATCGATCATATCAGGGAAAACACTTAATATTAAAGAGGTGCCAGATACCTGCTTTTTCATTAAGAATCTAAATTTAAAATAGTCAAAATATTCACAGGAGGAATAAAAAGGGCGAGACGCCGCTTGTTGCTTACGTATTATGTATATAGCCAGGACTTTTATCAGCTAACCACATACGGACAGAGGTAACTCCAAACCCTCCTTCCGGAAAATATCCTGTGAGAAGGCAAGAAGTTACCTCATGGGATTAACTTAATAAACGTGCGGAGAAGCTCTAAGTGCCAGTCAGTTGCAGTCTTTAGAAGAATCTACACACGAGCCGGTTCTACACGAGCATAGAACAGACCGCGAACCTTGACTTCCTCAGGCTCTTTAGCGCCTAAATCGGTATCAGAGGGCTGTTCGCTCTCGAAGGTGCCTGCAATTTCGCCCGTAGAGTTATCTACTTTCGCTACTTGCAGAGAGATTTTACCTTGGAGAACTTCAGCTTGCTTAACATTGGCACGTCTGAGTTCTTCATCATCAGATTGAGCGGGAAGAGCTACCGCGTTATCATACCCACTGGTAACACCGCGACCTTTGGGGTCGAGGAAAGCAGCACCACGATAGGAGGGGACTCTGAAGCTACCTTCAAAGTCAGTTGAGGTGTTAATGCTGGTCAAGCCAGGTTGTGTTTGAGCCACCAAGCCTTTGACGGTAAACAGGAAAGGTACGCTTTCACCACCAGGCAGTTTGACTGTAATAGCTTGGAAGTCAAAGCCATCTTTCTCCACAAAGGTGAGGCTATTATCTGGATTGATCTTTAGATCGCCGATGATTTGATCCAAGGAGTAGGTGCGGCGAGTCAACAATTTGCCAGCAACATATTCTGCTTGTTGCCGTTTATTAACGGGTTCTTCTTTGACAAAGAATTGGGTGGGTTCTATGCACAGTTCTTTTATGGTGTAGGACTGGCTACCATCGATGGGGATGGAACCACGACTTGTTTCTGCCAATACGGGGCATTTGACAGCCAAGCCGGTGCCTCTAATCTGCTCGTAAGTCAGGAATTCTGTACTAGTCGATGATGGACCTTCACTACAAGCAGTTAGGAACCCCAGGCACAAAGCCAAAAGTGTAACAATTAAAGCGCGAAACCTCATAGTTAACCTCAATGTCAAAAATTAATATTTAACTTGTAAAACTGCACCGAAGCTTTGATTAGCGCGATCCACTGCTCAAACTTCTTGTAGCTAAACGTTTTGAAACGTGTCGCTTCTTTTAGCCTGAAGCTTTAAACCCCAAGCTACCCTCTCCACTGCACGCTATTGCAATGCATGGCGAGCAGGTGGTCAAAGAACCAGCAGTTTTACATACAGCCCCTTGTTTTATGGGGAAATCAAAGCGATCATCAGCCAGATCATACGATTTTTTTTAACTTAAAATCAAAGCGTTCTGATATTGACCAACAAAGCCGGGATCGCATTTCGCTAACTCAGAGGCTAACTCATGCGTCACAGCTTTTTTATGTAAGTCGTAAGAACTTCAACTGTTGGTCTACAGCTAGTTTTCTAGGAAGGTGGGCAAATTAATGTAAAAATTTTTACACCCATTTGCTTTTTACACATGGATGCGCTCAACACTTACAATCTCTAACCTGTTGTTAACTGATGGTTAACACTTCTTGGTAACATAGATGTTTAAAATGTATCAATTTTTTATACAGATACAGAGACTGAAATCATCGCTCTGCCTTCTCTAGTGGCGTGGCTAGTTTAAATGAGGGCATTCAGGATAGTCGGAATCAAGATTTTTCAATCAATTTCAAGCTCTATCATGCACCACTGTGGGATAGCCGCGCCAGTAGGATAATCAATAGCGGAACGCCATGAGGGTAGTGAGTCTTTCTCTTCCCAGGCTACTCTCCAAAGTTAAACACAAAGCAAAAACCTATTTTTTGTTGAGAGATGCAAATAAATTTGTGACAGCAACACCTCATAAATCAATTAAACTTTTGAACGTAAGGTTGACTGGTAACACGTCAAATAAAAAAAATATCCAGTAAATTTGGTTAGACCTGATAAACAGGGATAGGGGGGTATGAGCAACGGCAAAAAGCTAGAGTCTGCGAAATTGTCTTGTGAACTGCAAGCGATCGCATCTGCGGTATATAGTGCGGAACAAGATTGTCTAGGGGATGCTAAGGCTCTTTTAGCCTTACTGCGACAGTTAGAGCAGTTACACCGAGAGATCCGAGACGGGGCTTTTCAACAGAGTTTGCCCGATAACCGTCAAGCCCTCTACTCACTGCTTCGCGATATTGAAGCTGAGGGAGGGTGGCCTTATATTGAACGTATGAGACTGCAAGCCTTTTTAACAAATTTGGAACAAGAGGCAACTGTTGAAAACACCACTGAAGTTTTGGAAAACGATAGCTCCTTGAGCTGGTAGTACCAATGCGTGGATTTTAGATTTGAAAATGGGAATTGTTAGTTGTTTTTTGTTAGTTGTTCTTGACTATAAACGACTAACCAATCCCCAAGTCCATCTCTAAGGCTTGCTAGTCATGCCATCACAAAGGGTACGATTGCCTGTAAGGGCAGTATGCTGTCTTGGCGAACGCGAACACGTGCCCTTTGGGCATTGGCACAAGTCCCCGCCCAACAGGCGATGGGCTTTGCCCCGCCAAGGGCGATGGCGCTTTTCTCCCGCTTCGCGATCGCGCTGGTTCTAGTTACGGTTGTACTTAAAGAGATACGGATGATTTTACGTTGTAGATGCAGATTTACTGTATCGCATACCTATCTACACACAATTCTTACCTAGGTTGCAAGTATAATCCTTTGTTTTCTAGGTGCTCATATGCTTAGACAGTTGTTTGTTATAGCAACTTGCTAAGCAATTTTATTATGGTAATATTATTATTTCAATTTTTTCTTAAAAACCTTAGTGTAAATACCTTGGTTAATTTTTGCAATTATCAGCAACAAATTTTATCCGTGTTATTGGTCATCTAAGTTACCAATTTCCACAAAAATGAGCTAAATTTTTTGTTGATTTCCTCAAGGACGCAAAATATTGGTTGATAAAACCAACTAAGATGGCAATTCTACCTTGACAGCTTCTGTGTACAAAATTTATGAGCAGCACTGAGAACTTAAAATTCAGAATTACTCAATACCGTGTGCCACAGGTTTGGTGCAAAATTGCTTCGTCTGTTAATTCCTGTTGTGTGTTTTGAGTGCTGATTTCTTTGTAAGTCAGACAATGAAAAAACTTTTATCATCTTTCAAGTAATTAGTCAATAGTTTTGTTGTTTTTTTCAGTAAGAAATGGTTGCCATAACAAAGTCAAAAGCCCACATTCAATTAAGAAGCTTCCCTACAAAGTCTAATAAGCCTGTAATAAGCTCGTCGGCACAAACAAAGCTAACTTCTAGGGGTTGCGAATAGGGAGGCAGTAGAAATAAACCATTCCGGATTTACCATTCGTGACTCCAATAAGTGATGTTGAATAACGCCCAGATACTTAGTTAAGAATCATTAACCGTACAATTCAGTGGATGACTTATATGGCTGCTGTAAAGTTTTAGTAAAAGTGAAAAAAGTCTTTTGAAGAGCAGGTCTACAAAGCTCAAGAGCGTTGACTAAAATTACATAATGGTACGAGCGCAACAACGACTTGGACTGAAAGTGTGGAAGGGTTTGAATGGCTGGCATTATATCGGTTTCCCGCGCAGATTTAGAAGGTCGCCGTAAGAAATTACGTCAAAAGCGGCAAATTAAAATTATTCAGACTATTTGGCAAACTTTTGCCGTGAGTTCATTGGCGGGAGGTTTGCTGTGGATGGCTACCCAACCTATTTGGGTACTAAGAGCTCCCAAAGACATCGATATTTCAGGTAATCACTTACTTTCTCGGGAAGCAATTGAGTCACTGCTCGTGGTTTCTTATCCTCAGTCTTTATGGCGGATAGAACCTTATGGAATCGCTGAATCTCTCAAACAACAACCGACAATAGCACAAGCGACCGTCAGTCGTCGCTTGTTTCCACCTGGGTTAATAGTCCAGATTAACGAACGAGTCCCTGTAGCGATCGCCTACAGCGGGCACTCCCGTGCCATCGCCCAAAGTCGCCGGGAGCAACGAAACATTGACAGTGATCATAAAAAAGTATCTGTGGGGTTACTAGATGCAAGTGGGGTTTGGATACCCGTAGAAAAATACACATCACTCAATCCCAACTTGAGATTGCCCAGTCTTAAGGTTTTTGGCTTGCCAGAGCACTACCGCCCCTATTGGGATCAACTTTATCACGCTCTAATCCAGAGTTCTGTGAACGTTATGGAAATTGATTTCCAAGACCCAACAAATTTAATTTTGAAAACAGAACTGGGCAATATACATCTTGGGGCTCCAAGTTCCTTGTTGCCTGAAAAAATTAAGGTCATGGCACAAATGCGCCATTTGCCCGCACAACTCAATCCTAATCAGGTAGAGTACATTGATCTGAAAAATCCAGAGTCTCCATTAGTACAAATGAACCAAAAAAACAACAGCTTAACTCCTCAACTCCCTAAAAAATAATGGTGTGTTTGATGTCTAAAACACACCTAATTAATAAAGAAGTTCTATGCTGATAAATATACTATTTTCTGATATTGCAGTAACCCAAGTAAAAATCGGCGTTAACTTCTAATTACAATGGGAAGAATAATCATAAAAACTTCTCATTGGAAGTTAAAGCTAAGCTTGTTGTTACCCTAACATCTCATGATGGGGTGCAAGATGTTAGACAACCTGATGATGGCGTCTGGGCTGGAAAACGGCTATTGCGTACCTGCTATTCGACAGAGCGCATTACCTTACCAAGTTGAGTTCATGAGCTTTTTATTCCCTGCTGACTCACAAGGAGAAAGCAGTGTTGTATGCAAGGAAAACCCCTGTTTACAACGGCTTTCCATAAGGATAAACGGTTGGTGCTGCAATCAACTGCATATTGTACACATATATATCAGACATCCTCAAGGCGAATCCCCGTAGGTAAAACCTGCAACAACAAGAGTGAAGGTACTGTAACAAACGCAATCTTAGGCTGCTTTTTGTAGATTCCTCTAAAAGCCTGTAGACATTGGTACTAGCCCGAAGAGGAATTCCAAAGCAAAGGTCGAATCTGTTGATTGCAAAGTGTGCCTCGTATTGAGGCACACTCTAACAGCAAAACAACTACGGTGTTCTATTACCTAAGCTCGCAAGTTCTCGGTGATCTCAAGTGTAGGGATAGATAAGTAAAAGGTAAGTAAAAGATAAATCTTGTGTTTTGTGTCTTAAATGGTAAATCTTATTGATCAAATCTTGATAACAAACGAGACGCGCCTCGGCGCGTCTTTACAAGTTATACAGTTATTTGAGAATTTTGTGTACAGAATTTCTGGATTGCAACAATTGTGTAGAGTAAATTACTTACAATTATTCCGAGGCAACCGTATTGAAAAAGGAAAAAATTGGTCAGATCAGTGGTTTAAGTATTTATTCAGGATACAAAGGTATCAAAATATATTTATACGCAGGGCGGATAGCCAAAAAAAAACCAGTAGTCCCAGTCATAAAATCAATGTCCTATGGAAATCAATAGCAGAAACACGGAAATATTATTGGGAATACCAAAGGTGTACTGAGCCAAATCAGCAAAATACCAGTGAAGATATTAATGTCTGGTGGAAGCTACACAGGTCAATTTTAGGTGAATATAGGTATACTTCACTAGAATTAGCTGTGCGACTGGGTGCCGTCAGGGCTTACCCTATAGCAGACTTTCGCACCTCCAATCCTTTGAGGGCTGGAAGTAGAAAGAACAATAAACAAAAATGCCATACATGATGGCAACGTCAAACTATAGTTGACTCCTAGGTGAATAACACCTTAAAAAGTCGTTTATCTACATGCTCGCAACTCCGATGACACTTGATAATAACCAAGGGCTTACCTATAAAAACTCCCAGTCTCCCGGACAGCAGGGGTTCTCGCTGGCAATCAACTCCACCAATCCCTTTAATAATACTGGGGTAAACTACGGGCAAAATCATGACAGTAAGAAGATTTCCAATGAAGAAAGTCGAATTGGTGACATTGTTCCTGGTCGAGTCGCCAATATTAAAGTGATTGGCGTAGGTGGTGGCGGTAGCAATGCTGTTAACCGCATGATTGCTTCTGATGTGATTGGGGTGGAATTTTGGTCAATCAACACCGACGCCCAAGCTTTGACTCTGGCAGATGCTCCTAGAAGGCTACAAATTGGACAGAAGCTGACACGGGGTTTAGGAGCAGGTGGCAATCCTGCTATTGGTCAAAAGGCAGCTGAGGAATCACGAGACGAGATCGCCACCGCTTTAGAGGGTGCCGACTTAGTGTTTATTACCGCTGGTATGGGAGGAGGTACTGGTACGGGTGCAGCTCCAATTGTTGCTGAAGTCGCAAAAGAAATGGGCGCTCTCACTGTTGGCGTGGTCACGCGTCCATTTATCTTCGAGGGGCGTCGCCGCACCTCTCAAGCAGAGCAAGGCATTGAAGGTCTAAAAAGTCGGGTGGATACGCTGATCATCATCCCCAACAACAAGCTGTTGGAGGTGATCCCAGAGCAGACACCCATGCAAGATGCTTTTCGTTATGCAGATGATGTGCTGCGCCAAGGGGTGCAAGGTATTTCCGATATCATCACAATCCCTGGTTTGATCAACGTTGACTTTGCTGATGTGCGAGCTGTGATGGCAGATGCAGGATCAGCATTGATGGGGATCGGTATTGGCTCAGGAAAATCAAGAGCGAGAGAAGCGGCGATCGCTGCCATTTCTTCGCCATTACTAGAGTCTTCGATTGAAGGAGCCAGAGGCGTTGTCTTTAACATTACTGGTGGTAGTGACCTTACCCTGCATGAAGTCAACGCTGCAGCAGAAACAATCTATGAAGTTGTTGATCCCAACGCCAATATTATTTTTGGAGCGGTTATTGATGATAGGCTTCAAGGTGAGGTAAGACTGACGGTAATTGCCACAGGATTTACAGGTGAAGCACAAGCCGCACCACAGCAAAACGTAAATCAACCACGTGTCGTCCCCCAACAATCAACAAAACGACCATTACCACAGACACCACCAGTTAATCCGCCAACGCCTATTGTGGAACCTAAAGAAAAACCAGGATTGGATATACCGGATTTTCTCCGCAACCGACGCACACCCCGTAATTAAGAAAAATGATGAATTATGAATGCAAAGGCTCGAAAAATTTTATAGGATTTATCATCCACAAGTCATCATTGGAGGGTTTCGCCAGCTACTAGGGTGAGCAGTTCCCCTATCAGTGACTAAACTTCGTCTACCCTACCCAGAGACTGAATTAATTTGGGCTAGAGTTCTTTTGTTCGGATGTCCGCCACTGCATTTAGTACAAAAAAGCGGGGCGGAGAGCTTTCACGGTTCTACCTGACCAGGCTGAATTTTGCTACCTGGTATTTAGTGTAATTTCCAACTTGTTTGCAATTATCTAGGTTTGCCAGGGTGCTAGGGAAATTACACGGAATATAACCCAAACTTTTAACGACTGGTGTTGCTGCTGATGAAGCCATTACTAGGGTGTTACGGTATAACTGTGACAGTGTGGGTTTATGGCTATGGTTATCATTCATGATTTTTTTGCTTGCTCGACCCATTGAATAACTTGATTACCAAGGCGAGTGCCGTCTAGTCGATCTATCTCGCGTACGCCAGTAGGACTAGTGACGTTAACTTCGGTCATGTATCCACCGATAACGTCGATCCCGACAAATATTAAGCCGTCTCTACGTAGCGTCTTTGCTATTAGCGCACAAATTTCATCTTCCCTTGGAGTGATTTTAGTTTGGGCAACTGTGCCACCAGTCGCCATGTTATTGCGAAAATCGCTGCCAGATGAAAGGCGATTGAGGGCACCAATCGGTTCGCCATTAAGCAGGATAATCCGCTTGTCTCCGTCTTTTGCCTCGCTTAAGTAGGTTTGCACCATAACTGGTACTCGACCTTGGAGAGTACTGAGTTCAACTATCGAGTTGAAGTTGCGATCGCCTGGTTCTAAAAATAAAATTCCTTCTCCTGCTTTGTTTCCAAGTGGTTTGAGTATCGCTCTTCCCTTGGCTTCTACAAATTGCCGAATAAACTGTTTATCAGCGGTGACAATCGTTTCGGGAATCGCTTTGGTAAATTGCAGGGCATACATTTTTTCGTTTGCTGCTCGGATACCCGCAGGACTATTAATCACCAAGGTTTTGTTTTGGTCAATGTAGTCCAGAATGTATGTGGCATAAAGATAAGGGACTGTGACTGGTGGATCTGTCCGCATGAATACGGCATCCATTGTTTCCAGGCAAAGGGCGGCGCTTTGGATCAACTTGTACCAAGGATTCGCCGCCTGATAACGTCCCTCCACCAACTGCACTGGTACAAGTTCCACTTTTTCTAGGACTGCCCAAGCTTTGCCTTCTACTACACTAAGTAGATTGGCTTGAGTTACCCAAATTTCATGTCCTAGGATTTGCGCAGCTTCCATAAGAGCAACGCTGGTATCGTGACACGGGTCGAGCTGATGGATGGGATCAATGATAAAAGCCAGTTTCACGCTTTCTGCCTCAATTGCCAGGAAATTCCAAGATTATTTAATTTTGATTATCTCTTGAACAGTTACGAGTTATGAGTTTTATTGCTAATTGCTCAACGCCAGTTGCAATTGTCTTCGGCTCACCGACGCCAGTCGCTACAACGGAGGAGAACTCCCTGCGGGTGAGTCCCTCGCGGTGCAGCACGGCTGAGTGCTAACTCCTATGGAGCCGCTACGCGTAACCCTAGCGGCACGCTTTGCGCTTACCAGTCCCCTACGCCGGGAAACCGTTCGGAGTTCGGCGAGGAGTTCGGCGAAGGCTCACTCGAGCCGCTCACTCGAGCCGCTGAGCGCGGTTCGGCTGAGCTCACCGTCGAAGCCTCACGGCGAAGCCCGCCTGCTTTCTCTGGCTCACCGCAAGGTGCTGGCTCCCTAACGCACTGGCTCCTCTTAACTCCTAACTTTTTTCCTTGCTTTTTACTTTTGATGCTGTAAACCTACACATTGTTGGTTGATACTAATAACTCATCTAGCTTACCTTGAGAGTCTAAAGCGTAGATATCATCACAACCACCAATGTGACGCTCATTTATGAAAATTTGGGGCAAGGTGCGCCTGCCATTTGCTCTTCCTTGCATTTGACTCCGTGCAGCCTCATCTCCATCAATGCTGTATTCGATGAAATCCACCCCTTTTTTTGCCAGCAAATTTTTAGCACGGATGCAAAATGGGCAAGTTCTCCAAGTGTAAATTTCTACTTTTGCAGCCATAACATCCTCAACTTTCATTAATGTTTCTTAATTTTAAAATAATCTTGTTGTTGGCTGTGGGTACTTGCTCATCTTGTGGCTGCTCTTTTTATTGACTCCAAAATTAATTTATACCAATCAAAATAAAATAAGATACTGTTATAGGTAACAAACAGTACCTTATTTTTATTGCTTCTCCTATCAGATATGTACAGTTCTTAACTTAGGTTACAGCGAGTTTCTGTAAGGCGGGCACTGCCCACCCTACAAAAACCTTTGGAAAATAAAACAGCGCTGTTATCTGAACCGTATTGAAATATAAAGCTCTCTCTATATTTAGCCATAGGAGACGGCATATTCAACCAGTTGACCGAGACGCTGGCGTAAGGTTTCTAATCCTAAACGTTGACTCGCAGAGATAAACACTGCTAGAGGAAACTCTTCCCGTGCTAATGCTAGAGTATCGCTATCTACTTCATCAATCTTATTAAAAACAACCAGCGCCGGACCAGGAGTGATTGGCATTTGTGCGAGAATCTCCCTGACAGAGCGAATATGACTCAGCCAAGCAGGATGAGACAAATCCACCAAATGCAGCAGGGCCTCAGCTTCCGTGACTTCCTCTAAGGTAGCGCGGAAGGCATCCATTAAAGATGCAGGTAATTCGTGAATAAACCCTACTGTATCTGTCACCAGAATCTCTTGGGGTTCACCCATTTCCGCATGGGGAACAACTAGGCGGCGTGTGGTTGGATCGAGAGTGGCAAACAACTGGTCTGCGGTGTAAACTTCTGCATTAGTCAGAGCATTCAGCAACGTAGACTTACCAGCGTTGGTATAACCAACGATCGCCACCGAGGGAACCTCCTGATGTTGTCGCCGCTGGCGCAACCGCTCCCGATGTGCCTGTAGTTGGTTGACTTGTTGTTGCAGTCGGGCGATGCGTCGCCCAATAGCACGGCGTTCTGTTTCTAGTTTTGTTTCACCAGGACCTCTTGTACCAATACCACCCCCCAGCCTGGACATTGCTTGACCTCGACCAGTCAGTCGCGGCAACATATATTCTAGTTGTGCGAGTTCAACTTGCAATTTACCAGCACGTGATTGAGCGCGTTGGGCAAAGATATCCAAAATGACTTCGGTGCGGTCAACCACCCGGACACCAATTTGGGATTCTAAGTTACGAATTTGGGCGGGTGAAAGGTCATGGTCAAAGACAACGAGGTTTGCTCCCAGAGTTTGGACGGTTATGGCGATTTCTTGGACTTTACCTTCACCAACGACTGTTTGAGGATGAATGCGCGATCGCTTTTGCCGCATCATCTCCAATACTTCTCCACCTGCGGTATCCACCAACCGTCCCAATTCATCCAAGGTGTCTTGGAATTGTTGAGCAGTCATGTCATCAGTCATTACCCCAACAATGAGGACGCGATCATGGTCGGCGTCTACTTCTTGGGCGACATATTCCCGCCGGAACTCCGCTTCCAGTGCTTCCACCAAATCCATGAAGTCCTGCTGTGTCAGCATATCGACACTCATAGGCGGTGAAATGCTCCAGCTTGTGTATGGGAGGTTGCTCTTCTGTTCTCTACCCCCCTCATTCCCCTCGCTAGCAGGGGGAAGATCAGCAGAAACTTTTTGCACAGCCGGACTGGTGATCAGGGCGCGAGCATCTTGGGGTGTCAGGTGAGCTAGGTAAGCTTGCTTGACATACCCTGTTGCGCCACCACCGCGTCGTTGAAATCCCGTTCCAGTAATGTTGAGCATAACCAGAGCGTCCAACCGTTGCAGTAGCATAGCCGTTAGCGCCGTTTCATTTGGCGGTTCTGGCTTCAAGTTAGTGGCGATGCAACGAATACCGCTCAATCGTTCTGCGCCATAACGGGGCAATTCCAACGGTGGAATTTGCGTTTGACGCGGCGTGCCTACCCCTACGCGGATCACTTGTCCACGACGGTTGAGGTAGGCACACACCGGCTGATTGATTTCAGTGCTAATTGCTGCCAGTCGCTGGGAAAACTCAGGCGTTGTGATGCGATCGCCCGGTATGCGCTGGTGATACAGTCGCTGTAGTTGCTTCAGCTGACTTGACTTTAGACCTTGGAGATTACCGAAGATAGTCTCTATAAGCGCCTATGACCAGTTAAATGGTCCCCCGAATCCTGCTCTTTCTATTTTAGAACACTCTATTTGTGTCTAAACTCTTACTTAGGGAGGATGCGTTTTGATTAACTGCTTTTAAAGTTTTTATAGAACGCTATTTTTTATAGTATAAGCCTGTACCCAATCGAGCAATGGTAACGACACGCACTTTTTCAGAACAAAGGGTTGTCTTAAGAAACATCAGCTGGCAGACCTTTGAAACCATGCTAGCAGAAATGGGAAATGACCGAGCGTCCCGAATGGCTTACGACAGAGGTACGCTGGAAATTATGACTCCACTGTTGCCTCATGAGTATTGGAACAGATTAATTGAACGTCTGATTTTTGTTCTTGGGGAAGAGTTGAATTTAGAAATTTTTCCTACAGGTTCGACGACTCTTAAACGTAAAGATTTGCGGCGTGCTGCTGAACCCGATAGCAGCTACTACATCCGGAATGAAGCACGGGTGAGAAACAAAATAGCAATTGACTTGAGTAATGATCCACCATCGGACTTAGTGGTAGAAGTAGACTTGACTAGTTCATCTCTGGATCGATTCCAGATTTATGCTTCTTTGGGTGTTCCTGAACTTTGGCGCTATGACGAAGGTGTGCTGCACGTTTACCAATTGCAACAAGGGGAATATGTTCAGTGTAATAGTTCACCTACTTTTGCACAACTACCTTTAATTGAAATTTCTCGTTTTTTAGAGGAAAGTCAAAGAATTGGGGTGATGGGAATGACGCGAAATTTTCGTCATTGGGTGAGGAAACAGATTTAAGTAATAGCGCAATAAGTCAACTGTTGCTCTTGGGAGAATAATCAATACAGATAATTAAACCTGCTAGTAATTCTTGCAGAATCTCTTCAGACACTTTTCCCAAACACCGGACAAATCGCTCTGTCGTTACACTACGAACTTGTAAAACATTACCTGCTGAATCTGAGTCTAAACCATTTTCATCAGTTTGCTGAATTGGAACCATGAAGGGGCGATTTTGAAATTTAGATTGCCAAGTCGCCACAGGAATAATTATCCGCATGGGGATAGCACTAAATATCTCGGAACTAATCACAACAGCAGGGCGAGTTTTCTGAATTTCTTGCCCTCTGGTAGGATCAAGTTGCATAAGCCAAATCTCACCTCGTCTGGGATTAGTCATTTTCAGTTTCCCAGTCTTCCCCATCCAAAACAGAAAACTCTGTCAATGCTGGGTCTTTTAAAAAATCTTCAGTTGTTGCAGCTATATAAGGTGCTAGTAGTTTGTGACGTTCCTCCACAGGAAGTCTAGCAATTTCTTGCAGAGATAACTGTTTTTTCTCCTGGGTTATTGATGAAATACTAGAATCTGAATCTTCGCTGCTTACCTGCTTTAAGTTACCTGCTTTTTGTACTAGAAATTCTACAAAATCCAGTACTTCCTTTTGTTTTTCGTTTGGGAGTATCCGCAGATTATTTAATACTGCTTGTTCGATATTGATTGTTTCTGACATCCAAGTTTACCTCCATAAAAATAAATTAACTATTCTATCTGTATCAGGCATTCTCTAAATCGGTAAGCAGTTCCTCTTCTGTTAAATCAATCATTGGGACTCCGTAACGATACAAATTGAGCAAGAAAGAAACTCGATCTATGCCTGCTAATTGTGCTGCTACGCCTGAGGAAATGCGTTTCATTTCAAACAGCTTCACCGCCATTGCCATTTTGGCTTCTTGTTCAAACTGTTTTCGAGTCTGTTGCAGGGCGTCTGGTAGAGTTTCTGGGTAGTCAATTTTCAGTTGTAATGACATATTATGTGAGATATTCTTGACTTTACTTTATAGCTCCAGGATGTGTGCCTGTGGGCTTATTTCAACCGTATTGCATTATGGTGAGCAACATCGTACTTCTAAAATAACTTTAATTAATCGCCTGTGTGCTGTCGTGGAACCAATGCCACAAAGCGCTCATCTTCACGAATACTATTAAAATCTGATTCATTTTTTGCCCAATCCTGGCATTTAACACGATTAAGATGAATTGCTTTTTCGAGGTTTTCAATTGCTTGTTCAATGTTACCTTGAAGGATATAACAACGAGATTTGTTGTACCAAGCCTCATATTTATCTGGTTTAATTTTGAGTGCTTGGTCGTAAGATTCTATTGCTTCGGTGTATCGTCCTAAATGCCGCAGGGCAATGCCCCGGTTATACCAAGCCTCATGTTTATCTGGTTTAATTTTGAGTGCTTGGTCGTAAGATGCTATTGCTTCTTCGTTGCATCCCAAATACCACAAGGCAATGCCTCGGTTGTTCCAAGCCTCATGTTCATCTGGTTTAATTTTGAGTGCTTGGTCGTAAGATCTTATTGCTTCTTGGTGGCGTCCTAAATTCTTCAGCGCAATACCCCGGTTGTTCCAAGCTTTGTGGTCGTCTGGTTTACTTTTCACAGCTTGGTCGTAGAATATTATTGCTTCCTGGTGGCGTCCTAAATTCCCCAGCACAATACCCCGATTGTTCCAAGCCTCATGTAAGTCTGGTTTAATTTTTACAGCTTGACAAGATGCTATTGCTACTTGGTGGGATCTTAAATCCCGCACCGCAATAACCCAGTTGTTCCAAGCTTGATCGTCAACAGTGATCGCTTCTTCGTATCTTCCTAGATCATACAGCGCAATGCTCCGGTTGTACCAAGCCCGATGGTAGTCTGGTTTAATTTTCAGTGCTTTATCGTAAGATGCTATTGCTTCTTCGTATCGTCCTAAATCATCAAGTGCAGTAGCAAGACTGTACCAAGCTTCGTGATAGTCTGGTTGAAATTTCACAGCTTGCTTATAAGATGCTATTGCTTCTTCGTATCGTTCTAAATTCCCCAGCGCATAGCCCTGGTTGTACCAAGCTTCGTGGTAGTCTGATTTAATTTTCAGTGCTTGGTCGTAAGATGCTATTGCTTCTTCGTATCGTCCTAAATTCCGCAGCGCATAGCCCCGGCTGTTCCAAGCTTCGTGGTCGTCTGGTTGAAATTTCACAGCTTGGTCATACGATGCTATTGCTTCTTCGTATCGTCCTAAATTATCCAGCGCAATTCCCCGGTTATACCAAGCCTCATGTAAGTCTGGTTGACATTTCACAGCTTGGTTGTAAGAAGTGATGGCTGCTTCATATTCCTCAGCAGCGACTAATAAATTTCCAAGTTCAAGTAGTAAGATTACCTGACTATTCTCTGTTTGATGTTTTGCTGCTAAAACGTCTTGGATTTCAAGGACTTTCTCTATCTTTTTTTCCAGGCTGAGTTTCAAATATTTTTCATAATCCCCTTCCAGCAGCAAACGAGATGTTTCTTGTTCTAGCACTTTTGGCGTTGTCGGTAATTCAAATACCCCAGAACGCCAATCAAAAAAATCAGGAGAACGGTGAATTAAATAGTTTATGGAAAATGACCGCAAGAGAAAAACAAAGCAAATTGGAAAATCATCTCTAAACCGTTCTCGCTGTTGGTTTAAGTGATTTAAAATTGGCGGCACACGAGTTAAATTACTAAATTGTCCTTCTGTAATTTCACCAAAAGTTCTTTGTTCATACTTGTATAAAGAATATTCCAGACCTTTAATCAATAAAATATCAACTTGCTTGTCTTTCACAAACTCAGCTACTCGCTGATATAAATTATCAATTGCCTCAACCAAGCGGAGCACTGCAATCTTTTTCTGTGGAATATCTTGCGGAAGTTTGACAATTAAGCGGTCTGCTTCCGTAGGTGTACACTGCACAAAAAACAAGCCAAATCCTGATTTCCGCTTCAGCGCGCGAACTAAATCTTGATAAGCTTCTTCTGGTTCGGGGGGTAAATCTTCATCCCAATCACTTAAATTTGGGTTCATGGAAGTTTCGCCACAGCTTCTTTAAATTCTGAAATTCCTTGAATCAATGGATGAATATCATACCAACGCTGCATCTCTCCATCATCATCCAAGTAGCGATATTCCAAAAGACAACGGTTATACATCAAACTGCGATACTGGTCATCATTAATGATGCGCTTAGAATGGGAGACTTCTGCTAACAGACTCCATTGATGATTTTCGACAGCGCGGCGATAGGTATCTCTGGCTTGAGTGATTGCTCGTCGCACCTCTTTTTCAGTAATTGGTAACTCTTCTGTACGTCCAATGGCATCTTGAGTTAACAATAGCAAATTTCTGACATGACCTCCACTCAGTAAACAGAGTCTTTCCAAGGTTTGTGGACTGTCAAAAATTTCATTTTCTAGTGATAGTTCCGGTGCAATTTCCCGCACTCGCTTCTTAATGACTTCTTTAACTTTATTGACTCCTGGTTGATAAGTTTCCCCTTTGTGAGTTTTGACCATAATCATCGGCAAAATCAAGCATTCACCGTAAATATCCCTGATGTCTGTTGCCCGTTTAGAATACAGCATAGAAATGGGAGCAGTATAAACCAAATGGCAATCTAAAGCTTTGAGTTGTTCGCTGCGATCTAAAAAAACTTCCTCATAGTTGGTGTTGTCTCCATCTTTAACTAACACCATCCGGTCTAAATTATCTACAATAACTGCCAGTTGAGTGTAGCCGTTTGGTAGGTGCTTTTTTGCATCCGCGAGAAACTCATTCAACACCTTAATTAAGGTGACAGTGTGGGGATTGACTTTTTGGCGAATCTGCTGGCGTAGTTCGGGAACTGCTCTTAAATTGGCTGTCAGCTTGGCAAACTGCGAAAGTTGTGATTCTACTTCCATGCCTTCAAACTCCATTGGAGTTTGCGCCAAATCTTTCAAATCTTGCCAGCGTTCTTTGAGCCAATTTAATATTGGTTGAGGATTGGCAATTTTTTGTAAATCTTTGAGCAATCGGCGGGTACAGGCGAGGAGAATATCTGTATACTGGGCATCTTCTGAGTCGATATCCTCTTCATCAGCGGCAAAATACACGACATAAAATTGCCGATTTTCTAAATATTGTTTTAACCTAAGTAGTTCCGTAGATTTCCCCGCACCCCGATGCCCAGAATACAATTGGCAAGTATTACTCTTTGCCAATCGCATCCGATTTCCTAACTCATTGAAAATATCCGCATCTCCCCGCACATCCCGACAGTCTACATATTTTGGATCACCTGCGGGTAAGGGTTCAAATGGGTTAAAGGCGTTGTATAGATTTGTGAGTAATTCTTGACTATCAAGCATAGGTAAGAAATATTGCAATGTTTCTCATACTAAGTCTAGTTTGTAGTAAGTGCTTTAGCGCTAAAGCGCTTACTACGAGCCAGATAAGCTCTGACACTCGTGCGTGAATATCAAACACTCGTGCGTGAGTCTCAAACACTCGTGCGTGAGTCTCAAACACTCGTGCGTGAGCCTCAAACACTCGTCCACGAGTCCTAAACACTCGTTCGCGAGTATCAAACACTCGTCCACGAGTCCTAAACACTCGTTCGCGAGTATCAAACACTCGTCCACGAGTCCTAAACACTAGTGCGTGAGTATCAAACACTCGTGCGTGAGTATCAAACACTCGTGCGCGAAACAACTAACAGGAAAAGTGAAAATTTTCTCTCGTTCCCAGTCTCAGGCTGGGAACGCAGTTTATAGAGGCTCTGCCTCGTTTACGCAGCAGCACTGTTAGAGGCTGAGCCTCCTATATGGCATTCCCAGGCTCAGCCTGGGAACGAGGGTACTCGCTTGTGCTTGTAGGAGAGGGGCACCTGGTGAGGTTCTGCCTGGTTTACTCAGCAGCACTCTTAGAGGCTGAGCCTCCTGTATGGCATTCCCAGGCTGAGCCTGGGAACGAGGGATTATTCTTACTCCCCTCTCCTTGCAGGAGAGGGGTTGGGGGTGAGGTTCTTCGCCATCGCCTAACAGCTGTTTGCAATTCCTCCGAGAACCAATCATCAAACTGGGGATAAACTGGCAAACGCGGAACGAGTTCCCATCCCGCAGGCTCTAATATTTCTTGCAATGCCTGATAATCAGGATGAGGATAATCAGGATTGACTTCATCTTTTGGTCCAATTCCGCCTAAATCTCTCGCACCTGCTTCTATACAAGCGAGTAACCATTTGGCATCTTTTATTAAATTCGGCGGAATTTGTATTGTAATATCTGGTGGTAAAATTTGACGTGCCTGAGAAATCACTCTTGGCAGTTGATGGGGATCAAAGGGTGGAGCGTCAAAAGTTTGCTGATTTCCTGGGCTGTGGGGTTGCAGGATAACTTCTTGAATGTGATGGTAACGTTGATGAATTTGGGATATTGCTTCTAAAGTTTCCCACCAATCGTCTTCTGTTTCGCCAATTCCTAAGAGTAACCCAGTGGTAAATGGTATTTTTAATTCTCCTGCCCACTGTAATTGTTGTAGACGCACTTCTGATAACTTACTCGGTGCGTGTTTATGCACCGTCTTTAATAATTCTGGCGTTAACTGTTCCAACATCAGCCCCATTGAAACGTTAACTTTCTTGAGTTGTTGCATTTCCTCAAAACTCAGCGGTCCCGCATTGGTATGTGGTAGAAATCCCATTGCCAGAGCTAATTCACACAAATCATAAATCCGCTGAAACCACGCCTGACGTTGTGGGGAATGGGGATGCACCTCGCCACTAAGTATTAAGATTTCACAAACGTCTTGGCTGTGAAGTGGTTTTAAAAGTGTTTCTGCTTCTGAGATTGTCATCCAGGGGCTTTTGCCTGGGTCTGTGCGAAAGTTACAGTAGGCACAGCGATTGAAGCACTCGTAAGTCGGAACGATTGTGTAAGCAGGGCTGTAGGTAACAATTGGGGAATGAGAAGTTGGCATATTGGGAGTTCGGAGTTAGGACCTGTCAGTTAGTATGTTTGCTTATACCCGTGTCTCCCAATATGCCACTGCTACCTGTTATGACCACAGCATTTCTTGTTGCTTAGCGTAAATGTTCTTTAAGTGCTTTTTAACGGTGTTGATAGTAATGTAAAGCTGCTGTGCAATCTCCTTATATGAAAGGTTAGCGCGACGCAGTAACCAAACTTCAGCCTCGCGATTAGTCAGACCATACTTTTTGGTATCGAACAACGTCATAGTTTGGCTCGTCTGATTGCGGTCTTCCAAAATGACTAACACAAAGTTCTGCTCACCTGTAGTTAGTGGCAACCATCTCGCCCGAATACGTAATTCTACACCTCTATCGGTTTCTAATTCGGACTCGAGCAAAATTTTTTCGCCAGGAAATAATTCGCGGCTGTCAATCAAAGACTCACAAACGCGCCAAATTTCCTCTGGTATAGCATCAGGAGAACTTCCCCTTGGGATTTGTTGGCAAATTCGACGACCGCATTCATTAGCATGGAGCAACTCACGTTCAGTACTCAGTATCAAAATTCCATCTAAAAAGCTTTCAATGACAGCTTGCATTAGAGCAACCTTGGACTCAGGTTGCAACTGCTCACTTTTTGAATGTGATTTAGATTCTTTTCCTCCGGTAGATGGAGTGTTATGATTTGGTTCTTCATACGGAAGGTACATGGCAATCTCCTTTACAAGTAAGTACACACGACAAAAATGAGCACCAGTCAGAATGAATCTGGTGCTTAGTCCGAATTGTCATTTTTCGGGTTCTGTAGTGTCTATGCCGTAACCTGTATGCTCACCAAAAGCACTGAAGCGAATTTTTGTTGGTTGAAGTTTGTGGAAGTTAGCTGAAGCAGGGTGAAGTTTTTCTAAAATAAGTCTGAGGGCGATCGCAATTGCGAAATAATAAGGTATTGTCCCGGCTCGTCAAGAGTTGGTAGTTAATAGTCGATAGCTTTTTTACTGTTGGCTATTGACTGTTAATTCATGGCTATCCTGACCTATTCGCATTCGCAAGGGATCTGTACAACCTTGGGAAATTCTGCCAGGGAGTCTCGTCAGATGAATCCAGCAACCATTGACGAATGGTTTCCAATGGAGCAACAACTCAAGTACGTCGCTTTGCTCAAAGGACGGGTTGGTGTCACACGCCGTCGGGCAGAATATTTCGTGAGATTGTGGGCTTACTTATTACTCAAACAGCAGCAAGAATTAGGCAAGCGTGTAGCGCCTCTAACTCAACTGCAGTTACCAGAAGGGTTTGTTCCTTGCTCGCATCGGGAAGCTTATGAAATTTTCTATGGTCAAAAAAACAATGGGCGGGGAAGCGATCGCGCGGCGGGTTTGATGATTGATCAACTCGTCGCTTTAGGATTGATTGAAAAAGACTTTGATGGGAACACGACATGCATTCGCATTCGCTCTTCATTACCAAATCCTGAGGAATCTGCTGATGCTAAAGAAGCTATACAGCTTGTACCAGATGACTTTGATCAGCGAATTGACACCATTCCTGTTGCCAATTTTCTGGCTCGTGCTTTTGTCTTGAATAAAAGGACGCCTGCTGCACCTTATAGAATTGCAAGAATACTGCGGCGCTGGGCAGAGCAATATCCCAATGGTATGCGAGTGCTACGTCGCTGTGATAACGAACATATAGTTGGCTTTTACGCCCTCTATCCGACAGCGACGGAATCTGAAAAGAATTTCTTTCTTCCCCCGAACAAAAGCCTTTACCTTCTTAGCTCCACCACAGAAACTGACCCTTTCAAAATCGCTCTCCCAGGTGACCTCAATTGTACATCTATATATAATCGAGTTTGGCAGATAGATACCCCCTATCAACAGCGAGTTAACATTTGTCAATTCTTAGAGGATTCAAAAAAGACATTAATCCAGATGCAAGCTGACTTTCCCAATCTTTGCGATATGTATACAATCGCCATAGATCCAGCTAATGAACTACTCGCTTCAGCCTTGGGGTTTCAGAAAAACAGCTACAATTCGCAGCGATCGCTGTTTTGGATGTATGTACCGCTAGATAAGTATCTGGCTCTTAATATTAAACAAGCACTGTCAGTCCTGCCATTAGATTAACCAAGCCCCGAACAAGCCCAAAGTCTTGCGGTATAAGGCAGGCGCGCCTATCTTCACCTACACCGTTCGGCAGAGCTCACGGCGAAGCCTTACGCCTTACTACCGACTAAGAAAAATAAATTTTTCTGAAAAGGCTTTACAAAATTAAACACAGATATTAAGATATTTACAGAGAGGTAAAGAAACCTACCTCGCTATCAAATACATACACATTACGTAAGTAACGCACTTATAAAACCATGACCACAACCTTACAGCGTCGCGAAAGCGCCAACGTATGGGGTCGGTTCTGCGAGTGGATCACCAGCACCGAAAACCGCTTATACATCGGTTGGTTCGGCGTCCTTATGATCCCTACCCTGCTTGCAGCAACCACCTGCTTCATCATCGCCTTCGTAGCAGCACCTCCAGTTGACATCGATGGTATCCGTGAGCCAGTTGCAGGTTCATTAATGTATGGTAACAACATCATCTCTGGTGCAGTTGTTCCTTCCTCGAACGCTATTGGTTTGCACTTCTACCCCATCTGGGAAGCAGCTTCCTTAGATGAGTGGTTGTACAACGGTGGTCCATACCAGTTGGTAGTATTCCACTTCCTGATTGGCGTATTTTGCTACTTGGGTCGTGAGTGGGAATTGTCCTACCGCTTGGGTATGCGTCCTTGGATCTGCGTAGCATTCTCTGCACCTGTAGCAGCAGCAACCGCAGTATTCTTGATTTACCCCATCGGACAAGGTTCCTTCTCTGATGGTATGCCTCTGGGTATCTCTGGTACATTCAACTTCATGTTGGTGTTCCAAGCAGAGCACAACATCCTGATGCACCCCTTCCACCAACTCGGTGTGGCTGGTGTATTCGGTGGAAGCTTGTTCAGCGCAATGCACGGTTCTTTGGTAACCTCTTCCTTGGTTCGTGAAACAACCGAAACCGAATCTCAGAACTACGGTTACAAGTTCGGTCAAGAAGAAGAAACCTACAACATCGTTGCAGCACACGGCTACTTCGGTCGCTTGATCTTCCAATACGCTTCATTCAACAACAGCCGCAGCTTGCACTTCTTCCTAGCTGCATGGCCTGTAATCGGAATCTGGTTCACCGCACTGGGCGTAAGCACCATGGCGTTCAACCTCAACGGTTTCAACTTCAACTCCAGTGTGATTGACTCTCAAGGTCGCGTCATCGGAACTTGGGCAGACATCCTCAACCGCGCTAACCTGGGTATGGAAGTAATGCACGAGCGTAACGCTCACAACTTCCCTCTAGACTTGGCAGCTTTAGAAGTTGCTCCTGTAGCTCTGTCTGCTCCTGCTATCAACGGCTAATAACTTTGTTTAGCTAAACAAAAAAGCGTCTCCCTTATGGGGGGCGCTTTTTGCTTGGAATAACAGATTTTTGACAACCTCACCCCTGCCCCTCTCCGCGAGTTCGGAGAGGGGTACTAGGCTGTTGACTCTGAACCCTTTAGCCCATTTATCTGTGTCCATCTGTGGTTCATTATTTCTTTGATGTACCTTACAAGGCTTGCAAACCGCTATATCTGTGTTTATCTGTGGTTTGATATTCAAAAAATTTAACTTTTGCAAGAGATGCCGATGAAGTGGGATTGACAATGCTGTCTGGAAAGTAAACATTTAAAACAAATGTTTTTCTCTATTTTCAAGATATGTGTCACAAGATATGTGTAATAAGCAAAAAAAGTCAAAGAAATGACTAAATGACAATCATGGCATTTATTGCTTTGTAGTGAGAAAATACACTTAAGTAAACCACAGGCGCTTGGCGATACTTCCTCAACATCATGGGCAATACTTTTGGGCATCTGTTTCGCATCACAACTTTCGGCGAGTCCCACGGTGGCGGTGTGGGAGTCGTGATTGATGGTTGTCCTCCGCAACTGGAAATTTCCGCAGAAGAAATTCAAGTAGAACTAGATAGAAGGCGTCCCGGACAAAGTAAGATTACGACGCCTCGAAAGGAAACGGACACCTGCGAAATTCTGTCTGGGGTGTTTGAGGGGAAAACGCTGGGAACGCCAATCTCAATCCTGGTACGGAACAAAGACACTCGCTCTCAGGATTATGATGAGATGGCGTTCAAGTACCGCCCTTCCCATGCGGATGCAACTTATGATGCTAAATATGGTATTCGTAATTGGCAGGGTGGCGGTAGATCGTCGGCACGGGAGACAATTGGACGAGTTGCAGCAGGGGCGATCGCCAAAAAAATTCTCCGTCAAGTCGCCAATGTCGAAGTGATCGGTTACGTTAAGCGCATCAAAGATTTAGAAGCCGACATCGACTCCAACACTGTTACTTTAGAGCAAGTTGAAAGCAACATCGCCCGCTGTCCGGATACTGAATGTGCAGAACGGATGATTGAATTAATTGAACAAACTGGTAGACAAGGTAATTCCGTTGGCGGCGTGGTGGAATGCGTAGCGCGAAATGTGCCGAAAGGGTTGGGTGAGCCAGTTTTCGATAAATTGGAAGCAGATATTGCAAAGGGCGTGTTGTCTCTCCCGGCTAGCAAAGGCTTTGAAATTGGTTCAGGTTTTGCGGGGACGTTACTCACTGGTTTTGAGCATAACGACGAGTTTTATACAGATGACAATGGTGAAATTCGCACTGTAACCAACCGTTCTGGTGGAATACAAGGCGGTATTTCCAACGGTGAAGATATCATCCTGCGTGTAGCATTTAAACCAACCGCAACTATTAGAAAAGAGCAGAAGACAGTCAATAATGAGGGTGAAGAGACGACATTAGCAGGCAAAGGACGCCATGATCCTTGCGTGTTACCGCGTGCAGTGCCAATGGTTGAGGCGATGGTGGCGCTGGTACTGTGCGATCATCTGTTGCGGCATCACGGGCAATGTAAGGTGTTGTAAGAAATTTGACATAAAAATATGAGGGTGCGTTCGTGGAAGGTAACGCACCCTACTTTTTTACTAATGTGTTTATAGTTCACTGGTAGCATATTCAAGTGGTGTGTCGCATTTGAAAGCATAAATTATATTATGTTTGGTGAATTGCCCATAATAAAACTTGTTTGTAGTAAGGACAAGAGTCCTTGCTATGTCAGCAAGCATAGGACTAAAGTGAAGACCTACGAACTTCTGACAGTTTTATTACCGGACTTGATATTATGCCTGTAGATAATTCTTTAGTTGAAAGCATAGCCTCAGAATTTAGTAAACTGCCTCAAGTCGTGGCTGTTGCTTTAAGTGGTTCTCAAACAACTAATGTTTCCGATGAATTATCCGATTTGGATTTTTATATTTACATACAGGAAGAAATCCCAGTAGATATTCGTTCTGAAATCAGCAGAAAATTAGCGACTCGTAGCGAAATAAATAATCAATTTTGGGAACCAGGAGATGAATGGATAGAGACTAATTCTGGACGTGGTATTGATATCATGTACCGTTCACCTGATTGGATTGAGGCGCAGCTAGATTCTGTACTTGTGAAGCACCAAGCCTCAGTTGGCTATTCCACTTGCTTTTGGTGGAACGTTTTGCATTCAACACCCTTATATGAGCGAAACGATTGGTTTAAACAGTTGCAAAAGAAAGCTAATGTCCCCTATCCCGAAGCTTTAAGAAAAGCTATCATTGGCAAAAATTATCCGATTTTAAGAAATAATATTTCTTCCTACCTGCATCAGATAAAATTAGCAATTATTCGTCACGACTTTGTGAATATCAACCATCGAATAGCTGCATTCATAGCGAGTTACTTTGATATTATTTTTGCTATCAACTATCTACCATCACCTGGAGAAAAACGCTTGATACAATTTGCCAAGCAGCTATGTCAAAAGTTGCCTCTGCATATGGAGCAAAATATAAACAGCCTTATTTTCTGTATTGCATATCCGTTTAGTGAGCAAGGCATTCTTGACAAGGCTAATAACTTGATTGATTGTCTTGATAAGTTGTTACGTGCCGAGAATTTAATCAGCGATTGAATGAGTCAAGTCAGTTTTTCAAAGGGTTGCATCTAATGGACTTAATTACAATTTTAGGATTAGCCGCCGCTACATTAACCACATTCTCATTCTTGCCGCAAATGTTGAAAACATGGCAAACAAAATCAGCCAAAGATGTTTCCTTCATTATGCTGATTACCTTCAATACAGGTATATGTTTATGGTTAATCTATGGGATTTCTCTAAACGCTTTGCCGATTATTCTTGCTAACGGCTTCACCTTGGTTTTTAATCTCATAATTCTATGGCTTAAAATTAAATATAGATAAACCTGCAATTAACAAACACCTGTGACATCCTCTGTATTTGCTGCTGAACGCCTTTTATTTACACCTGCTATCCCTGACACCGACGCTATCCCCACCATCTTTGCCTTTCCTAACGAGTACACCGTGGGTATTACTAGCCTTGGCTATCAGGTGGTGTGGGCAACTTTGGCAATGCGTTCTGATGTGCAGGTAAGCCGTCTGTTTACCGACACTCACGAACAACTTCCAAGAAAGCCTGAATTACTCGGTTTTTCCGTGTCGTGGGAATTGGATTATGTCAATATTTTGAATCTGCTGGAATTTTTGGAAATTCCCATCAGATCAAACGCTAGAGATGATAATCATCCCATAGTTTTTGGTGGCGGTCCCGTACTTACTGCCAACCCCGAACCTTTCGCAGATTTCTTTGATGTGATTTTGCTGGGAGATGGGGAAATTTTGCTGGGGAATTTTATCGAAGCTTACAAAGAAGTTAGAAACGCTGATAGACAAACCCAACTCAAAGCACTAGCACAAGTTCCTGGTATTTATGTCCCCAGTTTGTATGAGGTGGAATATCTCGCATCAGATGCGGCGGTAAAATCAATTCAACCCATTTCACCAGAAATTCCCGCTGTGGTGCAAAAGCAAACTTACCGGGGAAATGTCCTTTCAGGATCAACAGTGGTGACGGAAAAAGCGGCATGGGAAAATATCTATATGGTGGAAGTGGTGAGAAGTTGCCCAGAAATGTGCCGCTTCTGTTTGGCTAGTTATCTGACACTGCCTTTTAGAACTGCTAGTTTTGAAGATTCGCTGATTCCAGCGATTGAAAAAGGGTTATCAGTCACAAATCGCTTAGGATTATTGGGGGCTTCAGTCACCCAGCATCCAGAATTTGAGGCTTTGCTGGATTATATCAGTCAGCCAAAGTACGATGATGTACGTCTTAGTATTGCCTCGGTGCGGACGAACACCGTAACGGTGCAGTTGGCGCAGACTTTGGCAAAACGAGACACGAAATCGCTGACTATTGCCGTAGAAAGTGGTTCGGAAAAAGTACGGCGCATCATTAACAAAAAGTTGCACAACGACGAAATCATCCAAGCTGCAGTAAATGCTAAGGCTGGCGGATTATCTAGTTTGAAACTCTACGGAATGGTAGGAATTCCTGGTGAAGAACCAGAGGATGTGGATGCAACCGTGGCGATGATGCGCGAAGTTAAAAAAGCTGCTCCCGGAGTGCGGTTAACACTAGGATGCAGCACCTTTGTTCCCAAGGCACACACACCGTTTCAGTGGTTGGGGGTGAATCCTCAAGCAGAAAAGAGGTTGCAGTTTTTACAGAAAAAACTCAAGCCTCAAGGGATAGAGTTTCGTCCAGAAAGTTACAATTGGTCGATTATTCAGACTTTGTTATCGAGGGGCGATCGCCGACTCTCCCAGCTTTTAGAACTCACCCGCGACTTCGGTGATTCTTTGGGTAGTTACAAACGTGCTTTCAAACAACTCAAAGGACAAATCCCCGACTTAGATTTCTACGTTCATGCCAATTGGTCAACAGACCAAGTCTTACCCTGGAATCACTTGCAAGGACCCTTACCACAGTCTACACTATTAAAGCATTTGGCGGATGCTACCAGTCATTTCGACTCGACTCAAAAAGAGTTACAACCATTAAATCAGTGAACAGTCAACAGTGAACAGTGACCAGTGACGCCTGCGGGCTGGTGGGGGATTTAAACCCGCCACCAACGCTTTCGGTGCTCTTGGTGTGGTGTTTCCCCCAACGATAAAACTGAGAACTGGTAACTGGTAACTGATAACTGGTAACTGTTAAACTCATAGCCGAAAAGTTAATTTTTGAAACGCAGAGAAACGCAAAATTAGATTCTTCCTCTGCGTTCTCTGCGTCTTTATAATTCGATAATATTACGATAATGACTCTATATGCAAACAACAGCTGAATATTACTGCGCCTATTGCGGCGAACCAAATACCACCTTTATTGATGTGAGTGCCGGTGGGCAGCAATCTTACGTAGAAGATTGTCAAGTTTGCTGTCGTCCTAATATTCTATACATACGTATTAATGAAGATACACTTGATGTAGAAATAGATACTGAATACGATGAATAAACTTTTCTACTGATTTTAAATCTGAGATTTTTTGGTAGTAGGTCATAGAGAATAGTTAGTGGTTAGTAGTTAGTGGTGATTAAAAAATTTAACTAACAACTAACAACTAACAACCATCAACTACCAATGATCACTTGTAACATCGAAAATCGTTGAGATGCTGTTTAAATATTCCTCAGTGATTAATGCACCAGTGGAAGCCGTTTGGAAATTCCACGAAAGACCCGACGTTTTGCAACTTCTGACTCCACCTTGGCAACCAGTTCAAGTCCTCCGCCGCGAAGGAGGACTCGGCAAAGGTGCTATCACTGAGTTTCGCCTTTTCTTAGGACCATTGCCTTTACGTTGGTTGGCACGTCATACAGAATACGAAGAATATCGCCTGTTTAGCGACGAGCAAATTTCTGGACCTTTTGATTCTTGGGTGCATCGACATCTGTTTGAACCAGAAAATGGCAAAACCAGATTGACTGATGAGATTTCCTTTTGCATACCTGGTGGACAACCAGTAGAATTTGTCAGTGGTTGGCTTGTGCAAGTCCAGCTAGAAGCTATGTTTCGCTACCGCCACCACGTAACAACACGGGAGTGCGAGTCAAGTTAGGTTAATGGCTTCTATCCGCAGCTTTTATAAGGAGGTGATAACGCAGTGCTGGTACTGGAGTACAAAGTTAAGGGTAAGCAATATCAATATCAAGCAATTGATGAGGCTATTAGGACTACTCAGTTCATCCGTAACAAAGCGATTAGATATTGGATGGATGCACCACGAGAAGCAAAAATTAACAGGATAGCCTTAAATAACTACTCAACAGCACTGCGAAAAGAGTTTAAGTTTGTAGAAGAGCTAAACTCAATGGCAAGGCACGGCTGCGACTGAGAGAGCATGGTCAGCTATTGATAGATTTTACGGTAACTGCAAGTCTAAGAAACCTGGAAAGAAAGGCTTTCCTCGCTTTCACAAAGATAACCGTTCGGTTGAGTACAAGACTTCAGGATGGGCTTTAAACCCAGTAAAAAGACACATCACTTTTACTGATAAAAAAGGTATTGGTGAAGTTAAACTATTAGGGAAGTGGGATATTCACGCCTATCCGGTTAAGTCTATTAAACGTGTACGATTAGTCAAAAAAGCCGATGGTTACTATTGTCAATTTGCAGTTGATATTGAAATAAAACCTGAACAGACAACAGGTAATGGTGAAATCGGTCTTGATGTCGGGCTTGAGTTTTTCTACTCTGATTCCAACGGACATCATGAAGAAAACCCAAGGTTATTAAGAAAAGCTGAAAAAGCTATTAAACACGCTCAACGACAAATTTACAAGAAAGAAAAAGGGAAGAATCAACGACGCAAAGCAAGGCAGAGATATGCTCGGAAGCACTTAAAAGTAAATAGGCAACGTAATGAGCATTCTAAGAGACTAGGACGCTGCGTATGCAAAGCTAACGCTTTAGTCGCCTATGAAGATTTAAGTATTAAGAACATGGTGAAAAATCATTGTCTTGCTAAGTCCATCAATGATGTAGCTTGGTCAACTTTCCGTCGTTGGTTAGAATATTTTGCTGTTAAATTTGGAACCACAGTTGTTGCCGTCAATCCTAAAATGACATCTCAGAAATGTTCGGATTGCGGTGCAGTTGTGAGAAAATCTCTTTCAACTCGTACCCATAAGTGTGCTTGTGGGTGTGAGATGCAAACAGACGTGAACGCAGCAATAAATATTCTCAATCTTGCAAAAGCTAGGGGTGGGCAATCCCGAAGTAACGCTACAGGACTAGCGACCTCTGTTCTAGTTGGTGAAAACCTGCTTGAGCAAGTAACTAGGACGAGTGTAGAATCCCCTCGCCTTTAGGCAGGGGAGTGTCAATTATCTTTATTTTTCAAGCCTTGCCGAGAAACCCACTGAAGGGCACCAGGAAACAATCGATAAAAGCCATGCGAAACATTTGCCGAACCAACCATTATTTCAGACTTCTGATTCTTAACTGCATCCCAGATCGCATTTGCCACATCCTCAGGCTTTTCCACCATCGGAACTTTCAGCACATTGTCGAGCTGCTCACGACGGATTTGAGCATCCTGCTCATCGCTGCCGCGAAAAACTGCCCGTTCCATTAAACTACTCTTGATTAAATTTGGGTAAATGCCACAAACATGAATACCTTTGGGCTTTAATTCCGCGTGCAGTGATTCCGTCAACCCTGTAACAGCAAACTTACTAGTGCAATAAACCACTACATATGGGGTAGGCACTTTGCCACCTATGGAACTTAGATTCACAATAGTTCCAGATTTGCGCTGGAGGAAATGAGGCAGTAGGGCATGAATTGTGTGAATATATCCCCACAGGTTCAGGTCTATCACTTGATGCCAATCGCTGAGGGAGAACCCGTCCACTGGTCCCTCTGCAAAAACGCCTGCATTGTTAATCAGTACGTCGATATTGCCATGATGATCCAAAGCCTTTGCCACTAGTGTGTCTACCTGCGACGGATCTGTGACATCACAAGGAACCGTTAATGGCGCTGGACGACCGAGGCTTTGCACCTCCTGCGCTACACTTTCCAAGCGGTCAAGGTGACGAGCAGTTAGTACTAGGTCGTATCCTTTGCGGGCAAATAAAAGAGCTGTTGCTTTCCCAATGCCTTGAGAAGCACCTGTAATGAGTACTGTAGGAGCCATATTTTCAGTTAAAAAACTTTATTTCCTGTCTATTAGTTTGAGCAACAAAATCTAGGAAACCTTCTGACTAACGTTAGATTTTCAATTTATAAATTCTCTTGGTATAGCTGACTACTACTCAATCAGCTCACCAAACACTCATTCACCCATGTGATACAAAAATTTACAGAATTTTCTCAAAAACTCATCCTTTGGACTAGCTGAAGTTTTGGCACTACAGACAGATAGCGTTCACTAGGTGGGTGACTATGATAAAAAGTGTAATTGAAATACTTAAGGAAAGTTAACAATGACTAAGGGACCTTTTCCTACTGATGCAACTGAAAAAGCATACAATGGCAGCGATCGCAATGCAGTTAAGCCTGGGTTTACTCCACAGTCCGAACTTTGGCAAGGTCGTTTAGCGATGATTGATTTTATTGCTTATTTACTTTGGGATCTTAACGGCTTCAGCGTTGTGCGCGACGTCCTCAACCTCACTCACTAATCTTGAAAGAACCCACAACTCAGCAGTGAGAAATCAGTTTCGGAACTTAAGCCGACAGTACAGATAATGCAGGATCGAGTATCCACAACAGCCAACCCATTTTGTATTTCAGGTTCTGGGTTCTAAATTGTTCTCAAGAATTTTGCTTGCATCACGGCCATACCAACCTCCACACGAAAAAAGTTTACGGTATGGCAGTTATGTATGTAATTATTAAAGTAAATTAATATTTCTACATAATCTCAGGCTAGTGTTGCCTAAGACACAGCACTAACCAGTAATGGAGTTGCTCTGTTAGGTGGTTGGTGTATCTTGTGATGACCTTATTTTTGTGAATTTTTCACCTAAGACAGAGTAGAACCGTGATCGAACAATTAGAAAAACCACCCACTGATCAAATAAAACTTACCCCAGTGGGGAAAAGTAAATCTGAGAATTCGGGAATTTTAATCGCTACTGTCATTATTACTGTATGGGCGATTAGCCTTTTTCTCTTATTTTCCCTTGACATCTCCAACTTTAACTTTTTGATGTTATTGCCTATTATACTTTGGCAAACATTCCTATATACGGGATTATTTATCACAGCTCATGATGCTATGCATGGAGTGGTATTTCGTGCAAATCCCAAAATAAATCATTTTATTGGTTCAGTGTGTCTTGTTCTTTATGGTTTTCTATCTTATGGAAAACTATTGAAAAAGCACTGGATGCATCACCACCATCCTGCTAGTGAAAAAGATCCCGATTTCCACGACGGGAAACATAAAAATTTCTTCTCTTGGTATTTTCATTTTATGAAGGGTTACTGGAGTTGGGGACAAATCATCATATCAATGATTGTTTATAACGTTGTTCATCGTACACTCCATATACCCGAGGAAAATCTTAATTACTTTTGGGTTATCCCCTCGCTTTTGAGCTCATTACAATTATTTTACTTTGGCAGCTTCCTGCCTCATCGAGAGCCAGAAGCGGGATATAGTGAACCTCACCGCGCGCAAACTCTTTCACGTCCTGTTTGGTGGTCATTTATCAGTTGCTATCACTTTGGTTATCATGAAGAACATCACGAGTACCCTCATGTTGCTTGGTGGCAACTGCCAGAGATTTATATGATGAAGCGGTCAATAACAAATGTCTAAATGACACTATGTTACGGACTTGCATCATAATACACAATAGACCTTTTCCAAAAGTCTTTTTGCACCTATAGACTAGAAGTCTGTGGGTGCAAAAATAAAGCCCTACCCTACGCAGGCTTTTACGCAGAAGTCCGCCTGGGTTGACTTTGTTTTTTTAGAAGCGACTTTCGTCGTCAGGTAATTTTACAAGAAATCTAACACAGTGTAAGGTTGGGCTCATCTTATTGACTCTTTTTTGTACGATAATATCGCCGTCTTCTGCTATACCAACTTGCTTGAATCCAAAACTTGCATACAGCCTTGCTGCGACAGAGTTTTTGGGCGAGTATATGAGGTTAATCTTATGACAATTATTCTTAGATATTTCGGCTAAGGCTAACTCAAGCGCAGCCCTTCCGATGCCTTGCTTTTGATACTTAACGTCAACCATAAATCGAAATAGCCAATATAGATCTTTCTCTTTGGTTTCGATTTCAGGACAGTACATGAGAAAACCAACAACATTTTCGTTGTTGTAAATTGCCCTTGGCACATAGTGAAGCTCAAATTTTGATTCTGCAATTGAGTCCACATTTGGTGCAACCAGACTTTCTTGCTCAGGCGCAAGTTTAAGCCTGATACATTGAATCCAATTTTCCTTCGTTACTTCTGTTAGACTCACACTCATAACTTTTCTGAGCAGCCTAATAACTCAATAGAATAGCATTGACTGGTCAACCGCATGGTTGGAGAACTCAAACTCAACGCTCCCAACTTTACGACGAATTTCTTCGATCAATACTGTCATGCTTTGTATTTTACTGGCAAGTGCTGTCGCTCGCACTCCAACATCAACTACACTCTAGAGCCTATCGCGCCCTACTGCTGCTAAAAAGTGCGGATGTTTATTGAGCAACATTATCTGATATCGGTGGACGCAGGCAAAGATACACAAGTGGACCGAAGAGTGGGACAAGTGCTGTTACCCAATACACTTGAGGATTATTCCAACGCCGTCGCGCCATATCATCACCAAGGACGGTGGGGAAGAGTAAGCAAAACAAGCAAAATGCCAAACTCATGCCATTAATAAAGCGATCGCCCTGAAACTGCTGCCAAAACCCTACCCAATCTCCCAGAAAAGCATAAATCAGCAAACCAAGAGTGCTTAAACTCAGGGCAATACCAAAAAACCGAGAATCCAACAGCTCCAAAAAAGCATCCTTCCGTCCGGAAAATTGTTGATTCGGTTCTCTCAAAGCCAAATAAGGTATAAGACCAAGCGTACCTGAAGCAATGGAGGCTATTGCAAAGGGATAGAAAGGTATCCACTGCATTCTGCCATCAAAAAACAAAACACCACTGTAAATGAGCAGCCAGATGCCAACAAGGGAGAATAAGGAGAGGATAACTGGATTTACATCTGCCCAATTTAGAGTGAAGATATTTTTCAGCAACGTGAGAGTTTCCTCTAAGTGCAGTGGAGGAGCCAACAACAAAATGTAGGCAATAAATCCAGCCCACAATAACCAAAGAGCAATTTTTCTATTCATAATCTTAATTTTCCGCTGGTTGTTGCTGGCTCGATATCATCTCTCCACCCGCTTCTTTTAAAGGGAGACGCATACATAAATACATCAACGGACCAAATAGCGGTATTAATGAGATCAACCAGAACAACTGAGGATTATTCATATCCCGCCGCGCCATATCATCTCCTAACAAAGCTGGAAACAATAGGCAAAGTAGGCAAAAATCTAAGCTCATCACATGAATAAAGCGACTTGTTTGCCACTGGTGAACAAAATCTCCCCAATCTCCTTGCCCGACACCATAGGCGACTAAGATAGCCGTTCCGACAGCCAAGGCAACACCCGTTAGGCGAGAATCAAGTATTGCTAAAAAAGCATTCTTTCTACCAGGGAACTTTGGATTTGGTTCGCGTAGAGCTAAATAAGGCAGTAGGGTAAACGCCCCAACTCCAAAAGAAGCTGAAGCAAACAGCCAAGCAGGAATTTTTTGCCCTCTACCATCAATAAATATCAGGCAACTGTAAATCATAGGCCAGAGGCCCATTATGTTGAAGAGTGTCACGACTAAGGGGTTAATCCCTTGCCAATGACCAGTGGAAAGATTTTTAATCAACTCGAATGTATCGGGCTGATTCGGAGGGGCAAAGAAAAAGGCATAGGCAATAAATCCTAGCCATAGCACCCAAAAGGCAATTTTTCTGACCATGATTTCAGCTGGTTCTAACCAATCCACCGATTGTACTGCCACAAGTCGCGCTGTTTATATGGTTTTTATGAGTTTGAGAGCACCCAAACTCATAAATTCCTACTAGGGATTGAAATAACTGAAAGCTTCCGATAGATAATCAGCAGCAGCAGTCACCACTGCGATCGCACCTTCATAATCTAGGCGCGTTGGTCCCAAAACTCCCACGCTACCTAATGCTACGGAACCTCGGCGATAGGTGGAAGAAATCAACGAGCAAGTGCGTATAGGTTCTAGAGGGTTTTCTGAGCCAATACGAACAGTAACTCGTGGTTTACCCACTTCCTCAGTCTCCGGCTGCTCTTCAAATATTAATCGCCACAGTTGGTCTTGTTCTTCTTCCAACAGGTGGATCAGCATTTGCACTTGCTGTAATTCCGAAAACTCTGGCTGGCGCAAAACCTCAGCAACACCGCGAACCATAATTTGTGTTGCAGATGGAGCGAGAGTGCGATGGGTGAACTCTGCGATTGATTTTTTCAAGAATTCGCCATATATTTGAAACTCCCGGTCTAATTCACTCCATTTCAGGCTGGCTAATTCAGTTATGCTTCGTCCGCGCAGATGGCTATTCAAAAAGTTAGAGACAATCTGTAACTCGCGATCGATAACCTCTGCATCTGGTTGTGTATCTTCCGAGGCTTGCGGTAAATCCATCAATGCTGAATGTGTCTCATATCCATCCGTCACTACAATCAGCATCACCCGTCCTGTTTCTATTTGCACCAGTTGTAAATGTCTCAACACTGCTGTCGCGGTTTGCGGCATGGTAATCAAGGTAATGCAACCACTTAGGGTTGCTAAAATATGCGCGGCTCCTTGCAGTAGAGCTTCCAAACTCCAATCTTCCCACTTGAGCCGCTTTTGCAGTGACAGTTCTACCTCTCGTGCTAAAGTTTCAGAAGGTGTAATGAGCTGGTCAACATAAATTCGGTAGCCAGAGTCAGAAGGTACGCGTCCAGCAGAGGTGTGAGGTTGATACAGTAACCCAGCTTTTTCCAAGACGCCCATCACATTACGGATTGTTGCTGAACTCACACCAAGGTTGTACTCATCAACAAGAGCTTTAGAACCAACAGGTTCTGCTGTGGCTATATAATGACGTATTGTTGCCGAAAGTATATGCTGTTGACGATTTGTTAGGTGGACTTGCATAATGTATTTTGCACTGAAGCCGAATTTTAAGTAAAATTTGAAAAAATTTATGGAGACAACTCCAAAAAAGATTAATAATAGTAAAGTCAAGATAGCAAAGTGTTGGCTTCTACAGGAATAAGTAAAAAGAAGTAAGTTAAGAGTAAAGATTCAGTACTGCCCCAGAAAAAAGTTTCCTTAACTACAGCATAACTCTGCTGGAAATGCTTTTGCATTTTAAGTAAAATAGCCCCCTACTTATGCATACTTCCATAAGCTTCTTGAAATCGCTGTATTTCAAGTTACTAATTTCCTGATAGCTATCAATACTTAAAGCTATCCTAGCTTGTGCTAAGGAATGTGCATTAAATAAAAAAGCAAAATTCAGAATCTCTGTAGGGGCACGGCAGTGCCGTACCCCTACCCAAAAATTGGAAGTCCCATCTGGCATCATGTCGAAGAAGTGCAAAACAGGATCTAGTACTGGGGAATTGAAGGATCAACCAACGTTGAGTAGGCATCAATTCCGCCCGCAATGTTTTTCACATTTGTAAACCCTTGAACGATTAACCACTGACACATCTGGGCAGAACGAATGCCATGATGACACAGCACAAGGGTTTCAGCCTCAGGATTTAATCGGGTGTTGACTTGATCTGCCCAATCAGGAAACTGACTCAGGGGAAGATTGACAAAGCCGTCAATGTGGGCAATGCTCACTTCTTGTGGTTCGCGCACGTCTACTAGCTGAAGTGAATCTTCTGAAGATAAGCGTTGTGCTAGTTCCTCTACGCTAATTTGGGTGATGGATGGTTGGGAAGGTTTACCTGCCATGAAGTTTTAATAAAAATCCTATACTACTTATGTTGGCAGAAATCTTCGTTCTTTGGGGTTGGAACTGTAACGAACGTTCATCCCCATATCTACTCATAGCTCATCATTTTGAGTAGAGTTTTCCGAAATCAGTTGCTCGACAAAATCTCTTAGCCGTTCTTGCCAGTTAGGAACGGCTTTGATTTGTTCGTTTTGATTTTCATACCCTCTAAATCCGATCATTTTGCCTAGCGGTCGTTTTAGCTTTCTTTCATACCGATGTGGATTATTTTTTTCAAAAGGCATTGATCCATTTTTTTATGCTTGTTATCATGCATATTAACACATTTTGAAAGCGCTCGTTTCAATGCAACTGGTAGAAAAACATGTAATCAATAGAAATCATAAGCTTTGGAAAGAATGTGACCAGCTAGCGTTTAAGTCTAAAGACCTGTACAATGCTGCAAACTACATTCAGCGTCAATATTTTTTTGATTCTGACAAATACCACACATTACCAAGTCTTTACCATTTAATCAAGAACCACGAAGCTTATAGAGCATTGCCAACCAAAGTATCAAAGCAGATTTGCAAAGTACTTTGTCAAACATGGAGTGGTTTTGTGGGTGCAATGAAAGCTTGGAATCAAGACCCGTCTAAGTTTTTAGGGAAACCAAAAATTCCTGGTTACAAACACAAAACAGATGGTAGAAACGTTGTAGTCTATCCAAATGAAAGCGTATCAATACCAGGAATGAGAAAAGGTTTCGTAATACTTTCGCAGTGTGGTATCAAGATACCAACGAGAACTTCAAACGTTTATCAGGTAAGAATTGTACCTCAAAAAACATGTTACGTTATAGAGGTTGTTTACTCGAAAGAATTACCAGAAGAAACTACAGGATGCAGTGCAGGCGTTGACCTTGGTTTAGGCAATTTGATGACTGTTACATCTAACAATCCAGGTACGAAACCAATGATTGTGAATGGCAAGCCATTGAAAGCGATCAACCAATTGTTCAATAAACGAAAAGCCGACGCTCAATCAAAGAATGCAACCAGACTTGCTTTAGACTTAGTTCACAAACGCAATAACCGCGTTTCTAACTACCTCCATACAGCATCTAGACGTGTGATTGATTGGTGTCTGACAAATGGTATCACTCAGCTTATTGTTGGTAAAAATGATGGTTGGAAACAAAATATTAATATTGGTAAATCCAACAACCAGCAATTCACCGCAATACCTCACGCTCGACTCATCCAAATGCTTGAGTACAAAGGTGCTTTGGCTGGAATCAAAGTGGTAACGACTGAGGAAGCGTACACGAGCAAGGCTAGCGCTTTAGATGGTGATGTGTTGCCCAAGTATAAACAAGCCACGCCTAGCTTTTCTGGAAAGCGGGTTAAGCGTGGTCTGTATCGTTCTGGTGCTGGTCGATTAATCAACGCTGATGTCAACGGAAGTCTGAATATTGCGCGAAAAGTAATTCCTAACTTCATGGAGGGAATAGAGGGATTGCCGTTTATCCCTGTAGTGGTTGACCCATTACGAATGCATCTGACCAGCTTTGTCTAGCAATGACTAGATATGAGTAGGTTTATGTGAACGGTTGGTAGGTGTATCAATCTCTTGATAGAGGTACGAGATCACCTAATTTTTGATAGATTTCTGCAGAAGTTTCAGTACTAAACTAATTTCTAGTAACAGAACTGCCTTCGATATTTCTAATGGTGGTTGATTATTTGTGTTTGCGCCCTAGTAGTATGTGTAAAAAATATGACACAAGGCTCATTCTTCAGAGTTCTAGCAGCAGGTACCATTATGCTGCTGTTGATTGGTATCACTGGTTGTAACGGGTTTTATGCCAAAACTCCGCTGACTCGCGCCTCTACTGAACAGTCAGATGCTGCCATGTTCGTGTCGAAACAAGCACCAGTGATGGTGTCAATGCTAGTGAATCCAGAACGCTTGCAGGCGTTTGAGCGTGATGGGGAACTCTCAAAATTAAAAACAAATTTACTGGCTAATACGGGTATAGATTACCAAGAGGATATTAAACCTTGGCTAGGAAACGAAATTACACTGGCTGTCACCAGTTTAGACATTGACCGTGACTTTGAGAACGGACAACAGCCAGGGTATCTCATGGCACTGGCAACCACTCAACCGGAGAAAAGCGGCGAATTTGTCGAGGTGTTGTTTTCCAAACGGGCATTGGCTGGGGCTAGCTTAGCGACTGAACAGTACAAAGGCGTGAAGCTGATCTATGACAATCAAATCCCCCCAACCCAGGCAACTCCCCTCAACGCGCTTAACCCGCGCACGGAGGTGGCACAGATTGAGAAGGAAAAAGTCAAAAACCAAAATCCTCTTGCTGGTGCAGTTGTAGGCAAGAGCTTTGTCTTGTTTGCCAACGATCCAAAAGTGCTGCGAGAGGCTATTAATAACGTACAGGCTGCGGAACTCAATTTGACCAGTTCGAGCAAATACCAACAAGCCATCAAACAACTGCCCAAAGAAGCACTGGCTGTTGCTTTTCTGAATCTCCCCACAGTCGCAAAATGGCAAGGGTTAAAACCGGAGGCTCAAATTTATGACAACCAAATTATTTCTTTGGTATCAAACTCCAAAGGATTGCTAGCTGAAACTGTTTTACTGGCAAAGGAGAAAACTTCACCTCCATCTGCACAACTCTCTAAACCTGTGGGTGCATTGGAGTATATCCCTGCAGCAGCAAGTTTGGCAGTTGCGGGAGCTAATTTGAACGGTTTGGGTGACAGTGATTTAGCCCAACTCTGGCAACAAGTGACAGCCGCCCTATCTGCTTCCCCAGAAGATGTTATTTCTAGATTGCTACCACCTTTGGCAGATGTACAAAAACAATGGGGCATCAACTGGAAAGAGGATATTTTCAACTGGGTGCAAGGAGAATACGCCATAGGATTGTTACCTCGTCAAGAGCAAACAACTCCTGATTGGATTTTTGTAGCTCAAAAATCTGACGCTACAGCAGCAGGAATTTCCCATTTGGATGAACTCGCCTCATCAAAAGGGCTTTCCCTGAATTCCTTCAGCCTAAACGAACAAAAAATCTCCACTTGGACACAGTTAAGCGCTGCTGTGAATAAATCTGATCAAGTAAAAGAGCGAGAATCATTCGCAATCCAAGCAAAGGTTCTAGGGGCGCGTGCTGATCTGGGAAATTACGAGATTTTCGCATCCTCTGTTGAGGCAATTGATCAAGCTTTGACAGCTAAAAATAACTCCTTAATGAACACTCGCAATTTCCAAGACAGTATCGCTGCTATTCCTCAACCCAATCAAGGCTACGTGTATCTCGACTGGACAAAGAGTCAGGAGATTTTAGAGCGTCAACTACCAATTCTTAAGTTTGTGGAAGTCTTGGGTAAGCCGTTTTTTAAAGATTTGCGATCGCTCACCCTCAGTAGTTATGGAAGCGACACAGGATTGCTCAAAGGCGGCGTGTTTTTCCAATTCAATAGCTAGTTCAATTCCGAAATTTCCACAAACAAAGCTGTAGCTGTTCATGGTACAGGGAGTACAGAGGGTGCAGGGGAAGAAGAGGAAACCTCTTCTTCCCCTGCTTTCTTGTGGTTCTGTCGCTTGAAACCCTAAAGGAAAAAGCTTGGGATTTTGAACAATTATGCATGGACATAGGACGCTAATATAGAGTTTGACTAGATTGGCAAAACTAGGGTAATAGAAGCGTGCTATCTACACTCATTACTGACTTCCGCATCATCTTTGAACGCGATCCAGCTGCTCGTAACTGGTTGGAAGTATTGTTTTGCTACCCCGGTTTGCAAGCTCTACTCTTACACAGGCTAGCTCATTGGTTGTATAGCATTCGTATTCCCTTTATCCCCCGCCTGATTTCCCACATCGCTCGATTTTTGACCGGAATTGAAATCCATCCTGGTGCAGTCATTGGGCATGGTGTTTTTATTGACCACGGGATGGGTGTGGTGATTGGGGAAACGGCGATTGTCGGAGACTATAGCCTGATTTATCAAGGTGTCACCCTCGGCGGTACAGGTAAAGAATGCGGTAAGCGCCATCCTACCTTGGGGGAAAATGTTGTCGTTGGAGCTGGAGCCAAAGTGCTGGGCAATATCGAAATTTGCAACAATGTCCGTATTGGTGCTGGCTCAGTTGTATTGCGTGATGTGCCACCCGACTGTACTGTGGTTGGCGTTCCTGGTCGAATTATCTATCGCGCTGGCGTTCGGGTAAATCCGTTAGAACATGGAAGTTTACCAGATGCTGAAGCCCAAGTAATACGTGCTTTAGTAGACCGGCTTGAGCAACTTGAACAACAAATTCAACAGCTGCAACAAACACAGCAAAACATCTCATTTTCTTCTCTTAACCCAGCATTTCAAACACCTAGCGTCTCAAATTCCCATATATTAACTGATGAGGCATCTTTGGCAGAAACGCGCACGAGTTGCCGCTTGGGAAATAAGCTAATAGAAGAGTTCCTGGACGGTTCTGGGATTTAACGAGCAAGCGAGTTCTATAATGTTCGCTCTTATTGCCCATAAGAAAACTTATTTGTAGTAAGGACTTAAGTCCTTGCTTTGTCGGTAAAGAGGACTAAAGTCCTCACTACGAACTTATTCATTCGTGAACAACAAGATTCCTGACTTCTTCAAAAAGTCGGGAATCTGAATATGTCTGATTTTCACAGATTAAGACTGTTTCTTACTTCAATAGCTGTCGAAATTCTGGAGCAAATCGACCTTGCATAACGTTTGAGACACTGCCAGTCATATAAACATCACCATTTGGTTGTATGCTGATGTCAATCTTGCCTCCGGGCATATGAACTTTCATGGTTTCATTTGTCAGTCCTAACCTGTAGGCAGCACTGGCAGCAGCACAACTACTACTTCCAGAAGCCAAAGTATATCCTGCACCCCGCTCCCAAATCTCAATTTGAATATTCTGCCGATCAAGAACTTTAAGAAATTGCACATTGATACGATTAGGAAACATTTGGAGCGTTTCAATACGTGGACCTAATGCTGAAGCAATTTCTTTAGATATGTTCGGCATAGAAATGATACAATGCGGATTGCCAATTGAAAGGCAAGTCATCTTCAAAGGCACGCTATCTATCAGTAGGTCATTCTCTATAACCTCACGCGAAGGACCAGCAACAGGTATTAAATCACTCTGGAAAGTGACAGCCCCCATATTAACAGTGATTAATGGAATACTCGAATCAGTGATTTCAATAGTAACTTCACCACCGAGTGTGATTAATTGAAAAATTCTTGAAGTAATATACCCAGCATCTAGTAAATATTTAGAAAAAATCCGGATACCATTTCCACTTTTCTGTGCTTCACTGCCATCAGGATTGAGGATTCTCAGTTTCATCTTTTCTGACCCAAAAATAGGTCCATACAAGATTCCGTCTGAGCCAATACCAAAATTCCGATGACAGATAAGTCGAATATTATCTGGGGATAAACTAACATCTATTTTGTTGGGATCTATAACAATGTAGTCGTTACCCAGGGCATGGTATTTGTAGAAATCCATAAAAATGCGAGGTTTTATACTAGAAATGCTGTTAATTTAATACATAAGAGACACAATTTCTTTCACTATTCCCGTAATATAAACTAAGGTACTTACTGCATTTTTGCAACTTTAAGGAAAGCAGAAATTCTTCACGGATTAATCGCACTCGTAGACCAAGTGTGACCAGAGCGTAGATAAGACCAACGATTCTGGGGCTCGCCGCGCAATTCTAGATGATCCACTTGAGTGGGATCAAGTAATAACAGGCAAAAATTAGCTGTGGGACTAGCGGGATCAAGAACAGATGGTGAGAAAGCTTCTTGATGATCTCTAGGTTTTCCAGGATGGGGCCAAGCGAATTGTAAACGAGCATTGTCTGAAAGGTCTTGCCACGTTGACTGACGAGCTTTTTGCAGTTCTAAGTCAGGATGATTGGCATCGATGAGACTCATTTCCCCTGCAATGCGCAATTGTTCGCGAGTTTCGGTAAAATACCAACAAGCTTCTGCCCAAGGCTTATAGACTATTTGGTCGAATTTTTGACTACGTGTGTCAGTGATGATTTTCAGCAGATTAGTATCGCCTAAAAACCCTCGAAAGACAACAGTACGATTAGCAGGGCGTCCGTCAGCTTGGACAGTTGCTAGTTGAAAGTAGCGGGAGTGGGGCTGGCTACGATTGCGGTGCAAAGCACGGGCAAGGGGGGAACGCCAAGGGGCAACATTTTCAATCCCTGATAGGGATTCACACATATCTACCCCCGCTTTATGCAATAAGATTTTTACTGGCTAGTTGCACATTATATACTTTTCCATCAATTGAACTCTATTTTATTTCAACGAGAATAGCTATAAAATTTGACCACAATGAGTGCAGCCCTACAGGTAGCGCAAATTCAACAAATTTTCAATCTTTACCCTCTCATTCACTTGCCGTATAGTCATAATCTATGTCAGCGAGCAACAAGACTTGATTATGGTTCGTGAGCTTGAAAGAAAACGCTTTACTAGTGCAAAATTTCCAGAAACTGCCCCAGCTGCCAATCCTGTGTTTTTTAGAACCTACAGCCGCCGTAAAGAGGCGGGGGTGAGGGAGACTTGGGATCAGGTGTGCGATCGCACCCTCCAAGCTTTAATCACTCTCGGGAAGCTACTCCCACATGAGGCTGATCTCTTAGAGCGAATGCAGCGAAACTTAAAAGCTCTACCTAGTGGACGTTGGTTGTGGGTAGGCGGTACGGACTGGCTAAAAGAGCAAAAAAACTTTTCTGGGGCATATAATTGCACCTCTACCAATCTGCAAGACTGGAGTGCTTTCGGGTTGATGGTGGATTTGGCAATGATGGGTTGTGGAACTGGAGCAGTTCTAGAACCACAATATATTAACCAGTTGCCCCCCATCCGCAATCGTCTTCAAGTACAAGTGCGGGGTGAGATTGGTAGTACTCCTCCTGGTGAGCGTCGTGAGCAGACAGAAGTCAAAATAGAAGGCAATATCGTCACCATTTACGTTGGAGATAGCCGTCAAGGTTGGGTCAAATCATATCAAAGCTTGTTGGAACTCTCAACCGATGAACGCTTTTCACAAGACGTTCAAGTCATTGTTGATATTAGCGACGTACGTAAAGCAGGAGAGGCTCTCAACGGCTTTGGAGGCGTAGCTAATCCAGTAAAATTGCCTGGGCTGTACGAGCGTTGTGCATCGATCCTGAATAAAGCTGTAGGACGACAGTTAAACTCTGTTGAATGCTGTTTATTGATTGATGAAGCAGCTGTGACAATTGTTGCAGGTAACATTAGGCGTTCAGCTGGTATGCGCCAAGGTTTCAGTGAGGATAATTTGTTTGCAGATGCCAAGAACAATCTATGGCAGCAGGATGAAAATGGCAACTGGCGCATCGATCCAGAGCGGGATGCTCTAAGAATGGCGAACCACACAAGAGTGTTTCACCAAAAGCCCACATTACAAGAATGTCTTGATGCTGTCCGTAAACAGTATTACAGCGGCGAAGGTGCAATTCAATGGGCTGGTGAAGCGATAGCTAGAGCTAACTGTGACCTTTTGAGAAATCATGAACAAAAAGTGGATTTTCTCAAAGCATACGCTGAGGGAAAAGCCAAAGATTGGTTGCAGGAGAATTATCCTCAAATTCCTGAAAGTGAGTTAGAGCATCGTTTGGCTCGCTATGGTTTAAACCCGTGTGGTAGATAGTTTTGCCTCACGTTAAAAACCGGAGAAATTCGGTGAACCCTGCGATTGGGAATACCGAGGTAATCAGAGGAACTAAAGCACCTTTGACACCGTACAGACTAGAGAGTGAACCTTTTTAAACCATCAATAGAGACTCAAAGTAGTATTTGTTGGGTTTTAAAAAGAATATAATCTGGGTTTTACCTCCGTTCTTAAGAACGGCTCCACGAGTCTCCGGCTACTAATGCTATCGTGAATCATTAGTAGAAAATATAGTCGGATCTGCGAGGAATTAAGAACTCGTAGAACTAGGGGATAAAAAGCCTCTAGGGTAACAAAAATGGAAATTATTGGCTCGAATTTCCACTGCAACTTAGCGGAAATCCACCTGAATCAAATTGACCCAGATAACTACAAAGAACAGGAGGAGGCTTTCACCGCAGGTGCGCTCTCTGTAGCAGGACTTTTGCATCACAAATTTATTGAACCACGCTACCAGTACAGCCGTGAATTAGACCCGATTGTCGGTGTTTCTTTCACAGGCTTATTTGATTTCTTTGTTCAGGCTTTTGGGGTAGATTGGTTACGTTGGTGGGCAGAAGGAAGACCTGCAACTGCTCAGGGATTGGCGTTTAAGCGTCGGGAGGAAGAATATCTAAGTTTTTGGAAAAATACTGTGCAGCGTGTTGTTTGGGAGTACTGCGATCGCCACAATATCAAACGTCCAAATCGCTGTACCACAGTCCAACCAAGCGGTACTAAGTCTTTGCTCACGAGTGCGAGTCCAGGATGGCATCCCCCCAAGGCGCAAAGATTTCTTCGTCGGATCACCTTCCGCAAAAATGATCCCGTAGCGTTGGCTTGTATTGACTACGGCTACAATGTCATACCCTCCCAAGCGGACAAAGATGAACAGGGTAACTTGTTGAACGATCCCTTGGATGCACGAGTCAGCGAATGGCTGGTGGAAATTCCGGTCGCCGTACTCTGGGCTGATTTACCAGGCGCTGATCAAATAGATATCAGTCAATTTAATGCGATCGCCCAAATGGATTTCTATATGCAGGTGCAGAAATTTTATGTTACACATAACACCTCTGCCACCATTGAACTACGGGAAAATGAAGTTGAAGCCTTAGGAACCCGCATATATGAAGCTATCAGAGATGATGAAGGCTACATAAGCGCCGCACTTCTGGCACGGTTTGACGATCTTCAAACTTTTCCGCGCTTGCCCTTCGAGCCTATCACAAAACAGCAGTACGAACAGCTGATGAAAGAAGTGGAGATGCGTCGCCAAACCGAAGATTTCCATGCTGTTTTGAGCCGCTATGATTTCGGCGAGTTAATAGAAGCAGGACCAGCAGGTTGTGACTCTGATAAATGCATGATGCCTGAACAAACTTCGATGTAAATACAATCGAGACGAACAGCGGTGGTTGTGTTGGGAATGTTCTACCACCGCTTATTCTATTTTTAGATAGATGCAGTCCCAGCTTTCCTCACAACACAGCACACAAGGCTGACAAAACGACAACAATGCTAAGAAAGGCATTGCCCAACACGTTACGATCACTTTAATAGTCGTAATTTTTAATGAAGTGCCAGGAGATTTCTCATGTTCATTGATGAATTAACACCCATATTTAAACAATTCACCCAGCACCCAGTCTCATTTCTAGGCGGCTTTGTTTCTGGTTTGCTTCGGCTCAGCCTTGCTGACGACCCCGTTAAAAGCTGGCTCGACCAACAACGCGGTTTAAGTACCAACAGGGCTTTAACTACTGAACCCACTCAGGCACATAATGGCAAAACTGGTGGTCCTCAGTCGATTAGCATTGAATAAACTTAGGTTCACTGATTTTCCCTAAAATCTCATCTAAAGACGCAAAGAGGCACTAGATACCTTTGCGTCTTTGCATCAGGTGAGCAGATGTTAAAGACTTCCAAATTAAAAAATATCTAACTCTTTCTTGTGGGATGGGATTCGTGCCATTGGTGTCAACTTAAGCCCAAAGCGATTATTGACAAGTATTTGAGCATTTTTCGATGTACCATCTAGGTTTTCGATCCCCCCTTAATCCCCCCATCCAAGGGGGAGATAAAACTTTAGCCCCCGAGGATCGGGCGTTGAGGGATCTAAAACGACGGGAAATTCCATGTTTGAGCATGGTTCTTGACACGTATGGCTTCTAGCTCGTCCTATAATCTGGACGCTCCGCGATGCCCACCCGACTGTTAGGGGATAATTTATTTGTTAGAAATCCTTTTAGTGTATAAAAATTTCTACCTATTCTTTTTTATTGCAAGATATTCGTAGGGCGGTTTGCTCCGCTACTCGGTTTATAACACCTTTCAACAGCCCCCTTGCCTCCTTCTAAAGAGGGGTGCACAGATCATCTCAGGTATGGCATGGAACTCATTTCAGCCTAAATGAAAATGCCAAAAGTCAAAAATTGAACTTTCCGCATCTGCATAAATAGGTATTTTTCATAATTTAAACTTAGAAAAAATCAAACAAAATTTTATTAACCATAAGAGACATCAGCACATATAAGTCAAGCTGATTTCAACCTATAAGTGTTTGTAAAATCCCATACTTTGAAAATTGACGCAATCAGTTATGATATGTAGCGTATGCGAAAATTCAGCATGACCACTGGTTGATTTGTAAGAAGACGCAACCTCCTTGGTTGCTTTGCTCCTACAATGTTTGCCATTGGTGAATCAGACGAGACGAAAGCAATTCCTGCTATTTGTTGATCGCTGTTTTCAAGCTGAACTCTTCGCTCTTTGTTGCGACTTACGTGATTCACATGACTATTTACGTTGGAAATCTGTCCTACCGCGCCACAGAAGCAGATTTAAAATTAGTATTTGCAGAATATGGCGAGGTCAAAAGAGTTGTGTTACCTACTGACCGTGAAACCGGACGATTACGCGGTTTTGCCTTTGTTGACATGAGCGAAGATGCCCAAGAGGGCACTGCCATTACAGAGTTAGATGGAGCTGAATGGATGGGTCGCCAACTCAGAGTTAATAAGGCTAAACCCCGCGAGGAGGAGCGACAAGGTAGTTGGGTGAAAAGATAATAGTCTTAAGAGCGATGAAATACAATACTAGCAAATTGTTTTCTAGTTATGCAAGCTATTAAGCGCTGAAATATCTAGAAAAAATCAATAAAACAATTTGATCGAGTTATGTCCGACGAGTTGTGACTCTGAGCTCATAGTCATGACGAGTCGGTTTTTAAAATCCTAAAGTATACTCAGCGACGTTCAACAGACTTGGAGTGTAGGGTTTGCTGCTTTTGATTTTTTCCATTTTTCTATAAGTCTGCCCAGCGACTGGGGACATCATGTCAACTTCCACAGTAACAAATGTTTCTTTCGTCTACAGCGGCGCGGTTCGCTTGATTTCCTCAGTATACCTATCGAGTTCTGTCTGGTGAGACACGATTGTGTTTAAATTTCCATTTAAACTAGGTAGACTTGCTCAAGTATAGCATTCCAAGCTGGTGACTTAGCTTTGGATAGACCTACAGGTGATTCATTTCTTTAGTTTATCTAAAATCACATTTAGATTGTCAAATTACCTTTCTAAGATAGAGGCAGCAACCACAAGTTGCAACGCAGGGGATGAACCCAACAAACACCTAGTCTCTAGGGAGAATAAAAAATGGCTAAAGTGCCGGAATCTTTAGAGTCGGTAAGCAGCGAAGTAGTAGACAAGGCGTTAGATCGTGATTGTACAACATTATCCCGTCATGTCCTACAGCAACTTCACAGCTTTTCGCCCGAGGCGCAAGATCTGAGTGCGCTGATGAATCGGATCGCCTTGGCTGGCAAACTGATTGCTCGTCGCATGAGCCGTGCAGGCTTAATGGAAGGGGTTCTCGGATTTACAGGGGAAGTCAATGTGCAGGGAGAATCCGTCAAAAAGATGGATGTCTATGCCAATGATGTCTTTATCTCGGTTTTCAAGCAAAGCGGTTTAGTCTGTCGCCTAGCTTCTGAAGAAATGGAAAACCCCTACTACATTCCTGAAAACTGCCCCATAGGTCGCTACACTCTTTTGTATGACCCGATTGATGGCTCATCCAACACCGATACAAATCTCAGTTTGGGTTCCATCTTCGCGATTCGGCAACAGGAAGGAAACGACCTCAATGGTGAAGCAGCTGACCTGCTAGCTCCTGGGCGCAAGCAAATTGCCGCCGGCTACATATTGTATGGTCCCAGCACGATGCTGGTCTATACTATTGGTAAGGGAGTTCATTCGTTTACCCTCGACCCCAGCTTAGGGGAGTTTATCCTCACGGAAGAAAATATCCGGATTCCTGATCACAGTTCCATATACAGCGTCAACGAGGGTAATTTTTGGCAGTGGGATGAACCGATTCGGGAATACGTCCGCTACGTTCACAGAACAGAAGGCTACACCGCTCGCTATAGTGGAGCAATGGTAAGTGATATCCACAGAATTTTGCTTCAAGGCGGTGTGTTTCTCTACCCTGGTACACTTTCAAAACCAGAAGGTAAACTGCGCTTGCTTTATGAATCCGCTCCCCTAGCCTTTGTCATTGAGCAAGCAGGTGGTCGCGCTACTACGGGACACATGGAAATCTTAGACGTGGTAGCGAAACAACTGCACCAGCGCACGCCTTTGATTATTGGAAGCCCAACAGATGTCGCAAAGGTGGAGTCTTTTATTAAAAACGGTCACTCTTGAGTGTGAAAAGGTCAGTCTTGGGTGCAGCAAGCACATAAGCCATGAGTGAGTGGTTAGTGGTTAGCAGTTATTGGTTAATGGTTAGTAGTTATTGGGAAGTCAAACAACGAACAACCAATAACCAACAACTAACAGCCTGACAAACGTTACTTAAACAGATCATTAGCAGGAGTTAAACGAATACAGCTATGGCAACTAATCAACTACTAGAGATTAAAAAGTACGGTCAAAGTATCTGGATGGATAATTTGAGCCGTGATATTGTTCAATCTGGGGAGCTCAAAGACCTAGTTGAAAATAAAGGAATCTGCGGGATCACCTCTAACCCAGCTATCTTTGAAAAAGCGATCGCCGGTAACGCAATTTATGATGCCGATATTGAAGCGGGGATCAAGGCTGGATTACCGACATACAAAATTTATGAATCGCTAGCTTTTGCAGACATCCGCAACGCTTGTGATATATTGCGCCCTGTTTATGATGCCACTGAGGGATTGGATGGTTATGTGAGCATCGAAGTCCCACCAACCATTGCTCATGACACTGAGGCAACAATCAAAGAAGCCCGCCGCTATTACCAAGAAGTTGGTCGGGAAAACTTGATGATTAAAATTCCCGGTACAGAAGCGGGTTTGCCAGCAGTTGAGCAGGTAATATCGGAAGGAATCAGCGTCAACGTTACCTTGCTGTTCTCTGTTCAAAGCTACGTCAACACAGCTTGGGCTTACATTCGCGGCTTAGAAAAACGGGTTGCAGAAGGTCAAGACATTAGCAAAATTTCGTCTGTAGCGAGCTTCTTCCTCAGCCGGATTGACAGTAATATTGACGGTAAGATTGACGCTAAATTGAAAAAAGGCGTTGATGACATTACCCAAGAAGCAAAGCTCAAAACTGTGAAAGGAAAAGTGGCGATCGCCAACGCTAAAATTGCTTACCAGGAATACAAAAAGATTATTCAGACTGAGCAATGGAAAGCATTGTCCGCCAAAGGTGCTAACGTGCAACGCCTCCTGTGGGCAAGCACCAGCACCAAAGACCCCAGCTACAGCGACGTCATGTATGTCGATGAGTTGATTGGTCCCGACACAGTGAACACTCTGCCACCTGCGACGATTGAAGCTTGTGCTGACCACTGCAACGTCGCCAGCCGCGTTGATACAGGTGTGGAAGAAGCTTATAACCTGATAGAAAGCCTCAAAGACCCAGATATCAACATCGATATCAACAAAGCGATGGACGAACTACTCGTTGATGGTATCGATAAGTTTGTCAAGCCCTTTGAATCGCTGATGGGTTCTCTAGAAACCAAAGTTAGACAGTTGTCGCCAGTGTAGATAGGTACTGGTTAGTGGTTAGTAGAAACTTCGACTAACCACTAACTCATATACAGTTGCCCTGTTTGACGCATTTGGACAACTAACAATTCCCAATCCCCAATCTCTAATCGCAAATCTCACATCCCTAATCCAAAATTGTTATGGTCAGTCTGCTAGAAAATCCGCTGCGGGTTGGTCTGCAACAGCAACGGATGCCCGAACCCCAGATCATAGTTATCTTTGGTGCTTCCGGCGACCTTACTTGGCGTAAACTGGTACCAGCACTTTACAAACTGCGACAAGAACGACGCATTCCACCAGAAACCACCATTGTTGGTGTAGCACGTCGGGACTGGAGCCATGAATACTTCCGCGAACAGATGCGCAAGGGCATGGAAGAAGCTCATGGCGGTGTCGGTCAGGAGGAACTGTGGCAAGACTTCTCCCAAGGTCTGTTCTACTGCTCTGGTGATATCGACAAGCCTGAAAGTTACCAGAAACTAAAGAATTTCTTAAGTGAGTTAGACGAGAAAAGGGGAACACGCGGAAACCGAATGTTCTACCTGTCTGTTGCGCCGAATTTCTTTCCAGAAGCAATCAAGCAGCTTGGCTCAGAGGGGATGCTGGAAGACGCGTACAAGCATCGTTTAATGATTGAAAAACCCTTTGGTCGGGACTTGGCTTCTGCCCAAAGTCTTAACCGAGTGGTACAGAAATATTGCAAAGAACAGCAAGTCTACCGGATAGACCACTATCTCGGAAAAGAAACAGTTCAGAATCTACTGGTGTTTCGCTTTGCCAATGCGATTTTTGAACCCCTGTGGAATCGCCAATTTGTTGATCATGTTCAGATTACTGTAGCAGAAACCGTAGGAGTTGAAGACCGCGCTGGATATTATGAAAGTTCCGGCGCACTGCGAGATATGTTGCAAAACCACCTCATGCAACTTTTCTTATTCACCGCGATCGAGCCTCCCAATGCCCTAGATGCCGACAGCATCCGTACGGAAAAAGTCAAGGTACTCCGGGCGACTCGATTAGCTGATGTCCAAAATTTGCACCGTTCTGCAGTCCGGGGTCAGTATAGTGCTGGGTGGATGAAGGGTAAACCCGTGCCAGGGTATCATGAGGAACCAGGAGTTAATCCAAATTCCACGACACCCACTTATGTGGCGGTGAAGTTTCTGGTTGACAACTGGCGCTGGCAAGGAGTTCCGTTCTACTTGCGTACTGGTAAGCGGATGCCAAAAAAAGTGAGTGAGATTTCGATCCACTTCCGCGAAGTTCCTTCTCGGATGTTTCCATCTGCTGCCCAACAAATGGCTGGTAACATTTTGGCAATGCGGATTCAGCCTAATGAAGGAATTTCTCTACGTTTTGAAGTCAAGATGCCAGGAGCGGAATTCCGTACCCGTTCCGTTGACATGGACTTTACTTATGGTTCTTTTGGTATTCAAGCAACTTCCGATGCCTATGATCGCCTGTTTTTAGATTGTATGATGGGCGATCAGACATTATTCACACGGGGAGACGAAGTCGAAGCCGCTTGGCAGGTTGTCACACCAACCCTTTCCGTTTGGGATGCACCCGCAGATCCGGCATCGGTTCCCCGGTATGAAGCTGGTACTTGGGAACCAGCCGAAGCGGAATTGTTGATTAACCAGGATGGTCGCCGCTGGCGCAGATTATAGATTTGTAGTTAGTAGTTAGTAGTTAGTGGCTAGTATAACAACTAACTACTAACTACTAACAAATAATAACTCATAACTAACAACTAACAATCCCAAATCCAAAATTAGCTATGACTTCCCAAGCTCCTACGATTTTTTCACTTCAGGCTCCCAAAGATATTTCGCTCTCAGATATTGAAGCGGAACTGAGCCGCATTTGGCAAAGTTACGGCATTGCCGGTGAAGACGGTGCGCTTCCTGCAGCGACTCGCGCCACAACATTTAGTTTGGTGGTTTACGAACCCGAAGAAACCCAGTATCTATTGGCTACTTTGGGATTTTACAAAGGTCCGATTGATGGCATTCTCGGTCCGCAGATGAAAACAGCACTGCGAGAAGTGCAGAAAACCTATGGTTTGACAGAAACTGGAACAGCAACAGATGAAACCCTAGGCATCTTGCGCGAAGAACTCACCAAACGTCATGGCAATGGGGCTACGGCGGATAACGGTTCTGGTGGTGCGTCCTATGTTCCAGATGCCAGCAGCCCCCGAATTGCTGATGAAATTGCCAGCCGTAATCCCTGCCGCATTATTGCCCTGACTCCCATAGCTGGCGAAGACGTAGGGGTGAAGGCTCAAGTCTCTGCCTACTGCCCCATCCAAAAGCAGTCCGCAAGTACACTCGTCTGCTGCGAGTACATTACTCTGACAGGAACCGCTGCTGCTTTGGAACGGATAGGTGGCATGATTCCGGCATTGTTGATTGGTGGCTTGCCCAAGTTTCTGTGGTGGAAGGCAACGCCAGACCCCAACAACCCTTTATTCAAGCGATTAGCGGCAGTATGCAACAACGTTATTGTAGATTCCTGCAACTTTAACAAGCCAGAAACTGATTTGCTCAGCTTGCAAGAGTTGGTAGAATCTGGTGTACCTCTAGCTGACCTGAACTGGCGTCGTCTTTCAGGATGGCAGGAGTTAACAGCTGAGGCTTACGACGCACCCCAACGTCGTGCTGCCCTTACAGAGGTAGATAGAATCAACATTGATTACGAAAAAGGCAGCCCTGTACAAGCGCTGTTGTTTTTGGGTTGGTTGGCAAGTCGCTTGCAATGGCATCCGGTTTCTTATGAAAAAGAAAGCGGAGATTATGACATCACGCGAATTCACTTTGCTGCACAAGACCAACGGCAAATAGAAGCTGAGTTAGCAGGAGTCCCAGTCGGTGATGTGGGTGAAGTTCCTGGCGATTTGATTGCTCTGCGCCTAAGTTCCACAAATCCACAGGCAAACGGCGGTACTCTTATCTGTTCGGAAACTGGTGGTTGTATGCGGATGGAAACACAAGGTGGTGCCCAGTCTAGTGGTGTGTTTCAACAGGTTACTTCACTTTCTGAGCAAAAGGCAGAAGCTTTGCTGAGTCAGCAGGTGCAACGCTGGGGTCACGAGGCACTTTTTGAAGAAAGCCTAGGTGTCACAACCCAAATTCTCAAATTAGGACTTAAGAAGTAACTTAAGAAGTAAAATTAAGGAGTTAGGAGTTTTGGCTCTTAACTCCTTAGTAGAAATTTATGGCTCTAGTTATTGCGGGAGAACGCAGTGGGGTGGGTAAGACGACTGTCACGCTCACCCTTTTAGCGTCTTTGTGTCAACGAGGTGTACAAGTACAATCTTTCAAGGTTGGTCCGGACTACATTGACCCGATGTTTCATCAGCACGTAACGGGTCTTGCTTGTCGTAATTTAGACTGCGTGCTCACGTCAGAAGCTTACGTACAGGGATGTTTTAGTTATCACGCTTCTATTAGTGAATATTCCCTAGTAGAAGGGGTGATGGGGCTATTTGATGGAGTCAGCCCACCCCAACCCCTCTCTGAAGTTCGGGGAGGGGCAAATGACTTTGCTAGTACGGCTCATATTGCACGGCTTTTGGATTTGCCTGTGGTGCTGGTGCTTGATTGCAGCAGGTTGTCTGGTTCTGTGGCTGCGATCGCACACGGTTATTGCTCGTTTGACAAGAGAGTGAAAATAGCTGGGGTGGTACTCAATCGGGTAGGAAGCGATCGCCATCTAACTCTTCTCAAGGATGCCCTGGAACCTCTACAATTACCGATTGTTGGAGTGCTGCGACGTGAAGAGAATATCACAATTCCAGACCGACACTTGGGTTTAGTACCTACTGCAGAACTTCCTCAACTACGTGCTTTAATTGATCGGCTTGCGCATTTGGGGGACACTTGCTTTGACTGGGAACGTTTGTTACCACTGTTGCAGGTTTCTGGGAAAACCCCACCCCTTACTAAGGGGAGCCAGCAGCGTAGGGCGGGGGTTCCCTCCGTTGAGGTGACTGGCGTGAGGGGTTGGGGAGAGGTAAGAATCGCTATTGCCCGCGATCACGCTTTCAATTTTTACTACCAAGACAATCTTGATTTGCTACAACAATTGGGTGCAGAACTCGTTTTCTGGAGTCCTTTGGAAGATGTTGGATTACCAGAGAACGTGCAAGGAATGTATTTTGGGGGTGGTTTTCCAGAAGTCTTTGCCCAACAACTAGCCCAAAACAGTAGCGCCCGCAGTGCAGTGAAAACAGCAATCCTCTCTGGAATGCCCACCATAGCTGAATGTGGGGGATTAATGTATCTATGCGAGCAAATAGTCGATTTTGAGGGGAAATCTTGGTCAATGGTGGGAGTGTTACCTACAACAGCCGAGATGGGTGGGCGTCTTACCTTAGGGTATCGTCGAGGAGTTGCTTTACAAGATAGTTTGGTAGTACGCGCAGGTACAACCGTCTACGGGCATGAGTTTCATCGTTCCCGTTTAATCTCAACTCCTAGTACACCCTTATTTCAAACTTATCGTTTCGATTGCGAGGAATCCACAGGATATGAGGGATGGAATTTGCTTCCGTCTCTACACGCTTCTTATATTCATCAACACTGGGGAGAGAGTCCAGAAATTCCACAAGGGTTTTTAGAACAGTGCAGTGTGTTTAAATTTACTTAAACTCTACATACTGCTATCGCTTGGAAGCGTGACAGTATTCTGGAAAATCTATTTCCAGGCGATCGCGACTGAGAGTTTTACAGTTGAAAAGTTCAATTTTTTTGAATGAAAACCACAGATGGACACAGATAATTTATCTGTGTCCAATGCTTTGTGTATCTGCGGTTCCAAATAGCCCATTACCCGATTTTTACCTTGAACAGCAAGAAGGCTCACACTGTACCTGTACCCAGGGAGCGTGTTGAGATGAATTGCGAGTGAGGCGAGGAGTGTAGTCTGACCAAATTTGAGCGCAGCGAAAACCCGGAAGACTACAACGACGAGACGAGCAAAATATTTTGTATTTTGGTGACACACTTTTCATTCTTCCTGTTACCATGAATATATAAACACGGTAAGGTCGATACCATGTACAGAACAGTTAAAGTTAGAATCTACCCGACTGACGAGCAAGAATCCTATCTAGCTCAATGTTTTGGTAATACTCGATGGCTGTGGAATTATATGCTTAATGCCACAACTACGGCTTATAAAGAAACAGGGAAAGGGCTTTCTAAAGCTGCAATGGACAAATTGCTTCCTAGTTTGAAAAAAGAATATGAGTGGTTGGGACTCGCCTATAGTCAGGTGTTGCAGCGAGTAACATTCAACCTATCAAGTGCGTTTGTCAATTTTTTTGAAGGACGTGCTAATTTTCCTAATTTCAAATCTAAGCATGGTAAGCAATCAATTCAATATCCCCAAAATGTCAAGCTAATGCCACAGGATTGTGTGATTAAGTTTCCTGGTAATTTGGGGCTAATGAAAACCGTGTTTCACAAAGAATTGCCTGATGCAAAATTCACGACTGTAACAATATCAAGAAATGCTGACGGGAAGTATTATGCATCTATCCTTTTTAACCAAGCAGATAATCCAATAGTTGCGATTAGAGATGCTATTGGCGTTCATTTGGGATTGAAAAAGTTTGCTATAACTTCTGAAGGTTCAAAGTATGACCTTCCTAAGAAACAATTAGCAAAGCAAGAATTGAATAGAAAGCGCAAGCAAAAAAAATTAGCTAAAAAGACGGACAAAACATCTAATAAACGTCGTAAGGCTAAACGTTTAGTCGCAAAAATATCTAGCAAAATCGCTAGAGTCAGAGAAGACTTCCTACACAAGCTATCTCGCAAAATAGCATACGAAAACCAAGTTATTTGTGTAGAAGATTTAGCAGTTAAGAATATGGTTAAAAATCCAAACTTGGTAAAATCAATCAGTGATCAAGGATGGGGAATGTTTCTAACCATGCTCAAATACAAAGCTGAGAGGTTTGGTCATACCTATCAAGAAATAGGTAGATTCTTCCCGTCGTCTCAACTTTGTAGCGAGACTCTACTACCAATCCCAATGTTGCAACATGGATATGGTTCATTGGGTGTAAGGTTTGTAGATTGTCCGCACTGCCAGAAACAGCATGATAGAGACATCAATGCTGCAATAAATATTAAAAATGAAGGATTGCGAGTTTTGGCGTTAGGAACTAGCGCTTCTGCCCTTGGAGGGGATGTAAGACCAAAGTCATCAGGACGTAAAAAATCTATGAAGATTGAGGCAATCCCCAATGAATTGGGAAGCCTACACGCTCACCGCAAGGTCAGTGTAGGTAGTTCACAAGAAATTTCATCAAGAAACGCCGCGATAAAAAAAGGGCAGGTATAAAACCCGCCCTTCAAGCAATATCGATTAGAAATCAACTACCTAATTGCCAATCTCTGGCGCACTCAACGAAACCGCAGGCGCTTTTTGGTCTGCCAAAGCAGGCAGAGAATCTCTTAACCGTGCTGTTAAGTGTACAGTTGTCGCATCGTACACCTGAGTCAGCATCTTGGGATACAAACCAATACCAATGATTGGTATCAACAAGCAGGCGATGATAAAAATTTCGCGGGGTTCGGCGTCTATCAGTTTCTGGTGAGAAACTAATTCTTTGTTCTCTTCACCGTAGAAAATCTCCCGCAGCATTGATAGCAAATAAATCGGAGTTAGAATTACCCCAATTGCCATCAAGAACACCACAATAATTTTGAAGGTGGGGCTATAGGCATCGCTGCTAGAAAAGCCAACGAACACCATCAACTCAGCAACAAAACCGCTCATTCCTGGCAAAGCTAAAGACGCCAAGGAACAAGTTGTCCACATAGCAAACATCTTGCCCATTTTCTTACCAACACCGCCCATTTCATCCAGCATGAGGGTGTGGGTGCGGTCATAAGTTGCCCCTACCAAGAAGAACAAACTTGCCCCAATCAAGCCGTGGGAAACCATTTGCAGCATTGCCCCATTCAAACCCAAGTCGGTGAAGGAAGCAATACCTATTGCCACAAAGCCCATGTGAGAAATTGAGGAATAGGCAATTTTCCGCTTCAGGTTTCGCTGGGCAAAGGATGTGAGGGCAGCGTAGATGATATTCACAACCCCCAAAATCACCAGCACTGGGGCGAAATAAGCGTGGGCATCGGGAAGCATCTGGGCATTCATGCGAATAAGCGCGTAACCGCCCATTTTCAGCAGAACACCTGCCAGCAACATATGCACCGGGGCTGTCGCTTCTCCGTGAGCATCTGGTAGCCAAGTATGCAACGGGAAGATGGGAAGTTTGACGGCGTAGGCAATAAAGAAGGCAGCGTACAGCCAAAGTTGGAGATTGAGGCTGAAGTCTTTGGCTGCAAGCGTTTGCATATCAAAAGTGACGGTATCACCATGAAACGCCATCGTTAAGCCAGCTAGCAAAATAAACAGCGAACCGCCAGCAGTATACAAAATAAACTTGGTTGCTGCGTATTGCCGCTTTTTGCCTCCCCAAATCGAAAGCAGAATGTATATCGGTACCAGTTCCAGTTCCCACACCAAGAAAAACAACAGCATATCCTGGACGGCGAAAACAGCGATTTGGCCGCCATACATCGCCAGTATCAAAAAGTAAAATAGCCTCGGCTTGAGGGTCACGGGCCAAGCTGCTAAACTCGCCAGGGTGGTAATGAATCCAGTCAAAATAATCAGGGGCATCGACAAGCCATCTGCCCCTACCGACCAATTCAAACCGATCTGTGGAAGCCAGCTATAACTCTCAAACAGTTGCAAATCCGGATTGGAGAAATCGTACCCAGTATAAAAAGCAGTGACAATCAGTGCAAAATCTAACAGCCCTATGATCAGGGCATACCAGCGCACTGTTTTGCCTTCTTTATCTGGAATGAAGGGAATCAGCAGTGACGCCGCTATCGGAAACAGAATAATCGTCGTCAGCCACGGGAAATTTGCTGTATTCATCGGGATTCGTTAGTCAGCAATAATAATGTTCGGCTATCAACTACTAGCTATTTACTAGCAGTTTTTGCAGGGCTTGGTCTTCAATCTTAGGTTTATTTAATAAAAGTAAAGAAAGATGAAGGGAGGTAAATGCATTTGTCATTTGTATCTACGAATGAGTAGGGGCAGGTTTCCAAACCCGCCCCTACTATTGACAAAGGACGACCTAGACTAAAAGTTCACCTATTCACCACTTAGGGCGATCAAGTTACACCGAAAACAATCACTAAGCCCAACACAGCCCCAAAGATAATCAAGGCATAGAATTGAGCGCGACCGTTTTCCAGGTATTTCAGACCTTCGCCGCTGACAAGAGTGAAAAAGCCTGTGAGGTTTACAACACCATCGACAACGCGGAAGTCAACTTCCATCACTTGTCTTGCTAGACGACGCAAGCCGATGACAAAAACACGATGGTAAATGTCATCAAAGTACCACTTGTTAAGGGATAGCTCGTAAAGCGGCTTAATTTTTTCTGCGATCGCCACCGGGTTGATTTTACCCCAGACATACATTAAGGAAGCTATGGTAATCCCAATCAAGGAAATGCCAACTGAAGCGCCCGCCATAATGTAGAATTCTGTCGGGTCGAATTCGGCTGCTTTTTCCACAACTTCCGCTAAGGTTTCGTTGGGCGAGAAGATAAACTCCTCAAAGTAGTTGGCAAAAGGTGTCCCTACCAAACCAATCAGCATCGAAGGAATTGCCAAAAGCGCTAACGGCAGGGTCATTGTCCAAGGCGACTCGTGAGGATATTCACTGTGACCGTGACCGTGACTGTGGTCATCATGGTGTTCCTCTGTTGCCTCCAGTTCTCCTTTGGTCATGGCACCAGGACCAAAAGCAGGGGCAGTATCAAAACCTGCGACAATTGCCATCCCTGCTGGAGACTTGAGTTTTTGCCACAATTGGCTTTGATTACCCCGGAATTTTCCTTCAAAGGTGACGAAATACATCCGGAACATGTAGAAAGCGGTAATTCCAGCCGTGAGCCAGCCAACTGCCCAAAGAACTGGGTTGGCATTAAATGCCTGCCCTAGGATTTCATCTTTTGACCAGAAACCAGCAAAGGGCGGGATACCAGAAATTGCTACACAACCAATGAAGAAGGTCGTTGCCGTAACTGGCATATACTTTCGCAGTCCACCCATCAACCGCATATCCTGCGCCAAATTAGGATCGTGACCGACAACTCCTTCCATGCCGTGAATCACAGAACCAGAACCAAGGAACAGCATCGCCTTAAAGTAGGCGTGGGTCATGAGGTGGAAAAGTCCTGCGCTGTATGCGCCTACTCCCATAGCCATCACCATGTAACCGAGTTGGGAAATGGTGGAGTAAGCCAAACCTTTCTTGATGTCGTTTTGCGTAATCGCAATTGTCGCACCCAAAAATGCTGTAAATGCCCCAGTGAAGGCAATCACGTTCATTGCTGCGGGGACGTGTTCAAAAACTGGGTACATCCGAGCAATCAGGAAAACTCCCGCTGCCACCATTGTTGCCGCGTGGATTAGGGCAGAGATGGGGGTGGGACCTTCCATTGCATCTGGTAGCCAGACGTGCAGGGGGAATTGGGCAGATTTGGCAACTGGACCGAGGAATACTAGAATCGCAAACAGTATGGCAAGCAAATTGCTTATAGAACCTGTTTGCACGAGTTGTGTTAGGCGATCGCCCATCACATCAAAGTCAAAGCTTCCGGTTGCCCAGAATAGCCCGAGAATGCCCAACAGCAATCCAAAGTCGCCCACACGGTTTACCACAAATGCTTTTTGACAAGCATCTGCTGCTGCCTTGCGGTCGTACCAGAAGCCGACCAGCAAGTACGAACACATCCCGACCAGCTCCCAAAAGATATAAACCTGTACTAGGTTGGCGCTAACCACCAAACCCAACATCGAGGAGCCGAACAAGCTGAGATAGGCGTAAAACCGGACATAACCTGGGTCATGTGCCATGTAGCCGTCCGTATAAACCATGACCAATAAGGCTACACTTGTTACAATCACCAACATTAGGGCTGTCAGGTGGTCAATAGTGTAGCCCATGCTCAGGTGAAAATTCCCTGCCGCTGCCCATTCCAAGGTGCGGGTGTAAGTGGCGTGTCCTTGAATTTGACTCCACAGCAGTGCCCCCGACAGCGCCAACGCAGCTCCCATTAAGGAGATAATCAATGCCGCGTTTAGCTGCCGCAGGCGGTTTGTCACCTGATTCAACGAGATTAACCCTAGACCGACCAGCATTGCCCCAAGAAGAGGTAATACCGGAATCAGCCAGGCATACTGATAGATTACTTCCATCACTGACGCCTACTTTTAGAATTCTTGACTAATTTGTCGGAACTGTTAATAATTGTGACACACACTCTTTAGGATAAAATACCCCACCCGACGGTAGTTGGGTGGGGTTGTTAAGTTTGGTTTTAGATTTAATCATTCAGTCATTAGTCGTTAGCCATTAGCCAAGATTATAGAGTTAGCTGTTTCGATCAGACCCATCCAGACTGAAAATCTTTCGTTTTGGTTAAAAGTCACCGAAGAAGAATTCAGAATTCAGAATGTCATAAATGGGGGCGTGTGCCGCCAAAAGTCATCCCCCAGCCGTACAAAATACACACGCGCTGAACGCTCTTTGCGTGTCCTGCGGACATATTGTGACTCCTAAGTACTGAGTACTTTTTCGGTGATAATTTTTGAACGAAACTCTTGTGAGTTAATGACTGATAACTAATGACTCATGAGTCTTCATGCAGAACGACAACCTAAATCCGCTGTTTTTGGGCTATGGTAAGTTATGGTGCGGTCGGTGTAGCAGACTTTAATTTCTTCCAAAGCTAAGAGTAAATCTTCTCTTCCACGAAAACTTTCCAAACGCACCCGTACTATGCCATTTTCAATCAACAGTAAAGTTGGCAGTGACTTAAGCTTGTATTTTGTCGCTAGTTTAAAATTGTCATCGGCGTTCACTCCCACTAATTTAATTTGGTCGCCGCATTGAGCTTTAAATTGCAACAACAAGGGGTGAATAATTCGGCACAACCCACACCAAGGTGCTCCAAAATTTACTAAAACAGGAGTTGGAGATTCTAAAACTTCTTGAGAAAAAGTCCGCTCACTAACCGACAACACCATGACGCCTCTGAAATTATATGGTTTTGATATCAAAACTAACTGTCAGCAGAAGAAAGTGCGTTGTCAGAATGAATGCAAACATTTCAGTGTTGCTTGCTACGCTGACAGACAAGCCAGTACGACATTCAAGACGGTAACTCTCTCAAACTTTTAGCTCTTCATAGCCGTTACTAAAGAGATATTTTTCACCAATTTGGTACCGACCTTTGCATAGAGCTTACCCACAGATGCCCATAACATCTACAGCTATGCTTCTCCTGCTTCTGTCAAGGGAGAAGGCTGTTTTTTGTAAGGCAGTGCGCCCTTGGAGGTTGCTCCGAGTGTGCGCTCTTGCCGTCCCACAGGTTTAACTGGGGAGCTACACGCTCTTACACTATTGAGTACTTTCTCAAGTATTGGTCGCAGTTGGTGAGCTTGCTTTTCGCCAATTTTAATCAACTACAGTTGATTATAGAAAAGGGAATGGCGAATGATCAAGTCTCTCCCTAGTCTGGTGGTTGACTAGCAACTACCAAATGTCAAATCTCAAAACGACTAAGCGCACCCCCACTGACAGCTACTTCAATTCATCGTACATTGATTTGGTAGCAGTTGATAAGATGAAACGAATATTTCATCCTATCAATCCCTGTTTATCCGCCGTGATTATGTTAAAATCACAATTCTATCTTACTTGTGAATTCTAGCAATAGGGGGTGTGACCACCAAAGTAGTAGCACAAAAACGGCAACCCCCAAATAAGCAGGACGTAAAAATTCCTGCCATACGATAGATTGACGACCGTCAAGAACAGCTGCGAAAGGCATGATAGAAGTGCGCTGTTTGACTTGAACAAAGGCTTCCCCATAGCGAAGGCTCAAACGGCGATCGCCATGCCAAACGCCAAATAAATGGTGTAACACTAACCCGATTGAAGTGACAAGGGTAAAACTCGTACCCAGCCAAAGGGTATGAGCAACACACCAAATAATCTGTCCCACCATTTGTGGATGGCGGGTGATGCGAATAATTGCTGTTTCGTAGAGATGGACTTCGGGCTTTTGGATAGCAGCAATTTCTAGTAAATTGAAAGTTGCAGGATACAAAAACAAAAACGAAATAGCCGACAGCACCCAAACGAATTGCTGCACTCCCGGTACATTTTGGACATACCAAAGTTGCAAACCATCGTAGCGGTGGTTAAAAAAGTAAATAATTAAGTAAACAGCCACGGGCAGGCTGGTTAGTGCAAAGAAAATGCGGTAAAGCCTAGAACCAATATGTTTTTCTGCCCAAGGGCGCAGGGCAGCACCTCCACTATGGACAATTGCAAAACCAAATAGTAGTCCCACCATGACAAAATGACTAAGGGTTAACCAAGCCGGCTGCATCATATACGCAAATGAAGTAATTTAAAGGAAACTTAATTTAGTACAACGAATACCACAAACTATGTAAAAAAATCTCTGGCAGGATATCCTGTTCCCAAGTAGTCTGTGCGTTAGATGAACACCAGTTGCTCATCTTCATCAGCACCATAGAATAATATCACCTGATGAAAAAGCTACCGTCTGATGTGAAGCTTCTCAGTGCTAAAGAGAAGTTGATTGCGACTTCAAAAAAGGAAAATTGGTTACAGGAAGTCACTCTTGCTAACCAAATTTGTCTCAATGACACTTCGTCGCTGGCATTTTAGAACAGTAAACTGTCCTGGGATATTAGGTTACAAAAGTCCCTAGAACTTATCAAATCTGAAAAGGAGGTAAGTCAATGGGTGAAATTAAACATAAAATGCACTATTGGTTCGTAGTCAGCGCTAAAGCCCTTACTACAAACTTTCGTTTATTTAGACCTACCTACTTATCACACAAGGCAAGCCGTGCTGCCAAAAAAACGCCGCAGCAAAAAGGGACTCCCTGTGTTCAACTCAGATTAATGGCACTTTCTCCAAGAGGTAAACAATTTACTGCTGATATCAATGACCATATTACGAAACAAATTGTAACTTTCAACAACCTGAACAAACTGGAAAAATTGACTTTTTATTTGCGTATTTTCCCTTATTATATCAGTCAAGAAATATATAATAACAGGGTGCAGGTGATAGAGAACAGGGGACAGCGCTATCATCTGTTCCCTGTTCTCTATCACCTGAAGTGGCGAAAAGCAAATGTCTCTCAGTCCAAATGGTCGTATGCTGAATTAGATGGCTTCATCCACTCTGTTGTCATGAATAATTCTTCAGCCATAAGAGTGGATGCTGACTATTGCACTCAGTTGTATCCGTGTTGCGGACATACAAATAAACACAACTGTCCAAACCAAGGATTGACGATTGGCTGTAGTAGAAGTCATGGGTTTGAGTTATATGCAGATTTGGTTGGAGGGCGAAATGTCGCAATGAGAACGTTGTTACTCCGGCAAGACGGTCGTAATACGGGGCTTCTTGTAACAGCCTACCCCCCTAAATCCCTACTCCAGGGAAACAACATCATTGTCTCTCCTTTTAGGGGAGACCGTAGCGGGGTGCGTCGGATTTTGAAATTAGAACTAAAAAGTTTGAAAGCTTTTTAAAACCAGGGTGGAGTTTAAACACAATTCCCCTCAAAATCCACTCATTATGGCTGGAAAGTAGAAAAGAAGACTTTAGTCAAGATGATATGCTACTGTCTTTTTCGAGTAAAGCCTCGAAGTTTAACAAGTAATAAATCACGCTCTGCCATTCGTCTTATTACGCTGGTTTGTTGAAGATTGCCGCTCCTCTCTCTCTTTGTGGGTTTAGCCTTATGTCTGACCTTCCTTTCACTTTAGATCAGTTACGTATTCTCAAAGCGATCGCCGCAGAAGGGAGCTTCAAGCGCGCCGCTGATAGCCTGTACGTTTCGCAACCTGCCGTTAGCTTGCAAGTGCAAAACCTAGAACGGCAACTAGATGTCCCGTTATTTGACCGAGGAGGACGTCGCGCCCAATTAACCGAAGCCGGACATCTACTTCTGAGCTACGGTGAAAAAATCCTCAGTCTGTGTCAGGAAACCTGTCGCGCTATTGAGGATTTACAAAATCTCCAAGGCGGGACTTTGATTGTTGGCGCTTCTCAAACTACCGGCACTTATCTTTTACCCCGGATGATTGGGATGTTCCGACAAAAATATCCAGATGTGGCGGTGCAATTGCACGTCCACTCTACTCGCAGAACCGCTTGGAGCGTCGCTAACGGACAGGTGGATTTGGCAATAATTGGCGGCGAAATTCCCGGTGAACTGGTGGAATCTTTGGAAATTGTTCCATACGCCGAGGATGAGCTGGCGTTGATTATACCTGTAGCCCATCCCTTTGCCAAACTTGAAACGATTCACAGAGAAGACCTATATAAATTACAATTCATAGCTCTCGATTCTCAATCTACTATCCGCAAGGTCATTGACCAAGTGCTATCACGCTGTGACATTGATACGCGGCGTTTTAAAATCGAAATGGAACTAAATTCCATAGAAGCCATTAAAAATGCCGTACAATCCGGTTTGGGGGCAGCCTTTGTCTCGACCTCGGCAATTGCTAAAGAGTTACAAATGGGGGTGCTGCACTGCTCTCCGATTGAAGGTGTCATAGTCAAGCGGATGCTGAGGCTGATTTTTAATCCTAATCGCTACAGATCCAAGGCAGCAGAAGCATTTAGTCGGGAAATTCTACCCCAGTTTGCTACACCTGGATGGAGTATAGAAGTGTTAAAAACGTCACACAAAGCCATAACAGTTAGTGCATTCGATGTAGGAGCGCATAATTCTCACGATGATTAAGATGTAGTCATTAGTCATTAGTCATTGGTCAAGGGCTATTGACTATTGACCTTTGACTATAGACTATGGACTATGGACTCTTGACGAATCATGGAAGTTTATTGCACTCGTCCACACTGCCCTCGCCCGCAAAACAATTTTCCAGATTTAGATGATCATGCGACCCTCAGAACGGTGCAGCAAAAATACTGCACAACTTGTGGTATGCCGCTAATTTTGGTGGGACGCTATCTACCAACAAGGCTACTGGGACGAGGCGGATTTGGAGCAGCGTTTTTGGCACGCGATCGCTATACCCCAGGAATGCGCCAATGCGTGGTTAAGCAATTTCAACCAGCAGGCAATTTAAGCCCTACTCAACTGCAACTGGCACAAGATTTATTTGAGCGAGAAGCAGTTGTTCTAGAGGAGATAGGACATCAACACGAGCAAATCCCTGACTTGTTTGCTTACTTTCCGGTGATAGTTCCTAGCTTCCAAGCGGTACAGCAAGACCAGTTTTTTTATTTAGTACAGGAATATATTGACGGACAAGATCTAGAGCAAGAGTTAGCCCAAAAGGGCAAGTATTCAGAACAAGAAGTTTTGGAAATCTTGCGAGAAGTTCTCAAGCTCCTCAAGTTTGTTCACGAAAAAGGTATTATTCACAGAGACATCAAACCTTCTAACATCATGCGCCATCGTAACGGCAAACTTTACTTGCTAGATTTTGGCGCAGTCAAACAAGTTACAAACGCTCCCATTGGTGCATCTGGTGCTTCCACTGGTATATATTCTATGGGATTTGCTCCGCCCGAACAAATGTCTGGAGGTCAAGTCTTCCCATCTACAGACTTGTACGCTTTGGCTGTCACAACCCTGATGTTACTAACGGGCGAAACACAGATAACTCAGCTGTTCGATGGGTATAGTAACCAGTGGAAGTGGCAAAGTCATGTGACTGTCAGTACGCACCTTGCTGGTATTCTAGACAAAATGCTCCTAAGCGCAGCAAATCAACGTTATCAGTCAGCGCAGGAAGTTTTAGATACCCTTGACGCACCTCAAAAACCTGTACCTTCTACAAAAATTAATCGCCGTCAACCGGCTGTTACTCCACAGCCACAGCAAATACAGACTCAACCGCAACAAAAGCCATCTCCTTCTTTGCGTCCGCCTGCACATCAATTTTCTCTTCTAAAAGTATTAACGAGAGCAGCATTTAGTGGGTTTGAAGGAGCATTGATTGCGATTGGTCTTTTGACTTTGCTGAAATCGCCAATCATTACCCTGGCTGCTTCTTCTGTGATTTTATTAGGGTTGATTCTTGCCCAATGGAAGCACTGGATTGGAGGATCTGATTTGTTGATTTTTCCTGCAATCACATTACCGATTGTCCTATTGTTTTTACGTGGCAGTCTTACCATTGAGGCAGTCGTTATTTTGTCTATTGCAGCTGCTTTAGTGGCGATCGCAGTCACAGCACTCTTTCGTCTGATTTACAAATTGTTATCGTTGATACTTTAAACACACGAACTCACGGCGAGCGACTGGGAATATTCTAATCTCAAATCCCTAATTGCCAAGCGCTGTGCAACTTGATATTTATTTTTGCCAACGTATTTAAATAATACTCGTCAAAAAAATGCTTAACCAGGCTACTAAGCACAGGCAACCTTATATAAATTGGTTGCTGCTACTTTAAGGCAAGGTTAATACTTTAATATAAGGTTAAATATTGGTAAAAAGTATATTCATCATAATCTACAGGCAGTTAAACATACCTTATTAATCCCTCCTTTCCATGAGGGATTTAAGAGTAGCCGCTACCCTGAAGAACTCACCCGCAAGTTGTATGTAATTATCAAGCAAAACGATGAAAAGAAGCGGGAAGCTGGGGAAGCCTATGCCAATTTGCTGCTGACTACTCAGGATCAACAACTTATTGAAGAGGCTGGATTTGGCAGAATCAAATAATAAGCATCTTTTACCGTCAGGCACGTCTGGCTCAACTTGTGAAAATTCCTTAGCAACTAGTACAGCGTGGCGGGAATCAAGCTACCATACAAAATCGACGAAAAGCTTATAGTGTAAACATTTTGAATTTTGAATTTTGAATTCCGCAAAGCGCTACTAGTGTAAATGGCGAAGGCAAGAAACTGTCAGCCCTCGCCTTGCTCATGTTGCTAATATTTTAGACAAAAAGCAGCAATATCGATAAATATGCGCCCATATAACTAAGTAGGTAGGCACAATTAAATATAAAATCTCGCTTCCATTCCTCTACAGCAGCCAGGGGAGAGGCTTTTACTCCCCTAACCCTTGCAAGCGTTGGGGGCTGGGGGCTTAGGTTTATCTTATATTTTTTCATGCACACCTACTTATTCCCGTTTCTAGCAAAGTGCTTGTTGGGTTACAGCGTTATATATATAGAGACAGTGATGACAAAGCAAGCATCAACTGTTTTGCAAATAAATCTAGTGGATAATTCCGAAATGCTGCAACTTGAGTTTGTAGTTTAAGTTTGTTGTATTTCTACTAAAGGGAAATGGATTCAAAAAAAGGCTCGTAAGTCTAAGCAAGGCTTATGGAAATTTGGCAGTATGTTGACAACAGAAGATTTTTCCTCCAGAAGCAATGCTCCCATGATTCAATTTTGACGATTAAAAGTAATCTACTTATGCTGAAACCACACTTTACTATAATTAATAATTCGTAATTACTTAGAAATTATTTCGTTCAAAGAAGCGATTTTTTTGTGGGATAATAATGACAAATGAATAATTAGGAATGACGCACTAGTTTTACTTTGTGGCAATACCAATACAAATAATTATATTTTTAATTTTTTCATATAAACCAATTATTAAAGACGCAAAAAAATATTGAATTGAAAGAATAAAAAAATAGCTATGATGTCACAAAAAAACGAAACTGCGGTTTTGGTTCTAACTCTGGTGATTACACTGGGATTAGTAGGTGCTGTTTATTGGTGGCTGAATCGTTCTAGTATTAACATAGGTTCTTTTAGCAACAATCAATCACAACAAGTTGGATCGAATCTTGAAAACTTTGCCCAAGTACCAAATATCCCCTCTGGCTTATTTAGCTATGGTGGTAGCACCACTTGGGCACCAATCCGCAGAGAAGTTGATTCAGCTATTCAAACTGTGTTTCCTCAGTTTCAACTACGCTACACTGATCCCACTTCAGGCGCACCTGGTTCTGGTAGTGGCATCAAAATGCTGTTAAATAACCAATTAGCTTTTTCTCAGTCGTCGCGCTCAATTAAAAATGAAGAATACCAACAGGCGCAACAACGGGGCTTTACACTCAAAGAAATTCCTGTAGCAATTGATGGTATTGCGATCGCAGTTAACCCCAGTCTCAACATCCCTGGTTTAACAGTTGCTCAAGTCAAAGAAATATACACAGGTAAAATTACTAACTGGCAGCAAGTAGGCGGTCCCAATCTACCCATAACACCTTACTCTCGCCGTATAGAAGAAGGTGGCACCGTCGAATTTTTCGAGGATAACATCTTGGGGGGTGAAAAGTTTGGGGAAAATGTGCAATATATTCCTACGACAACCGAAGCCTTGAGAGAAGTAGCGAAAAATACTGGTGGTATGTACTACGCCTCTGCTCCTGAAGTTGTCGGACAATGTAGTATTAAATCCCTGCCACTGGGAAAAACAGCCGAGAAACTGGTTCCACCCTATCAGGAACCATTCGTTCCTCTTTCTGAGTGTTCGCAAAAGCGTAACCAACTGAATGCAGCTGCTTTCCAAAGTGATCAGTACCCCATCACTCGACGGTTATTTGTGATTGTGAAACAAAATGGTCAAACAGATCAGCAAGCAGGAGAAGCTTACGCTAGGTTACTGCTGACAAATCAAGGTCAGGAATTAATTTCTAAAGCTGGATTTGTTAGAATTCGCTGATTGAGAAGAACTCAGCTTGGGCTAAACGCAAAACACAGCTCAAGACTAGGATGTTCAAAGGGAGATTCCCCATGGAAGAATTCTTTTTTTTCTCTTGCCTTCAAATTCAAAGAGCCACTGTAGTGGATCGGTTCTGCGGCATAAAGCAAATGGCGTGGGCTTAGTATTATTCCTCGCCACCGAGTCAGACAGAATTCACCTGGGAATTCTGACGTAGATTGCTGAGTTGTTTCTTGGTCAAAGAATTTGTGCAAGACATCTTGGGTGGTCAAGCTTTCCTTGCCTAAGGTGGAAGCAAGTTCCACTACCACCCAAGCGTCGCAAAAAGTGGCTGGTCGTCCTAGTAGCATCTACTACACTTTTGCCCCAGAGATTATTCCTCAATGTTCAATCCAGCCCTTGCCGTTGGGACATAAACAAGGGCAATTCGTTGCTCCCTACCAAGAACCTCTTGTCCTCCCTTATGAACTTCCTGGTAAACGAAACAAATTGAACATTAAGGCTTTCCAATTCGGAAAGTAGCCAATTATGTGCAATCTGTTTGTGGTGGTCAAACAGATTGGTCAAATCAAGCAGCAAGTACGTGTCGGTGTCGTCAACTTACTGCTAACTTAGCAGGGATACCGAACTCCTCACCCAAGTAGGGTTTGTCAAAATTCGCTCTCCACTGCATCTGGTCTTGCTTTAGCTGACTCTGTTAATGGACTCTGCTGGCAAGCAAATGAGATTGTCGCCTTGAGTGAGGATTAATCCGCGTTGACGCAGTTTGCCCATTAAGCGGGTGACGGTGACACGGGTCGAACCGATCGCACTGCCAATTTGGGCATGGGTGAGGGGGAAGGGCAGGCAATAACCGCGAATCACATCTGGATCGGTATCGCTCATTGCCGGCTCTCCATATTCCTCAATCAATAAGGTGAGGAATCCTAAGAGTCGGTCAATTGTGCGCCGTTGTCCTAAGGCGCTCAGCCACAGCAGCTTGCGCTGGTGCTGATACCTAAAGGCATCCATAACTTCGCGGCGGAAGTGAGGCCAGTTGTCTAAATCGTGCCAGTACATCCACAGCACCGCAGTTTGATCAACGTGGGCGTAAGCCTGGAGTGTGAACGGTGACTGAGCAACAATTTCAAACGGTTGCCCCGCACCAACAAACCCTAAGAAAGCTTCTTCTGGGGTTCTGTTGATACGTCGAGATGTTAGCTGACTGGCAGTCGCACTAACCTGGGCGGTTCCCACCATGCGGATCGCGCCCCTTTGCACCAAATACAGCAATCCAGGTCGGGCTGGAATGCGCTCATCTTTGCTAAAGGTGCGGCAGCGGTAGTGTTCCTGAGCCCAATCAAGAATTCGTTGCCAAGTCAAAAAAGGACGTGATGCCTCAGAAAAGGAGGATGGAGATTGCATAGGTAACTAAGAGCGTTCGGCTGAAGACAAAGACGTCATAAAAAGGTGCAAGGAGTGCCTTTTTGTTGGCACTTCAGGCATAAAACCTAGCCGTGCCAGTCATCCAAAAGGTAGAAAGCTATGTTCTACTCTTTTGTTATACTTCTTACTGTACAATGATGGTAGTAAACTTTACCCCTTATTCATTAAATTTTGCACAATTCTAATTTTTCTTTTTGTAAATTAAACTTATATCCTAAGACAGATGACATAAAATCAGCACCTTCAGACAACAGTGAGTTTACCTGAAAAGCCTCTGCATCAAAATTTACTGGTTAGTAAAAACACAGGTATTAAGCAGTTAATATACAGCATATTAGATACCACATTAAGTATTTATACTAAAAGCAGACCGCTCGTATGTACAACATATAGAAATATTCCTCTATCTCAGGGTAGAAATGAAAATAAAATTATTTATATTTCAGGCATAGCTTTGCAGGTGTCAAAATCTGAGAAATTTCCCGCGATGGAGATTGCCAATGGCATTGTTTCTCATATTTCAGCAAACTATGACCAAGATTTCAAAATTCAAGTCGTTTCCCCTGGCTGGATTCATTTGGAAGTGACTCACCCGCTCTTGGCTGCTTGGCTGCAAAGCCTCGCCATTAAGGAAGGTCTTGAAGCACGGGAAGCAGGGGGAGAAATTACTCCCTCATCCTCCTTATTCACTGCTCAATACGCTCATGCACGCTGCTGCTCACTAGTGCGGTTGGCGATTCTTGAGGGATTGATCCAACAGGGGGAACCAAATCAAGACGATAGTGAAAGTTCTAAGCAAAGGCTTTTGTCAAGCATTCTTACCCCTAATCCTATTCCTTGGCTGAACTGTGATGAAAAACTCCGCTTCCATCACCCTGCTTCCTATCGCCTCATTAACGAGTTAGTACGAGTGGTAGACTCTTTGGCGTTTCCTAATTTGGGTGGGTCACTCAACTGGGAAAAAGCTGCGACGGGTTTAAGTCGAGCTTTTGAAACTTTCTGGTGTAAATGCCGGATTTTTGGCGAGGTGAAAACTGCCTCCTCAGAACTCGCTCAAGCCAGAATCGGATTAGTCTTGGCCACACAGTCAGTCTTAAAATTTCTGCTGGAAGAAAAATTAGGTATTATTGCGCCTTGTGAAGTATAAACAATAAAACCTACAAACAATAAACTTTTTTTAACAACTATTGACTCGTCTAATCCAGCAATGTATATTATCTGGTGTGTGAGGAGCGAACCAGCAAGAGCACCGAGACGAAACACGGCCAGTCGTCGGTGCTCTTTCTGATTTTATTTGTTATTTGTTAATTGTTAGTAGTTGATTGTTGTTTTTTAGCACTAACTACTGACTGCTAAGACAGTAAGAATTTTTCAATAGCTGCTGCGGCTCCGTCTTGCTCAACGTCAGGAGCCACCCACTCGGCGATCGCTTGCACTGCTGCTGGTGCATTACCCATAGCGACACCAATGCCAGCATACTCTAACATTTCCACATCGTTAAAGTTATCGCCAATGGTCATGACGTTAGCTCTTTGCAGTCCCAGTAATTCTTCAGCTAAATAACGTACTCCAGCACCTTTGTTGACACTCGGGTTAGTCGCTTCAAAAAACGTGGCAACAGATGTGGTGAGATAGAGTTCGGCTGGAGTATATTGGCGGCGTAAATTTCCCAGCAACTGTTCAATGACATTTGTGTCGTCGCACAAAGCCAAAACTTTTGTGGGTTCGTCGCTGGTGACTTGGCGTAAGTCTCCCACAGCAATCGGGGTAATACCACTACGTTCTGCGTAAAGTCCAGTTTCCTCGGTTATCTCACGTACGTAGAGCTGGTCATTAATGTAAAAATGAACAGATAAGAGCGCGCGTAATTCTGGTTGTTCAAAATAGTCTAGAAGCTTGTGTGCTAATTCTCGAGAAATCGGCAAATGGCGATGAATTTTTTGGGTGGCAGGGTCTTGAATCCAAGCTCCCTGGTAGGCTAACAATGGTAGACTAGAGCCAATTTCTTGATGAAAGCGCAAAGCTGAGCGATACATACGACCAGTAGCTATAGCCACCTGAACACCCCGGGAACGTGCCGCAGCAATTGCCTGCTTCACGGCTGTACTGATAGTGTTAGATTTTCCGGCGATCGTCCCATCGATATCTACAACCAGCAGTTGAATATCAAGAGTAGATAGATCCCGAATTTCAGGTGATGCCAATTCTGTGGTAAACACTTTATCCATAACTAATAACTAAGAGATTAACAGCCTATTACTCCTGTCACGCTCGTTCGCCGCTCTTGCGTTCCCGCAGCGTAGATTACTTATTAAGGAACCGCTCCTGAGCTTAGAACCCAAAGGAAAAGATAGGTAATTTTGTACCACCGAAGAGAGTAATCTATTGAAAATGGTAAGGGCGAAGACGGTTAACGAGTTAATCCTACCAAACGTATTAAAGCATAGTTATATAGATATACAGCTTAGAGTAGTGAAAGTGTGGGTAATAGCTCGTAGATCTTAGATAGAAAGAAAAATCTTACTTACGAAGTATTACTTACTATCGACTTACAAATTCTTTAAAACTTTAAGATAAATAATTTTTATATTTATATTTTTTCTATAAATATAAAATTTGGAGTGTGATTTAGATCATTGATGTTGCAACGATTGTGTAATTCACTTAATGACAATGGGGAAATAGCTTTTTTCGGAAAACAGCATTAGAAAAAGCTCAAATTTCATAATTATGAAATATAGAATCGGAAAATATAAAAATTCAACAAATTATGCTTTTGGATATAGTTACTTAATAGAATCTCAAGATATAACTTAGTTAATCAGCAAAATCACGGTATGGAAAACAGGTGATCGAGCTTAGCAAGCAGAGTATTTTACAATTTAAGACTAAAAAATAAAGGGTTTTTATGATCAAGAAAAAATTAACAGGACTCTTTGCTGCAGCAGCAGCTATCACAAGTGTATTTTCCGCTGTTGCTCCTGCAAGCGCCGCCACATTTAGCTGGGATAATTTACAAACCTATGACGTCAAAGACAAATCAACTGATGATTCAGGATTCCAATCTCGGATTCCCCAGTTCCAGCAATATGTACAACAAGAACGAATTGCAATTCCTGAAGATAAATTAAATAGACTTGATCCCTCGAAGCTGAGCCTGAAAAACGACAATAATATTCGCGTTTGGTTCCTGAATGAGGGTGCAGGCTACAAAGACCAGTTGGCTTTTGAAGCAATCAAAGGCTCTGAATACCAAAAAGGATTGGTTTTTGATAACATTTCCTGCAATAGTTCTGATAGCGCAAATTCAGCTTGTCAGCTTGGGGAAAATTCTGGTGCTTTAGATATTGGAGATTACGTTGATTTAGGTACGATATCAGGCGGATCACAACTCAATTTCTTCCTAAAAGCAGATGGATTTAATAATCCCAATGGCAATGTGTATGGCGGAGATCCAACTCAAAATCCAGACCAATTGGATCATATAGTGGCTTATGAAGTAGATGATTACCTGTTGTTGGGTTTTGAAGATTTATATGGACCAGAAGGTACGACAGGAGGCGTAAATGGTATTCAAGTCGCCGATCGCGACTTTAACGACGTAGTTTTCCTGGTTGATTTTGGTAGAGACAATATAACTACAGTTCCAGAACCAGCAAGTGCGATCGCTCTCGTGGGTGTAGGAGCAGTTGGTATACTGAAACTGCGTCGCCGTCGCCAAAACAAAGGTAAAGAAACAGCTTAATTCTTTCTACAGGTTAGATTCTACAGTGGAAGTCACTGGCTAAAATAGGTTTATGTCCCAAACAATACCTACAAACCAGTTGGCTTCCGATTCCTTGACGACAACACGCCCCACATTCATCCTAGTAGATGGTCACTCCCTGGCATTTCGTTCGTACTTCGCTTTTGCAAAAGGAAGAGACGGCGGACTACGAACAAAGACGGGGATTCCTACAAATGTATGTTTTGGTTTTCTCAAATCCTTGTTGGAGGTTATGGCGACTCAACAGCCACAAGCAATGGCGATCGCCTTTGATTTGGGTTTGCCAACCTTCCGCCACGAAGCAGACGATACATATAAAGCAGATCGTCCAGGGACACCAGAAGACTTTGTTCCAGATTTGAAAAATCTGCAAGAGTTACTCGATGCTTTGAATCTGAAAATTGTCACAGCAGCTGGTTACGAAGCAGATGACGTGTTGGGAACTTTAGCACAAACAGCAAGTGCTGCTGGATATAAAGTCAAAATTCTCACGGGCGATCGCGACTTATTTCAACTTGTTGACCCTGCAAAAGAAATCAGCGTTTTATATTTTAGTCCGGAAGCGCTGAAGGGTTCAAGAGCGAGCATTACAGAATTTGGACCAGAAGAAGTTAAAGAAAAGCTTGGTGTTGCACCATCCCAAGTTGTTGATTTCAAGGCTCTTTGCGGCGATAAATCAGATAATATCCCTGGTGTCAAGGGAATCGGCGACAAAACAGCTGTACAGTTGCTCAATACTTATGGTTCGCTTGAGAAAATTTATGCTGCGTTGAGTGAAATCAAAGGCGCAACTCAGAAAAAATTAGAAGCTGGAAAAGAAGATGCACAAAAATCTCGTTACTTAGCGGCGATCGTCGTTGATGTTCCCCTAGAAGTTGATTTAAAAAATTGCATTCTCCAAGGCTTTGACACAAACAACCTGACACCCATTTTAGAAAAGCTAGAATTCAAATATTTTTTAGGCAAAATTAACGAACTTCAGCAACAGTTTGGTGGAATTGAGGAAACACCACAAACTCAAACATCAGAACCACTCCCCACTCCCCACTTCCCACTCCCCAGTAATGAGGATAATGATTTATGGTTTTTCACTGCTGATGATACAGCAGCTCAACAGCAACCCGCCGCTTCTGCTATTAAACCACGCATCATTAATACCCCAGAGCAACTCAGCGAGTTGGTGAACCTGCTGCAAAAATTTACAAACCCACAGACACCCGTTGCTTGGGATACTGAAACCAGCGATTTAGAACCACGGGACGCTTCCTTAGTAGGAATTGGCTGCTGCTGGGGAACAGAACCAGATGAAGTCGCTTATATACCCATTGGTCACAAAGTTGGGGATAATTTAAACAAAGAGCTTGCACTAGAAGCACTACGCCCAATTTTAGAAAGTGCTGATTATCCCAAAGCTTTGCAAAATGCCAAATTTGACCGCTTAGTTCTACGGTGTCAAGGAATCAAGCTGGCGGGAGTCGTATTTGATCCGATGCTAGCAAGTTATGTCCTTAATCCAGATAGTAACCATAATCTGAGTGACTTGGCTCTGCGTTACTTGGGTTTGACAGCGAAAAGTTATGCCGAATTAGTTCCAAAAGGCAAAACGATTGGCGATTTGGACATTCCCACCGTAGCAGATTACTGCGGCATGGATGCTCATAGCACATTCCAACTGGTGCCAAAATTGCGGGAGGAACTGGAGAAAAATCCAGTTTTGTATAAGCTCGTATTGGAAGTGGAACAGCCGCTAGAACCAGTTTTAGCGCAAATGGAATACACAGGTGTCCGCATAAATACAGCTTATTTGCAAGAATTGTCGCAGCAGTTAGAAGTAGATTTAGCCAAGTTTGAACAGCAAGTTTACGGCATTGCTGGGGAGAAATTCAACTTGGGTTCCCCCAAACAATTGAGCCAGATATTGTTTGAAAAATTAAAGTTAAGCACTAAGTCTTCCCGTAAAATTCAAACGGGTTATTCTACAGACGCTGCGACATTGGAAAAGCTGCAAGAAGTCGATACAACTGGCATTATTGATGCCATTATTGAGTATCGTACCTTATCGAAATTGAAGTCCACCTATGTAGATTCTTTACCAACATTGGTGCGTCCCGATACTCAAAGGGTGCATACCGATTTTAACCAAACAGTAACATCTACTGGTAGGTTGTCTTCTTCGAATCCAAATTTACAAAATATCCCCATTCGCACTGCTTTTAGCCGCCAAATTCGCAAAGCATTTGTGCCAGAACCAGGTTGGCTGTTAATCACTGCTGATTATTCACAAGTTGAATTGCGGATTTTGGCTCATTTGAGTCAAGAGCCTGTTTTAGTTGAAGCTTATCAAGAAAATGAGGACATTCATACCGTAACAGCGCGGTTAATCTTTGAAAAAGAAAATGTAACATCAGACGAGCGACGGTTAGCAAAAACCATCAACTTTGGCGTGATTTATGGAATGGGTTCTCTTAGGTTTTCACGCTCAACTGGTGTAGATAAAGCCGACGCTAACGAGTTTATCAAGCGCTTTAACAACCGTTATCCGAAAGTATTTGAATATTTGGAGAAAGTGAAAAAGCAGGCGATCGCCCAAGGTTATGTAGAAACAATATTAGGGCGTCGTCGTTATTTCGAGTTTACTAGTAACAGCATACGCAAGTACAAAGGCAACAAACCAGAAGATGTTGATCTGAAAAAACTTGGTAATTTAGGTGCTTACGATGCGGGTTTGTTGCGTGCTGCTGCCAATGCACCGATTCAAGGTTCCAGCGCTGATATTATCAAAATTGCAATGGTGAGGCTGCATGAAATTTTGCAGAATTACCAAGCGCGTCTTTTGTTGCAGGTACACGACGAGTTGGTGTTTGAAGTTCCACCAAAAGAATGGGAAGAATTACAACCGCAAATTAAGTCCCTGATGGAAAGTGCGGTATCGTTGAGTGTACCGTTAGTTGTAGATGTGCGTGCAGGCGACAATTGGATGGAGACGAAGTAGGAAAGTGACAGGAAATATTAAAGATTTCCCCTTTCTACTTCTTTTTACTTGAGATAAAAATTGAACACGTGTTTATCTGATGTGTCTCCCAAATTTCTGTATTCCGAAGTTGAGAGAGGAGGGAAAAAGTAGGATTGGAATCGACTTAAGCTTTCACAAGTTTCTAAGGGAAAAGGTTTTTTCTCAGGAACATCATCCCATCCTACAACGAGGGCACCACCTTCACGTAAAGACTCGTAGCATCCCAAGAATGCTTCTTCTACGTCTTTTCTATCATTCAATCCCCAACCAAAAACTCCATTACAGATAATTAAATCTAAATCGTTATCTTTGAAGTGAAGCTTTAAATCACTCATAGAGCCAGTAATATGCTTTTTGGCTCCATAAATTTTTTTCATTGGGTTAATATCAATCGTCCAGTATTCTTTTTTTTCAAACCATTTTTCATAGTGCTTTGTATAAGAACCACATCCTACAAATAGCACTTTAGTAAATTCTTTTCGCTCAACAAAATAGGGAATAATTTTTTGTTCCAATATGTAGCGATCGTGATTTATAATTGGCATCTCCCTACCTAGAACTGTGTAGGTAAGGACTTTTAAGCCTCGCAAAACCATTTTCGGGTTACTGAGCATCTGTAATTTTTTATACCTATAATTTCACCAATAGGTATATTAAACAGGACAGACTTAAAATTTAAGTTAATAAAAATTTAAATATCAGTAAAAACATGATTGTGCAAGTATGTTTTTAGTAGCGGATGTACGTGCTGGTGAAAATGATTATTAAACCCCTTACACTGATTCATGAATCAATAGAGAACAACAGATCAACGTAGTATTTCTCCTGATTTGTGAGTTTTGTGTTCTGTGTTCTCCCCCCTTACAAAAAATCGTTTTTTTCAAGAAGCCTATTAATCAAGACCGCACCAATTATTTCAGCGCCTTTAGTGAAACCGTACCCTCAAAACTCTTCATCGACAAAAAATTCGGTGTCGTCTGATTCATAATTCCTTTCCTTGGAACCAGCAAGACCCCAAAGGGGTTGCAGCAGCGCCACCCCAATTATCCCTACGCCAGCACTGAAAGCTAGCACTAAACCTACTGGAATTTGAATCGACTGGAAGGTAAGAAATTTTAAAGATACTGGTTCAGCGTTTTGGACTGCGAGAATGGCTGTTCCCACCACCCATAAAGCTACAACTATCGATATCAGTAGATTAGCAAGAGTTTTCATAAACGAGCTGTTCTCCCTTGGGTATAAATAAATTCACGTTTTCTGGTTTCGGGTCAAACAAAGGTAGAAATTAAGCAACCAGAAAAGCGCATCTGATGGACCTTCATTAATTGTCAGCAATAGTATCAGTCATTTATCGACTGGCTAAACCAGCATAGTCGGGGATATATTTAATCCCACAATATGGTGCTGGATTATGGTTTGGGGTGAACATCAGCGCAGTAGCCTTCTTTAGGTGATGGGCGTTGTCAACAATAACTGGTGTAGGGTGATCTCGGTTAGTGATTTTTACCATCCAACCCAAGTCAGCTAGGACTTGGGCTACTGTGCGGGCAAACTGTATTCTTCGAGAAAGCGAGTATCGTAGACAACAAGAACTGCTTGCTGTTTTGTGTAAACTGTTTCAAGGTAATTTACAATCGCTCCTGTCACTTTTCGCTCCTTGGGGAAAGTGAACTCATCAGCAATCATCCCTAGCGATTCATCGGTACTGAATTTCATTTTACCGGAATCGCTACTGACGCCCATTTTTGCCAATTTCTCTGCTCTATCCTGAACACTGCTTTTCAAGTAGCTTTGCGCAAACTGAGTATACAGATAATTATCCCCATCGTACTTTCTCTCACCGATTCTGAGCAATGTCAACCCCTCAGCAGCCCTTCGCCAGTTATCACCTTTGGTCTTTAGTTGCCCCAACCGCATGGCAACAACGCTGCCATTGCCAGATGAGAAGAGGTTTCATTAAAGCACGACAACACGAACCACAAGTCAAAGCGCTTTTGGCAAAAGCTACAGCATCACAGCGCATTGGTTTACTCGCACAAAAAGGCGTTTATGAATTTCATCACCACATCGATCTATTGAACCAATCCGATGGTGTAGAAAAAGTTGCACAGCTTTTGAAATTAAGCAACTCAACTGATGAAGTTAAGCAGCGCGTCCTGCAAATTTTGAAAAAATATCACGATGAACCCTTACTTTTAGGCAAACGTATCATCCTGTTAACTCGCGGCGATGAAGGTTTTCCCAAACCGATTTTGATTTCACAGCGACATTATTGCTTTCGCTTGTATGCCGTTATGGACTGTGTATTGATTGAGTCCGATAGCACTTTACATATTATAGATTTTAAAACTGGTAAATCTGCTTTTGACCGACGACAGGCATTAGTTTATTTGCTTGCCGCGCGTTATCTTTATCCTAAACATCAAGCGATCGCCTCATTTTATAATTTAGAAGTTTGTAAAAAATCCGAGATAATTAGCGTTACTCAGAGTGAATTAGACTCAATAGAATTTGAATTGGCTGAGATTGCCAGAAAGCATCAGCAAGATTTGCAAAAATATCAAGAAAATAACAGTGATTTTAACAAAGTTTTTCCCCCAAACCCTGGTTCTCACTGCCGCTTTTGCCCATTTAACTCAATCTGTGAATTTTCTACTTTAAAAGCTTTATCACCACAGCCAAATGAGAGAAAAGTTATAACAATACATAAAAAAATGTAAACAAAAACATTTTTTTTACAAAATCTTGACCTTTGTTCATTATCAGCGTAATATCTGATACCAGGAACAAATCCAGAACAACGGCGGGAATGTCTGGATTGAGGGACTTAAGACCGAACACGTTGGTACCGTGATCGAAACGCTCAACGGCGGCAAGACAGAGTTGCTAGGAGGAACTATCTTGGCAGCGCAGGAGTTTTCCGCTGAAGATAAGCTGAAACCAGCGTTCATTAACAACAACTCAACCATGTCGCTGGTGTATCGGGATCTCTCCCACAATCCAGCCTTGAACTACGACATCCAAGTCGAGGAGACGCGCAACGGAGAGACGCGCCGGATATTGACCGACCAAATACCGCAGCAGGTAGCACTGTTCACGGGGTCTAAATGATAAAGTAGGGGTGCAAAGCACTGCGCCTGTACAGGTGTAAGGGTGTAGAAAAATGTTTTCTACACCCCGTCTTTACAAAGCTGGTAATTCTTCCAAAATCGTAAACCGGATGTGATTAATTGCTAACTCACCAATTGAGACATCTTCTTTTGTGAGTCGCATAGCTTTACTCGTCAAAGTTTCAAAGGTAATACCTTTACCGATTTCAATGTGATACCAGCATAAGCCCATAAAAAACCGTGTAGGATAAGCTCCATCGTTGCCTATATCATCAGGATTTGATTCCATTGGCAACCAGCCAAAACCAGGTACGTAGAACTCCAACCAAACATGATTAAAGTCCGGTTGCAGGGGAACGTGCTGGTATTCGGCATACGGGGGACATTTATAGCGACCTACCGTACGGCAGGGAATGCCATTCAAACGGCATAAAGCAAGTAAAACGCCTACATACTCGCCACAGGAACCAACACCCCGTTCTAAAACGATGTCTGGGGTGTCTATGTGAGGTTTAATGCCATAGGACAACTCGTCGTAGACATAATTACGGATGCTGTACATTTTCCGCAGCAAATTGGTTTCAGTACCAACTGCTTCACGTGCGGCGCGACGGACAATGTTCGTATCCATTGCTAAATCGTCATCATCTACCAAATAGCGGTCTTGAAATTCTGGTGATAGTTCCTCCAGATCTTCTACATCTGCTGGGGTGAGGCGATACTTAATTCCCCGGACTTCCAAAACTGCTTTCCAACCAAAAAGATGCCGTTCGCCTGGGGTGAGGGCATCAAATTTAAACACAGCAACACGTTGCCCTTCTATCACTTCTTCTGTGAAAGGTAGACCAATGGGTTCAACGTGTTTCACCTTTTGGCGGTCAGTTTCCGATGGCAGGGCGATGCGCCATTCTACCTCTGGTAAATACACTTCTTCTAATGGCGAAATTTCCTCTAAATAGGACATTTCAATCAGATAGCCATTAGAGAGGGCGTAGCGTTGATCTGGGTTGTAATGGTAATGTAGCGGGTGAATAAAGGTGCGATCGCGGTAAGATAGCTGATGACTCGGGTCAGCATTTGGGTTATCCCGGACATACGGCTCTTCTGAGGCATAGGCGATGTAAAGATTTTTCTCGCCTGTCTCGGTATTTTTATGTATTGCTATCCCCGAGGGAGAATCAAACGGCGTCAACACGCTGAATTGAACTTCCCCAGTCGCCCTGTCAATGCTGTAGACAGTTTGCTCGGTGCGATCGCAAACCCAAAGCGTATCCTCGTCCACTGCCAAACTTTCCACCCCGACCCCAGGGGCATAAAATTTAGTAATTTGTTTTCGTGTATCGCGGTCAAAAATCAGAATGTCCCCCAGCTTTTCGCTACTGATGTAGACAGTTGATTCCCAAACAGCAATGCCATCAGCCGGATAAGGCAAGCTGACAAAATGTTCTAGACCCAACGAACTCAGCTTGGACAAATAAACATTATTACCCCGAGTCACCCAAAGAGTATCTTCCCAAACCGCAAGACCCGTGACATCCATAAATTCTTTGACTTGATGAGGATTGAGAATTTTGGCGTTGTCAGAGTCCGGGTCAATTTGCAGCAGATGCCCTTTAACAGTATCAATAGCGATGAGTGTATCCTTGATAAATGTGATGCCACAGAGGGCGGCAGCACTAAGGGGTCGAATTGTCCTTTTGCCAAACATTTGGCTGGTAGATGGAAAACTGGGGAGTGCAAAAGTCATATTAAACTTATTTGGTCAACGGTATAGCACGCCTAGAATCAATTGTGGAATGTCTTGTGTGACAAACTTCCTTACTTCTATTACTCATAATTATCAATATTTTGTGTGATGAAATTCCTCTTCAGTCGTAAGGACACCGATGTTATCCGAAGCAGGAAATTGGGAACCGTTAAGAATAACACCTGTACTGTACAGCTTAGCGCTCAACCTAATGTAACTTTATATTGATGGTTTTCCAGCCATTGCTAAATTATGATCGAATTTTGTAACCATTCCCTGTGACTTACACGATGTCTGCTCATTCTCTGCCTGAAAAAGCCGCCGCCGTTTGGCATAGTTTGGAAGTTGATAAATCACTGGAACTGCTCAAGACAAATGCAGAGACTGGCTTAACGCCCCAAGAAGTAGAACAGCGGTTGCAAAAATATGGACCCAATGAACTAGAAGAAACCGCTGGACGGAGCGCTTGGGAAATTCTGGTGGATCAGTTCAAGAACATTATGTTGTTGATGCTGATTGCCGTAGCCATAATTTCTGGGGTTTTAGACCTGTTAGCTTGGCAACAAGGCTCGTTGAAACCTGGTGAGTTGCCATTTAAAGACACAATCGCCATTTTAGCGATTGTTGTCCTCAACGGCATACTTGGTTATGTCCAAGAAAGCCGTGCCGAAAAAGCCTTGGCAGCCCTGAAAAAACTCTCCTCTCCCAACGTGCGCGTCATTCGCGACGGCAAACCACTGGAGGTCGTAGCCAAGGATCTGGTGCCAGGAGATGTGATGCTGGTGGAAGCCGGGGTGCAGTTCGCCGCAGACGGACGCCTAATAGAAGAGTCTAACCTGCAAGTGCGAGAATCAGCACTGACTGGTGAAGCCGAAGCGGTTAACAAACGGGCAAAACTTATCTTGCCTGAAGAAACATCATTAGGCGATCGCATCAATTTGGTATTTCAAGGCACTGAAGTCGTCCAAGGACGAGCCAAGATTCTGGTCACCAACACTGGTATGCAGACAGAACTTGGCAAAATTGCCGCGATGTTGCAGGCGGTGGAAAGTGAACCCACTCCCTTGCAACAACGAATGACCCAACTAGGCAACGTCCTAGTAACGGGTTCTTTGATTTTGGTGGCGATCGTCGTCGCGGGCGGTCTTTTGCGTGGCGGTAACTTACAAGAACTGTTGGAAGTTTCCTTAAGTATGGCGGTTGCTGTGGTGCCAGAAGGTTTACCCGCCGTAATTACCGTCACCCTGGCATTGGGAACCCAGCGGATGGTCCGTCAGAATGCCTTGATTCGCAAACTACCAGCTGTGGAAACCCTAGGTTCTGTGACCACCATTTGTTCCGATAAAACCGGCACCTTAACTCAGAACAAGATGGTGGTGCAATCAGTTTACACGAACAACAGTGCTTTTCGTGTGACTGGAGAAGGTTACGCCCCCAAAGGGGAGTTTCAGTTGGATAGTAAAACAATTTCCATAGACCAGTATCCAGAAATCCAAGCTTTATTAGTCGGCTGTGCTTTGTGTAATGACTCCTTTTTGCAACAGCAACAAGGGCAATGGACGATTTTGGGCGACCCGACAGAGGGCGCTTTGGTGACGCTGGCAGCGAAAGGAGGAATAGAAAAAGACCAGTGGGACAGCAAGCTGCCCCGTGTAGCTGAGTTTCCTTTCTCCTCAGAACGCAAGCGGATGAGCGTAATTTCTAAGGTTGAGCAAGTCCAGACAGGTGTATCGCCGTTGACATCGGTTGATCCTGTCCTCAGCAACTTAGTGCAATCTGAAAGTTACTTAATGTTCACCAAAGGTTCACCAGAGCTAACTTTGGAACGTAGCACCCACGTTTATGTCGGGACTAGCTCAGTCCCGTTGAACGATGAACAACGCCGTCAGATTTTGGCAGAAAATGAACGAATGGCGAGTAAAGGTTTGCGGGTACTCGGTTTTGCCTACAAACCCCTCAGCGAAATCCCGCCGGAAGGGTCAGATGAGGCATCTGAGCAAGGATTGGTATGGCTGGGATTGGTAGGAATGCTAGATGCGCCCCGCCCAGAGGTGAGGGCAGCAGTGCAAGAATGTCGGGACGCGGGAATTCGACCAGTGATGATCACTGGTGACCACCAACTGACAGCACGAGCCATTGCTACCGATTTAGGAATTGCTAAAGAAGATGACCGTGTCCTTATAGGTCAAGAATTGCAGCGGATGAGCGATCAAGACCTAGAGCAACAGGTTGACTTGGTGAGCATCTACGCTAGGGTTGCCCCGGAACATAAACTGCGAATTGTTCAAGCACTGCAACGCCGAGGTAGATTTGTCGCCATGACAGGTGACGGCGTCAACGATGCCCCCGCCCTCAAACAAGCTGACATCGGCATCGCAATGGGTATCACAGGCACCGATGTGAGCAAGGAAGCCAGTGACATGGTGTTACTTGATGACAACTTTGCTACTATTGTCTCTGCCACCAAGGAAGGTAGAGTTGTTTTCACCAACATCCGCCGCTTTATCAAATACATTCTTGGTAGTAATATTGGCGAAGTTATCACAATTGCCGCTGCACCAATTCTCGGGCTGGGAGGGGTTCCCCTTAGCCCCTTGCAAATTCTTTGGATGAACTTGGTGACAGACGGTTTACCAGCGCTGGCATTGGCTGTAGAACCTGCTGAACCAGATGTGATGAAACGTCCGCCCTTCAGTCCCCGTGAAAGTATTTTTGCGAGGGGATTGGGTTCTTATATGATTCGCATTGGTATTGTCTTTGCCATTATCTCAATTGCCTTGATGTGGTGGGCTTACAACTATACCAATGCACCTGGGTATCAGGGCGATCGCGATACTTGGAAGACAATGGTATTTACTACCCTATGTCTCGCGCAAATGGGTCATGCTATAGCAATTCGCTCAAATACCCGATTGACTATAGAAATGAATCCCTTCTCAAATCCTTATGTACTGGGGGCTGTTGTCGTTACGACAATCTTACAGTTGATGCTCGTTTACGTGCCGCCTTTGCGTGATTTCTTTGGTACCCACTTGCTGAGTCCAACAGAGTTGGGTATTTGCTTTGGCTTTAGTGCTTTGATGTTTGTGTGGATTGAAATGGAGAAGTTATTCTTACGGTTGATGGGTAAAAAACCTGTATAAAGCGGGAATTTTCACTTGTATTAAAGACATTTCTTGTGGCGTGGGCTGTCCAGCCCGCCCTTATTACAAGAAAATTAAGGGTAGCAGCCTACTCATCCCCTTATGTACCTGAAAACCCTTCACCTCCGACAATTTCGCAACTACAAAGAGCAGCAAGTTGAGTTTACTGCTCCTAAAACAATATTGGTGGGCAATAATGCTCAAGGAAAGTCCAATTTGTTGGAGGCGGTGGAATTGCTAGCGACATTGCGATCGCACAGAATGGCACGCGATCGCGATTTAGTCCGGGAAGGGGAAGCGACATCTCAAATTCATGCCACTCTAGAACGGCAAACTGGCATCAGCGATCTCACCTTAACTCTCCGTCGAAATGGTCGCCGCACCGTTGCTTTAAATAGTGAAACTTTGCGGCGTCAGATGGACTTTCTCGGTGTCCTCAATGCCGTGCAGTTTTCCAGCTTGGATTTGGATTTGGTGCGCGCTGGTCCTGAAGGTCGCCGCAGCTGGTTAGATACTCTGTTAATTCAACTCGAACCCGTATATGCTCACATATTACAGCAGTATCACCAGGTTTTACGACAGCGCAATGCTTTTTTGAAACACAATGTAGAGACGCGCCACCTCTCGTCTCTACAATCTGAACTGGCTGTGTGGGATGCACAATTGGCTAGCACGGGTACACGAGTGATTAGACGACGCGATCGCGCTATACAACGACTAGCCCCTATTGCCAGTGCTTGGCACGCTAGTATCAGTGGCAGTACAGAAATTCTACAACTCAAGTACTCACCCAATATCTCTTTAGAGCATAACCATCCAGAACAAGTACAGCAGGCTTTTTTAGACAAAATACAGCTGCGTGCTGTTGCCGAGTTGCACCAAGGAACGACGCTTGTCGGTCCCCATCGCGACGAAATAGAATTGACGATTAATCAAACACCTGCTCGTCAATACGGTTCTCAAGGTCAGCAGCGAACTTTAGTACTAGCGTTAAAATTAGCAGAATTGCAACTCATAGAAGAAGTTGTTGGAGAACCACCCCTGCTACTGCTTGATGATGTCTTAGCTGAACTAGACCCATCCCGGCAAAATCAGTTGCTTGATACGATTCAAGACCGCTTTCAAACCTTAATTACTACCACACATTTGGGTTCTTTTGATTCCCAATGGCTGAATTCCTCTCAAATTCTTTTTGTGAAAGCTGGAGAAATGTCGCTCATGAGTTATTAGTCATTGAAGAAGGGGCTGTCTCACCAATTCATCAGATTTTGTTAGAAGGGGTGAGTACTCCGTGACTAGGAACCGGAACTCTACAATTTATACTTAAATCTTGCTTCAACATTGCTGATTACTAAGTTTCTAGCTGCTGAGTACTTTTTTAGCTTTCAAATCTTTTAAAAACATTTAGAACTAAAAAAGACAACAACGCACCTATTAATCCTAGCTGCCACCAACCACATCCAGCGGTAATTCCTAAAGCAGCACAAACCCAAATGGCTGCTGCTGACGTAAGTCCGTGAATTTTAGTTCGCGCTGATTCTTGGGAAGATTCACGTAGAATTTCCCCTGCACCAAGAAATCCCACACCAGCTGCAATGCCCTGAATCACTCGTGAGAGAGCATCCGCATTCGGTTGATCTGTACCTGTTGCCAGCGATATGAGAGTGAACAAGGCTGCACCAAAACTCACGAGCATATGAGTTCTCAAACCAGCTGGTTTGTGTCTAATTTCGCGTTCTATGCCGATAATTGCGCCAACGAGTAAAGCAAGGCACAGCCTAAAGGTGATGTTCAACCAATCATTGGGTGCAATGTAGTAAATGCTAGGCAATGCTTAATCCTTGTTAATTCCTCATGGAGATTAATATACAATCACTCATGTACCTAATGGTAATATCCTGATAAGCACCTTTTGCGTTGAAAACTCGTTTATTATCATCGTTGTATTTTATCTAAACTCTAACCGCCATAACCACAGGCTAAATCAGCATAATTAAACATAAATGGTGGAAAAATGGTGGAAACTCGTTGTGGTAGTTTTTCAGTAGATGGCAACTGACTATCTGCCATTGATGAATCCGTGACTACTTATATGATTACGGCAATTCCGTGACCGGAGCAACTGACAACAGACAACAAATTAATTGAGTGGACAAACTCTACTGGCTTGATCAAATTAAACTGCAAGACCGCGCCAAAGTTGGCGACAAAGCATTTTATTTAAGCAGAATCATGCAACGTGGTTATCCGGTGGTGCCTGGTTTTGTGGTTTCAGCGGAAGTTTTGCGAGAATTTTTAGAAACTCTCAACAGTTCGGAGGCGTTAGTCGCTGACTTGCCGCATTCTTCCTTACACCTAGATGTCAATAATTGGCGTCAACTTCAGCAGGTTGCTGGGCGCTTACGTCAAGAAATTAGTACTGCTGTTTTGCCACCGCACCTGTTAAGTACAATCGTTAATGCAGCTAAAGAATTGGAATCTGCATACCTGATTTTTCGACCAAGTTTTGTCGTGCCACCTGCCAGACATGGGATAGGGAATACATCTGGATTACTCGAATCCGAAGTATGTCGATGTGATGAACAAGCGATCGCCTTAGCATTGAAGCGCACTTGGAGCCAGATGTTTCGTGCCAAGAGTTTATTGTACTGGCAATGGGCAGGCATAAAAGTGCAACAAATTAATTTGGGCGTTTTGGTACAACCTTTAAAGAATGCGATCGCGAGTGGCTCACTGTATGCCAACTCTTCTGAATGGGAAATTCTAGCTACATCCGGATTAGGACTAGCAATAACTCAAGGTGATGTCTTACCAGATGTTTACTACATCCATCCAGTTACTGGTACCGTCAGAGAGCAGCAACTAGGCAATAAAATGCTAGCTTACTGTCTTAATGATACAGCAGCTGTAGCTACTTTACAAACCGTGCCAGCTTCGCCGCTTACCTCAGATGACTCAAGTCTTGTTACTTACCTATTGGACGAAGACCAGCAAAAACAGTATGCTTTACCAGAAGAATATCTGCAACCACTCATTCAACTGGCAAATCAACTTGTCAAAGAAATAGGTAGACATTTTACCTTTGACTGGACTATCTGTTGTGACCCAACAAAGACGTTATACCTGACGCAAGTTAGCACCCCTCAAGCCACGATTTCTAATTTCCACTTGCTCAAGGGATTAGCAGCAGCGCCGGGACGTGTGACAGCAACTGCTCATGTGATTATTAATTCACAGCAAAAACCAGAACAACCACCCAAGCGAGCGATTTTAGTAGCACCGACAATAGCACCTGACTGGTTACCGCTACTACAAAATGCTGGAGGTATTATTACTGAACAAGGAGGATTAACTAGCCACGCTGCTATTCTTGCCAGAGAATTAGGAATACCAGCAGTTGTACGAGTAGAGCATGCTACAAAAATTATTCAGACTGGCGAAAGATTAGTGATTGATGGCGACAAGGGAGAAGTTTATCGTCTCACAAGAGAAGTTGGGGAAGCTGGGGAGATGGGAAAAGAGGACAAGGGGACAGGGAAACAGGGGGACGTGTCCACACTCTCCAATTCCATCCCTGCATCATCCCCGCATCTGGCGATGATTGGAACTCAACTGCTGGTTAACTTGAGCCAGCCCAGCTTGATAGAGCAAGTGCAAAGCTTACCTGTAGATGGTGTGGGATTATTACGAAGTGAGCTGATGGCTCTGAATATACTGGAAGGGCAACACCCTAATACTTGGGTGCAGAAAGGACAGCAGACACTATTGCTTGAGCGTTTGCGTGAGCAAATTATGCAGTTTGCTCGCGCCTTTGCACCAAGACCTGTTTTTTATCGGTCTTTGGATTGGCGTTCCCATGAACTGTCATCTTTTAACGATAGTCTACAATCTTCTACACAGTCTATGCTGGGGGAACGTGGCACCTTCAGCTATTTGCAAAATCCCGCAGTTTTCGAGTTAGAATTGGCTGCTTTGGCGGCTGTACAGAAAGCAGGATACAGCAATGTTCATCTACTGTTACCTTTTGTGCGCACAGTGGAAGAGTTTTCCTTTTGCCGTCAAAAAGTTGAGCAAGCAAAGTTAACTCAAGTACCGCAATTTCAATTGTGGATTATGGCAGAAGTGCCAAGCGTGTTATTTTTACTGCCAGAATATGTAAAAGCAGGTGTAGCGGGAATTTCAATTGGTACCAATGACCTAACTCAACTCTTGCTAGGAGTGGATAGAGAGCAAGGACAACTCGCAAAAGCGTTTAATGAACGTCATCCAGTCGTGATGGGTGCTGTTGCTCAACTCATTCAAATGGCAAAAAGTGCGGGGATTCCTTGTTCTATCTGCGGTCAAGCACCAGTGCTATATCCTGAAATCATTGAGCAACTGGTGCAGTGGGGCATCACTTCCATTTCTGTTGAACCAGAAGCTGTTGAACGGACATATTTGGCGATCGCTCGTGCCGAACAACGCATACTTTTAGAAGCAGCGCGGCGTCAACTCAATCAATCGACATAGCCCAGATATTTCATAATATTACACCGAACTATTCCTTGTTTTTTGAAAACTCAATCTTCTTTAATGCCCAACTATAAATTATTTCTTATAATTGGAATAATTATAGATTTTTATACTTATTCACCTTTGAAATTGAAAATAGCTTGTACCAATATAGCAATCCTAAATCATAAGCCCTACGGGCTGCCTTCGGCTACGTGAACAGCAAGATGCTCGACTTCGCCGAAGTTGTCGGGCATCTGAGTATTTTAATTTTCACAAATCAAATAGGATTGCTATATTCATGATGCACCATATTGGTATCGTTAAACCTCCTATGGTAGGCTAAAGTTGCCATTAATCAAGAAAGAACTCAGAATTCCTCTGGTAGGAACCTAGGAGGATTCTATACACCTGATTAGCGAGTATTACTTTAATAATTCATCTGCCTTAAAGCAGATATTAATATTAATTAAAAATGTGATTTTCAAGACAATATTTTGACGACAAATTTATTGTATTTGTGAATACAAATTAGCTTAAAGTTGGAGACATTCCTTAGATGGAAGTTAAGTGAAGCAGCAAGATTTATGCTTTTACTATATGGCGTTCATTCTAAAGCTCTAACAGCCATGAAATTTGTTAGAAAATTTGTCACGCCATCTTAACTCTTGCTTTTGTAAAACATAGATTAAAAGAGCTACTCTATTATGCGTGCTTCTTTCTTGCTAGTCGCTACACTACCAATTATTTTTAGTGGTTTATCAGCTCAAGCTGAGACTATAAAATCCGCTAATTCTGGGGCGATTGCGCAAAGCGCACCTGGAAGAGGCGATCGCTCCTGTTGAGAGTCAAAGGCTGAGTTTTCCAAAAACCGCCTCTCAACCTCATTCCGCTACAACTTTGGCTCAACTAGTCAGTCCAATCGCTGTTAATTCTGCTGCCAAGACTATCCCAGGAAAAGCTCTGACTTCTGCCTCTGGTCTCTTGGCTCGACCTTCTAAAACTGTAGCTCCTACAGTGGCTCAAGTTGATACGACGACACCAGGCACGACTACACCCGGTACGATTACACCTGGTCACACCATACCCGGTACAACTACACCAGACACGACGACACCAAATCAGACCATACCCGGTACAACTACACCAGACACGACGACACCAAATCAGACCATACCCGGTACAACTACACCAGACACGACTACACCAAATCAGACCATACCCGGTACAACTACACCAGACACGACGACACCAAATCAGATCACACCCGGTACAACTACACCAGACACGACTACACCAGGTACGACTACACCCGGTACGACTACACCCGGTACTAATGGTGTTTTCCCAGGAGGAGCTACCCGTTCTGGACCAAGTTATTTCGGGATCGGTGGCAACATTGGTTTGGGTACAGGTGGCACTGCTTTGGGCGAAGGTAGCTTTGCTGTGTTTAGCAAACTTGGACTTGCAAGATCTTTTTCTGTGCGACCTAGTATCTTTGTTAGCGATAATCCAACCTTGCTGATTCCAGTAACATACGATTTTTTACCTATAGGAGTGCCAGGAGGTGGTGGATTTAGTGTGGCTCCTTACCTTGGAGTCGGAGCAGCCATATCATTTAACGACGACACTTCAGCTGATTTCCTCATCACTGGTGGTGTAGATGTTCCTTTGTCACCCCGATTTACGGCGACTGCTGCCGTAAATGTAACGGCTTTTGATGAGACCGCTGTGGGGCTGCTAATCGGCGTAGGCTACAACTTTTCAGGATTCTAAGTCAAAATAATTCGTAATTTATAATTCGTAATTATTTACCCCACGGCTGAAGCCGTGGGCTTGAAACAAGGAAAAAATTTGTTTTTTTCCATTAATAAATAAAGGAGCTATGACTTTCGTTACGAATTACGAATTACGAATTAGTAATTATTCGGTCACCGCAACGCCAAAGCAAAGAATGTAGCTTGAAGGGGCTCGAGGAGCGGTGAAGTGTTGGCAGTAGAGTATTTTCTGCGTTCTGGGGAAAAAAATAGGTCTGTCTACTGCTGCGCTTTAATCTCGGTAACAAGTGGCAAAGGAACCTAAAACACTTGTATTGCAAATGCCTAACTTCGTGAACGTAAAGTCATGAAAATACCGTTGCGTGGTCGCAAAGTTATCATTGGTTGTGGTTCCACAAGATGACCAGGTACTAACTCTAAACGATACCTTTGGGCAACGTCAGCAATCACTAACTGGGCTTCCATTAAGGCAAAATTATTACCAATACAAGTACGTGGTCCACCACCAAACGGAAAGTAAGCATATTGCGGACGACCAGCAGAACCTAGGGGCGAAAAACGTTCTGGGTCAAAGCCTTCGGGATTATCCCAAAAATCTGGATGTCGATGGGTAACGTAGGAACTCAGAATAACCGTGGAATTGGCGGGAATATCGTAGCCGTCAAGTTTGTCTGAGCCAATACTTTCGCGTCCGATTTCCCAAGCAGGTGGATACAACCGCATGGATTCGTTTAGCACCTGAAGAGTGTATTTTAAATTTTTTAAATCAAATAAAGTGGGGACACGTCCGCCAAGCACCTCGCTCAACTCAGCATGCAAGCGACGTTCCACTTCTGGATGCTTAGTTTACACCTTCTGCTTGCTGTGCTTTAATCTCATTGAGTAACGCCTCATCAGAGTAAGCAGTTTCCCATTCGTCTTGTAGCTTTAGCCGGACAGACTGAGCGCCGCCACTTGGCGTGCAGACGACCCAGTAGGTACCTGGTTCTCCTTTGACTTGAGCCGCATCTTTGGTTTCTGGGCTATCGGAAAGACCCGAAAATGCCTGAACACATGTCCAGGTAGTTCCATCTGTATCTGTGACTTCTCGCTGCATATTTGACACCTGATTACTGTGAATCTGCAAGTTGAGAGATGAGCGCCTGATGTTGCTCAATCCAATGGGCTGCCCATTGGAACTGCACCCCAGCACGACGGGCGGCAGCTTCGTCTTCGGATCTATCGCCTACATAGCGTGTATTTTCCGGGGTGTGCTTGTGCCGAGCTATTGCTAGGTTCAACATTCCGGCTCCGGGTTTGCGATAGTGTCCAGACCATTTGGTTTTACTGTGGTTATGGACATTGTGGTGAGTGACGCGGAAACACTTTTTGCCTTCAAAGTCAGGACAGAAGTAGATTTCCCTTAATTCTGGGAATAGCTCAAGCGTGTACTGCTGTTCCTTGATGCACTCTTGGATAGACTTGTACCCTGCGGCAACTCCGCCTTGATTGGTAATGCCGACAATGATCCAATCGTCTTTGTAAGCGCGAATGGCAACGTCAGCACCCGCAATAATTCTTTGGTCTTTAGGATGTTGAAAGTATTGCTGTCCGCTGAGTGGTTCTCGGATCGTCCCGTCCAAGTCTACCAGTAATAGGCTCATCGTTTCTTTGTCGAATTCCGCATTTTATTTTCGATATCGTAAGCCGCTAAGCATTCCCTTTCTTCTGGCTAACGGAAGGCACTGTTAGGGCGATCGCTCGTCCTCCAGATTGAGTGAGGCATTAAATTAAATTGATGCGTCAGTTAAAACACAAAGACTGTGGCAATTGTTCTTAACAAACGGTGATGATTCTCACGTTTTAGCACTTGCAAATCATCCGAAAGATGAAGGCAGCCATCAATTGAGTGCTATACGGTTGACTTAAATAAAAAATAGGCTTTTGTATTGATAATCACACTCCAAATTAATACTGATTCTTCTTTAAGCGCAATCAAAAGTACCTATTGGGGATGAAGTTTTGATATGAAAACTGTTGCTGAATAGATAGGTAGAAGCGTCAGCGATCAACACTCAGCTACCTGGTACAAAACACTGCACAGTAGCTTTTGTAACAACTCCATAAATTTAAGCTGGACTTGACAAATATAAAATTTGTTTTGCTGATTGCTGAATGTTTGTAAATATATTTAAAATAGCATTTTCAAAAGCGAGGCATTGCCATGGAAAAAAACTCTAACCATATGCAAATCCGCTACTGTGGCTTAGGCTTGGGAATTCTCTTTCTCCTGATAGGCTTGGCTGGCTTTGTACCTGGTTTTGTTTCCACACCTGCAGATGCATCTCCTATACAGGGGTACGGTAAACTGTTCGGGTTGTTTCCCACAAATTACTTGCATAATGCGCTTGGCATTGTCTTCGGTATTTTGGGAATAACTGCCTTTACCAGCCTGACTGGATCAATTGTTTTCAATCAGGTCATTGCCCTTGTCTACACAGCACACGCCCTATTGGGTCTGCTGCCCTTGACAAATACCCTGTTCGGCATCATGCCACTCTATGGCAACAACGTTTGGTTCAGTGCTCTCAATGCAGCGATAGGATTTTACTTCGGATTTGTAAAGACAAGGGATATCAGGAATTTTGGCACAACCGCCAGAGTGTAGAACATCAGCTCAGAAACCTTTAAAGAGATTTTTAACCTATAGAGCAAAACATTTTTATTGAAAGTTGCCAGCCTCAAATTTGACACAAATACTTTGCCCCTATTTTGTTACAACCATCATCAAGGATGAAAAACATGAGCGACCCATCTTTATCAGATCAAGCCACTACCCCAGATCAATCTGTTGTTGCATCCGAGCAAGCTCAACCTCTTACATCCACCAATGTTCAAGGGAGCGCGATGCTGGATGCACAAGTAGCAGCAGGAGGAAACCAACCGGAGGGAGACCCAATCGCCGATCCGATCGCCACCAACTTCTCAGGAGCAACCGCAACGGGTGATTCCAAAACTGCTGGAGCGTCCGGTGTCATGGGATCGTTCTCTACAGATGAGCCGTCGTCAGAAAAGGGTTCCGTCAACCTCCAGAACAATCCAGACGTTCCCAATGCTCAGATGCAAGGAACTCTGCCTAACACTGATCCCATTGGGATGCCAATCGATCCTGAAACCAACCTTCCAGAGTGAAGGACTCCGTACCTCTGTTCAACCGGGCTTTCAGCCAAGGGCACGAAGCACCGTGGCTGAAAGCCCAATTTAGTAGTTTTTCGGATTGGATACGAGCGATGGCGCAGAGCGCCCGCCCCACAGGGGCGAACGCTTGAGTGAAAAGCAAATTGATTTAGCGGAGTACAAGACGACGATTCAGTCTCAAAGCATTTGAACACCACCACTAACAGGCAAATACGCCCCTGAGATAAATCTCGCTTCCTGGGACGCTAACAGCAGAATTGCACCTGCAACATCTTCCGGCAGTCCATTTCGTTTCAATGGAACCATTTGAGCGGATGCTTCTTTATGCTCCTGCGGCAAACGTGCTGTCGCATCGGTCAGTGTCAATCCGGGTGCTACAACATTGGCACGAATTCCGTGGGGACCCAGTTCTAATGCGAGGCTTTTTATAAAGGCATCCAGTCCAGACTTCGCTGTACTGTGGGCAGAGAATCCTTCGCCAGGATAGCGAGACAAACCACTGCTCACTGCAATGATGCAACCCCGCTTCTGTTCAATCATAGATGGAACAACTGCTTTGGAAGGAAAAAAGGCACCTTTGAGTTCTCCAACCAGTTTTGCTTCAAAGTCTTCCCAGCGATAATCTACAAAGGGAGCCATAGGAAACCCAGCATTGGCATTGATCACTAGCGTATCAATTGCACCAAACGCCTCTGAAACCTGTTGCACCATTGCATCGACTTGTTGAGGATCGCGCACATCTGCTTTGACGGCGAGTGCTCGACCACCATCTGATGAAATCTCCTCAACGACTTGTTGAGCAGCCTCTTCACTGCCATAGTAGTTAACTCCAACGGCGGCACCGTGTTGTCCTAAAAGTTTAGCGGTAGCCGCACCAATGCCGCGACTTGCACCTGTAATGAGGACGACGCGATGGTGCATTAACTTGTAATTGTCTAAAATTTGACTATTTTGAGACTGTGTAGCGACCATAGTGATTTCCTTTCACATTGTTGAGGGCTTAATGGCTATTGACCATTGGTGAGGACTGGTTCCATTGGTTGGAAAAAACGAATTCCTCTAAGGGCTTGCGCTTTCGCGGGGCTAGCTCTCGTTGCTGCAACCTTTCAGACAGGGTTTGTGGATCTCCTAAATAACCCAGCGCGTTAGCGAAGCGTGCCGTAGGCATTCGCTGCCACTGGCTCGTAGCCTTTGGGAATGTTGTAGATTTCTCGCGCTTTGGGTACGTCAAATCCCGCCATCTGGTGCTTAATGAAGCTCAAAGTATAGTGACAGGTTGAAGATTTGCCAAACCCATATGAAATAGCGCATCCTGTACAATTAATTCCGGCAAAACATCCTTGAACATTTGCACCGTCTGCTGAATCCGCTCAAAATCTTCGGGATTGTCCAAGAGATCGCGCACTTCCCGCTCACCGATCGCAACAGGAGGACACAGACGACTAGCAGCATGTTCTGCTTTTTGCACAATATCCTGCTTGAGAAGTTGATATTCGGGTCGCTCCCGCCAAAGCTTAATGTCTTCCCATGCTGCCAAGAAAAACGCAGACCATCGGGCTAATGCTTGGTAATCAGAGTTGACAATCGGTACACCGAGAGTTTGTTTGATGTCTCGATATACTTGTTGCATTTCTGCCGAGATTTCCCGAACAGACTGCTCGCCAATCAGTTGGATCTCTGTGTGACGATATGCATTTGGTCCGCGACGAACATCAGCATTGCCCTCCTGACCGACCACTTCGCCTGCCAAAGTTCGGCTCAAGGCAATTTGCTGAATCAGCAATTGGGGATTGCCAAAGGTGAACGCATTCAGTACTCTCTGAATCTGATGCCGCTGTGCTTCATCCACATCAATTTGATAGCCCGGTTGATACCAGTCGTTAGTATCCCGGTAAACACGTTCGGTAATGGCGATCGCATCTTCCAAAAAAGATTCGGTTTGCATTGCCCCTTTGAGACGTTCCCAAAACAACTGCATCACCGATGGATACATCGCATAAGCTCGCCAGTTTGCAGGTGTCCAGGGAATTCCTAACGTGGATTGAATGTCGCTTAAACAGGTTTGAATTTCAGGTGGTGCCTGGGACGGTTCGATCAACGGGAATGCTGATTGCTCGTCTTCTACAATCGCTGGTTCAGGGGATGGCGTTTGTGCAGCAAGTCCAAAGGGCTCAGCCTCTGTTGCGGAGAATTGTTGTGGTTCTACCTGTCCATTCGGTCGCTCAGTTTCAACCAACTGATCTGCTCCGGAGCCATCTGCGTCCAGAGTTGCGATCTCGTTGTTCCGCCGTGCAGCTCTGTTGCTTAAGTAAGTTAACCAAGAGGGCGACAAAAACGAGTGGCTGTCTTTTCCAAAAGCGCGCTCCTTGCCAGCGCCGCCTGCTCCGGGTAACAACCGATTCACCAAACTGAGCAGATTGGAAAATAGCCCCGGAAACAGAGCATATAACTTGGCAGAGATCCAAAAAGGAAGCGGCACAATCAATTCTGCATCACCCCGTCGAGCCGCCGCTATGGTTTGACGAGCAACATTTTCAGCGCTGGTGGAGATCAAGGGCAAGGAATCGCTAATGCTGAACCAGGCAAACTCCTTGCGGTGCTGACCTTTCACAATCACATGATCCACAACGCCCGTACGGATAAAACCGGGACATACAGTTGTGACAGTAATCCCGTCTTTTGCCAGTTCTGTCCGCATCGCTTCAGACAGCCCGGTTAAGGCAAACTTACTGGCGCAATACGCCACCATGTGTGGCGAAACCACCTTACCACCAATCGAAGAAATATTAACAATCCGTCCATGCTGCCGTTGCCGCATTTGGGGTAGAACCGCATAGCTGGTGTAGAGTGGTGCCCAGAAATGCAGCTTCATTGCATCGTCATAGTCCTCCATTGTCATGGTTTCCATTGGACCAACAATGTCAGTACCCGCGTTGTTAATCAGGATGTCGATCGCTCCAAAGCGATTGCGCACCTGCTGCACCATTTGCTCAACCTGGGTTTGATCCGTCACATCACAAGGTAGAGCCAGAACTTCTCCACCTCGTTGCTCTAGCTCAGTACGCGCCCCTTCCAGTTCGGAGGTGTCACGCGCACAGATTGCCAAACGTGCTCCTGCCTCAATCAACTGGCGCGCCATGACTAGACCTAACCCCCGTGAACCCCCTGTCATCAGTATGGTCTTGCTGTTCAGGTCGTATGTACGTTCCCGCCACCAGCCATCCAACAAAAGTGAACTCAGCAATGTACCGATGATGCCTGCTGTAAGAATAAGTAAATTCTGATAGTTTACATTCATAAATAGCCAGATCCTGATGACAATGCTTGCGGTTAATGTTTAAATGAGCGCGAATGCCTTGAGGGTTTTAAATTGAAAAGTGCTATGGCTGATCCTAAATCCGCTCTTAAGGAGCTTCCCTCTTGCTAAAGTTGTGCTACCTAAGCGATCGAGCTACCGAAAGGGATAAACCAGTTTTAAGTTTGGATGTATCAGCCCAAACACGGTAGCCTTGATCGCCTTGGGGCGGCTCCTTTGAAGCATTACCCACTAATCACACCTGGTTCAATTGCCACTTGGATCAAAACGTGCTATAATCACTTATGCCATGAGTGTCTATATGCACTCATCCCATAACTGACACAGTGCTTGACATTTCTTTACCTTTAGCAGTCGTTCATCCTCCCACATGGATAGCAGGACGGCGGTCTGGGTCTTTCTCAGCCCGACGCAGCACTTCACGAGTGACCACAGCAATATCGCCCTCACCAAACAAAATAAAGCGGAGCAAGTACTTTATCGGGTTCCCCTCTGCCCAGCCGAAATAAGCATGTGGGATCTTACCCGTCTGGTCCCGAAGATATAGAAGTATAGCGGCGATCGCGTTAGGGACGGCTGCACTCTCGGCACGGAGAATCCGGTAGCTACCGACCTCTACCCCTTTTACTCTGATGATGTTTGCAAATTCTGAAGCATCAGATACCTGAATCTCTAGAAAGAGGATGGGATCGGTGGGCGGAATATGGTTATCATCGCGCACCTCTTGCTCCTTTAAAGCATACTCTCGTACATCGCCCTCACTCAATCGATTAGCAATCAGTCGTATCGTACCTCGGCTCTCTTCAGCAATGAAGCGACCAGCATTTTCGTCAATTTCGATCCGCTCTACTCGAAGTTCGAGCGATCGCCAGACGCGGGAAACCAGCGAGCTGAGAATGATGGCACCGATGAAGAACCCAGCAATCCTAATCCCCTCGGGTCTCTCAATGATATTAACAATAGTGGTGTATAGAAACAGTAGCGTAATTATTCCAAAAGCGAGTGTTCCTCGCTTCCCTCTCTGCCGATGGACAGATAGGGTCACAGCAAATGCAGCTGAGGTTATCAACACAAGCACGCCAGTTGCGTAAGCCCCGCCTTGAGCTTCCACATTAGCTTTGAAAAGAATTGTGACAACAAACGCAATAGTTGTATAGACTAACACTAGAGGTCGCGCTGCCCGTGCCCAATTCGGTGCCATACCATAGCGTGGCAGGTACCGGGGCACGATATTGAGAAGCCCTGCCATTGCGGATGCACCTGCAAACCAGAGAATAGAAATGGTGCTGACATCGTAAATTGTGCCAAAGCCATTGCCTAAATACTGATGTGCCAAATAGGCGAGGGCGCGCCCACTTGCCTTGCCCCCGGTTTTAAATTCTGCTGCTGGAATCAGTAGAGTCGTTACAAAGCTACTGGTGATCAAAAAGAAGCTCATGATCCCGGCAGCAGCGGTGAGCAGCTTGCGCGTATTACGAATACGTCCCCTGGGTTGTTCAGGGGTGTCGCTACTGCTGCCCCGCACAAGGGGCATAACCGTCACGCCAGTCTCAAAGCCTGACAATCCCAAAGCAAGCTTTGGGAATACCAGGATGGCTACGCCGAGCATAATCAAAGGGTTGCCATGGCTTGCGAAAAGAGCAGTCTGCCAGTTAGCGATCGCAGATGGTTGATTGAGGATCTGATACAGACCAACGCCAATGACAACGAAGTTCAACAGGAGATAGACTGTAACCAAAAAGACTGCAATACTGATCGCTTCTCGGAAACCTCTAAGGAAAACTGCGGCTAGCAATGCCACGAGTACCAGCGTAATACCGACCTGCTGATTGTGAAGCCAACTTGGCACGAGCGGATTTTCGATGATATGGGCAGTAGCATCAGCAGCCGAAAGGGTAATGGTGATGATGAAGTCGGTTGCTACAAAGCCGAGTAGGCAGAGTACGAATAGCTTGCCTTGCCACCAGGGGAGCAAGTGTTCGAGCATAGCAATTGACCCTTCGCCATGAGGACTTTTGGCAGCAACGCGGCGATAAATCGGCAATGCCCCAAACAGCGTCAGCAAAACCAGAATCAGGGTCGCCACAGGAGAGAGAGAGCCTGCTGCCAATGCTGCAATACCAGGTTGATAGCCAAGCGTCGAGAAATAATCTACACCTGTCAAGCACATAACCTGCCACCAAGGATGGCTGCGGTGTTGTTCTTCTTTGCGGTAGGGTCCTTCCTTCTCGTTTCGGTCTTCTTCGAGCAACCAGTTGATGAACTTTGTGCCGATCCTTTTTGTTGGAACGATTGATTTAGCCATCAAACGCTACTCCTGCTGTACAGCTACATTTATATAATTTGGCGCTACGATACATAGCTCTCATAATTATCCCTTTCTAAGAACTAAATTCCTTGAGTAGAGATAACGCACCCGCTTTGAGAAGGATTTTCGTGGTGTCCCAATTTTAAAAGCCCAAATCATCAGTCCACAATGTTGATTTTCCCGAGGACTTTCTCTCTTGAGCTATAACAAGCAATGCAGAGGCGCATTTATGTTTGGAAATAGGAGTATCTAAAATGAGAACCTATGATTAACAAAAAGGTCGCGCTGGTCACAGGAGCATCATCCGGGTTTGGACAGTTAACCGCTCATCTACTCGCTCAAGAGGGTTACTGTGTCTTCGGCACCAGTCGCAAGCAACATTCCGCCTCGCAGGGTGTAGAAATGCTGACGCTGGATGTGAAATCTGACGAGTCAGTACAATCGTGTATAAAACAGTTGCTCGCACAAACTAACCGCATTGATTTGCTGATCAATAATGCCGGACAAATACACGCTAGCGTGATTGAGGAAACAAGCTTAGAACAAGCCAAGGATATTTTTGAAACAAACTTCTGGGGTGTTGTCCGCCTCACCAATGCCGTTTTGCCAACGATGAGACAGCAGCGTAGCGGGCATATTATCAATATGAGTTCGCTCGCGGGATTGGTAGGGGCACTCGGTCAAGGTTATTACTCAGCAAGTAAGTTTGCACTCGAAGGTTATAGTGAAGCACTCAGTGTGGAATTAGACCCTTTCAATATCAAAGTGTCTTTAATTGAGCCTGGTTATTTCAAGACGAACTTTAATCACGCCATGTCGCAAGCGACGTCCACTTATGCCGATTACGACACTGTACGTGACGTGCTGCCCTCATCAATCAGTCAGGCAATTGCACGGGGTGATAATCCCGAAAAAGTTGCACGGATGATTCTTAGGGTGGCACAAAGCCAGTCACCGCGATTGCGGTATCGTGTTGGCAATCAGGCATGGGTGCCTGCCTTGAGAGCTATCCTACCAGATAGCCTGTTCCGACTGAGTGCACGTAAGTTCTTGAACCTGCCATAAGTAATTAAGCGGACTTGATATTAGACACCTGAGGGAAATGTCTCCGGTGGTTCTGTCATCTGCCAATGCGGACTGCGATCCAGAGGTTGTACGCCTCTTGTGTCATCAATGTGAATCACCGCATCAAACTGTTCGGGCAATCGTGCATAGAAGTAGTGGCTAATACGCTCGCTTTTGGGCAGGTAAATCACACCAATTGCCCGCTCTAAACGAGCTTCTTGCAGTCCTGTGACTGCTTGATGATCTTGTCGCAAATTCAGTAAAAACCGAGGCAACCCTGTATTGTGAAACAAGGCTTCATAACTGCCTGACAATGCTGGACGAACTTGTTTAAGTTGGGCCACACCACCCCACTTAGAAGCAGCCGTCACCGTACCCGTGTAGGTGCTAAAGCCTACAAGTACAGCATCACGACCATATTTTTCGCGCACAAGTTGCCCCACGTTGAGTTCACCCGCATCTGCCATGTCGGTTGCTCGCGCATCACCTAAGTGAGAGTTATGCTCCCAAACCACAACCTTTGTCCGGTTCCCCTGTGGATCTAAATGGGCAACGAGATGATCTAAGGTTTCTGCCATGTGGCTATCCCGGACATTCCAGGACGATACCCGCCCCTGAAACATCGAGCGGTAGTATTCCTCAGCATTCTTCACCAGTCGGGCGTTCTGTTCTGCGTAGAAAAACTCGTCTTCTGCAACCCGCCCATCGCGCCCTGCATACTCCGCAGTTTTACGTTGTAACTCGATCAATTGATTGACGGCTTGTTTCTCACAAGACTCACTCATACCAAAACTAGCAGCATACCCGTAAGCCTGGGAGTCCTCGCCAAAGTGTCCTAAGCATGAATAGCGGTAGCGTGCCCGTTGTGCGGCTTTTGGGTCAACCTTGTCCAAATAACTAACAACCTCTTCTATTGAGGTATGCATACTGTAAAGGTCAAGCCCATAAAAACCAACCTTCGTTGCATTCTGCGCTAAGGCATCATTATATTGGCGCAGCCAGCCGATAAAATTCACCACATCGGTGTTACGCCACATCCAAGCGGGGAAGCGTTGCAAGCCGCCTAATGCTTCAGCAGGCGTAGGGTCATCATTGACTCCGCGCACATAGCGATTGATACGGTAGGCATCGGGCCAATCTGCTTCTACTGCTACAGCTGTAAAACCTTTCTCTTGAATCAAGCGTTTGGTAATCTCTGCTCGTTGTTCGTAAAACTCATGGGTGCCGTGAGAAGCTTCACCAATAAGCACAAAGCGAGCATCGCCAATGAGTTCCATCAGTGGGTCATAATCTTCGACTGCACCCGTAAGTGGATGCGCTGTTTGACGCACTGCATCACTTAGTTTCGTTATGGTTGCATTTGACATGATTCTAAACCTAATGACTACTTACCCTTATTCACAGCCCGTTGGAGCAGCTTCCAAATCTCTTCATTAAGAGTTTTAGACCATAAAAAGGGTGGGGACTTTAGTGTAATAGAAGGTAATATATACAGTGTTTCAAAACTGCTTATCTTATAGACTCATTTTAGATACATAGAAGTCGTTTCTCCTCTTACTCTAGTGGTGTTACTAAAATTGTTAGCATCTCGAAAGAGTGAAAACCGTTTTAATTTTTGGTGTAACTCCAAGCACAATCATCTATAGAGAAAAAATTTCTTCTGCAATTGATGGATGAATGCCGATACTTGTATCTAAATCCTTTTTAGTTGCTCCCAATTTCATGGCAAGGGCAATACTTTGAATAATTTCAGATGCATATTGACCTACCATATGAGCGCCTATGACTCGCTCTGATTTACCGTCAACCACTAACTTCAAGAGAGTTTTTTCATCTTTGTTAGTCAGACCGTAAAAAAGTGGTTTGAACTCCTGACGGTAACATCGCACTGATTCACCAAATTTTTCCCGTGCTTGAGCCTCTGTCAAACCAACTGTAGCAGCTTCAGGTATGGAAGAAACTGAAATTGGGATTAATTCATAGTTCAAACTTTGGGGATTTTTTCCAAATTCAGTATCAACAAAAGCACGAGCTTCAGCAATGGCAACAGGTGTCAATTTCATTCTATTGGTACAATCGCCAATGGCAAAAATGTTCGGTTGTGTAGTGCTACTATACTTATCCACCAAAATGGCACCGTTTTGAGTCACCTCAACGCCTGCATTTTCCAAACTTAGGTTACTTAAATTCGGTGCCATATATTTTAGGCATAAACCAGTATCTACTGTCAAATTGACGTTATTATCACCCATCAATGTCAGATTTAGACCATCTGCTAATTGTTCAAATTTTTCGACTTTAGTATTAGTGAAAATTTTGACACCATGCTTAGTCATGCTCCCTTGAACGCTTAGGGCAATATCTTCATCACAATTTGCCAAAATCATGTCTGATTCAGTAATTACAGTTACTTTAACCCCAAGCCCACTTAAACTCCCAGCAGTTTTTATAGCGACGTAATCTCCTCCAATAATTCCTATCTGCCTGGGTAATTTTTTGAAGCTAAGCAGTTCTTTTATTGAGATGGCATACTCTACCCCTGGTATATCTGGTTTGACAGGTTTTGCTCCCACCGCAATCAAAATTTTATCTGCCGTTATCTTGTGCCCATTAATATCTAAAGTGTGAGCATCTCGGAAGGTGCCATGACCCCAAATAATCTCTATTCCTAATTCTGTAAGGTATTTAGTATGTACCTCATGGAGTTGTTCCACTTTCTGGTCTTTAGCTACCTTGAATCTCGACCAGTCAAAGCTGCTATTACACTCACTCCATCCATAAGATACTGCAACAGGAAAAAGACTCGAGAAGTTAGCAGCATAAGCCATTAATTTCTCAGGAATACAGCCATAGTTAATACATGCACCACCGACAGCGACTGCTTCTGCAATTCCTACACGAGCACCATAAGAAGCAGCGCGTTTAGCAGCAGCAAGACCACCAGAACCAGCACCAATAATAAAAAGGTCGTAATCAAAGCTCATCACCGTCGCATTGCTCCAATTCAAAATTCAAAAAGAGCTAGAATTTTTAATTCTTAATTTGTAATTTCCCAAAGGGGATGATATCTATTCTGGCTTTTTGTGCCAATTTCCATCTTCACCTTTTTCGTAATCACGCTTGACCGCACTCCATGCAACACGGAAGGCACGTTCTTCTTCGCCGTACTCTTCTTTTGCATTATTAAAGGCTGCTTGAAAAATTTCTTGGGCGTGTTTGGGAAGATGTTTTCTTATCGATTCCGGTAAATCATCAATTTCTTTATAAGGCATATATTTAACTCCTTTACCACCATACTAAGCATTGCTTCGTTTTCTTCGTGTCTACGTGCCTCAAAATATGTTTTAGCCGCAAAGATACGAAAAACACTAAGGTAAAGTGTCAGATGATTATGATTTTTCAACGCGCACCAAGAACAGAAAGTGCTACGCGCCCATCTTTTTCTAACGCTATAAACAAATTAGCTTAACTTTCAAGTAATATATTTGATGATTGCGAAATGGTTTGAAATATAAATCTGACTCAAGATAGATAAACCTTTACCGAAAGGTGAAATTAATATGTTGTACTAAGTTTGTCTATTGGTTTTTCTTAAGGGAAGCTATATAAATGTTTGCCGTTTTCACTGATGACAAGCTTATTTTTAAGATAGTCTCACACCCAGTGGCAACCTCTCTTCAAAAGAGTATCTAAACCGTTCGTGTACTGACCTATTTTTTCAAGATTTCAAAGTCTAACAGTTTTCTCCTTGCTAACCGAGGCAAGTGTTTTTTCATGGTCTAACGCTGAAAACTTAGCTGTTTGAAAACGTTCAAGACAACAGTATAGGACAACACAGTGTTTTGCAAAATTTAATCCTTTCTTTTGACAGATTTAACTAGATGAAATGTGAGTTGAATGGGAAGTGTTACGTTTCGTAGTGAACCGACTGAATAAGATTTATTTCTATCTGTTTCGCAAATTGGTAGAAACGATATTCCAGCGGGCAACTCGTAATTAAGTGAAGATTTACATGAAATTTGGAGTAACAATATGGAAAACATAAATGCGGGGAACATGACAGAGCGTTACTGTGCCCTGATTGTCGGAATGCTCTTTCTGATTTTAGGTTTGGCTGGATTTATACCAGCTTTGGTTACATTGCCTGGAACAGATGCGTCTTACGTGCCGTTCGATGCATCTCCTAGCGCCTATGCTAAGGGATTTGGCTATGTATTTGGGTTGTTTCCCATCAATTTTTTGCATAACCTTGTACATTGCGCTGTTGGGGTGTTCGGAATTGCCTCCTATAGCGATTTGAACAGTGCCCGCGTATTCAATCGTTTTTTTGTAGTTGCCTATATTGCGATCGCCATCCTGGGAGTGGTGCCCGTGGCTAACACGATGTTCAATTTAATGCCAATATTTGGTAACAATGTTTGGTTCAACGCCCTAACAGCAATAGCTGTTGCTTATTATGGCATTATTATACCTGCCAAGATCAAGGGTGCTAGTGTATCACAAAGCTCTTAATATCCTCCCCATCCTTAACTTCTAGACAGCCCGGAAATTAGTTTCCGGGCTTACATCTTAAGTGTTGGGCATAAACTGAATTCAGAGTATACCTTGTTGAAGTTTATACACCAGAAACAACATTAATATCGGAAAATTGCTGCAACAGGTGTGCTATATGGCACTTGTTCTGGGGGAACGGCGTAGACCGTACCACCGTTTAACAAGGTATGAGCAGCAACAAGATCCAACAAATCTTCATCGCCAGCTTCTTCTTCTTGGTGCAAATAAACGGTTTCTGAGGTCGGGTCAAACAATCCCCATTGCTGCTGACCAACTGCAACCAACAAGGAATCAATTCTTTGGTAATAAGCTGCCGGCAGAATTTCCTTGAGTTCGTTGGATGCTTTGCCAGTATTACTGCCAAACAATTCGTTAAATCGCTCTACAACCTGTTGTTGCGATTTATGGTAGTACGGTTCAACAATCGGCCAAGCTCGTTCGTGTAGTTCTTGTGCCTTGAGGATCTCTTGATTCCCACTGATAGCTTCTTCGATTAAATGCTGGTAAGTATTTGCCTCTCTGTAAAGAGGCAACAAGTACTCTACCCCAGCCAGCATCAAAGGCGCTGTTTGATTTCGCAATTTCTCTTCCAATGCGTCATTAACGGCATGAAAGAATTGCACGATGCGTTTCTGGCGTTCGTCCCTGTCGGGACTACCCTGCCCGTGAAACGCACCTGGCTGTGCGCCTGAGAAAGAATTGGCGGTTCCGCCTTTGGATGTAGCAATTCGGAACTGACCGTCTTGGGCAGTCTCATCATAGTTGAGAGCTTCATCCAGACTTTTAGGCATATTTTCCACCTCTACCTCTTGGATGCTGTAGCGTGTTCCTTCAAAAAACCGCACATCCTTTTGGCTCAGAACCAGTAAGTAGAAACGCCCATCGCCATTTAAAATCGGCAGTAGTGGCTTAATGTGAAATCGGTCTGTTACCACAACCAATTCGTCAAATTCGTGAGGCAGGGTATAGTAGCGAAAAATATCTTTAGAAATAAAGACTGCCAGTCCTTGCTCTCCGACTTGTTCCCAGAAATCCGAACGATCCAGTCCATGAGCTTTTGCTAGCAATGCAACCGCATCGTTATGCTCAACACCTGCATCCATTAAGCGAGCCTCAGCGTCTTTAATCAAATTCTTAAAGCGAACAGGGTCTTGTCGAACTTCTGGTCCGGCTGGGTGCATTGGCATATAAATTGAAACAGAATTTTGTCTTGGCTGTTCTAGTAGTGTTTTTATTTCCTCTCTAGAAATTAATGTCATGCCATATCCCTCGTATTAACGTGAGTAGAAATTCCCAACAAGACCGCCGATATATTCAACGGTTCTATGGGAAATTTCTCCTTTGACTATTTGATCTGGATTTATTTCACGTTAACCAAGATTAAGTTTCATCTTTCTTATGGCAGGAAATCTAGGCATGATTTTTGTTCATATAGAGTGTAGGAGGGAGAAAAATTCAAGATATGTCCTACGGACACGCTACGCGAACAAAAAAATGAGTTTGAATTGACTATTTGTGTAACCGTTCAGGGGGTTGTCAGGCGATCGTCAATTAGGACGGCCAAAATCTGGTAATGTGAGATTTATGGAAAAAAAGCGCCCAGCCTGCGTCGAGCAAATACCCCTTGTTGATTGGGAAAAAAC
>JAESFT010000106.1_pt1 | contig 124598 bp, 124 predicted proteins | sample 9269451 | NCBI WGS metagenome assembly JAESFT01 (sample SAMN14502557, study PRJNA617106) | algae metagenome | isolation source: Scytonema hyalinum WJT4-NPBG1 and co-occurring heterotrophs from well... | place: USA: Mojave Desert, Joshua Tree National Park, California | collected 2006-05-25 | reverse complement strand
ATGGGCCTGAACGAGGAGCCGCCGGCCAAATCCTGGAACATGTCGCACCGCTCCCGCGGCGGCTGCAGCCAGGACGCGCTCAGGGGCACGGGCGGCGCGGGGCTCTTCTACTGCTTCGCCGCGAACTAGATCGCGGGCCCGGGAGCGTTCCTCCCGGGCTTTGTGCTTCAACGCCGCGAGAGCGTCAGATAGGCGATGAAGCCGCCGATCCCAAGGGCCAGGAGCAGGAGCACCATGTCCCGGCTCTCGCCCTGGAAGCCCACATTCCGGTGCATCTCGGACAGGCGCTCGCTGTGCTCGGGGCTGAAGGTCATGAACATCCCGACGACCGCGATCAGCGTCACGAGGCCGAGGAGAATGTAATTCGTCCGCATGGCGTTCTCTTGAAGGTGGGGCCTAGCGGCCCTGGAATCGGGGGGCGCGCTTCTCGCGGAAGGCCGTGATGCCCTCGATGAAGTCGTCGCTGAAGCCGGCCTGCCCCTGCAGTTCGGCCTCGAGTGCAAGCTGCTCGTCGAGGTTGTTGTCGAGGCTCGCCGCGGCGGCGCGCTTCATGAGGCGGTAGGCGAGGCCCGGACCCATGGCGAGGCGGCCGGCGAGCGCGGCGACATCGCCCGCGAAGGTGGCGTCGTCGAACACCTTGTAGACGAGGCCCATGCGCTCGGCCTCGTCGGTCGGCACCTGTTCGGCCGTGAGCATCAGCGCCAGCGCGCGCTTCGGACCCACGAGCCGCGGCAGGATCCAGGTGCCGCCGGCATCCGGAATGAGGGCGATGCGCGCGAAGGCCTCCTGGAGATAGGCGGAGCGCGTCGCCACCACCACGTCGCAGGCAAGCGCGATGTTCATCGACGCGCCCACGGCAGGCCCGTTGAGGGCCGCGACGGTGACCTTCGGGTAGTTCACGAGGCGCCGGATCAGCGGGTTGTAGTCGCGGGCCAGTGGCGGCCCGAGATCGATGCGACCATCGGGGCTGCGCGGCAGGTCTTCGGTGAGGTCCTGCCCCGACGAGAACGCCCTCCCCTCGCCGGTCAGCACCACGACCTTCACGGCCTCGTCGGCCTCCGCGCGGTCGAGGGCCTCGCGCAGTTCCGCATGCATGGTGGCGTTCAGCGCATTGAGCTTGTCGGGCCGGGCCAGCGCGATGGTGGCGACGGGTCCGGTCTGGGAATGGCGGATGGTCGTGAAGCTCATGCGGGGTCCTGGCCTCGAAGCTTGAGGGTTAGGGTGGGGATTGCCCCCTCACGCCACAAGGCTGGGGTGCTCCTCGTCAAGCTTGAGGATAGAGCGAACCTCCGCGCGAAGCACCGGCAAAAGCTCGGCTTCGAACCAGGGATTTTGCTTCAGCCAACCGTTGTTGCGCCAGGAGGGATGCGGCAGCGGCAGGACCCGCGGGCGGCGTGGGCCTTCCAGGATCGAGCGCCAGCGCTTCACGGTCCCCGTCAGCCCGTCGCGGAACTCGTCGCCGAGGTGCCAGGCTTGCGCGTATTGGCCGATCACGAGGATGAGCTCCAGGTCCGGCATGGCCTCGAAGAGCGGGCTGCGCCACAGCCTGGCGCATTCCCGCCGCGGCGCGAGGTCGCCGCCCTTCGCGTCCTGGCCGGGAAAGCAGGCGCCCATGGGGAGAATGGCAACCCGAGAGGCGTCGTAGAAGGCCTCCTTGTCGAGGTCGAGCCAAGCCCTCAGACGCGTGCCCGAGGGATCGAGGAAGGGCGTGCCGCTGGCATGCGCGCGGGTTCCCGGCGCCTGGCTCGCGATGCAGAGCCGCGCGGTCGCGCTTCCCTGCAGGATGGGACGTGGCTCGTGCGCGAGGGGGGAGCCGTACGCAGGCGCGTCGCGGCAGACCCGGCAGGCGCGCAGATCCGCGGCCACGCGTTCGAAATCGGTTTGGGGAGGCATCCCCGTAAGGTAGGGATGCCGAGCCCGAAACGCCTCAGGCCGATGCACTTGGTCGCGCGGCCACCGCGGCATACCAACGCCGGACCTGGCCGAACTCCTCGGGGATGGCGAGCTTCGCGGGTTTCATGAAATCCACCCCGACGAGCCCGGTGATGTCGGCGATCGAGAACCGGGGGCCGGCGATGAATTCGCTGCCGGCCAAGTGCCGGTCGAGCAGCCCCAAGAACTCCATCACCTTCGGCTTGTTGGTTTCGCCCCAGGCCGGCACCTGAGGGGCTTCCATGACAGCCATGGCGGGGTGGAGGTGCCGGAACACGGCGGCGACCGGTCCCAGCAGCCCGAACTCCATACGCCGCTGCCACATCTCGACGGTCGCCCGCTCCAGGGGATTGCTGCCGAAGAGCGGGGGCTCGGGGTGCAGTTCCTCGAAATAGCGGCAGATCGCGACGGATTCGGTGAGGATCGTACCGTCCTCGAATTCGAGGGCCGGGGTTTGCTTCATGGGGTTCACGGCCACGAAGGCGGGCGCCTGATGCTCGAGCTGGTTGAGGTCGATGGGCACGAGGGGCACCGAGACCCCCTTCTCGGCGAGAAAGATGCGCACCCGGCGCGGATTCGGCGCGCGGCCGGCGTCGTACAGCTTCATGGAACAGCCCTCCCGAGGGGAGGAATCACCGCAGCGGACGCCAGGTCAACAGGCAAAGAAAAAGGCGCGGCTTGCGCCGCGCCTAAGAAGGGTCTCGTTGGGAGTACAACAGGCCAGAACCTCTAATGTTCCGTTCCGGCGCGATGTGCGGCCGCGCACATGGTCAACAAACGGTTACCGATCACGCGCCGCGCAAGGCCGCGAGATCGAGGGGGAGCGAGCGCAGACGCTTGCCCGTGGCCGCGAAGGTGGCGTTGGCGATGGCGGGCGCGATGGTCGGCACGCCCGGCTCGCCGATGCCAGTGGGGTCCATGGTCGAGGGCACGATATGGACCTCGACCAGCGGCATCTCGCTCATGCGGGTGGGCTCGAACGCGTCGTAGTTCCCCTCCTGCACCACGCCGTCCTGGAGGGTGATCCGGTTGCGCAGCACGGAGGAGAGGGTGAAGCCCACGGCGCCTTCGATCTGCGCCCGGATCACGTCCGGGTTCACCGCGATGCCGCAATCGACGGCCGCCACGATGCGCTCGACCTTCAACGACCCGCCATCGACCGTCACATCGGCCACCATGGCGACGTAGGTCCCGAAGGATTTGTGGACCGCGACGCCCTGCCCGCGGCCGCGCGGCATGGTCTGGCCCCAGCCGGCCTTCTCGGCGGCGAGGCGCAGCACGGCGGCCTCGCGGGGCGCGTCCTTCAGGAGGCCCAAGCGGTACTGCACCGGATCCTGCCCCGCGGCGCGGGCGAGTTCGTCTACGAACACCTCCATGGCCTGCGCCGTGTGGGTGTGGCCGACGGAGCGCCACCAGAGGACGGGCACGCCGTCCTTGGCGTTGTGGACCTCGGTGCGGAAGTTCGGGATCGCGTAGGCCGTGTCGGCGACGCCCTCGACGCTGGTCGCGTCGATGCCGTTCACCACCATCATGGCCTCGAAGGGCGAGCCCACGAGGATCGACTTGCCCACGATGGTGTGCTCCCAGCCCGCGATGGCGCCGGAGGCATCGAGGCCCGCGCGGATGCGGTGGTAGACCATGGGCCGGTAATGACCGCCGCGCATGTCGTCCTCGCGGGTCCACACGAGGTGCACCGGCGCCCGGCCGTCGATGGCCTTGAGGATGGTGGCGGCCTCGGCGAGGTAATCGGCGGACGGCGTCGCCCGGCGCCCGAATGAGCCGCCGGCCCAGAGCGTGTTGAGCTTCACCTTCTCTGGCGTGACGCCCATAACCGAGGCTACGATCGCCTGTTCGACGGTCTGGATCTGGCAGGCGGCCCACACCTCGATGGTGCCGTCGGGATTGCGCGCTACGGTGCCGTTGAGGGGCTCCATGGAAGCATGCGCCAAGTGCGGAAACTCGAACTCGGCCTCAAGCGTCTTGGCGGCGCCCGCAATGGCCTGGGTGGCGTTGCCGCGATCGGCGGCCACATGGCCGCGGCGGCGCGCCATTTCCTTGTACTCGGCGATGATGGCGTCGGTGGAGCGGGTCTCGGCGCCAGACAGATCCCACTCGACTTTGAGGGCCTCGCGCCCCCGCATGGCCGACCAGGTGTCCTTCGCGAGCACGGCGACGCCGGTCGGGATCTGAACCACGTCCGTGACGCCGGGCACCGCCTTGGCGTCCGCGGCATCGAAGGACTTCACCCTCGCGCCGAATTGCGGCGGGTGCGCCACGAGGGCCGTGAGCTGGCCCGGGCGGCGGATGTCGAGGGAATAGACCGCCTTGCCGGTGGTCTTGTCGGCCGAGTCCACGCGCGAGACGCGCTTGCCGATGTAGGTCCAGTCCTTCGCCTCCTTGAGGCGGGGCTCCTGCGGCACCGGCAGGGTGGAGGCCGAAAGGGCCAGCTCGCCGAAGGTCGCCGAACGGTTGCTCGGCGGATGGCGCACCACGCCCTTTTCGACGCGGATTTCGGAGACCGGCACCTTCCACTGGTACACCGCGGCGGCGACCAGCATCTCGCGGGCGGCGGCGCCGGCGCGGCGCAGCTGCATCCAGGAATTGGCGATGGCGGTCGAGCCGCCGGTGCCCTGCACCGGGCCCATCAGCAGGTTGTTGTAGAGGTCCGCGTTCGCGGGCGCGAATTCGGTGCGGATCTGCGACCAATCCGCATCGAGTTCGTCGGCCACGATGGTGGCGAGACCCGTGGTGTTCCCCTGCCCCATGTCGAGGTGCTTGATCATCACCGTAACGGTGTTGTCGGGCGCTATCTTGATGAAGGCGTTCGGCTGCGGGGCGCCGCCGGTGGGCGCGGTCGGCGTCGAGGCTTCGGCCTTCGTCTTCGGGAGCGCCACATAGGTGCCGATCACGAGGGCGCCGGCAGTGGCGGCGGCGCCTCGCAGGAACGTCCGGCGCGAGGTTGGGGACGCGGCGAGACCGGTGAAGTGCTTCGTCATGGGAGCGTCCTTTTCGATCAGGCGAGCGAGCGGGCGGCATCGTGGATCGCAGCGCGGATGCGCTGATAGGTCCCGCAGCGGCAGATGTTGCCGTCCATGGCGCTGTCGATGTCGGCGTCCGTGGGCCTCGGGTTGTCGGTGAGAAGGCCGATGGCCGACATGATCTGCCCGGACTGGCAGTAGCCGCACTGCACCACGTCGAGCTTGCGCCAGGCCGTCTGCACGGCTTCGGCGACGCGCCCGTTCAGGCCCTCGATCGTGGTGACCTTGCCGTCGGCCACGTCGCCGACGCGGGTCTGGCAGGAGCGTACGGGCTGTCCGTCGATGTGCACCGTGCAGGCGCCGCATTGGGCGATGCCGCAGCCGTATTTGGTGCCGGTGAGGTTCACGTGGTCCCGGATGGCCCAGAGCAGCGGCATCTCGGGATCGACGTCGAGCTGATGCGCCTTACCGTTGATGGTCAGGGTAATCATGAGGATCCTCTGGCGGGCTGCGTGGGAACGCTGCGATGGTGCGGGACGGCACCGGCAGAGTTTATCGTTTCATAGGTGACCGATGTGCGACAGCGCACATCTGGCGCAGGATGCTACGAGCGTGCGGTATTTTCACGGCGCCACTCGACCGGGCGCTGGAAGGTGCCGGCCCACAGCCCGGCCGACCGCGAGCGCGCCCGCGCCTCCTCCCGCTCGTAATCGCGGTAGCCCACCGCCCAGCCCTGCTCCACAAGCCAGGCTCCGATGTCGTCACCGTCGAGCGCACACGTGGCCAGCGCCCGGCGGTAGCGGTCGCGGCCTTCGATGCGGCAGGTGATCTCGCTCTCGCTCAAGCGGCGCAGGAGAACGCTCCGCGCCTCTTGCCCGCAGCGATAAGGCTGCCCCTCGCGCTCGCAGGTCTGGCGCAGTTCCGGGGCATCGATGCCCTTGAGGCGGATTTCGACCCCGTTCACCCGCAGCGAATCGCCGTCCGTCACCTGCGCGACGCCCGTGACCGCACGGCCAGCGGGCTGCACCGCCCACCAGGCACCCAGAGCCGCGGCAAGCGCGATCGCGAGCGAGAGAAGCTGTTTCAGCAAGCGCATCGGCACTCGTGGGGGGAGCCGCCTCAGCCCTCGAGGCGGCCCGAAACCCCGGCCTGCGCGAAGGTCGCCATATCGCGGTGGATCGCCGCCGCCGACTTGACGAGCCCCATGGCGAGCGCGGCGCCCGTACCTTCGCCGAGCCGCATGCCGAGCGCGAGGAGCGGGATCTTGCCGATGCGCTCCAGCACGTCCTGATGGGCACCCTCCGCCGAGAGGTGGCCGGCCACGCAATGGTCGAGGGTCGAGGGATGAATGGCGTGCAGGATCGCGGCGGCCGCCGTGGCCACGTAGCCGTCGAGCACCACGGGGATGCGCTGCAGGCGGGCCGCCAGAATGGCACCGGCCATGGCCGCGACCTCGCGCCCGCCGAGGCGTCGCAGGATTTCGAGCGGATCGTTCAAGCCCGTGCGGTGATGCTCGATCGCGGCCTCGACGGCAGCGATCTTGCGGGCAAGGCCCGCATCGTCTACGCCCGTGCCGCGCCCGACCCAATGCTCGGCGGGACCGCCGTAGAGCGCCGCGTAGATCGCCGCCGCGACCGTGGTGTTGCCGATGCCGAGTTCGCCGATGCCGAGAAGATCGGTGCCGCCGGCGATCGCCTCCATGCCGAAGGCCATGGTGGCGACGCAGGACTTCTCGTCCATGGCGTCCTCGACGGTGATGTCGCCGGTGGGCAGATCGATGGCGAGGTCGAACACCTTGAAGCCGAGGCCGAGGCTGGCGCAGATCTGGTTGATGGCCGCGCCGCCGGCCGCGAAATTTTCGAGCATCTGCCGATTGACTTGCGCGGGGTAAGCCGACACCCCTCGCGCCGCGACGCCGTGGCTGGCCGCGAAGGCGCAGACGAGGGGCCGGTCGACGCTCGGCACCGCCTTGCCCTGCCAGGCCGCCAGCCACTCGGCGAGCCATTCGAGGCGGCCCAGGCTGCCCGCAGGCTTCGTGAGCTCGGCGTCGCGGGCGCGGACGGCGGCGACGGCGGCTTCGTCCGGGCCCGGTATCGTGACGATGAGGCGGCGGATGTCGTCGAAGGGCGCGGCTTGTGACGGCGCAGCCTGGTCGGTCATGGGGGCTCCGGGATCGGGAAAGCCGCAACCGGGAGCGGTCGTGGCCGGCAGGGTCGGGGACGGGAAGGCCGCGACCTATAGCGGTCGTGGCAGCAAGGGTGAAGCATGGCGGGGCGCGGCGAAGCACAGCACGGGGCAGGATGGCGCCCGCACGTCGAGGCCGGCCTCACCCACACGGCTCAGGCCCTGCGCTTCTATTCGCGCCTGCCCGTGCCGGCATTGCCGTGGGAGACCGATCCCCATGCCCTGCCGGACTTTCGCACCCTGTCTCGCGCGCTCCCCCTCGCCGGGCTCGTCATCGGCCTCGTGCCGGCATTCGTCCTAGCCCTCTCGCTTTGGCTCGATCTCGGCGCCTGGCTCTCGGCCGCGCTTGCCGTTGCCGCCCTCACCCTCGCGACGGGCGCGTTCCATGAGGACGGATTGGCCGATACGGCCGACGGCTTCGGTGGCGGCGCCACTCGGGAGCGCCGACTCGTGATCATGAAGGACAGCCTCATCGGCTCGTTCGGCGGTTCGGCCCTGGTGCTCGGCTTCGCCCTGCGCATCGGCGCCCTCGCGACGGCCGCGAGCCGGCTCGACGCGGCGCCGGCCGCAGCGGCGGTGCTCATCGCCGCCGTGGTCTCCCGCTGCGCAGGGCTCATCGTGCTCACGCACCTGCCGCCGGCGCGCCTGGAGGGGGCATCCTTCGCGGTCGGGCAGCCGAATCGGGCCGATCTGCACGTGGCGTGGGCCGGCGCGGTCGGGATCGCGCTCGCGCTTGGCCTCGCGGCCTCCCTGCCGCTCGCCGGGATCGCCCTCATGATCCTGCTGCCGGTCGCCGTGGCGCTCGGCGTCACGCGGGTGTCCGACCGCCTCATCGGCGGCCAGACCGGCGACGTCGCCGGCGCGATCCAGCAACTCGCCGAGGTGGCTGCGCTGATCGGCCTCTTGACCGTGCTGAAGCCCTGACGCCTAACCGAGCCCCAATCGCTGCCCTTGATCGGGCTTGGCCCGTCCCAACATCTCAGCCCATGACCCGCGCTTCCTCGCCCTGCGTCCGCGTCTGCCTCCTCGACCCCGAAACGGGGCTCTGCGAGGGCTGCGGGCGCACGCGGGACGAGATCGGCCAGTGGTTCCGCCTCTCGGAGGAGGAGCGGCTGCGGATCATGGCGGAACTGCCCGAGCGGATGCGCCGCGCCTTCTTTCCCGAGACGCAGGAGAACGGCTGAAAGCGATGTCCGGCGCGCTCGGCCTCGGCCTCCTGCTCCTGGCAGCGGCCCTTCTCGTCAACGGTTACGGCACGCAGGACATCGCGGGCCTGACGCCGGACGAGTTCGCGCTGCTCGCGGGCTTCGGCGGCCTCGCTCTCATCATGACGAGCTGGATCATCAAAGCCTTCCGGCGGCATTGGACGGACGGCGTCTGGGCCTTCGTGCTGTGGGGTCTGGTCTCGGCCGGTCTCGTCGGCGTCTACATCCGTCGCGGCGACGTGGTCGTGGCCTTCGACCGGCTCATCGGCGAGGTCTCGCAGGGACGCGCCGTCGTTACGGAGGGCGGCGAGGTCGTGGTGGCCCGCCGGGCCGACGGCAGCTTCATCATCGCCGGACGGGTCAACGAACGCGATGCCCGCTTCATCTTCGACACGGGTGCGAGCACCGTGGTGCTCACCGCCGAGAGCGCCGCCGCCACGGGCATCGCGCAGGGAACGCTGAATTACGTTGTGCCTGTATCGACCGCGAACGGGCGCACCCTGGCGGCTCCCATCACCCTCGACGCTCTGACCGTCGGATCGATCACGGAGCGGCGGGTGCAGGCGCTCGTCGCGAAGCCGGGCGTGCTGCACGAGAACCTGCTCGGCATGACGTTCCTCGACCGGCTCGGCTCCTACGAGGTGCGCGGCAACCGCCTCATCCTGCGCCCGCACGGAGCGGTGCGGTCCTAGACGAGGCTCCGCGCCTGGAGGCGCCTACCGTGAGCCCGCGCTTAAACGATCAGGCTCCAGGCGAAGCGCGCGCAGACGATCAGAAGGAAGATCCCGAAGGCGACCTCGAGCCGGCGCTTGGAGAGCGTGTGGGCGAAGCGCGCGCCGATGGGTGCGGTCCAGATGCTCGTCGGCACGAAGAGGACGAAGCCGAGAAGCGACACGTAGCCGAGCGCCAGCGGCAGCTGGATCGCCGCCACGTCCGGGTATTCCGCGGCCTTCGGCCAGCCCGCATAGATGTAGCCGAGCGCACCGGGAATCGAGATCAGCACGCCGAGCCCCGACGAGGTCGCGACCGCTTGATGGATCGGGCGGCTGTAGAACGTCATGAACAGATTGGAGAGCTGCCCGCCGCCGATTCCCATGAGCGCCGAGAGCACGCCGATCACCCAGCCGTAGGCGATCATGATGGGGCCGGACGGCATGTCGGTGCCGAGGCGCCACGAATCGCGGCCGAAGAGTAGGCGGATTGCCGAGATGCCGGCGACGCCCACGAACACCGCCTTGAACAGGTCCGCGGGCGCGTAGCGGGCGATGAGGCTCCCCATGGCGACCCCGATCACGACGGGCACGGCCCATTGGCGCAGGATCGACATATCGACCGCGCCCTTGGCGCGGTGCGCGTTGAACGAGCGGATGGAGGTCGGGATGATGATGGCGAGCGAGGTGCCGACGCAGAGCGGCATCCGCACCTCTTCCGGCACGCCGATGACGCGAAACAGCTCGTAGAGCACCGGCACCACGACCGCGCCGCCTCCGACCCCGAACACGCCGGCCAGCAACCCCGTGACGGCGCCGGCCGCCAGCAGGCCGACAGCCAGGGTGGCCAACTCGAAGGGGGAAATGCCGAACATGTGGGAGACCCGTGGGGAGGAGCGGTGGGGGTCCCTCTGTGCTGGAAAAGGCTGCCCGCTACAAGGGCGTGGGCCGCAGGGCTCGTCGGCGATCCTGAGGCTACACGAAACGGCCGGAGAGCTAGTCCGCGGTGCCCTCGCGGCCCTCAAGCGCTACGAGGGTGGCGGTGAGCATGGCGACGAGCTTTCGGCTCCCGGCGGCTTCCGCGTACACCTCGGCCTGGCTCACGGTGAGCAGACGGCCGGATTTCACGACGCGCCCTTCGGCAACCAGCCGGTCGCCGGCGGCAGGTGCCATGAGATTGATCTTGAACTCCGCGGTGAGCACGCCCGCGTTCGGCGGTATCAAGGTGAGCGCGGCATAGCCGCAGGCGGAATCCGCGATGGTCGAGACCGCGCCCGCATGCACGAAGCCGTGCTGCTGCGAGACCTTGGGCGCAACGGGCAATGCGATGTCGACCTCGCCCGGAGCGACGCGCAGGAGCTTCGCCCCGATGGTGTCCATCAAGCCCTGCTTGGCGAAGCTGCGCGCGACCCGCTCGGCGAAATCGGGGTCCTTCGGGCTCACGCGGCCTGCTCCAGCGAGCGGGCGCGGGTCACATGCGCGACAGCGGCACGGAGCGTGTCGAGGCCGGCGCCGGGCTTCACGGCCTCGGTGGCCAGATGCCGGCGATAGGCGCGCGCGCCGGGCTGGCCGGTGAAGAGGCCAAGCAGGTGCCGGGTCATGGCATGGAGCCGCACGCCCTCGGCGAGCCGCGCCGCCACATAGGGCTCGAAAGCTTCAAGCGCCTCGACCGCATTGGCGACCGGGGGCGCCTCCCCAAAGAGGGCGCGGTCCACCTGGAGCAGGAGCTCCGGCTCCTGATAGGCCGCGCGGCCGAGCATCACGCCGTCCACATGGGCGAGGTGCTCCCCCGCCTCCGTGATCGTCTTGATGCCGCCGTTGATGGCGATCGGCAGATCGGGATGCGCCTGCTTCAGGCGGTAGACGCGGGGGTAATCGAGCGGCGGGATGTCCCGGTTTTCCTTCGGCGACAGCCCCTGCAGCCATGCCTTGCGGGCGTGAACGGTCAGCGCATCGACGCCGGCCGCGACCACGGCCTCGGTCAGGGTGTCGAGCGCCTCTTCGGTGTCCTGATCGTCCACCCCGATGCGGCACTTCACCGTGACGGGAAGGGCGACCGCAGCCTTCATGGCCGCGACGCCTTCGGCGACAAGCCGCGGCTCGCGCATGAGGCAGGCGCCAAAGCGCCCATCCTGCACCCGATCCGAGGGGCATCCCACATTGAGGTTGATCTCGTCGTAGCCGAAATCGGCGCAGATGCGGGCCGCTTCCGCGAGTTCCCGCGGGTCCGACCCGCCCAGTTGCACCGCCACCGGATGCTCCGCCCCATCGAAGCCGAGCAGCCGCTCGCGGGGCCCGTGGATCACGGCCCCGGTGGTGACCATCTCGGTGTAGAGCCGCGCCCGGCGCGACAGGATGCGATGGAAGAACCGGCAATGCCGATCCGTCCAGTCCATCATGGGTGCAACGGTGAAGCGGATGTCGTGGGGCGTCATGGGAGGGAGATAAGCTCCTCAAACGCCCCTAGCAATCTCCCGACCGGGTTATAGACGGTTTTGCGAAACCGTCTATAACTGAAGCATGCGAATGCTCCCGCTTAATGTGCAGACACTCTATGCCGACCTCGTCCAGAGCCTGACCTTCTCGGATGTGCAGCCCGGCTCGCCCTTCGAGCAAACCATCAAAGGGAAGGTCTACCTATACGCGAGTGAGAAGCACGGTGCCCGGCGCATCCAGCGCTACCTCGGACCGGCATCGGACCCGGAGGTGCGCCAGCGGGCGGACGCGATCCGACGTGCCGCCCGGGACGCTCGCAACCGCCGCGTTACGATCACGCTGCTGAAGCGGGCAGGAATCCCGGCCCCGAGCGTCGCCATGGGTCGCGTGTTGGAGGTGGTCGCTAATGCGGGGCTGTTCCGCAACGGCGTCATGCTCGTCGGCACGGGGGCTTACCAGGTCTATGGACCTCTGCTCGGGATCGCCTTGCCGGCTCTTTCGGCCGGCACCCAGGATGCCGACCTGGCTGCGGCGTCGCTTGCCGTTGGGAGCAACACCGACGGCGAGGACCTCCTCACAATCCTTCGGCGAGCCGATGCGACGTTCGAGGGCCAACCGATGCTCGATCCGCGCGCGTTGCCGAGCCGCTTCAGGAGTTCAGCGGGGCTCGATGTCGATGTGTTGACCCGCTACCGAAGCCGGAAGGACGAGCGCGGCTTGGTCCCAATCCCCGGCTTGCGATGCAGTGCGCAACCGCTTCGTTATCTCGAATACCTCACACAGGAGAGCATCGAAGCGATCGCACTCTATGGATCCGGCACGCGAGTGACGGTGCCGAGCCCTGCTCGGTACGCTGTCCACAAACTCATCGTCGCTCAGGCGCGCGACGAGCGATCCCGGAAGCGCCCAAAAGACCTCGTTCAGGCACAGAGCTTGATCGAGGCCCTGCAGGCGAACGAGCCCGACAACCTTGAGGAGGCAGTCGCAGATGCACGCGCGCGAGGGCCGAAATGGGTTCAGATGATCGATCGTTCGCTCAACGAGCTCGGCCTTCAGGGGCGTATCTGAGCCGCCTCACCCGAGCAGCAGCACCAGCCCCGTGGCCGCGACGGCGCCGCCGCTGAGGCCGGGGAGCCAGATGCGGTCGAGGCGGGAGAGGGCGAGGCCGAGCGCGAGGCCGGCGCCGTGGAGGAGTGCGGTCGCAAGGGCGAAGCCGGCCATGTAGCCGGCGGCATCGGCGCCGGCCGGCAGCTCGGCGCCGTGGGCGTAGCCGTGGACGAGGGCGAAGAGGCCGCAGATTCCGGCGCCGAGAGCGACCGAGAGCGGCAGCTGCATCGCGGCGGCGAGGCCCAACGCCACGACCGTGAGGCCGATCAGGATCTCGGCTTGCGGAATGGCCCAGCCGCCGAGGCCCACCAGAGCGCCAAGCAACATAACTGTCACGAAGGCCAGCGGCCAAGCCCAGAGCGCCCGCGCGCCCACGCACCCGGCCCAGAGCCCCACCGTGACCATGGCGAGCAGGTGATCGAGGCCGAGCAGCGGGTGCAGAAAGCCTGCCGTGAACCCGTGAACGATGCCGGTGCCGGTATGCGCGTGAGCCGGCGTCGCGATCACGAGAAGCAGGGGGAGCAGGGCTGTCACGGCACGGTTCATGGTGGGGTCCTCGGTGGAGCGATTTGTGTGATCAGGCGGCCTTGGCCACGAGACCGCCGGCCTCGACGATGAAGCGGGCGACAACGTCGACGCCTTCGCCCGAGCGCACATTGGTGAACACGAAGGGTTTTGGGCCGCGCATGGTGCGGGCGTCGCGCTCCATCACCTCGAGGCTCGCGCCCACATGCGGGGCGAGGTCGATCTTGTTGATGACGAGGAGATCGGAGCGGGTAATCCCGGGCCCACCTTTGCGGGGGATCTTCTCGCCGCCCGACACGTCGATCACGTAGACCGTGATGTCGGCGAGTTCGGGCGAGAAGGTGGCCGCGAGATTGTCGCCGCCGGATTCGATGAGGATGAGATCGAGGCCCGGGAAACGGCGGTTCATGGTGTCGACGGCGGCGAGGTTGATCGAGCAATCCTCGCGGATGGCCGTATGCGGACAGCCGCCGGTCTCGACGCCCATGATGCGCTCCTCCGGCAGCGCGCCCGCCACCGTGAGGAGGCGGGCGTCCTCCTTGGTGTAGATGTCGTTCGTGATGGCGCAGAGATCGTAGACGCCCCAGAAGCGCTTGCAGAGCGCCTCCATGAGCGCCGTCTTGCCCGAACCGACGGGACCGCCGATGCCGACGCGCAGGGGGCCGTGGGGTGACGTCATCCGATGAGCTCCAGAAATGCACACCTTTGCGACCATGCAAGGCTTGCACCAGGACCATTCGCGCTCATGAGCGGAACAGCCTCGTGTACTGGGTTTCGTGACGGAGCGCGGCGAGATCCGAGCGGAAGGCCGCGCCGCCGAGGTCGTCGAGGGTGGAGGTTTCAGCAAAGGCCGCGAGCTCCCCGATCGCAGGCATGAGGCCGGCGATCACGCGCTGCCCGTCGGTCTGGCCCACGATCCCGAGCCGCACGGCGGCCGAGACGAGGTTCGCGACGAAGCCGAGCAGGAAGGCGGAGAGCGACTCGGAGAGCGGGATGCGGTGGCCGGCCGCCGCGATCGCGACAGCCACGGGATAGGGCGTGGACTCGCTCCGATCCGCGCGGAACCGCGCCACCGCCTCGCAGGGCCAGGACTTCGCGATCGCGAGCAGGAAAGCGTCGCCCTGCGTGACCGTCTCAAGCCGGCGCTCCGAGGAGGTCGCAAGAGCAAGCCCCAATTCGGCGGCCGCGCTCAGCCGTGTGCCATCGCCGCTTTGGGCCGAGCGATAGGCTTCGACGAACAGCACCGCATCGTTGCGGGCCGCACCAAAGGCGAGAAGGTCCCGCAGCCACTCGCTCAAGCTCGCCGCGTCCGTGATGTCGCCGGCCTCCTGGGCCCATTCGAGCCCATGGGAATACGCGAAGGCGCCGACCGGGAAGGACGGGGAGAGCCAGACGAGAAGGGGCAGGTGCGAGGCCATCAATGCTCGTGCTTGTGCCCATGGGCGTGGTGATCGTGTCCATGATGATCATGGCCATGCCGATGCTCGCCCCCATGATCGTGGGCGTGGTGATCGTGAGAATGACCGTGTGCGTGATCGGCATGATCATGCGCGTGATCGTGCCCATGATGCCCGTGATCGTGGTGGCTGTGGTCGTGGTGGTGATGCCCGTGGCCGTGGCCGTGGCTGTGGTCGTGCCCGCAATCGTGCTCGTAGGCGCCGCGCTCCGGATGGAAGGGGCGCATCACGACGGTGGCCGTGCAGCCCTGGCCGCGCACCATCTCGGCCAGCACGTGGTCGTCCTCGATGTAGATCGCGTCCGCCGTCACCTCGGCGGGGGTGTGCCGGTTGCCGACGTGGTAGGCCACCTTCAGGAGCCGCAGGGGGTTCTCGGCGCGCACCTCCAGCAGGCGCTGGGGCGCGGCCTTCACCTGCACGAGGCGGCCGTCCTCGAGCTTCACGGCATCGCCGTCGTTCAGCACCGTGGCCTTGTCGAGATCGAGCAGGAAATCGAGGCCGGCATCGCCTTTCAGCGCGATGCGGCGGCGGTTGCGGCCCTCGTGATCGAGGGTGACGGTGTCGGTAACCCGGTCCGCTTTCACGGCGGCTTTGCGGAGGATCGAGGTGGCGCGGAGCATGGCGAATTCCTTCAAAACAGGAAGTAGCGTTGCGCCATGGGTAGCACCTTTGCGGGTTCACAGACCAGAAGCTCGCCGTCGGCGGTGACCCGGTAGGTCTCGGGGTCGACCTGGATGTCGGGCGTCGCGCCGTTGTGGATCATGGACCGTTTCGAGATCCCCCCGCGCACGTTCTCGACCGCGACCAGCTCCTTCTCGACCCCGAGCCGTGCTTTCAGGCCACCCGCGATGGAGGCCGCGGACACGAAGGTAAGGGAGGTGGCGGTGCGGGCCTTGCCGAAGGCGCCGAACATCGGGCGGTAATGCACGGGCTGCGGCGTCGGGATCGAGGCGTTCGGGTCGCCCATGGAGGCCGCCGCGATGGCTCCGCCCTTGATGACGAGATCGGGTTTCACCCCGAAGAACGCCGGCGACCATAGCACGAGATCGGCGAGCTTGCCCTCCTCCACCGAGCCGATTTGGCGCGACACTCCATGCGCGATGGCGGGGTTGATGGTGTACTTCGCGACATAACGCTTCGCGCGAAAATTGTCGTTGCCGGAGCCGGCATCCTGCGGCAGCGGACCGCGCTGCGTCTTCATCTTGTGCGCGGTCTGCCAAGTGCGGGTGATGACCTCGCCGACGCGGCCCATGGCCTGGCTGTCGGAGGACATCATCGAGAGCGCGCCGATGTCGTGCAGGATATCCTCGGCCGCGATGGTCTCCTTGCGGATGCGGCTCTCCGCGAAGGCAAGATCCTCCGGGATCGAGGGCGAGAGGTGGTGGCACACCATGAGCATGTCGAGATGCTCGTCCAGGGTGTTCACCGTGAAGGGTCGCGTGGGATTGGTGGACGAGGGCAGCACATTGGGGAGCCCCGCGACCTTGATGATGTCCGGCGCGTGCCCGCCGCCCGCTCCCTCCGTGTGGAAGGCATGGATAGTGCGGCCCTTGAAGGCCGCGATCGTATCCTCCACGAACCCGGACTCGTTCAGGGTATCGGTGTGGATCATCACCTGGATGTCGTGGTCGTCCGCGACCGAGAGGCAGTTGTCGATGGCCGCCGGCGTCGTGCCCCAATCCTCATGAAGCTTCATGGCGCAGGCGCCGACCTCGATCATCTCGACCAGCGAACCTGGAAGCGACGCGTTGCCCTTGCCCGCGAAGCCGAGGTTCATCGGGAAGGAGTCCGCGGCGCGGATCATCATCTCGATGTGCCAGGGTCCCGGCGTGCAGGTGGTGGCATTGGTGCCCGCCGCCGGCCCGGTGCCGCCGCCGAGCATGGAGGTGAGGCCGGACATCAGAGCCTCCTCGATCTGCTGCGGGCAGATGAAGTGGATGTGCGAATCGAACCCGCCGGCGGTGAGGATCTTCCCCTCCCCCGCAATGACCTCGGTGCCCGGTCCGATCACGACCGTGACGCCTGGCTGGATGTCCGGGTTGCCGGCCTTGCCGATCCTGTGGATGCGGCCGTTCTTCAAGCCGACATCCGCCTTCACGATCCCCCAATGGTCGAGGATCAGGGCGTTGGTGATCACCGTATCGACGGCACCTTGCGCATTCGTGACCTGGCTCTGTCCCATGCCGTCGCGGATCACCTTACCGCCGCCGAACTTCACCTCCTCGCCGTAGGTGGTGAAATCGCGCTCGACCTCGATGACGAGATCGGTGTCGGCAAGCCGCACCCGGTCCCCGATGGTGGGCCCGAACATGTCGGCATAGGCAGAGCGGGAAAACGTGAAGGCCATCGGAGCTGCCTAGGATGCGGATTGGAACAGGCCGGTTTCGCCGGCCTTGGTGTCGAAGGTCACGGTGGCCCTGCAACCCGCGTGCCGGTTCAGCGTCGCGATCAAGGCATCCGCGAAATCCAATCGGCCGGAGCGGGCAAGCTCCAGGCTCTCGATAACCTCCGCACGCTCGGCGAGTACGAGGCTTTGGCTTTCCAGAAGACTCTCGACGGCGTCGACGATCACCCCGCGATCGGCCTTGTACCGGCGTCCCAGGCTCCAGACGGTTTCGACCAGCACGATCAGGTTGATGTAGCCGGGCTCATCCGGCGTCAGTTCCCCGAGAACACGCGCCGCTAGGGGGCTCTGGACCGCATCGTCCCCGGTCAGAGCCCTGAGAAGGATGTTCGTGTCGAGGCCGATCATCGGCTGCGCCGCTTCGAGCGCTCGTCGCGCGCGGCAACCTCGTCCGCGATCGCCGCTTCGTCCGTTGCGTAGCGCGGGTCGGGCTTCAGATGAGCCAAGCGGCCGACGATGGAAGCGGCGGAGCGACGCCTGACCCGTACCTTGATTGCACCGTCGCTTCCCTCGAAGAACTCGACATCGTCGCCCGGAACGAGGCCAAGCCGCTCTCTCATGGCGCTAGGGATGGTGATCTGCCCCTTGCTCGTCATGACGGACCGGCCGATGTAAGACATGGCGCCAAACTCCTTACTTCCTGGCCAGCACCTTACATCAGACCTTCCGATCCGACAAAGACCCCATCACGGCTTGGCGGAAGCCATAGACCGTGCGGCTCCCCGAGAGCGGGATGAGGCGCACGTCGCGGCTTTGTCCAGGCTCGAAGCGCACCGCCGTGCCGGCCGGGATGTCGAGGCGCATGCCCCGTGCCTGGTCGCGCTCGAAGCGCAGGGCCGGATTGGTCTCGAAGAAGTGGTAATGGGAGCCGACCTGGATCGGCCGGTCGCCGGTATTGGCGACGTTGAGCGTGATCGCTTCCCGGCCCTCGTTCAGGGTGAGATTGCCCTCCAGCGGCATCACCTCGCCGGGCTGCACGGCCCTGTGGGCGCCGCGGATCGGATGGTGCACGGTGACGAGCTTCGTGCCGTCCGGGAACGTCGCCTCCACCTGCACGTCGTGGATCATCTCGGCGACGCCGTCCATGACCTGTTCGGGCGAGAGCACCGTGGCACCGGCTTCCATGAGATCGGCAACGGAGCGCCCGTCGCGGGCGCCCTCCACCACGAAGTCGGTGATGAGCGCGATGGCTTCCGGATAGTTCAGCCGCACCCCGCGTTCGAGCCGCCGGCGCGCCACGATGGCCGCCATGGCGATGAGGAGCTTATCCTTCTCTCGGGGGGTGAGTTGCATGGCTTGAACCTATGTCACGTCTGTCTGAATGGCGGCATCGGCGCGCTGGGAGGAAGTGAGCTGCATGGCCTGAACCTCTGTCACGTCTGCCAGGATCGCGGCATCGGCGCGCCGCGAAACGCCTCGATGAAGCGGGCGATGTCGGCCCGTAGGGCCTGCGGATCCGCGCCCAGGAACCGTGCAAGCAGCATACCGTCGAAGGCCGTGGCCCCGCATTCCGAAGCGGCTCCCGCAAGCGCCTCGCGAGCCGCTTCGAGCTGCCGCTCGGCATCGGGCGCGATGTGGAGAAAGGTGGCGAGCGCCCGGGCGCCATTCGCGACGGCCCGATGGCTTAACGTGGCGGTGACGGCGCCGTCGAGATGCACATCCTCCGCGAAGACGAGGCGACCGTCGCGCCGGATGCGCCAGCGGTCGCGAAATGCGCCCGCATGCACATTTTCGCCCATGGCTTGGCGCCCAAAGACGACACTTTCCACGAGGGTGAGCGCCGCATCGGCGGACATGACCACGTCGAGGGTGCGGCGCAGGCGGGCGCCGTCGAACAGGATCTGTTCCTGGGGCAGCCAGGCCAGGCGGCTGCCCGGCTGAAGATCGAGGGAGGCTGCGATCTCTGTGTCGGGCCCGTCGCTGCGGTAGATCTTTTCCGCGGCCTGCGTCGTCACCACCGCATCGGCACCGGGCCCCACCGCCACGTCGAGGCTCATCCGGTCGCCGCCCGTCATGCCGCCGCCGGTGTTGATCAGCACCCCCTCGCCCGTGCGGGGGAAGCGCACCCGGTAGCCGCCGCTCTCCGCAATGGTGAGCGGCGCGGTGCCCCGCGGCGTGGCGCCGAACGCCACTCGCACGCCGCCCTCGGCCCGCACGAAGACGGGCATGGGAGACGGGCCGGCGGGAGGGGTGACCATGAGCATGGCGGCGCAGCATTGCCGGGCTCAGGCGGGCCGGCAAGCGCGCGGGGCGCCGACCCTGCCCGAAAAGGAGGCAGGCTTGCCCGTCTAGTAGGCGATCTTGTCGGCCTTCGCGTCCCAGTCCGAGAACACCGCCTTCGCGTCGGCGCTCGGCGCGTGGATCGTCGGGATCAGGCGCTGGTCCACGGGCTTCGGGATCTCATCATAGAGGAGCTGATCGTCGAAGCCGATGGCGGCCGCATCCGCCCGGGTGTTGGCGAAGACGATGCGTGACACGCGCGCCCAATAGGCCGAAGCCAGGCACATCGGGCAGGGTTCGCAGCTCGTGTAGAGCGTGGCGCCGGGGAGCGAGAAATCGCCCACGGCCTCGCAGGCGCGGCGGATGGCGGTGACCTCCGCATGGGCGGTCGGATCGTTGCTCGACGTGACCCGGTTCCAGCCCTCGGCCAGAATCGTGCCGTTGCGCACGATCACGGCGCCGAAGGGTCCACCCTCGCCGCGCTCCATGTGTTCGCGGGAGAGGGCCACGGCGCGGGCGAGATAGGCTTGATCGTCAGGCGAGAGCGCGGTCATGGGCGCTCTTTACCGTCTCCCGTCCCGCTTGGGGAGAGGCGCCGCGCTCGCGTTCGAGGAGGAGTTGGGCGGTGACGGATGCCGCGATCACCGCCGGCTCCTTGCCCTCGATGCCCGGGAGCCCGATCGGGCAGACGAGCGCCGCGATGCGGTCGTCAGGGATGCCAAGTTCGCGGAAGCGCCGCTCGAAGCGGGCGCGTTTGGTGTCCGAGCCGATGAGGCCGACGAAGGGAAACGGACGTTGCAGGGCCGCGGCTGTGATCGCGAGATCGAGGGCGTGGTCGTGGGTCGTCACGAGCACCATCGCGTCAGCAGACGCGCGGGCGACCTCGGCTTCGGGGTCGGGCGTGAGGACGGGGGTGACGTTCGCGGGCAGATGCGCTGGAAAAGCATCCTCGCGGGAATCGATCCAGCGGACCGCGAAAGACAGGGGTGCGAGGGCGAGGACCAGCGCCCGTCCCACATGGCCTGCGCCGAAGAGGAGGACGGGGGTGAGTGCATCGCCATAGGCTTCGTGCCAGCTCAGCCCGCCCTCTCCCCCCTTGTGGGGGAGAGCTGGAGAGGGGGGTATCGTGACGAGAGGCGATGCCGCAGAAGAGTTCGCTCCGCGAGCGTTCCTGCGGAACGCGGTACCCCCCTCCCTACCCTCCCCCACAAGGGGGGAGGGGTGGAGGCGTGCGACGCGCCCATCCCGATCCAACGAGCACGCAACTTCGAAAGCCCCCTCGCCTTCCAGGCGCGCCAGCGCTTCCAGAGCGTCGACGTCCCGTCGGTCGAAGGTCTCCACCAGCACGCTCACCCAGCCGCCGCAGCACTGGCCGAGATCGGGCCCGAGCGCCTGCTGAACGAAACGGGCCGGGCCCCTGCCCTGCTGGAGGGCCTCTCCGGCCTGCCGCAGCATCTCCCATTCGAGCTGCCCGCCCCCAATGGTGCCGTAAAAGGCGCCGTCCGGGCGCACGATCATGCGGGCGCCGGCCTCGCGCGGCGTCGAGCCCCGCACCTCATGGATGCCGATGAGGGCGGCGGCGCCGTGCTCGGCAACGATTTGGGCGAGGCGCCGCCAAACGATCACGCGAATGTCCCCGTGTGGCGCGCGGTCATGTTCCAACGTGCCCCGTAGCCGACGAAAGCGGCCGATGCTGCGGCAACCGCTTTGGAGCGGTTCAAGGCGATCATGCGGGAAGCGGGCGACCCCGCACGGCCTCGCAGGCGCGGAGTACCGCCTCGGGCGTCGCGGGCGCATGGAGGGGGACGGGCATGGTGGAATCCAGCGCATGCACCGCATCGGCCAGCGCGCAAAACACGGAGTTCGCCAGCATGATCGGCGGCTCGCCCACGGCCTTCGAGCGGTAGATCGTCTCCTCCCGGTTGGTGTTCAGGTAGAGCGCCACGCGGAAATCCGCCGGCACGTCGGAGGCCACCGGGATCTTGTAGGTGGAGGGCGCATGGGTGCGAAGGCGCCCCTCCGCGTCGAACACCAGTTCCTCGGTGGTGAGCCAGCCCATGCCCTGAACGAAGCCGCCCTCGATCTGGCCGATGTCGATGGCCGGGTTCAGGGACCGGCCGACGTCATGCAAGATGTCGACGCGGGTCACCCGGTACTCGCCCGTGAGCGTATCGACGATCACCTCGGAGCAAGCGGCGCCATAGGCGAAGTAGAGGAACGGCCGGCCCGTGCCCTTGGCGCGGTCCCAGGTGATCTTGGGTGTCTTATAGAACCCGGCTTCCGAGAGCTGCACGCGGCCGAGGACGCATTTCTTGGCGAGCTCCGTGAAGGACAGGCTCTCGTTGCCGACGAACACCCGGTCGTCGCGGAACACCACGCTGTCCGCATCAACGCCGTAGAGTTCCGCCGCATGGGCCGCCATGCGCCGCCGGATGGCGCCGGCCGCGATGCGGGCCGCCATGCCGTTGAGGTCCGTGCCGGACGATGCGGCCGTGGGTGCCGTGTTCGGCACCTTGGCGGTGGTCGTGGCGGTGATGCGCACCCGCTCCATGGCGATGCCGAATTCCTCGGCCACCACCTGTGCGATCTTGATGTAGAGCCCCTGCCCCATCTCGGTGCCGCCGTGGTTCAGGTGCACCGAGCCGTCCTGGTACACGTGCACCAGCGCGCCGGCCTGGTTGAGATGGGTGAGGGTGAACGAGATGCCGAACTTCACGGGGGTGAGCGCAATCCCGCGCTTCATGGTCGGCGAAGAGGCGTTGAAGGCGGCGATCGCCTCGCGGCGGGCACGATAGTCGGAGCTCGCTTCGAGTGCCTGCATCAGCGCCGGCAGGGTGTCGGTCTCCTCCACCTCCATGCCGAAGGGCGTGACGTTCTCGCCCGGCCGGTAGAGATTGGCGTAGCGCACGTCGAGCGGGTCCCGGCCCGTGGCCCAGGCGATCTGGTCCATCACATGCTCGATCACGAGCATGCCTTGCGGGCCGCCGAAGCCGCGGAAGGCGGTGTTGGAGACGGTGTTGGTTTTCAGCCGTCGCGAGGCCACGCGCACGGCCGGCATCCAATAGGCATTGTCGGAGTGGAACATGGTGCGATCCACCACGCCGCTCGACAGATCCGCGGAATAGCCACAGCGGGCGAGGTGCTCGACCGCATATCCCTGGATGCGGCCCTCCGCGTCGAACCCCACCTGCCAATCGCTGCGGAAATCGTGCCGCTTGCCGGTGAGGATGAAATCGTCGTCGCGATCGAGGCGGATCTTGCAGGGGCGGCCGGTGACGCGGGCCCCGAGGGCAGCAATGGCCGCCCATTGGGTGGCCTGACTCTCCTTGCCCCCGAAGCCGCCGCCCATGCGGCGGATCTCGCAGGTCACATAGGCGTCCGGGATGTCGAGCACGCGGGCGACTACGTGCTGGACCTCGCTCGGATGCTGGGTCGAGGAATGGACGTAGATGTCCCCGTCCTCGCCCGGGATCGCCAGCGCGATCTGGCCTTCGAGGTAGAAGTGTTCCTGGCCCCCGACGTAAAGGTGGCCTTCGAGATTGCGGGGGGCCGCGGCCACGGCCGTCAGGGCATCGCCGCGGCCGAATGCGTAATCCGGGAGCACGGTCTCGTTGCGCTCCAGGGCATCTTCCACGGTAACGCTCGGCCGCTCCGCCGCGATCTCCATGGTGGCGAGCTTGCAGGCCCGGCGCGCGATCTCGCGCTCGGTCGCGACCACGGCGAACAGGGCCTGCCCGTGGAAGCCGATGGCATCCTCGACGAACATGGGATCGTCGCCGAAGGCGGGCGACACGTCGTTCCTGCCGGGGATGTCGGCAGCGGTCAGCACCGCGACGACGCCGGGCACCGCGCGCACGGCGGACACGTCGAGCGAAACGAGGCGTCCGCGCGCCTTCGGGGATTGGCCGATGGCGATGTGGAGCGTGCCCTCGGGCTCGCGCAAGTCGTCGATATATTGCGCGAGGCCCTGCACGTGCTTGGTGGCGGAATCGTGCGGCAGCGCCTGCCGCACATGGCGGAGGGCTTCCGTATCGGCGGGTTTGACGGGTGCGTTCATAGGCCTATTCCGCCGCCTGCAGGGTCTCGCGGGAGCCCACAATGCGGGTGTCGCGGGTGGTGCCCGAGGCCACTTCCATCAGCGCCTTGAGGAGCACGTTGCGGGCGACCGTCATGCGATAGGCCGCGGAGGAGCGATGGTCCGACATGGGCTGGTAGTCGGACGAGAGCGCGCCGAGCGCAGCGCCCCAGGTGGCAGGCTCGTCGAGGGAGGCGCCGGCGAGGGCCGCTTCGGTCGCCGCAGCGCGCTTCGGCGTCCCCGCCATGCCGCCGAAGGCGATGCGGGCCGCGGCAATGCGGCGGCCGTCGAGGGTGAAGTGGAACGCACCCATGGCGGACGAGATGTCCTCGTCGAAGCGTTTCGAGACCTTGAAGGCGCGAAAGACCTCGCTGGCTTTCAGCTTCGGCACGACGACGCGACGCACATACTCACCCGGTCGCCGGTCCTGCTGGCGGTAGGCGATGAAGAACGCGTCGAGAGGGATGCGGCGGACGCCTTCCGTGCTCGCCAGTTCGAGCTCCGCGCCGAGCGCGATCAGCGCCGGCGGCAGGTCGCCGATGGGCGAGCCGTTGGCGATGTTGCCGCCGACCGTGCCCGAAGCCCGCACCTGCGCCGAGCCGAAACGGCGCATGAGTTCGCCGAGATCGGGATCGATGCCGCCAAGCGCCGCAAAGGCATCCGCATGGGTCACGGTTGCACCGATGGTGAGCGCGTCGGGGGCGTCCTCAAGGACGTCGAGCCCGGCGACACGGCTGAGCCAGATCACCTTATCGAGGGCCGCCATGCCTTTCGTGACCCACAGGCCCACATCGGTAGAGCCGGCCACGATGGTGGCGTCCGGGTGCTCGGCGCAGAGACGGGCGAGCGAAGCTTCGGAGGCGGGTGCCGCGAAGAAGCGGGAGGCGTCGCCCACGAACACATCCGCGCTGTCCGCCGCAGTCGCGAGCCGTTCTGCCGTCGTGGCTCGAGCGGCCGTGAAGGCGTCGGCCGGGCCCTCGGCACAGGCCTGGAGCGCCGCGTCCACGATGGGGCGGTAGCCCGTGCAACGGCACAGATTGCCGGCGAGCACATCGTTCGCGGTTTGGCGGCTCACCGGCCGCTCGCCCTCCTGATAGAGGGTGAAAAGGCTCATCACGATGCCGGGCGTACAGAATCCGCACTGAGAGCCGTGGTTGGCGACCATCGCGGACTGGACGGGATGGAGCGTCTCGCCCTGGGCGAGGTCTTCCACGGTCACGATTTCGGCGCCGTCCACCTGGCCGAGCAGAAGGATGCAGGCGTTGACGGGTTCGTAGACGAAGCGGCCGTTCTTGACCCGTCCGATCGCCACCGTGCAGGCGCCGCAATCGCCCTCGGCGCAGCCTTCCTTCGTGCCCGTGCTGCGCTCCTGGAGGCGGAGATAGTCGAGGAGCGTGGTGCGCGGGTGAAACCCGCCGATCTGCACCCTCTCCCCCCGCCGCCAGAAGCGGATCGTGTCCCGTGTCACCCAAAACTCTCCCGCCGGTTCGAGCCGGCCCTTGTATCGAGCCGGCAAGAATGACGGAAGCGCCCGGTTTCGCCAACCGGAACGCTGTCGCAGCGGAAATGAGCGACCAGCTGCCCGTATTGGGCAGGGGCGCCTGGGGCTACCAGCTGCCCGTGTTGGGCATGGAGGCCCAGGGCTCGGCCGGAGGCTTCGGGGCGCCCCGCTGCAGGAGTTCGATGGAGATCCCGTCCGGGGAGCGGATGAAGGCCATGTTGCCGTCGCGCGGCGGGCGGTTGATGGTCACGCCACCATCCATGAGCTTCTGGCAGGTCGCGTAGATGTCGTCGACCCGGTAGGCCAGATGCCCGAAATTGCGTCCCCCGGTGTAGGCGTTCTCGTCCCAGTTATAGGTGAGCTCGAGCAGCGGAGACTTCGAGTCCTTCGACTTCTCCACATCGCCTGGAGCGGCCAGGAACACGAGGGTATAGCGCCCCTTCTCGTTCTCGGTGCGCCGGACCTCCACGAGGCCGAACTTGTTGCAGTAGAAGTCGAGGGCCTGGTCGAGGTTTCCGACCCTCACCATCGTGTGCAGATATTCCATTTCCGGTCTCCCTGTCGTCGCCCCCGTCTTGGCGCATCCTGCCGGTGCGTCAAGCCCGGGCGGGTCCTACCATGCATGGGCTGCAGGGACGACAGGGGTGCCGCCCCGCCCGAACATCCGTTAAGGAGCCCTGATTGACGGCGAGGCGGACGGTGAGCGCGGCCCTGAACGATCACGAGCGCAAGGAGCGGGCGGCCCTCTGGTCCATCGCCGCGAGCGCGGCCATCACCCTGTCGAAGGGCGCAGCGGGTTTCGCGACCGGCTCTCTGGCGCTCATCTCGGATGCGGCCCATAGCCTCCTCGACGTGGCCTCCACGACCATGACCTGGGTGGCGGTCCGCGCGGCCGGCAAGCCCGCGGACGAGGAGCACCAATACGGCCACGGCAAGCTCGAATCGCTCGCGGCCCTCGCCCAGACCGCCTTCCTGTTCCTGCTCTCGGGCGCGGTGGCCTACGAGGGGGTTCGGCGGCTCTTGGAGGGCGAGTCCGATGTGGAGCCGAGCTGGATCGCGGCCGCCATCCTGGTGCTCGCGATCCTGGTCGATGCCTGGCGCTGGTGGTCGCTGAAGCGCACCGCGCGGGAGACCGGGAGCGAGGCGCTCGAAGCCGATGCCCTGCATTTTTCCGCCGACCTCGTGAATTCGGCCCTCGTGCTGGCGGCGCTGGGTGCCGCAGCGCTGGGCTACCCGCAGGTCGATTCGCTCGTGGCGGTCGGCGTCGCTCTCTTCATCGCCTTTGCGGGCTTCCAGCTGGCCCGGCGCACCATCGGCACCCTCCTGGATGCCGCCCCGAAAGGCCTGGCCGACCGGGTGCGCCTGCGCGCCGAGGCGGTGCCGGGGGTTGTCTCGGTCGAGCGGGTGCGCGTGCGCAGCTCGGGCGGTCAGGTGTTCGGGGAGGTGCTGGTCCACGTCTCCCGTTCGCTGCCCATGGAGAACGTGGCGGCGATCAAGCGCACCGTGGCGGCGAGCCTGCAGGAGGACGTTCCCCGCGCGGAAATCACGGTGATCGCCGATCCCATTCCCCTCGACGACGAGACCGTCATGGAGCGCGTGATGCTGATCGCCGCGCGGCGGCGCATCCCGGTGCACCACGTGATGGTCCAGGAGGTGGGCGAGCGTTTGAGCATCAGCCTCGATCTCGAGGTCGATGGGCGCATGCCCTTGAGCGCCGCGCACGACCTCGCAACAACGCTGGAGCGCGCGATCCAGGCGGACCTCGATCCGACCATCGAGGTCGATACCCATATCGAGCCCCTGCGCGTGAGCCCGCTGGCCGGGGCGAACGAGGACGTCGAGGTTTCGCGCCGGATCGCGGAGGCGCTCAAAACCATCGCGACGAGCGTGGGACACATCGCGGACGTTCACAACGTCCGCGTCCGCCGCACGGAGGATGGGCTCGTGGTGAACTACCATTGCCGCGTCGACCCCGGCCTCACGGTCGCCAGCGTCCACGCCCATGTGGACGAGTTGGAGCGGCGCATCCGTGTGGAGCAACCCGACATCCTGCGTGTCATCGGCCATGCCGAGCCCCTGGGCCACGCGCCGCACTAGCATCCCGTTGCCGCAGGCCTCCTGGGCGCTTAAACACACCGCTCCCCGATAGAGGCCCCCATGCGCACCGAAACGCCCCGGACCATCCGTCTCGACGAGTACCGCCCGAGCGACTTCCTGATCGACCGGGTCGAACTCGACGTCAGGCTGCACCCGACGCAGACGCGCGTGACGGCGACGCTGGCGCTGCGGCCGAACCCGGCAGGACGCTCCGTTGTGCCGCTGGTGCTCGACGGCGACGACCTGGTGCTGAAGGCGCTCGCCCTCGACGGACGCCCGCTGCCCGCCGGCGCCTATGACGCCACTCCTGACGCGCTCACGATTCCCAATCCGCCGCGGCGCCCCTTCACGCTCGAGATCGAAACCGAAATCGACCCGACGGCCAACACGAAGCTCTTGGGGCTCTACCGCTCCAGCGGCAATTACTGCACGCAGTGCGAGGCAGAAGGCTTCCGGCGGATCACCTATTTCCTCGACCGGCCCGACGTCATGGCGGTCTATACCACCCGCATCGAGGCGGAGCGGGACGAGGCGCCGGTGCTCCTCGGCAACGGCAACCCAGTCGAAGCCGGCGGGATCGACGGAACGACCCGCCACTATGCCGTGTGGCACGATCCGCATCCGAAGCCGTCCTATCTCTTCGCCCTTGTCGGCGGAAAGCTCGGGCGGGTGGCGAAGCCCTACCGCACGAGCGGCGGACGCGACGTCGAGCTCGCCGTCTATGTGGAGCCCGGCAAGGAGGGTCGCGCGGATTACGCGCTCGATGCGCTCGAGCGTTCCATGCGCTGGGACGAAGAGGTGTTCGGCCGCGAATACGACCTCGACGTGTTCAACATCGTCGCCGTGTCGGACTTCAATATGGGGGCGATGGAGAACAAGGGTCTCAACGTCTTCAACGACAAGTACGTTCTCGCGTCGCCCGAGACAGCGACCGACATGGACTACGCGAACATCGAGGCGATCATCGCCCACGAATACTTCCACAACTGGACCGGCAACCGGGTCACCTGCCGCGACTGGTTCCAGCTCTGCCTGAAGGAAGGCCTCACGGTCTTTCGCGATCAGGAGTTCTCGTCGGACGAGCGCTCGCGGCCGGTACACCGCATCGCGGAGGTGAAGACGCTTCGTGCGCGCCAGTTCTCGGAAGATGCGGGCCCCCTCGCTCATCAGGTGCGCCCGAACCAGTATCGTGAGATCAACAACTTCTACACGGCGACCGTTTACGAGAAGGGCGCCGAGATCGTCCGCATGATCAAGACGCTGCTCGGCGAAGCGAACTTCCGTAAGGGCATGGATCTCTACTTCGAACGTTGCGACGGCACCGCCGCGACGGTGGAGGACTTCCTGCAGGCCTTTGCGGATGTGTCAGGGCGGAGCCTCTCCCATTTCGCGCGCTGGTACGAGCAGGCCGGCACGCCGCGGGTTCAAGTGAAAGGCGCCTACGATGCAGAGGCGCGCGCCTACCGCCTTGATTTCACGCAATCGACCTCACCAACGCCCGGCCAGCCCGCGAAGGAGCCGATGGTGCTCCCGGTCGTGCTCGGCCTCGTGGCTCGGGACGGGAGCACGCTGGCGGCAACCAGCGACCGCGTCGAGGGCGAGGGACTCTTCGTATTCGATAAGGCCACCGACAGCCTCACCTTCACCAACGTGGCCTCCGAGCCCGTGCCATCCGTGTTCCGTGGCTTCTCGGCACCCGTGAAGGTGTCGCTCGATCTCTCGAACGACGACCTCCTCGGGCTCCTGCGTTACGATACGGACTCCTTCAACCGCTGGCAGGCCACGCAGACGGTTGCCATGCGCCTCCTCGTGGGTCTCGCACAGGGCGCGAACGATCTGGATGCGGACATGGCCGCGCTGGCCTCGGCCCTGCTCGCCTTCGTCGAGCAGGATGCGGAAAGCGATCCAGCCTTTGCTGCGCTCGTGCTCGCTCTGCCGAGCGAAGCCGACATCGCGCAGGAGATCGGACGCGACGTGGATCCGGACGCGGTCCATCACGTACGCACGACCATGCGGCGCCGCATCGGCGAACGGCTGCAGGACCGCCTGACGGGGCTTCGCGAGAGGCTGTCCATCAGCGGGGCGTATAGCCCCGACGCGGCCAGCGCCGGACGCCGCTCCCTGCGCAATGTCGCCCTGGATTGGATCGCCGCGGCCGACCCGGCGCTCGGCACGCAGCTTGCCGAAGAGCAATTCGCGTCCGCGACGAACATGACGGACCGCATCGCAGCCTTCGCGACGCTGACGCATCTGCCGGGGGAGGCCCGCGAGCGCGCCATCGTCTCTTTCGCGGAGCATTACCGCGACGAGCCGCTCGTCTTCGACAAGTGGTTTGCGCTGCAGGCGGCGATTCCCGAGGCCGGAACGCTCGAGCGAGTCAAGACGCTGATGACACATCCTGCCTTTGCGATCACCAACCCCAACCGGGTGCGTTCGCTGATCGGCAGCTTCGCTTCGACGAACCAGACTCAGTTCCACCGGCCCGACGGCAGCGGCTACGAATTCGTGGCCGATACGGTGCTGCACCTGGATCGGTCGAATCCGCAAGTGGCTTCCCGCCTCCTGACCGCGTTTGGCATGTGGAAAATGGTGGACAAACCCCGTCGCGAAAGGGCCGAAAAGGCCCTCCGTCGGATCGCCGAAAACGCCAGTCTTTCCCGCGATGTAAGCGACATTGTTCAACGTTCCCTAACGTGAACTTCACCATGCCTAAGAGGTTCATATGTCTAGGCATTTTTGAGCGCTTCACATGGCTGCCGCATCTCTAAATTTCTGTTAATATTTTTTGGCGTAGCCCCCCTCCGACAGCTGGACAAATCACCGGGCGCTGATTCTATTGAGGACGATTCGGAGAGATGCGGCACGTCCTCCGAAACAGGACGATAAATCGGACTCTGGAGGGGGCTTCGCATGGCGGGGGCGGAGACCGCGTGCGCATCTGCGCGCGCTGATACGATTCTGGGGATTACGCGATCGATCGCGAACCCGGCGTATCGCCGCCTTGCGCAGATCGAGCCCTGGCTTCGTCTCGCCGTTCCAGCTTTCCTCGGCCTTTTCCTGATCACCCTTGCGGGCAGCGCCTGGATTCAGGTGCAGAACAATCGAGAAGAAGCGGTGCTCGATGCGTTCACCGACATCGACGTCATCGCCACGCTCGCGGCAGCGAAGTTCGGCTTGAAGCCCGCGCCCTTCGATCGCGTGGCGGCGGTCGCCCAGCTCGACAGCCTGGCGAAGGAGCTGCCGTCCGGTGCGCTCGCTCGCGGCCGCACCCTGCTGCTCGTGAACGATGCGGGCTCCGTGATGGCTTCCTATCCGCAGGGCGCGAGCGTGCCGCGGAGCCTCACGGACCTGTTCGGCGAAGCGCAGCCCCTGACGCTGTTCGCCGACCGCGCCGGCGTGATGAACGTAAAGCTCGCCGACGGGCAGGACGGCATCGCCACCGTGCGCGCGCTCCCGGCTTCGTCCGGGCAGATCGCCGTGGTGCAGGCCCGCTCGCAGGTGCTCGCCGGATGGATGAGCCGCAGCCTCGGCCTCGTGCTCCTTCTCGGCGCCACGGCTCTCGTGCTGCTCGGCACCGGCCTCGCCTACTTCCTCCAGGCGAACCGGGCCCGCGCGGCGGATCTCGTGTGCGAAAAGGTGCGCCACCGGATCGACGGCGCGCTGAACCGCGGACGCTGCGGGCTGTGGGACTGGGACATCGCCCGCGGACGCATCTACTGGTCCGATTCCATGTACCAGCTCCTCGGCTACGAGCGGCGCGAGGAGTTCCTCTCCTTCGGCGAGGTGAACGCGATGGTTCACCCGGACGACCAGAACCTCTTCGCCTTGGCCGACCAGCTCGCCTCCTCGCGCACCTCCCTGGTCGATCACGAGTTCCGCCTGCGCAGCGCCAAGGGCGAGTGGATCTGGCTCCAGGCCCGCGCCGAGCTCATGAAGGACCCAGATGACGATGCGCGCCACCTCGTCGGCATCGCGGTGGATGTGACCGAGCAGCGGGGCCTGGAAGAGCAGAACGCAACCGCGAACGCCCGCCTGCGCGATGCGGTCGATGCGATCTCCGAAGCCTTCGTGCTCTGGGATTCCAACAACAACCTCGTGCTCTGCAATTCCAAGTTCCAGAAACTGCACGATCTGCCGGCCGAAGCCGTCGCGCCGGGGCGCAGCTACACCGAGGTGATGTCCCAGGGCCGCCCGCCCGTGGTGCAGCACCAGATCGTGCGCGAGGAGCGCCAAGAGGCCGGCGCCCGCAGCTTCGAGGCGCGGCTCAATGACGGTCGCTGGCTGCAGATCAACGAGCGCCGCACGAAAGACGGCGGCTACGTGTCGGTCGGCACCGACATCACGGCGCTCAAGCGTCACGAGCAGCGCCTCGTCGAATCCGAGCGCGAGCTCATCACCACGGTGAGCGACCTGAAGCAATCGCGCCAGAAGCTCGAAGCCCAGGCCCAGCAGCTCGCGGACCTCGCCGAGCGCTACCTCGACCAGAAGGCTCAAGCGGAGAGCGCGAACCGCGCGAAATCGGAATTCCTGGCCAATATGAGCCACGAGCTGCGCACGCCGCTCAACGCCATCATCGGCTTCGCCGAGGTCATGGAAAGCGGCATCTTCGGACAGCTCGGCTCTGAGAAGTACGAGGAGTACTGCCGCGACATCCACGCCTCCGGCGAGTACCTGCTGTCCGTGATCAACGACATCCTCGACATGTCGCGGATCGAGGCCGGCCGCGTGAGCCTTGTGAAGCAGCCCGTGGCCGTGAACGACGCGGTTACCCGCGCGCTGCGCCTCGTCAACGAGCAGATCCGCACCAAGAACCTCTCGGTCACCATCGACGTGTCGCCGGATGACGTGACGGTCCCCGCGGACGAGCGGGCGCTGCATCAAATCCTGGTCAACCTGCTCCAGAACGCGACGAAATTCACGGACCAGGGCGGCTGCATCACCGTGCGCACCCGTCTCGCCCGCGACGCCGTGAACCTCTACGTGGAGGACAACGGCATCGGCATCCCGGAGCACGCGCTCCAGAAGCTCGGACGCCCCTTCGAGCAGGTCGAGACCGAGTTCTCGAAGAGCTACAAGGGCTCGGGGCTCGGCCTTGCCATCGCCCGCTCGCTAGCGGAACTCCACGGCGGCACCCTGCGGATTCGCTCGCAGGAAGGCGTCGGAACCATCGTGCTCGTGCACCTGCCGACGACGCAAAGCTCCAGCTCCGACATCGCGCTTGCGGACGCCGCCGCAGCCTGACCTGGCGCCCTCCCCTGCACCCCCCCGCAAGACGCCGCGGCGGCCTAAGCCAGCACGCGGCCGTAGATCTCGCGCACGAGCTTGCGGTTCTCGTTGAGGTGGCTGAGCAGAACCTTCGGGTTCGGCAGACCGACCGCTGCGGCCAAGCGCTTCAGGATCGCCTTCGGCACGGCTGCCGCATCGAACGGCCCATCGATGGTGAGCCGCTGCCACTGAAAGATGTCGCTGAAGAGCTGGTGGGCATGGGCGAGCGTTCGCGCATCCGCCTCGCTCAAGATCCCGGCCGCCAGCGCCTCCACGAAGGTCTCCTCCGTGCTGCGGCCGATGAAAGCGGGGTGGTCGTTGGCGTGGACGAGGGTCAGGGCCTGCGCGATGAAGTCGAGGTCCGTCAGCGCACCCGCCGCGAGCTTCATGTTCCAGGGATCGTCGTCGCCCTTCTCCCGGGCGATGAGGTCCCGCATCGTGCGCACTTCCTTGAGCACGTGCGCGCGCTCGCGCGGGGCCGCCACGATCGCCGTAATGGCATCGTGCGCCTCGGCCATGAAGCCCTCATCGCCGGCGAGCGGACGCGCCCGCGTGAGCGCCATGTGCTCCCACAGGTCCGCTTCGCTCTGCTGATAGGCCACGAAACCGCCGAACTGGGAGGCCACGGGGCCCTTGCCGCCCTGGGGCCGCAGGCGAAGGTCCACCTCGTAGAGCCGCCCGCGGCGCGACGGCACGGTGAGGGCCGCGACGAGGCGCTGCGTCAGGCGGGTGTAATAGACCACCGCATCGAGCTTGCGCGGTCCGGTGCTCTCGCGGCTGCTGTCGTCGTAATCGTAGAGCACCACGAGATCGAGGTCCGAGCCCGCGTTGAGCTCCCGCGTGCCGAGGCGCCCGAGACCGAGGACCGCGATGCGGGCGCCCGGCACCACCCCATGCTCCTGCGCGAAAGCCGTCTGAACATGTTCCAGGGAGGTTCGCACGATGGCGCGCGCGATTGCCGAATAGGCCTCGCCGGCTTGCGCTGGGGACAGGATGCCGGAGAGAAGCCGGGCTCCGGTGAGGAACCGCAATTGCCGGGCTGCGTCGCGGCTGCGGTCGAGGAAATCCTCGTAATCGCCCGCGCCGCTGACGAACCCCCTCACCTGCTCCTCAATGGGGGCCTCCTCCACGAGGGGCACCACGAAGGCCGGGTCGATGATGCCGTCGAGCACGTGCGGGGATTGGGCCACCGCGTCGGCAAGCCGAGGCGCCGTGCCGAGGAGGTCGGCAAAGAGCAGGCGCAGGCGGTCGTGGGACTGAAGGATGGTCAAGAGCTCCACCGCGGCCGGCATCCGCCCGAAGGCCCGGTCGAGCGCGGCGAGCGCTCCATCGGGATCGGCGGTGCCGCCAAGAGCCGCAAGCAAGGCCGGGACCAACTCGGTCAGGACTTCGCGGGCGCGGGCGCTCTGGATCGCGGGGCGCCGCCCGAAATGCCAGCCTCGCACCGTTTCGGCCACCTGCTCGGGGTGGGCGAAGCCCAGACGCTTCAGGGTCGCGAGGGTGTCGGGGTCGTCCGAGGTGCCGGTGAAGACGAGATTGCCCACATCGGAGGCAAGGTCCGACCCCTCCTCGAACAGCAGCGCGTAATGGCGCTGCACGATATGGGCATGCCGGCACACCTCCTTCTCGAAGGCCTTGAGCGTCGGATAGCCCGCGAACTTGGCGAAGCGCTTGATCTGATCGCCCGCACCCGGCAGGCGCTGCGTCTGCTCGTCCGCGACCATCTGGATGCGATGCTCGAGGGTGCGCAGAAACCGGTAGGCCTCGCTCAGCTCGTCCCGCGCCGCGGTGCTGATCCAGCCCTCGTCGTGCAGGGCTATGAGCATATCGAGGGTGCGCCGCCCCCGCAGCGCCGGGCGCCGTCCGCCGAACACGAGTTGCTGGGTCTGGACGAAGAACTCGATCTCGCGAATGCCGCCGCGTCCGAGCTTGATGTCGTGGCCCGCCACCGCGATCTCGTCGTGCCCCCGCACGGCGTGGATCTGCCGCTTCATGGCATGCACGTCGGCGATGGAGGCGAAGTCGAAGTATTTGCGCCAGATGAACGGGCGCAGATCCGCGAGGAAGCGCTCGCCTAAGGAGAGATCGCCCGCCACGGGCCGCGCCTTGATGAGCGCCGCGCGCTCCCAGTTCTGGCCCACCGTCTCGTAATAGGTATAGGCGGAGGCCAACGACACTGCGGTCGGCGTGGAGCCGGGATCCGGCCGCAGGCGGTAATCCACCCGGTGGACGAAACCGTCCGGCGTGCGCTCCTGCAGGAGCCGGGAGAGCGCCTGCGCGACGCGGGTGTAGAAGGTGGCGGCCTCCATGGGGTCCGGCAGCGGCGCGGTCTCCCCGTCGAAGAACACCACGAGGTCGATGTCGCTCGAATAATTGAGCTCGCCCGCCCCGTGCTTGCCCAAGGCCAGAACCACGAAGCCCGATCCTTCGCCCGGTGCGTCCGGATCGGCCAGCCGAATGCGGCCGAGATCCGCCATCTCGGTGAGGATCACGTTGACCCCGCCCCGCACCGAGGCATCCGCGAATTCGGACAAAGCCGCGGTAACCTCGTCCACGCTCCAGACGCCGCCGATATCGGCCAGCGCCACCAGCAGCGCGTGCGCCCCGCGGTTGCGGCGAAAGCCGCGCACGATGTCGGCACGGGTGATCTCGCCGCGCTTCATGGCCCGGAAGGCCTTGTCCTGGCGAGTGACGAGATCGCGGTGGACGTCCTCCGGAGCGCGTGTGGCGAGCTCGGTCAGGCGAACGGGGTCCTGATAGGCGAGATGCCAGAGGAAGGGGGAGTGATCCGCCAAACCCGCGACGAGATCGCGAAAGGCGCCCTCCCCCAGGAGCGGCAGGAGAGAGGCGGCCTCGGGCTCGCGCTCGGCGCGCTCCAAGAGATCGGCAATGCGGCTCTTGGCCTGCCGGGCATTGGCGAGCGGCGGGGCTTGCGTGAGGCGCGCGACGAGGGGGCTTGAGGTCATGGGGGGCTAAGGTTCAAGCCTTGGGACCGGGCGGCGCGGTCACGCGGAGGGGAATCTGGATCACGGCTTGCAATCCTGGCCCGTTATCGTCGAGACGCAAAGCGCCGCCGTGCAGGCGCGCCACGGCGGCCGCGAGGCTGAGGCCCAGTCCGAAGCCCGGCCGCGAGCGGGCGCTCTCCAGCCGCACGAAGCGCTCCAGCACGCGCCCGCGCTCCGCTTCCGGGATGCCAGGACCACGATCCGCGATGGCGATCACCACATCCCCACCCTCCCGCCGCGCCGTCACCGTGACGGGCTGGGCATCGCCCGGCAGGCTCGGGGCGCCGTATTTCATGGCATTGTCGAGGAGGTTCGCCATGGCCTGGCCCAGCAGCTCGCGGCTGCCATGGACCGGCAGGTTGTCCTCGACCGAAACCTCCAGCGGCACGCCGGCTTCCTCAGCCAGCGCTTCGTAGAGCTCGGCGATCCCGCGCACCGCCTCGGCGGCGTCGAAATCTGTGAGCGCCTCGCGGGCATTGCCGGCCTCCAGCCGCGCGATCATCAAAAGCGCGTTGAAGATGCGGATGAGGTTGTCGCTCTCCTCGATATTGGCTTCGAGCGCCGCCTTCAGGGCTTCAGGGGATTCGGCCGTGCGCAGGGCCTCGTCGGCCTTGTTGCGCAGCCGCGTCAGGGGCGTCTTGAGGTCGTGGGCGATGTTGTCCGAGACCTCGCGCAACCCGGTCATCAATTCGCCGATACGGTCGAGCATGGCGTTGAGGTTCTGCGCCAGGCGGTCGAGTTCGTCGCCGGTGCCGGCGATCCTGAGGCGGCCGTTCAGATCCCCCGCCATGATGGTGCGGGTGGTCTCCGTCATGTCGTCGACGCGCTTCAAAACCCGGCGCGTGATGAACCAACCTCCGGCGCAGCCGAGCACTCCGACGAGGAGCAGCGAATAGCCGAAGGCTCGCTGGATGGCCTCGCGCAGGCGTCCGCGCTCCTCGACATCGCGTCCGACGAGCAACCGAAAGCCGCCGGGGAGAAGATAGGTTCGTACGATCGCGCGATGGGGCCGCACGTCCTCGTCGTCGCTGCGCCCGTATTGGATCTCGCGCTGTCCGGGCCGATCGAGGATGCCGGGCGGCGGGTTGTCGATATTGCCCGCGATCCGTTCGCCCGCATTGGTGGTCACGAGATAGAGCGAAGCCCCGGGGTCGCGGGACCGCCGCTCCACAATGGCGACGAGACGGCGCAGGCCGCCGGTGCGGTACTGCTCGGCGAGGCCCGTGATTTCGGCTTCGATGGTGGAGACGAATTGCTGGTCGAGCACGCGCTGGGCGCTCCAGGCCACGTAGGCGAGCGTCGCGAAGGCGAAGATCGTGAAGATCACGAGATAGGCGAAGGAGAGCTTGAAGGCCGTGGTGCGGACGAGCTTGCCGAGCGCGGACATCATCGCTCATCCCTCCCTGCCAAGGGAGGGTGCCCCGCAGGGGCGGGTGGGATGAGAGCGCAGTATGGGGAGGCCGGTGCTTCCACCCCACCCGGCCGCTGCGCGTCCACCCTCCCCTGGCGGGGAGGGATGCCGTCGGACGCGCTCAAGCGGCCGCCCCTTCGCGCACCATATAGCCCGCGCCGCGGATGGTGTGGATCAACGGCCGGTCGAAGCCCTTGTCGATCTTGGCGCGCAGGCGCGAGACGTGGACGTCGATCACGTTCGTCTGCGGATCGAAGTGGTAGTCCCACACATGCTCCAGCAGCATGGTCCGGGTCACCACTTGGCCGGCATTCTTCATGAGGTATTCGAGCAGGCGGAATTCCCGCGGCTGCAGCACGATCTCATGGCCGGAGCGCATGACGCGGTGCGAGAGCCGGTCGAGTTCGAGATCGCCGACGCGATAGGAGGTCGGCTCGCCGGAGGGGCCGCCCGTGCTGCGGCGGCGCGCGAGCACCTCCGCGCGGGCGAGGAGCTCGGAAAAGGCGTAGGGTTTGGGGAGGTAGTCGTCGCCGCCGGCGCGCAGGCCCTTCACCCGGTCGTCCACCTGACCCAACGCCGAGAGGATGAGTACCGGCGTCTCGACCTTCTGCTCGCGCAAGGAGCGGATGAGGGAGAGCCCATCGAGCTTCGGCAGCATGCGGTCGACGACGAGCACGTCGTAATCGCCGCTTTCGGCCATGCCATAGCCGTCGAGCCCATTGTCGGCGTGGTCCGCCACATGGCCCGCTTCGCGGAAGGCTTTGACGAGATAGGAGGCCGCCTCGCGGTCGTCCTCAATGATGAGAATGCGCATGGAGCGCGATCCTAGCGCAGTTTCGCGCCGATCAGCGAGTGGCGCAGAGGCGAAGGGGCCTCGCGGCCAACCGCCCTTGTGGACACTCTCAAGCGCCTCGCGGCAGGCCGACCATCGGAGGGGAAGGTCGGCCTGCCGGGGCCGGAGCACCGGGCACGCAGGGGGGCGACAAAGGAGCCCGGCGTCCAATGGGTGGGCCTCCCCCGAGGGAGGCCCGATCGGGCGCTACGCCTTCGGCTGGCGGGCGACCTCGATGGAGACGGTCCGCTCCTTGCCGTCGCGATAGACCGTGAGCGACACCTGCTTGCCGGGGGCCACGTTCGCGATCTTGCGCGACAGGTCCCGGGCCTCCTTGATGGTCTCGCCCTCGACGGCCACGATGGTGTCGCCGGTGCGGATGCCGGCCTTCGCGGCCGGGCCGTCCGCCACGGCGCTGGCAACCAGGGCGCCGCGGGGCTCCTTCAGGCCGATCGCCTCGGCGATCTCCTTGGTGACCGGCTGCATCTGCACGCCGATGAAGCCGCGGGTGACCGAGCCGTTCTCCTTCAGCGACGCGACGATCTGATCGACCGTGGCGGCGGGGATCGCGAAGGCGATGCCCACATTGCCGCCGGAGGGCGAGTAGATCGCGGTGTTCACGCCCACCACCTCGCCCGCGAGGTTGAAGGTCGGGCCGCCCGAGTTGCCCCGGTTCACCGGCGCGTCGATCTGGATGAAGTCGTCATAGGGACCGGCGCCGATGTCGCGATGCTGCGCCGAGACGATGCCGGCCGTCACCGTGCCGCCGAGGCCGAAGGGGTTGCCGATGGCGAGCACCCAATCGCCGACGCGGGCCTTCTGGGGCGCGAGCTTCACGAACGGGAAGTCGTTGCCGCCCTCCACCTTCAGGAGCGCGAGATCGGTCTTAGGGTCGGTGCCGATCACCTTCGCATCGAGCGAGCGGCCGTCGTCCATGACGACCTGCACCTCGGCGCCGTTGTCGACCACGTGGTTGTTGGTCACCACATAGCCGTCGGCGGAGACGAAGAAGCCCGAACCCTGGCTCTGGCCGAAGCGGCGCGGCTGCTCGCCGCGCGGATTGCCGGGACGAGCCTCGCCGCGGTTCTCGCCCTGCTGGCGGTCGCGGAATTCGCGGAAGAAGCGCTCCAGCGGATGGCCTTCCGGCAGATCCGGCATGGCGAATTGCTGGCCGCGCGGGCCGCCTTCGCGGTTCGCGACATTCTGAACCTTCACGCGCACGGAGACGACGGCGGGCTTCACCCGGTCGATCACGTCGGCGAAGGAGGGCATGGCGATGGGCTGCGAGAGCGAACGCAGCTCGGCATGGGCGGGCGTCGAGGCCACGAAGCCGGTCTGGACCGCGCCGCCGGCGAGAAGAGCCGCCACCGCAGCGGCGCCGAGCCAACGGGCGCCACGCTTGCGAGCGGAAGAAGAGATCGTCTGAGACATGGTGTTTTCACCCCTGTGGAATTCATGCGAATTCGACAAGACTGAACATAAGGATGCGCCCCTTACAGCCGCCTCGCCTCGGGATGAAAACTTCGTAAGGTTTGGAGGAGCCTAGACCGCGTCCTGCCGGCGGCGCTCCCGCAGCAGCCGCTCGAGCGCGGCCTGCTCGGCGGCGTCGAGCGGTTTCGCTTGGGCGGGGCGCTGGCGCACGGCCGTGTAGAGGCCGAAGGCGCCGAGGGAGAGGACGAGGATCGGGGTCAGCCATAGGAGCAGGGTGTGGAGCCCGAAGACGGGACGCAGCAGCACGAATTCGCCGTAGCGGGCCACCACGTAGTCGCGCACGTCCCTGTCGCTGTCGCCCGATTTGAGGCGCTCGCGGACGAGAACGCGCAGGTCCTTGGCAAGGGGCGCGTCGGAATCGTCGATGGACTGGTTTTGGCACACGAGGCAGCGCAGGCCAGCCGAGATGTCGCGGGCGCGCCGCTCGAGGGCCGGATCCTTCAGGATCTCGTCGGGCTGCACCGCGAAGGCGGGGCCTGCGACGAGCATCAGCGCGAGGAGCGGCGCGAGCCAGCGGCGCATGGGACTACTCCGCCGGGGCCAGAGTGGTCTGAGGCGCCCTGGCCTTGACGGGCGCGCCGATGCGGAAGCGCCGATCCGTCAGCGAGACGGCGCCGCCGAAGGCCATGATCACCGATCCAAGCCAGATCAGAAGGATGAGGGGCTTGTAGTAGAGCCGCACCCCGATGGAACCGTCCTCCAGCGCGTCGCCGAAGCTGGCATAGACCTGGCTCGTGCCGATGGTGAGAATGCCGGCCTCGGTGGTGGGCATGTTGCGCGTCACGTAGAGGCGCTTGGTGGTCTCCACCGTTCCGACCTCGTGCCCGTCGCGGGTCACGCGCATCAGCGCCGCGTCCTCGCGGAAGTTCGGGCCGGTGCGGGGCACCACGCGCTCCAAACGGGCCTCGTAGGGGCCGGCCTTGATGCGGTCGCCGATCTTCATGGTCGCGATGGTTTCGATGCTCCAGGCGCTCGCCGCGATACCGATCACGGTCACGCCGACGCCCGCATGGGCGAGCACCGTGCCCCAGGTCGAGCGGGGCAGGCCCCGGGCACGCTGGACGGCGACGCCGAAGCCCCTGCCGCGGCTCCAGGAGCGGGTGACGATCTCGTTGAAGGAGCCGAGCACGAGATAGATGCCGAGCCCGATCCCGAGCGGCGCCGCCACCGGCCCGCCGATCGTGAGCGCGAGGAGCACCAGGGTGGCCACGATGGCGAAGCCCAGCACCGCGAGAAGCCGTTGGCTCGTGCCCAGAAGATCGCCGCGCTTCCAGGCCAGCGTCTGCCCGAAGGGGACGAGGAGCAGGAGGGGGATCACGATGGGCAGGAAGGTGAGATTGAAGAAGGGCGCGCCGACCGAGATCTTCTCCCCCGTCAGCGCCTCGAGCGCGAGGGGGTAGAGGGTGCCGATGAACACGGTCGAGCAGCCCGTCGCGAGGAGCAGGTTGTTCATCACCAGTGCCCCTTCGCGGGATACCGGCGCGAACAGGCCGCCCTGTTGGAGCAGGGGCGCGCGCCAGGCGAAGAGCGCGAGCGATCCGCCGATGAACACGATGAGGATGCCGAGGATCACGACGCCGCGGGCGGGATCGACGGCAAAGGAGTGCACCGAGGTGAGCACGCCGGAGCGCACCAGGAACGTGCCGAGCAGCGAGAGCGAGAAGGTCAGGATCGCCAGCAGCACCGTCCAGACTTTCAGCGCGTCGCGCCGCTCCATCACGACCGTGGAATGCAGCAGCGCCGTGCCGGCGAGCCAGGGCATCAGCGAGGCGTTCTCGACCGGGTCCCAGAACCACCAGCCGCCCCAGCCGAGCTCGTAATAGGCCCAGTAGGATCCCATGGCGATGCCGAGGGTCAGGAACACCCAGGCGCCGAGCGTCCAGGGCCGCACCGCGCGCGCCCACACGGCATCGATGCGCCCGTCGATCAACGCCGCCATCGCAAAGGCGAACGAGATCGAGAAGCCCACATAGCCGATGTAGAGGAGCGGCGGGTGGATCGCGAGGCCGGGATCCTGCAGGACGGGATTGAGGTCCTGGCCTTCCAGCGGGGCCGGGAACACGCGCGTGAACGGATTCGAGGTCGCGAGCAGAAAGCCTAGGAACGCCACGGTGATCGAGGCCTGCACCGCGAGCGTGTTGGCTCGAAGCCGCGGCGGCACCGCGTTCTTGGCCACGGCGACGATGCCGCCGAAGAGCGCGAGGATCAGCACCCACAGGAGCATGGAGCCCTCGTGGTTTCCCCACACACCGGTGATCTTGTAGATGAAGGGCTTTGTGGAATGCGAGTTCTGGATGACGTTCAGAACCGAGAAGTCCGAGTTGGCGTAAGCGAGCGTCAGCGCCCCGAAGGCGAAGCCCACGCAGGCCAGCACCGCGAGCGCGGTCGGCGCCGCGACGCCCATGAGGACCGGGTCGTTGGTGCGGGTGCCCCAGAGCGGCACGGCGAACTGGATGAGCGAGAGCCCGAGAGCCAGCGCGAGCGCAAAATGTCCTGCTTCGACCAGCACGCTTGTCGAGGTCCTCTCCTGCCCCGCCTGTTGTGGGGATTTTTGCCGATGTTGCCAGGGGCCCTGACGCCGCAGGGCCGCGTTGTCCCAGCGGTGAAAAAAGCCCCTTGGCGCTGCCGAGCCGCGTTGTCTCGGAGCTGAATGCCTCCCGGTGCCGCAGGACCGCGTCGTCCCAGGGGCCGGTCGCCGGCCCGGCGCCTACTGGGTTTGCGCCGGCTGGCCTTTCGCCTCGCCTTGCCAATGACCCTGGTTCTTCAGGGCGTCGGCCACCTCGCGGGGCATGTAGTTTTCATCGTGCCGCGCCAGCACCGTATCGGCCTTGAACACGCCGGTGGGTTCGAGGACGCCCTCCGTGACCACGCCCTGCCCTTCCCGGAACAGGTCGGGCAAGATGCCCTGGTAGCGCACCGGCAGCGAGCCGTGCGCGTCCACCACCTCGAAGGTGATGAGCTGGTTTTCACCGCGCTTGATCGAGCCCTCCTTCACGAGCCCGCCGAGGCGAAAGCGCGTGCCGGGCTGCACGCCCTTGGCGGTCACGTCAGCGGGCGCGTGGAAGAACACGATGGTGTCGCTCATGGCGTAGAGCACGAGGCCGAGCGCCAAGGCGAGGACGCCACCGGCCATGCCGATCAGGGTCAGACGGCGCGTTTTGCGGGTCATGGTTTGATGTCGCTCGTAATCTTGAGATCACGCGCCATAGCATCGATCCGGGCCACCGCGCTTTGATCTCCCGCAAGGGCCTGCCGGGCCTTGCCGAGCGCCGCTTTGGCCTTGTCGGCCTGGCCCAGAACCACATAGGAGCGCATGAGCCGCGCCCATTCCTCGGCGCTGCCGCCGCCGGTCTCCAGGCGATCGGCCAAGCCCTGCACCATGCCCAGGATCGCCTCGCGGTCAGGCGTGGCTTGAGGCGCGGGCGCCGTCCCGTCGAGGCGGGCCAGTTGCTCCTTCACGACCGGGGTCCAGGGCGCGTCGGCCGGGGAGGAGGCAAGGATCGCGGCATATTCCGCGCGGGCCTTCCCGGGATTGCCGTCCTGCTCGGCCGCCCGGGCGAGGTAATAGCGCGCCTTGGCGAGGTTGCCGTCGAGCTGGAGCGCCTGCTGGAAGGCCTGACGAGCATCGGCCGGCACGATGCCGTCCTGGGCCGCCACGAGGGCCTCGCCCCAATTGGCCAGGCGGGTGGCCTCGGGCCCGAGCAGGCGCACGGCGGATTCGTAGGCCTTGGCGGCGTCCTCCGGGCGTCCGAGCCGCAGGTAAACCGGAGCGACGACTTCCCAGCCGCGCCCGTCGCCCGGGTTCTGCGCCAGATGCGCCTCGATACGCGTGAGCGCGGAGGCGAGGTCGATTTGCTCGCGGCTCTCGGGCAGGCGCGCGGTCTGCGCCTGTCCGGTCAGATGGGGCGAGCCGTAGGCGCCGTAGACCGCAAGCGCCAGGAGCGGCACGATCGACAGGGCGAGGGCCGAGACGGCGCGGCGGCGCCGCAGGGCCGGCTCGCCCACCGCGTCGCTCCCCTGCCCGTCCAGGGCGGTGACGCGCAGCAGGCGCCGCCCCGCTTCGGCCTTGGCGGCCTCGGCCTCCTTGTCGGAGAGCAGGCCGCGCTCGCGGTCGCGATCGATCTCGGCCATCTGGTTGCGGTAGAACTGGGTGTCGGGGTCCACCGCGAAATCTCGATCTCGATGGCGCGACAGGGGCCACAGCACGGCCATCACGGCCGCCGCCGTCATCGCGCTCAAGATGATCCAGATCGTCATGGGGCTTACTTAGCTTGCAGGCCCCCCACACACGATGCCGGTTTCAGGCGACACGGTGTCGCTTGGAAACAGCACGGGCCGGCCGCACGCCGGTTGGCCACCACCGCGACCGCCTATGAAAAAGGGGCCCGCGGGCCCCTCTCCATCACGCCGTCCGCAGCCGCGATCAACGGCAGACCCGCACGCGGCGCACCACCAGGTCGCCCCAGGCGTTGATCTTGCGGCGCACGATCACGCGGCAATCGTCGTAGGGCGCGAAGACGGGCCGGCCGTACACCGGACGATCCCAGCCGTGGCGACCGTGAGCGTAGCGCTCCTCGTCGTGATCGCGATAGCCGCGACGCTCGACGCGCTCCTCGTCGTGTCCGCGATAGCCGCGACGCTCGACGCGCTCCTCGAAACGCTCCTCGTGATGGCGCCGGGGGCGGTACTCCTCCCGCTCCACCACAGACTCGTAGCGGTCGCCCACGGCCTCGCGGCCGATATAGGTGTAGTCGGCCGCCTGAGCGCCGCCCGCGAAGGCGATGAGCGCAAGGCCTGCAGCAATGGTGGTCCGCACCGGGGTCATCGAACTCTCCTCAAGGGCCGGACTCGCCATCCGAGTCGGCCGATGTGGGCACGATGCCCCAGCCTCGTTGAAGGCTCCCCCAACGCGGTTTGCAGCCGCCGTTCAGATTCGGTGTCGTGCGCGAGGCGCCGCTAGTGCGCGGTGCCGAGCGGCCGGCGCGCCTTCCAGCGCCCGTAGAGCGTCAATGCCGCCCCGACGAGCCCGCCCGCCGCGACGAGACCACCGGCGAGCACCTCGCGGTCCTCCTGGCCGAGCGTCAGGCCGAAGGCGCCGGCCACCGACGCGCCGCCGGCCACGAGAGCGCCCCAGGTGACCCGCGAGCGGTACCAGGGCTCGCCGTTGGTGGCGTGCGCCACCGCGTCAGCCACCTCCTGCAGCCGCGGATCACCCTCCACGCGAGCGGCGAGGTCCCGCTCGATGTCGGGCGCGTCGCGGGGCGCGAGCGGCACCGCGGGATCGGCCGCGGCCTCGCGGACTGCATCCGCGATCAGATCGAGCACAAGATGGGGAAGCGACATGGGGATCATGGAGTTCTCCTGTGGCGAAGGGGTCAATGGCGGCGGGCGGCAAAGCGGGCGCCGAGCCAAGCGAAGGCGCGGGCGAGCAGCGAGGGACCCTCCGGGGGCTCGGGTGCAAAGGGCGTGTCGCGGATCGCGAGCCACCAGGCATGGCGGCGCGCGAGGCGCTGCGCGTAGCCGTGGCGCGCGTGGTGCGGGCCGTTGTAGCCCCGCGCGAAGGCGGTCCAGTCGTGCGTGCGCAAGGCCTCGTCGAGACCGCGCGCCTTGATGAACCGCACCATCGCTTCGAGGTGGTTGTCCTCATCCAACGTGAAGTCGCGGATCATCGCCTGCACGGTCGAATAGCCCGCGAGCCCATGGTTCTCGCCGAGGATCTGACCCAATCCCCACGACGCGGATTTCAGCGCCGCGGTCTCGTCGATGGCGATCGCTTTCAGGAGCACCGGATAGCTGTCGGCAGGATAAGGTTTCGTGCCCCAGCGCTCGTAGGCGAGCCCCAAAGCGGCCGCTCGATCGCGCAGAGGTCCGGGGCCGAGATTGCGCCAGAACCGGTGCGGCTCGAACAGCATCGCGAGGCGTCCCTCGGCATCGCTGCCGCCGCCCGCGGTCTCGACGTCGATCACCGCATGGATCTCGTCCTCGCCGCAGCCGATCGCCCGTGCGATGCGCGGCAGGTCGATGTCCTCGAGGCGTTTCTTGGGCCCGGCGAAGGCAAGCGCTGTCGCCGCGCCGGGTGGCACGCTGTTCAGCATGATGGGTTTCCTTGTGTTGGGCTTCAGCGCCCGAGGAGGGTCACGGTTCCGGCGTCCAGGCTGCCTGCGAGAGGCCGCACGCGGAGCGCGTTGATGGGCGCCGTCGTGTTGAGGGCCGACACGATGGGCGCCGTCGATCCCGTGTTGAGGGCGCCCAGGTAACGGCCCCACATGATCTTGCGGCGGCCCGCTGCCGCATAGTCCGGCAGGAACACCGCCCCCCAGAGAGGCTGAGTGGACCCGACTGCGGCCGATGCGACCGCCACCGTGTTGGGAAAGCTCGCGCCGTTATTGTCGGAGTAGTCGACATTCACGCCCGTGGCGGTGCCGCTGTCGTGCGACAACCCGTCGACCAGAAGCATCAGCTCGGAATAGGTCTGCGGGATGCCGGTGAAGCTCACATGGGCTTGAGGGGCGCCCACCGCTTGCGAAGCGATCACGGTCCAGACTCCGATGCCGTTCGCCCCAGCGGGCCCGGCCGGCCCCTGGGGTCCGGTCGAACCTGCAGGTCCTGGCGTGCCAGTAAGTCCCTGCGGCCCAGCCTCGCCCGCATCTCCCTTCGGCCCCTGCGATCCTGTGGCTCCGGCAGGTCCCGGCACGCCGGCCGCTCCTTGTGGACCTGCGGGACCGGGAGCGCCCACGGGGCCGACGGGGTCTTGCGGACCGGGGAGGATGATTTCGACCACGACCGCTTCGTGGGCTCCGGCATCCACCTCGACGATCAGGGGTTCGCCGGCAACCTCCACGATCCAATCAGTCATCGTTGATCCCTCCCTGGCCGATGAGATGGCCTGCGAGGACGATGCTCTGGCGGCCACCGGGGAGGCGGCGCTCCCATTCGTATTGCGCGATGCGGCCCTCCGGGATCAGGCGCGTCTCGGCCGGCACCGGCTGCCAGACGATCTCGCCGTTGGCCGGATCGAGGGTGAGGCCGCCATCCGCAGAGGATTTGCGCAGCGACCCCTCGGGCCACACCATGGTGAGCACGAAGGTGCTGCCCGCAAGATCGAGGGGCGTGCGAACCCCGTTCGCGTCCTCGGTTTTGAGGCGGATGGCGAGAGGCGTGCTGCCGCCTCGCCGCACGGTGAAATCGTATGTGCCCGGCTTCATGCACGGCTCCATGAAAAAAGCCGCCCGGAGGCGGCTTCGATGAACATTATGGGATGTGAAGGGCTAGGCCGCGTCGCCCGGCAGTTCGAGCACGGCGCGTAAGCCCCCGAGCGGCGCTTCCGCGAGCTTCAGCGAACCACGATAGAGCGCCGCCACGTCGCCCACGATGGAGAGGCCGAGGCCGGAGCCCGGCTTCGTCTCGTCGAGCCGGCGCCCGCGCTTCGGCATCTGCTCGCGGCTCTCGGGCGGCAGGCCCGGGCCGTCGTCGTCCACATGGATCGCGATCCAGGAGCGGTCGTCCTCGCGCCGCACCTCCACGGTGACCGACACCCGCATGGCCGCCCATTTGCAAGCATTGTCGATGAGGTTGCCGGCCATCTCCTCGAGGTCCTGCCGCTCGCCGCGAAAGCGGGCGCCGGGCGGGATGGCGGTTTCGATGGCGAGATCCTTGTCGCGATAGATCTTCGCGAAGGTGCGCGTGAGCGCGGCGATCACGGGCTCCACCTCCGTGACGGAGCCCAGCGTACCCGCAAGCGCCGCCGCCCGGGCGCGGTCGAGGTGATAATTGACTTGGTCGCGCATCACGGCCGCCTGCTCGCGCACCTTGGCGGCCACGTCATCCGGTGCGTTCTCGACCTCGTTGACGATGACGCTGAGCGGCGTCTTGAGGGCGTGCGCCAGGTTGCCGACCTGCGTGCGGGCGCGTTCCAGAATCTCGCGGTTGGTGTCGAGGAGCAGGTTCAGGTCCTGCGCGAGGGGCGCGATGTCCTGCGGGTACTCCCCCGGAATGCGCTCCGCCTCGCCGCGACGGATGGCCGAGAGGCCCGCCCGCAGGTTCTTCAAGGGCTGCAGGCCGAAGCGGATCTGCAGCAAGGTCGTGAAGCCGAGCGCGAGGCCGAGCAGCGCGAAGGTAACGACAAGCGCATAGATGAAGCGGCGCATGTCGGCATCAATCTCGTTCGCGGCCCCCGCGACGCGGATCACGTAACGGCCGTCTTCGCCGAGATCGATGTCGCGCTCGACGATGCGCAGCAGCCGCCCGTCGGGAGCCGGGCCGTAGCCGCGGCGGATGTCGCCCCTCCGGTCCTGATCCGCCGTCCGCACCAGGCCTGGAAGGTTGGCGCCGAAGAGCGATTTGGAAGTGCGGATCTCGCGCGGCGGCGCATCGGGGCGCTCGACCTGCCAGTACCAGCCGGACAGGGGCAGCTCGAAGCGGGGATCGCCGATGGGGCTCAGCTCCCGATCCGGCGGGCCCGGCGCCACGAGATCGGAGGCGAGATTGCTGGCATAGACGAGGAGGCGCTGATCGAAGGAGCGCTCCGTGTTGTCGCGGTAGAGGGCGGTGAGAATGAGCCCCGCGATCAGCAGGATCGCGAAGCTCCAGAACAGGGACGACGCCGCGAGGCGAACCGCGATGGACCGTCCGCCCAGAACGTTCAGAGCCGGGAGAGCCATTGCTCTTCGGCCCTATCCTTCGCCTTTCGGGCCGTCCAGCAGGTAGCCGAGCCCGCGCACCGTCTGGATGATGTCGACGCCGAGCTTCTTGCGCAGGCGGCCGATGAACACCTCGATGGTGTTGGAATCCCGGTCGAAATCCTGGTCGTAGAGGTGCTCGGTCAGCTCGCCCCGCGAGACGATGCGGCCCGTGTGATGCATGAGGTAGGAGAGCAGGCGGTATTCGTGGCTCGTGAGCTTCACGGGCGCGCCGTTCACCACCACGCGGCCGGAGCGGGTATCCAGCCGCACGGGCCCGCAGGCGATCTCGCTCGTGGCGTGGCCCGTGGCCCGGCGCAGCAGCGCGCGCACGCGGGCGAGAAGCTCCTCCATGTGGAAGGGCTTCGTGACGTAATCGTCCGCGCCGGCATCGAAGCCCTGCACCTTGTCGCTCCAGCGGTCGCGGGCGGTGAGGATGATCACGGGCATCTTGCGCCCTTCCCGCCGCCAGGCATGGAGCACGGAAACCCCGTCCTGCTTCGGCAGGCCGAGGTCGAGGATCGCGGCGTCGTAGGGCTCCGTCTCGCCGAGGAACTGTCCTTCCTCGCCGTCGAAGGCCCGATCGACCGCATAGCCCGCATGTTCGAGGGCCGTCACGATCTGCTGATTGAGGTTCTTGTCGTCCTCGACGACGAGCAAACGCACGCTGGATCACTCTCTTGTAGGGAGAACACACGAAGGCCGCGCGGCCGGGATGGCTCCCGACGCGCAGCCCTCGTGCTTGGAAGCGGGTCGACGCCCCTTATGCAGGAGCACCGGCCGCCGGACGAAGTCTAGTGCATGGACCGGATGCGTCCCGTGGGGGCATCGATCATCACCTGGATCAGGCGCCCATCTTTGCTGAGCGCCATGATCACGTAAACCAGCGTGTTGTCGGTCCGGCACAGATTGGCCCGCACCACGTCCGCCTGAGGCATCTGCCGCTGCACCAGCATGACCGCGTTCGCGGGCGGCATCAGCGCCTGCGTGGAGATCACCTCGCGCATCTCGCCCGGCGCCAGGCAGTTGCGGAGCACCGCAGCCCCTTGCGCATGGGCTGCGCCGAGAATGCCCCACCAGGCGAGGAACAGCAGAACGACACGCATGAGAAGAGATTGCGCCCAGGGCACTGAATGGAGCCTGAATAGCCGCATGAGGGCGCCTCCGGGGCCGATTGGCGAGGGGATGTGGGGCGCCGCGCAACCGTGTCCACCCGGATCCTACAGCTCCGCATCGGCCGTCGCATGGACCGCCGCGAGGGTGCCGGCCGCGATCGTGGGCGCCGCGGCGGTGGCGATGTAGGCGGCATCCCGCGTCGCCGGAAGCGTGGCGGACGCCACGGCCGCGACCCCACCCGCCGACCATTGGCCGTTGGCCGCGGAGGGGTTGTAGAAGGCGAGCACGGGCGCGGCCCGCATGGGCACGGGAAAGGCCCAGCGCAGCACGGGGATGGCGTTCGCCACGACCGCATGGGCGACGAGGGCCCCGGAGAGGCCTGCATTCTGGGCCGGCGCCACCGCGGGCGGAAAGGTCTTGGCGAAGTAGCGCTGGCAGAGCGCGAGCGTCGCCCCGGCAGGCAGCCGCTCGAAGGGGCCGGGCACCGCCCCGAGCTGCAGCGCCGGACGGGCGAAACTGACACCAGAGCCCGTGAACGTAACGGCGACGTCGCCGGTCGCGCCCGCCGGCATGGCGAGCGTCACGGAGCGGCGCCCGGATCCGGCGGGGATCGTCCCGCTCGCGCCCGCCACCGTGACCCCGAGCGGCCCCGACGGGTCCTCGACCGAAACGCAGACCGTCCGGCCGGCGAGGCCCGGCGCCTCCACGACCTGCGTGAGCGCGCCCTGGAGCGTGAGCGTGCCATCGGCAGCCTGGGCGAGGGTGCAGCCCCCTGCCCCGCCCTTCCAGCGGTCGAAGCCGTAAGCCCCGGCGGCGAGCGCCCCGCCCGCGAAGCCGCGCTGGTTGACGCCGCATTCCGGGTTGATCAGCAGGTTCGCGGTCTCGCGCAATCCCGCGGCCCCGCTCGGGAAGGCAACGGCGCCGGTGCTCCGGTCGATCCGTAGCGCCTCCCGCCAGGTGCCCCCATCCGCCGAAACCCGGATCGTGAAATCGTCGCTGCCGACGAGGCCCGTCTCGGCCCGCCCGCCATAGCCGCTCTGATAGAGCTGCGAGAGAACGTTGCCCGGCCCGTCCTTGTTGAGGACGAAGCGCAGATCGCCCGTGCCGCCCTCGCCTGCCCCGAGGGCGGTGAAGAGCGCCGCATTGAGCTTCGCGGCCACCCGGTTCGCGGCATCCGCCGCGGTGCCGATTCCGAGGCGCTCCAGGTTGTCGAGGGCGCCGATGAAACTCCCTAAGCCGATCCAGGCGGCGCCGTCGAAGACGACGATCCGCTCCTCGTTCTCCACATAGGCGCGCCACCCCGCCTTCGGCTGCAGGAAGCGCCAGATGCCGAGATCGAAAAACGCGATCCGCCCATCCTGCCCCGCGAAGGCGCCGTTCGCGCCGGCGCCGACGAGGTAGCGGTCACCCTCTTCCGGCGCGCCCGGCGGAACGGTGCGGTTCCGTTCCTTCACGGCGAGGTGCACGAGCGCATCGACAAGCGCCAGCGCCTCGTTGTGGGTGACATGCTTTTGCGCTTGGGCTGCCGCCAGCAGCGGCAGCGCCAGATGGGGCGTATCGGTCATCGATTGTCCTCGTCAGCATTTCTCCCTCTCCCCTTGAGGGAGAGGGACAGCGCACGCAGTGCGCAGGGAGAGGGGGAGGTCATTCCACCGTCTTCAACGGCAGGGCCACTGCACGATTGCTGAGGAGAGTGGCACTCACGGCCCCCTCTCCCGACCCCTGCTGACGCAGGGGCCACCCTCTCCCTCCAGGGGAGAGGGATCAGATCGCGAGCGTCGCCGACGTTGCGAAGCCGCGTCCGACGAACGTGCTCACCTGCGCGACGCGCACATGCAGCAGCGCCTGCTGCGCGCCCAAATCGACGATCTCGGCCGCGTTGTCGTAGAGCGCCGCGGGCTCGGTGCTCGTGAGGGTGCGAACGACGCTCGCGCCTTGCAGGATGTCGATCTCGTAGCGCTCCGCCTCTTCGCCGAGCGGCACGTCCACGGGTTCCCACGGATCGCCGTCCCGGCGGGTGCGGCGGATCCAGCGGAGCACGATGCCCGCGGCCTCGCGCCGGGCGCTCACGCGCACGGGGCTCAAAGGGCGCAAAGCTTCGGGGCCCGCGGTCGCCGTGAACTCCACAGCTGATGCATCCGCATGATCGCGGCCCGCGGGCGCGGCGCGATAGCGCCAGGTCTGGCCGAGATCGGCGAGGCTCGCGGTCAGCGGCACGACGGCCGAGTCGAGCCGCACCAGCAGCGCGCCCGCCGGCACGGTTCGTGCGGCTTCGGGCTCGCTGCCGGCAAGACCGCGCAGCATCCGCGCGAGGCGATAGGTGCGCTCGCCGATGAGAGCGCTGCCGGCTGCGGAGAGGATCTCCCAGCGCCCGTCCGGCCCCTGAAGCGCGAAGAGGTTGCCGCCCGCCAGCGCCGCTTCGTCCGTGATCGCAGGGATGGCACCGGAGGACAGCTCGACGTCGAGATGCGCGGCCCGGTCCCAGCGCCCAAGCGGCCCCGGCGGCAGGGCGTTCAGGGTGCGCCCCATGAGGGCCGGAACGGGGAGCGTGCGATAGGGCTCGAAGCCAGCGCCGTCGCCGCGCCAGATCGTGACGGCGCCGGGCCAGGGATCGGACGCCGCCGCCACGTATTGCAGCCCGGCCGGGTCGCTCAAAGAGGCCGGCAGATCGAGCACCGCCACGAAGGGCTGGCCTGCCACCGGCGGTGGCGGGCGCGGCGGGCGGGTGCCCGTGCTCACGGGCGCCGCGAACAGCGCCGGCTCCACGGCCCGCGTCGTCACCCGCCGCACGGGCCCGTCCGCGATACGCACGACCCGGTGGAGGCGCGGACCGGCTTCCACGGGCAAGCTCACCACGTCGCCGGGCTCGATCTCGATCCGGCGCGGGCTCAAGGCGAACTCGGCCGTCTCCCGCGCGGCCCAGAGATCCTGCAGCCACACATCCGCGAGCCGCTGCGCCTCGGCGCGGCGGGTCACCACGGCCACATCGGTGCGCGCCTCGCGCCGGCTCGTGCCCGCGAGACGCCGCGAGCCCACGGCCGCGCGGCGATATTCGTTCTCCCCATCGGTGAAGCCGAGCTCCACCTGATGCGGCAATTCGGTTTCCTGCGCCCGCACGAGGCGAAGCCCGGGCTCCTTTTCGGCCATGACGAGATCGTCCGCCGCGAGGGCGGAGACCGTCCGCGAGCCGCGCCCGCGCCAGCGCAGGCCCTCCGGGGTCGCGACCGGATCGAAGCCGAAGAGGTGACTTAGCGGCTCCAACGCTCCGCGCGCGGAAAGCGGCCGGTCGATCACGTAACCGTCCACGAACCCGTCGAGCGGCACCGCTCCCGCCTCGACGCCGTAATCCGCCAGCACCGCGCGCACGAGCCGGTCGAGGGGCACGCCTTCGAGGCGGCCGTTGATCCAGTGGCCCGTTTCCCAATTGGCGCTGTCGGCCCATATGGTCGCGCAATCGGGAAAGGCCGGAAACGGCCGCGCATCCCAGGCCCACACGAAGGTGTGCGCCGGATCGACCATGCGCAGGCCCGCGGCCGACACCGGACTGGCGCTGCTCGCGAACTCCGGCAGCGCCGGATCGAAGCGCGTCAGGATCGCCTCGAGCCCCCGCGCCTGGACCAGATCGTCGCGGGCACCGTTCGAGAACGGCGGATAGGCGGACTCGGACGATTTCGGATCGGGGAACACGTTCGGCCCGTTCGCGCCCTTGTCGACCGCGGGAATGCCGATCTCGGTGAGCCAGATCGGCTTCGCGCGCGGCACCCACGGCGTAGCGCCGATCTCGACGCCTCCGGCCCGCTCCACATGCGGCTCGCTCCACCAGGAGACGAGGTCCTTCGGCCGGTAGATCCAGGGCTTGTCGTAGGCCCCGTCCGTGATCGGCGTGCGGATCTGCGCCCGGCGGTGGGCCGCGTTCGCATAATGCCACTCGAAGGCTTCGCCCGCACCGAGACGGGCGCGCAGGTAATCCGCGTCAGAGGCGCTACGCCCCGCGGCGAGATCCGCGTGATCGGCGCCGTCGCGCCAGTCGCTGATCGGGGGATAATAGTCGATGCCGACGGCGTCGATGTCCCCATGCGCCCACAGCGGATCGAGGGGAAAGCGCACCTCCGCGCCGCCGTCGCGCACATGGGCACCGTATTCGGTCCAGTCGGCCGCATAGGTGATCTTCGTGCCCGCGCTGACGATTGCGCGCACGTCGGCCGCGAGCTGCATCAGCTCCGCGGTTGCGGGATACGTCCCCGCGCCCGAGCGCACGCGCGTCAGCCCGGCGAATTCGCTGCCGATCACGATGGCTTCGACGCCGCCCGCCTGCTGCGCGAGGTTGGCGTAATGCAGCACGAGGCGGCGCAGGCCCCAAGGGTTGCGAAAGAACGCCTGCACCTCGGCGCCTGCGGCCGCATGGCCATCCGGCGTGCCCGGCCGATCAGGCGCCGGCATGCAGGTGATCCGACCGCGCCAGGGATAGGGGGCCTGCTCTCCTGCGCCGTAAGGGTTCGGCAGGCTGTTACCGGCGGGCACGTCCATCATGACGAAGGGGTAGAGCACGACGCCAAGACCCCGCGCTTTCAGCTCCGCGATGAGCCGCAGCACGGAAGCATCCGACGGCGTACCGCCATAGGCCGGCCGGCCGTCGACGAGGCTCACCGGCAGGGCGTTCGCGCGATCGAGCCCGGCGACGGACCAGGGCTCGGTGGAGGGCTTGCCGTTCGATTCGACGCGGGGCGTCATGGTGCAGGTCCCCGCCCGCAAATCGTCGCCGAACCAGGTCACCACGAGCGAGACGCGCTCGAGGTTCGGGCAGAGCGCCTGCAGGGCATCGAGGGATGCGACGACGTCGCTCCCGCGCTGCAGCTGATGCCGGTTCTCCGATTGCGCTCGGCCCAAATCGGCGAGCTGCATCACGCCTTGCGGATCGTAGGCGAACTCGCCCGCGCCGGGGATGAGGCACACGGCGCGGATCATCTCCGGCAAACCCTCCACGGCCCGCACGACCTCGAAGGAGAATTGCGGCACGCGGTTGCCGAAATCGGCGAGCGGCAGGCGTTCGAACACCGCATAGGCGAGGCCGCGATAGGCGGGCGCGTTCTCGGCTCCCTCCTTCGCGACGATGAGGGGATCGGGCGGCTGGTTTGCCTCGCCCCGATGCACGCGCATGGTCACCGTGGTGAGATCGATCTCGCGCCCGTCCGCCCACACGCGGCGCACGAAGCTGATCGGCCCCTCGCAGAGCCCGACCGCGACGTTGGCGAAATAGCTGTAAGTGGTCGTGACGGTCTTCTGTCCGCCGCCGAAACCCTTGCCGCCGCTCGTCCCCGCACGCCGAGTGTCGGTCGTCACCACCTCTTCGAGCCGCGTCGCCCAAATGAGCTGCCCGCCAAGCCGCGCCCGGCCGTAGACGCGCGGGATCGCCGCGCCCTCCGTCGAGGTGAGCCCGTCCACGTCCTTGAGCCGTGGGCCCTCGACGAAGCGCGTGCCATTGCCCCCGCCGAGGAGCGCCGCATCGACGGCCGCGCCCGCAATCCCGCCGAGCGCGCGCCCGAGGATCGCGCCCACGGGACCGGCCACGACTCCGCCCGCCACGGAGCCGACCGCTTGCAGAACGAGAGGGGCCATTGGGGAACCTCCGTCGATCCCCTCTCCCCGTGAGCGGGGAGAGGGTTAGGGTGAGGGGCCAGTCGAGAGATCGCATCGTCAGAAGGCGGAGCGCCTTCTCCCTCCCCTCAGGGGAGGGTGGCGCCCGCAGGGCGACGGGTGGGGTGTTGCGCGAAGCGCATCCAGCACGACGTCAGACGAGCCAAAGCGTAGGAGGTGAGGCGGCGCGTCCTGCAACGCCAGGCCTAGAGCTCGCCTGGCGGCGAACACCCCACCCCTACCCCTCCCCTGAGGGGAGGGAAAAAGCAGAATTGGACGCCTTAGAGATCCAACCTTTCCCCGGTGGTAGTAGGGGGAAAGCGAAACACCCCCGCGACATGCCGCGCCCACCAGGGGCGGAACGCAGCTTCCGCCACGCACGCGCCGTCATGGGCGTGCACCATCGAGGATGCGGAGGTCGCGATGGCGCAGTGTTTGGCGGCGAGACCTGCACGCCAGCGAAACAGCAGCACGGCGCCGGGCTCGATCTCATGCACGGGAACGAGCCAGCGCCCTGCGGCCTGCATCAGCGCGTCCGATCCCGCTTCCGCCCAATCGGGCGTGTACGGCGGTATCGATTCAGGCTCCTCGCCCATCACCTCGCGCCACACGCCGCGCAGCAGCCCGAGGCAATCGCAGCCGACGCCTTTGAGCGAGGCCTGATGCCGGTAGGGCGTGCCGATCCAGGAGCGCGCGGCAGCAACGACCCTATCGCCGCTCATCGAAACAGGCTCCCGCCGTCCATGCCGGCCTCGCCCTGCTGCGCCACGCGCACCAGGAAATCGTTGCCCGGCATGTGCGGAAAGCCGCGGAAGTTGACTGTGTTCGCAAACCTGTCGCGGCAGGTCGCGAGGCTCTTGTCGCAGCCGGGCGTGAGCGTGAAGGTGTCGCCCGCCGCGATGGTGCGCGGGGCGCGCTGCCAAAGGTCCAGTTCCGCCGCGCCCTCGACGCGGCGATGCGCCTTCACCTCGACGCTTGCGCCCGAATTGGCACCGCTCGTCTAAGTGAGGCGCCCGCCCGTGAACCAGCCCTCGGGCTGCACGAGCGCGACCGCGATGCCGAGCCATCCGTCGGTGGCCGCGACGGCGCCGGCGACGGTGAGCGGCGCCAGCGCGACGCCGCATTGCCCATCGCCGAGATCGGCGCCGCAGGTGGCGCGGTAGAGGCGTCCGCGCTCCTCGTCCATGCGGTGCATGGGCCCCCGCAACTCGGCCACGAAAGCCCCATCCGCGCGGCGGATTTCGCCGATGGCGGAACGGTCGAGGAGCACGCGCTCCGCGGGCGCGGCCCAGTTCACGAGCCAGGTTTCGACCGTGGCGTCGTCGTAGAGGCCGGCCGCGATGTCGTCCTCACTGAGGCCGGCCGAGACGAGCGCGCCCGCGACCTCGCCGCCGCCGACCGCGAAGCCCAGCTCCGCCCCGGCCTCCGCGGCTTCGAGCCGCGTGCGCGCCGCGAAGGCGGTGCCCTCGAAGGCGAGGTCGCAGTCGTGATCCGTGAAGCCCGCCACCGCACCGTCACGGCGGGTGAGCCGCCAGCAGCGGCAGAGCGTCGTCGCCCCGCCGCCGAGATCAGCGGCAAGGCTTTCGGGGAGCGTTCGCATGGAGGGCCCTTAAGGAACGATTTCGACCAGCGGAATGCGCGGAATGGCACCGGCTTCGAACGCCGAGAGGTCGATATCGAGTTCGTCCGTGTCGAAGCGAACGGGCATGTCGAAATCGAAGCCTGCGGTGACGGCCGCGCCTGCGGGCGGCGCGGTCGTGAACACGACGATGCCCGTCGCGGGATCGCAGGAGAACCCCGACCCCACCGCCTGCTCGACGCCATTGACGGCCACCCGCACGCTGCCGCCGACGGGCTTTGCGATTGGGCGTGGATAGGGCGCGTGCGCGCCGCCATAGGTTTTCACCAGCGGGAAGCCTGTCGTCGCGCCGTCGCCCGTGCCGATGGATTGATCGAGCGGCGTCGGCACCGCGCCGGGCGGGCCCGAGCGCCAATCCATGCGGTCGCGAAAGCGAAAATCGTAGAGGCGCCCGCGCCGCTCCTCGAAGAACGCCACCACCGCATGGAGCGCATCGAGACTGCGCACGCCCAAGCCTGCATCGTAGCGGCGGCGGGAGGCCGCCCAGCGGGCGTTGCGGTGCTCACGCCCCGAGGCCAGCGTGACGATATCGGTGCGGCGCACGGGACCGCCCCGGCTCCCCAGCGCCACGTCGAGGGGAAAGCGCACCTCGTGGAAATCGGACGGCATCGGGGCCTCCCAGGTCAAGCTGTGGGATCGAACTCAAGGCGCGGGGCGGCGTTGTCGCGGGACATGGGCCATCGGCTCAAGGAGGGTCCCGCATGAGCAACACGCCGCACGACATCACGGAGGAATTCCCGGACGACCGGGAGCGGATCACGGCGCTGAAAACCTCGAACGGGCACTTCGCGCGGCTCGCCGAGGAGTACAACGAGGTGAACCGCCAGATTCACCGCATCGAGACCCGCGTCGAGCCCGCGAGCGAGGACGTGGAGGAAGAGCTCAAGCGCAAGCGCGTGCGCCTCAAGGACGAGCTCGCCCAGATGCTCGCGGGCGAGATGAAGACGCAAAACGACGCCCACCCCATCGGCGCCGATCCCGGCGACAACCCGCGCCTCAGGGGCTTGGGGCAGACCTGATCCATCCCTCCTTGGCCTATGGGAGGGTGCCCCGCAGGGGCGTGTGGGATGAGAGCTCAACCTGTCGAGGTTTGTGCTTCCACCCCACCCGGCCGCTGCGCGTCCACCCTCCCCTGAGCGGGGAGGGATATCAAAGTCCCCGCTGCCCCCGCGCCACGGCGCGGGCGAGGGCGGCCGAGACCTGTGCCTCGGAGCGCCGGAAGCCCTCCGCGTCCGGCGTCGCGATGTTCACCGTCACCTGCACGGGGCGGCTGCCCCCGCCCTGCACGCCGAGGCACCCGTCGGGGCCGCGGGCGAGCGGCATGATGGCCTCGGCTCCGCGCTCGCCCATGAGGCCGGCGCCGCGCCCAAGCGGAAAATAGGTGGGCTGGGCCACCACGCCCCCTTGCGCGAACGGGGTCACCATCCCGCGCGCGATCACGCCTCCCTGCGCGAAGGCCGTCGGCATGAGCCCGCCGAGCAGGCCCTTGAACGCGCCGCCGATCAGCCCCTGCAGCGGCGCCAGCGCCATGCGCAGGCCGCTCTGCACGAGACTTTGCCCGACGGTCTTGAGAATGCCGTCGAGTTGGCGGCCCTGCACGATGCCGCGGGAAAAGGCGCGGGTGAGGGAATCGCCGAAGCGATCCGAGAGACCGCTTAAGGATTGGAGCTGCCGGGTGGTCTCGGCGATATTGTCGTTGAAGCGGCGCGGATCGTCTGCCATGGGAACCCCTCAAGCATCGGGAAAGAGCGTCATCAGGCGCGCGAGATCGGCGCGGCCGGCCGGCTCCGCGCCCGTGCGGCCGAGCGCCGCCGCAAGCTCGCGCGGCGTGGCGCGCCAGAAGGTGTCGGGGCTCCACCGCAGGACGCCGAAACAGAAGCCCATCGCCTCGTCCCAGGGAAACCCGGACGGGCCGCGTCCTGCGGCTAACGAGGGTTTGCGGGCGCGCTCCCGAAGGTGGCGACGAGAAGATCGGCCACGGCCTGCACCACGGGTTCGAGGCCCTCGCTCAAAGGCAGGGCCGCCACGGCCGCGTCGTCCAGGGCATGCCCGCCGCCGCGGAGCCCTGCGCCGAGCACCGCGAGGAGATCGCGGCTCGACAGCCGCCCGCCCTCGAAACGCGACGCCAGCGCCACGAGATCGTCGGCGCCGAGCGCGGTTTCGAGTTCGGCGAGGGCGCCGAGCGTGAGGCAAAGGGTGTAGCGGGCGCCGCCGAGTTCGAGGGCCACTTCGCCCCGTCGTGCATTGGGCATGAGGTGTCTCCAATCCCTCCCTGCCAAGGGAGGGTGGACGCTGCGCAGCAGCGGCCGGGTGGGATGAGAGCTCAGTCTGTCCAGGTGAGCGCTTCCACCCCACCCGGTCCTTCGGACCACCCTCCCCTGGCGGGGAGGGATCGTTACAGCGCCACGAAGCTCAAGGCGCCCGCGGATTCGAGCGCCATCTCGAAGGTGACCTCGCCCGCATGGTCGCCGCGGTATTCGAGGCTCGTGATCTGGAACGGGCCTTCGATGCGGCCGAAATCGGGGACGATCACCTGATAGACGCGGATGTCGCCGTCGAAGAACACCTGGCGCATGCGGGCATCCGAGCCCTCGTCCTTGAACACGCCCGAACCCGTGATGCCGGCCCGCCGCACGCCGACGCCGGCGAGGAGTTCGCGCCAGCGCCCGACGGATTCCGCGTTGGTAACGTCCACGCTCTCCGCGTTGAAGGCGAGCTGGCGCGTTCGCAGGCCCGCCACCGTGGCGAAGCCGCCCGCGCCGTCGTCGATCTTGATCAGGAGGTCCTTGCCCTTTTGCGCGCCCATGGCGGCTCCTTTCATGATCCCTCCTTGGCCTAAGGGAGGGTGGCCTCGCCTGAGCGAGGTCGGGTGGGATGAGAGCTCGTTCTTGGGAGGTGGGTGCTTCCACCCCACCCGCCCCTGCGGGGCACCCTCCCCTGGGCGGGGAGGGATGAGGTCAGAGGGTTTCGGTGAGGGCGCGCAGGCGCACGGTCACACACGCCAATCCAGAGGCTTCGTCGCGCGCTGCCGCGATCTCGGTGACGCGCAGGTTCGCGAGGCGGTGGCCGGCGAGCGCGAGGGGCGCATCGTCCAGAAGCGCGGCGAGGCGCTCGGCAGCCTCCAACCCGGATCGCGCGCTGCCCTCGCGGGCCCACACCACGAGGGTGAGGCGCTGTTCGTGGGCGCGCTCCGTACCCGTCGAGGCATCAGACGCGGTCACCTCGCCGAACACCGCATAGACGGGCTCAGCCGCACGCGGTGCCTCGTCGTGGAGGCGCACGCTGCCGCCCATGAGCGCGGCGAGCGCGGCATCGCCTTGAACTGCAGTTAGAACAGCGGCGCGCAGCGCCAGGATGGGACTCGTCATGGGCCGATCCCCCGCTTCAGGCACCAGGTCTCACAGGCGCGGCGGGTCATGGGCCGATCTCCTCGACAAGGCAGACGAGTTCGCGACCCGTGCCGTCCGGGTCGGCGGCGGAGTGGATCGCGAAACGGCGCAACCCGCTCACGAGCCGCATGGCCGCGGTGACGCCCGGGCGGTGGCGGAGCGTCACGCGGTGCGTGGCGACGCCTTCCGGCCGATCGGCGCGGCGGCGCTCGACGCCGGCGACCAGTTCCATGGCACCCCACAGCTGAGGCCCGGCGGCATAGGAGCGGATCACGCCGCCGAACCCGTCCGGGCGTTCCTTGGGGACTTCGAGCACGAAGCGGCGCGACCGCGCGCCGATGGGCAGCGGTTGACGTTTCATCGGTCAGTCCTTCGATTGCGGGAGCTCTACAGCCGCGCGCGCCGGTAGGGCGCGACGAGGGCCTCGACGTCGGCGGGGAGCGCTTGCACGCCGGCGACGTCGCCCCGGTTCTCGAACCAGCGCGCCACGAGCATGCGGAACGCCTGCCTCAAAGGGCCCGGCACCGTGGGCGGGGCGGCGCCGAACCCGGCGCGCAGCTCGATCGCGATGCCGCCCACAGCGACGCCGGGATCGGGCGCGGTGGCCACGACCCGGATGAGCGGCGGATCGGCGCTCGTCTCGGCATGGAACAGGGCCGCGGCGAGATCGCTCTCAACGCCCGCCGCATCGCGCACGCCGATGCGCTCCACCGCGATCAGCGGCGAGAGCGGCAGGCGCACCACCCTGTCCGCGGGCAAGCGGTCGATGACGACGCGCCAGCGGCTCTCGATCAGCACGCGGCGGGAGGCCGCCTCCACGAGGAGCCGCCCGGCCTTCACGAGCCCGGCGATCAGCTCGTCCTCGGCCTCGTGGTCGAGGCGGAGATACGCCCGCATCTCGGGCACGCTCACGGGCTCGACGGCGGGACCGTCGAGGGCTATCGGGACCATGATGACCCTCATGATTTGGATGAAACGGCTGGGTGCCGCGGCGCTTGCCTTCTCGCTTACCGTCGGCGGTGCCGGGGCAATCGTCGGCGGCGCGACGGACACGGGAGCGCTCGCGCGCTCCAGCGTGATGGTGCTCAGTTCCAGCGGCGGTATGTGCAGCGCCGTGCTGGTGGCCCGCGACGTGGTGCTCACCGCCGCCCATTGCGTGGGCGGGACCGACGAGCACCGGGTGCATTTCAAAGACGAGAGCGGCAAGCCCGTGCTGATCGAGCCCGCCGCCAAGGCGGTGCATCCGGGCTACGACGCCAAAGCCGTCCAGACCCGCCGCCGCTCCATCGACCTCGCGCTGGTGCGCGTGCCGGGGCCGCTGCCCGAGCGCTTCCAGGTCGCGACCCTGTCGGCCGCCCATCCGAGAAAGGACGGGGCTCTCCTCGTCGGCGGCTGGGGCGCGGCGGAGGAGCGGGATTTCCGCACCACCGGCACCTTCCGCAGGGCGCCCCTCAAGGTCGTGGAGCCCTACGGGCCCAGCACCCTCCTGGTCTGGGCCCAAGGCGCCCCGGGGTCCGGCGCCTGCAACGGCGATTCCGGCGGGCCCCTGGTGGAGGCAAGGGAGGGCCCTTCGCCTGTTTTCGCCGTCACGACCTGGGCCACGGGCCCGAAGGGCAAATCCTGCGGGGCCCTCACGCAAGGGGTGCTGCTCGGCCCTCAGCGCGCCTGGATCGACGGGACGCTCGCGGGCTGGGGCCGGCAGGCTGCCTGGGAATAGGGCACCTCCCGGCCTTGTGAGCGGTCCGGGGCTCACGCAGCGTCATGCCGCCGCTTGCCCCGCTTCCTCTTCCGCTCCAGATTGACCGGATGCGCATCGCCCCCGCCTTCCGCCTCGCCGCCCTCCTCGGCCTCATCACCCTCTTCGCTCTGCCGGCCCACGCCATCGTGCGGGGCCAGGTCTCGCGGGATCCGAACGGCCTGCGCCAGTTCGTGGTGCGGGTCGAAAGCTCCCGGGGCGAACTCTGCTCCGGCGTGCTCATCGGCCCCGATGTGGTTCTCACCGCCGCCCATTGCCTGACCGATCGGGCAGCCTATTGGATCGTCGCCAACGACCGCGCCTTCCGGCAGCGGCGGGTAAATGCGATCGGTGTGGTGGTGCACCCCGCCTTCGTGGCCGGCACGACGCCGCGCACGCAGCCCGGGGTCGATCTCGCGCTCCTGAAGCTCGAACGCCCGCTCGGGCCCGACTTTCAGCCCTTGAGCCCCAGCGGCGCCGGCATAGGCACCGGGGATCTCCTCACCATCGCGGGCTACGGCGTGGTGGGCGAGGGCCAGAAGGGCTCCGCCCGTGTGCTGCGCCAGACCTCCCTCGTCTCGCTGGGCCCGCTGCAGGTCGCGAACCGGGTGCTCGTGGCCGTCGATCCCGAGCGCATGGCCGGCCGCACGGGCGCCGGCGCCTGCCGCGGCGATTCCGGCGGCCCGATCCTCGGCGCCGGGGCACAGCTCGTCGGCATCGTGTCCTGGTCCTCCGGGGCCTTCGAGGAGCGCCGCGCGGGCGCCTGCGGCGGCTTCACGGCCATGACGCCCCTCTCCGAGCACGGCGCCTGGGTGGCCCAGAGCGCGCAGAGCCTCAGCCGCATCGCGACGGTTCCCGCGGGAACGCGCTACACGAGCCGGTAGCATCCATCCCTCCCTGCCAAGGGAGGGTGGACGCGAAGCGGCCGGGTGGGATGAGAGCTCAAGGCGGGGAGGTTGGTGCTTCCACCCCACCCGCCCTTTCAGGGCACCCTCCCCCGGCGGGGAGGGATCACGACGCCGCAAACTTCAGCAGCTTGATGGCATCGTAATCCTGCACTCCGCCGCCAACGCGCTTGGTGGTGTAGAACAGCACATAGGGCTTCGCGGAATAAGGATCGCGCAGGACGCGCACCCCCGCCCGATCCACCACGAGATAGGCGCGCCGGAAGTCGCCGAAGGCGACGCTAAGCGCGTTCGCGGCCACGTCCGGCATGTCCTCGGCCTCCACCACGGGGAAGCCCATCAGCGTTGCCGGGGCGCCCGCGGAGGCGGGCGGCTGCCAGAGATAGGCGCCGTTGGTGTCCTTGAAGCGGCGCACCAGGCCTTGCGTCTTGCGGTTCATCACGAAGGCCGCGTTCTGGCGGTAGCCGGCGCGGAGCGCGTAGACGAGCTCGACCAGGATGTCGGACGGGTTGGTGGCCGGAAACGCGGCGCCGCCGGTGGCGAGATAGCCGAGATTGCCCCAGCTCCAGGAGGCGTTGGCGACGGTGGGCGAGGCGAGAAAACCCTTGGGCTTGTTGACCCCGTCGCCGCTCACGAAGGCGGCGCTCTCCTGCTCCGCGAACGCGGTCTCGACCTCTTCCGCGATCCACTGGTCCACGTCCACGACCGCGTCGTCCAGAAGCGTCTGCGTCGCTGCCGGCATGGCGTAGAGCTCCATGGCCGGAAAGCTCATCTCGGCGAGCATCGGGCTCGCGGTCTGCGGCCGGGCTGCGGTTTCGCCGACCCAGCCCGAGGCCGCGCCCGCCGTCGAGAAGGCGCGCTTGTACTGGCCGCCCGAGATCACCCGCACGGAGGCGATGGCGCGGATCGGCGACACGTTGGCGAGGCGCCGCAGCACCTCGCGCTCCACGGTCTCGGGCACGAGATAGCCGCCGTCGGGCCCGGAGCCCGAGGACAGCGCCTTTTCCTCCAGCCGCTTCAGTCCGGCGGCTTCGCCCGAGCGCATATAGGCCCGGAACGCGGCCTTGTGCTCGTGGAGCAGCGGATCGCGCGGGGCGTCGGTGCCGAGCGGCGGGCGGGCGCGGTCCAGCGAGAGGCGGTCGATGCGGCGCTTGGCGTCGTCGAGCGCCCCGTCGATGCGGGCGAGCTTTTCCTCCGTCAGCGCGTCCGTGGACAGGCGCGTCTCGATCTGCCCCAGCCGCTCGTCGTTCGCCTCCTTGAAGGCCTCGAAAGCGCGGGCGAAATCGTCGAAGGCGGAGGCCACGTCGTCGGTGGCGGATTTGGTCTCGAGGTGTTGGCTCATGGATGTCCTCGTGGTGCGCAAAAAGAGAAAGGCCCGCCGGAGGGCGGGCGTTGTGTGATGGGGCTACTTGCGAGGCGCAGATCCCATCCCCTCCCTCATCCTCAGGAGGCGCGCAGCGCCGTCTCGAGGGAGGGCTCCAGTTCGCTCGTGGGTCCTGGAGGATCCTTCGAGACAGCCTGCTCCGCAGGCTTCCTCAGGATGAGGGGGTGAGTGGGGGTGGCAGTTGGGCGCTCAGTGCATCATGCGAACAACCGCGCCGTGGAGCGGCGGATCGCGTCGGCGAGGCTTGCGCCCTTCACCGCGCTCACCCGGGCGCCGGGCAGCATCGGAAACGTGACGAGGGAGATCTCCCACAGATCGAGGGCTTGGAGGCGGCGGGTGCCGCGCTCGGGCCGGGCGCGGACCACGCGAAAGCCGATGGAGAGCCCGTCCACCGCGCCCTCGCGCATGAGCGCATGGATTTCCCGCGCCCGCTCGACCGCGAGGTTGAGGCGCCCGCGCACGTGGAGGCCCCGGCCGTCCTCGGCCACATGCAACCAGCGGCCGATGGGTTCGGCGGGATCGTGCTGCCAGAGCATGCGGATGCCGGCGGCGCCCCGGCGCGCGAGGCTCGCCTGGAACGCGCCCGGCATGACGATGTCGCGGCCGAGATCGGCCACGTTGAAGAGGCTGGCATAGCCCTCGAACACGCCGTCCTGATCGAGCGTGCGCAGGGGCTCGGCCAGAAGCTTGGTTTCGCGGGGGGCCAAGCGTCTCATCGCGAGCCCTCCCCGGCGGGCTTGCGCGCGCTCGTGTCGAGGCGCTCCAACTGGCGCAGGAAATCGCGGAACACGCGAGACGCATCGGGCCGCGGCGCCGCGCCCTGCCGCGGCGGGCGCTTCGGGGTGCGGGAGGTTCGGGGCATGGGGGCTCCTCGTCAGGACGGGTCAAGAGATGATGGCTCTAGGGCGTCCGATCCTCCCTCCCCTCAGGGGAGGGTGGCCGCAGCGAAGCGGTGGTCGGGTGGGGTGTTCGCCGAAGGCGAGTTCTAGGCCCGATGCTGCAGGATGCGCTGCGATCAGCGTCACGCAGTGCTGCTCGTCTGATCCCGTGCCGGCTGCGCTTCGCGCAACACCCCACCCGTCATCCTTCGGATGCCACCCTCCCCTGAAGGGAGGGAGGGGGTTTGAGCGCACTCGCTCGGTCCGTCACAGGTTGGTGTGGCGGCGGTTGAACAAGGCGAGTTCGCGCACGAAGGCGTCGAAGCGGCGGTTGGCGCTGGCGAGTTCGCGGAAGGTGGTCACGAGCAGCGCGGATGCGCCGCTCGCCCAGGCGAGGAGCGCCAGATGCGCGAGATCGCCCCGCTGGAGGACCGCCTCCACGAGGGTGTCGAGGGGAGGCATGGGGCATCCTTTCGCCTAGCGCGAGCCATACCCCACCGCCTCGCGCTTCTCGGCGTCGGTGAGGAAGGGCGCTGCCGTGACGCGGCGCCAGAGGGATTCGCGCTCGTCCGCCAGCGCCTCGATCGCATCGAGATCGGGTTCGAGCGCGAGGTCGTCGCCCTCCGCCAGCCATTGCGCCAGCGCCTGCGCGGTGCGGCGCACCAGCGGGATCACGGTCTGGCGGTAGAAGGCGCGGTTCGCTTCCGCGTAGTTCGCGTGGGTGTTGTCGCCGGGAAGCCCCAGCAGCAGCGGCGGCACCCCGAAGGCGAGGGCGATCTCGCGGGCGGCGGCGGATTTCGCCTCCACGAAATCCATGTCGCGGGGCGAGAGCGACAGCGGCTTCCAGTCGAGACCGCCCTCCAACAGCATCGGCCGGCCCGCATTGCCGGAGCCGCCGTAATTCTGTTCGAGCTCCTCCTTCAGGCGGTCGAACTGCGCTTCGGTGAGCGTGGAGCCCGCGACCACCAGCGCGCCCGAGGGCCGCGCGGCGTTGTCGAGGAGCGCCTTGTTCCAGGCCCCGGCCGCGTTGTGGATGTCCAGCGCAATCGCCGCCGCCTCCATGGGCGAGAGGCCGTAATGATCGTCGCCCGGATGGAACAGCGTCAGATGCAGGATCGGCGGGCGCTCGTCCGCGCGGAGCGCGAAGCGCACGGTCTCGGAGCCCACCGCGTAATCGTAGGCCGCGGGCCAGCCGTCCGGCCCCGGCACCACGCGCATGCGGTCGGGGCGCAGCGCATGGAGTTCGCGCGCCACGCCCTCCACGGACACGGCTTCGAGATAGGCATTTCCCGACACCAGGAGATAGCCGTAGACGCTCTCCAGAAACGCCGCCCCGCCCTGGCGCGGATTGGGCCGCGCGAGCAGCGCCAGCAGCGGATGGTCGGCGGCATTCGAGCCGCGCTGGCTGAGCGCCAGCGGCAGGGCCGCGGTGGCTTCGGCGATGAGGCGCACGCAGCGGTGCACCACCGGGTTTTTCTGGAACCCCTCCCGCGCCAACGCCCCGTAATCCCGCGGCGTCCACACCGGGCGGCCGAGCACGGAGAAGGCGATGGCGCTCCCCACCCGGGAGGCCTTGGCCTCCGCGGGCACGGCGCGGGCGAACCAGCGGGCGAAGGGATGGGGCATGACAACACTCCCGCCCGCTTGCAGGCGGGCATAACGCGCTTTGCGTGCGCTTGATTGACGTTTGGAGAGAGCCCACCCTAAAGCGGGCCAACCAGGCGGGACCGCCCTGCCCCAACCCTCAAGGTGACCCCATGGCGAACACCGCCCGCATCGACACCACGCACACGACGATCCGCACCGGCAGCGCGTTCTCCGACACGGCGCTCCTCATCGGCCGCATCGCGCTCGTCGCGATCTTCCTGACCTCCGGCTTCAGCAAGCTCACGGGGCTCGAGGGCACGGCGGGCTATATCGGCTCCAAGGGCCTCCCCGCCCCGATGGTGCTCGCGGTGCTCGCGGGCTTGGGCGAAGTGGTGCTCGGCCTCATGGTCGCGGTGGGCTTCAAGACGCGCCTCGCGGCGCTCGGCCTCGTGGTCTTCACCATCGCGGCCACCGTGTTCTTCCACAATTTCTGGGACATGCAGGGCCCCGAGCGCATGCAGAACCAGATCCACGCCATGAAGAATCTCGGCCTCATCGGCGCCTTCCTGATCCTCGCCGGCGTCGGCGCGGGCCGGTACTCGGTGGACCGACGCTAGTCCCCTCTCCCCGCTCGCGGGGAGAGGGTTAGGGTGAGGGGCCGGTCGGTCGAGCGAGCGGTTTCCACACCCACTGTCATTCCGGGGCGAGCGGAGCGAGAGCCCGGAACCCAGATGGCGAGCTCTACCCGGAGAGACCTCCTGGGTTCCGGCCCGCCGCTCTGCGGCGACCGGAATGACAAACATCGCGATCCACCGACCGGCCCCCCACCCCCGACCCCTCCCCGCAAGGGGGAGGGGAAGGTTCAGAGCCCCCGCACCCGCGGAGGGCGCTCGCGCAGCATCAGTTCCGTGAGCGCCCAGACGAGCGCGTCGAGCCGGTCGGGGGAGCGGGTGCCGGAGAGGCCGCCCGGCCCGAAATCGCATAGCTCGTCTTCGAGCGCCGGGAACGCCCCCACATGGCGGACGCGGCCCTGCGCGTAGAGCACCGAGACGGGCTCGGCGCGCAAATACTTGCCCCGGCTCGCCCTGACGGCGCGCACGGGCACGGCAGGATCCACCTCGCGGATGACGCCGGTCGCCATCTCGCCGCCCTGGTTGGTTTCGACCACGAGCGCATCGGCCTCCAGGCGCCGGTAGAGCGCCATGGCCTTCGCGGCCCATTCGGGCGGCTTCAATTCGGATGCGGTCTCGTCCGCGAGCACGTAACCCACACCCGCCTCGTCCACGCCCGCGGCCACGATCCCGCAGGCATCGGCGCGCTTGGAGGACGAGGCCGGCGGGTCCACCGCGACCACGATGCGGGCGAGCGGCGGCGCCGCACGCACCCGCGAGGCCTCGATCCCGTCGCGGGTCCACAGGGCATCGGCGCGATCCTCCACGATCTCGCCCTCGATCTCCTGCCGCCCGAGGCGGGTACCCGCATAGCGCCCGAGCACGTGGTTGAGGAAGGCGGGCGCGAGGTTTTGCGCATTGTCCCCGGTGCGCGAGCGGCTCAGGGCCGTCAGCGGGTCCTCGGCGAGGCGCTTCAGGAGCGGGATCGGCCGCGGCGTGATGGTGACGATCTCGCGGGGATGCAGCCCGAGGCGGAGCCCGAATTGCAGCATGTCCCAGGCCTCCTCCACATGCCGCCATTTGGCGAGTTCGTCGGCCCAGGCGATGTCGAATTGCGGACCGCGTAAGGAATCCGGGTCCTCGGCCGAGAACACGTAACCCACCGCGCCGTTCGCCCAGGCGAGGCGGCGCTGGCTCGGCGACCAATGCGGGCGGCTCGCCGCATCGTGCACGGCCAGGATGCCCGCCGGCCCCTCGACCATCACATGGCGGGCATCGGCAAAGGTTTCGGCGACGAGCGCCACGCGCCCGGCGGGTTGCGCGGTGAGCCAGGGCGCGCCGTGCACCATGCCGCGCACCCATTCGGCGCCCGTGCGGGTCTTTCCCGCGCCGCGCCCGCCCATGACGAGCCAGGTGGTCCAGTCGGTCGGGCCGGCCTGCGGCTGCAGCTGATCGGCACGGGCGCGGAGCACCCAATCGTCGCCGACGATGCGCTCCAATCCCTCCCGCCACTCAGGGGACAGGCTGTTCTCCAGCCCCGCCAGGATCCGCGCCAGGAGCGGCTGCAGTTCGGCTTCCACCGTCTCGAAAGAGCTCTGCAAGGTGAGCCGCAAATTCGCGATAAACCGCATCCAGTGGGCGGGATTCCACCCCTCCTCGATCTTCGGCGTCGTGCTCATCGCCCCCACGGGCCTCCGGATCGTTGCGGCCGAGCGCAAGCTCGGCCTCCTTGTGGCGCTGGATCAGCTGCAGGACGGTGCCGACATGGCGCGCCTCGCGGTCGGCGTTGGCGATGTCCACCTCCGGCCCAACGCGCCGCGCTTCCGCCTCCACGACGTAGCCCTCGACGAGGCCGAGGATCCGACCGAGCAGCTCGCGGCGCAGGAGCGCCGTGCCCTCCGGCGTGAGGAGCCGCGCGGGCAGCGGCGGCCGCGGCGGCGCGGCGCCGAGCGCGGGCTGCGTCCAGCCGAATTTCGTGCGCCAATAGGCGATCGTCCCAGGCGGCACCCCGGTCTTCGCCCGGATGGCGGCGAGCGATAGCCGCGTGGTGGTGCAGAGCGCGCGCACCGTGTCGACGGTGGCCGCGTCCCATCGATGGCCCGGCATGGCGGCCTCGCAGTCTCGCGTGGTGCGGATTGTGGTCAGCCCCCGCGTGTCGGCGGGGTCGGGAGAAGAGGACGCCCGCGGGCCCGCGGCCCGCGCATGCGATCACTCGCGCGCGGGTTGGCCCGTCTCCGGTTGCACGATGAGGGCGCCGGCATTGGCGCGACGAGGGTCGCCCTGCGGCGCGCGCCGCTCGCCGTCACCCTTCAGGCGTCCGTCGAAGAGAAACGGCTGCGTGTGGTCCAAGCGGGACGCAGGCTGCGCGCCATGGGCGCCGGGAGCCGCCGGCGCGGGTCGCGCCGGCGCATCCTGCGCATGGGCGCCGGTCGCGGCGAGGGTCAACGCCAATGCGATCGCTGCTTTCCCCATCATGGGCTTCTCTCCGCTGCATCATCACGACGGCCGACGCCGGTCCGGTCACGCTCGCGGCAAAACCGGGCGGTAGGATGGCAGCCGTCCGATCCCCTCGGCAGCCTCGGGCTTGCGCATCGGCGTCGGCTCGCGGACGTCGTTACAGGGCGAAGATGGCCGGCAACAGCAGAACGCCGGGCACGAGCAGCAGCGCCAGGCTCACCCCGATCAACCGGCCGCGATGCGCCAGCACGAGCGCCGGCACCACGACAACAAACAGGTAGAGCAGCGCCGCGACCGCGAAGCCGCCCGCCATGGCCTCCCCGGCCCGGTCCTGCGTGCCGCCGATGCTCTGTACGAAGAAGACCAGCACCGTGACCGACAGGAGCAGCGCCTTCGTCCATCCCAAGCCGAGGGCCACGACACGGCTCCACCGCATGGGACTGGTTTCAACGGACGCGTGGCTCGACATGGGGACCTCGGGGCTGCCTTGCCCGAATGTCGGGCCGGAGCCGCGGGTGTCTCACCCGCGAACCGCTACGTCGGTGCCAATCGGCACGTCGCTGGATAAGATCGCTGCCGCTCGCGTGCCCTCCCTTTCGGAGCGCGATCACCGCGCCCCACCCGGCCGGGCCACGCGCGGAGACGAGTACCCTCGTCATGGCCGGACGTTGTCCGGCCATCCATGACTGCACAGTCCAGCTTTAGGGTGAAGGAGCACATCGAGCGCTTATGGAGTTTCGCCCCAGCGCTTCTTGGATGCTGTTCTAGGCAGAGGGAGGAGAGTCAAACCAAAGGCATCAATCTGCCGGGTAGTGTAAAAAGAAAGAGCCCCGACTGGCGGGGCTCTGGCTCAGCTATCTTTCCGCTTGAAGCTCGGATCGCCGTGATCCTCATGACCTTGGTAGGCCAATAGGCGTGCCTTTTGCTCCGCCGACAAGCTCTCAAACAAGCTTGTCATCGGTCGACCATTATACAGGTCCTCTGGCTCTGACGTCGTGTCATGCGTCACCACACGATGCCAAAGCTCAGCCAACTGTCTAGCTAGCGCGCCCATCAGGGTACCCTCCGCATATAATATGCCTGCCCCTGCCTGTCGGTTTCAAGGGTGAACCCCAAAATCTCTTGATAGAGGGTAGCTACCTTCTCATTCACAGGCTGTACCCGCAGTTCCGATCGGCTACAAGCTTGAGCATAGTATTGCGCTGTTTCGACCGCAATCGCTGCACGCACTCCCTTCAACGGGCACCCGGTCCGGGGATCTCCCTCCAGAAACCTCAGAAAAACTACCTCGCCTGAGATCGTGGCCAGCCCAAGGCCACTGAGCCGATCGCCTGGCGTCCAAAAAACCAAATCTAGCCGGTCCGGCTCGTCATACCGCCGGAAGATCTGGGGCCAATCCCAATTACTGTCTGGGTGCCGCACTGTCGTGAGCCACTGATCAGCATAGGCTCGCTCGGCAGCCTCATTCCACCCCGAGAGAGCAAACTGCCTATTGAGTGGTCCGGCCAGAGCCTCGACCGCTCGGCGCCGTGCCGCATCACGGTTCATGGCATATTTCTGCTTGAAACGGTGGAACAAGGGAGCAGCCTCGGATTGGCATTGCTCCTATAGCACGCGAGCCCAGTTACTTTAGAACAGAAAGTGAACTTTAACAGCGACCTAGCCTGCCGCTGCTCATATCAGGCCTTGTTGGCAATACCGTTACTCTGTGGCTTTGAACACGCTCTCAGAGAACCGCCTCATTCCTAAAGGCCTGGACCGCACCGTTGGATACATTTGGGTGCGGGATGACGCTCCCATACCCATGCTCAGGCGAGCGTTCTACCCCATCCCCCTCCCCTACCGCCGCGCCTCCGTCGCCATCCTGATCGCGAGCACCGCCAGCACCGTCCCCATGATCCAGCGCTGCACCAGAAGCCATGTGGGACGCTGGGCGAGGAAGACGGCGATCGATCCGGCCGCGACCGCGATCGCGGCGTTGACCGCGATCTGCACGGAGCCAAGCACCAGCGATTGCGTGAGCACGCTGCCTTGCGCGGGATCGATGAAGTGCGGCAGCAGCGAGAGATAGAGCATGGCGATCTTGGGGTTCAGCAGGTTCGTGACGAACCCCATGACGAAGAGTTTGCGAGGCCCATCCACGGGCAGTTCGCGCACCTGGAAGGGCGAGCGCCCGCCGGGCCGCACGGCCTGCCAGGCGAGATAGAGCATGTAGGCAGCGCCGGTGAGTCGCAGGGCGTCGTAGGCGTAAGGCACCGCGAAGACGAGGGCCGTGATGCCGAGCGCCGCGCAGAGCATGTAGACCACGAAGCCCAGCGCCACGCCGCCAAGCGAGATCAGCCCCGCCGCGCGTCCCTGACAGATGGAGCGCGAGACGAGATAGATCATGTTGGGTCCGGGCGTGAGCACCATGCCGAGCGCCACGAGGGCGAAGGCGAGCAGGGTTGTCGAGGTCGGCACGGGATCGGGCCCTCAGGCGTGGCGGGAGGCCTCGACCTTATCGGCGGGCGGGCGTCGCGGGTAGGGCCCCGCGTTGGCGTTCAGGGTGGCGATCAGGTCGCTGCGCGCGCCGTTCGGGGCGTCCGAAACGGGGCTCGGGTTTGGAGCAGCTTTCAGCCGAGCGGCTGGCCCGCAACGTCTGTCCGACCCAACCCCCCTCATCCTGAGGAGCTTCGCGTCAGCGAAGCGTCGCGAAGGATCCTTCCAGAACCCGCGCTGGCCCTGGAGCCCTCCTTCGAGACGCACCCTGCGGGTGCTCCTCAGGATGAGGAGGTGGGTGGGCGAGCCGTCCTGTGGCCGGACCGGTTCGTCTCTGCTCACACTTCCTGAGCGTTCCTGTTTTGTACCATAGGAGCGTCGCGCTGTCAAGGACATTTTCCTAAAGTGTCTCAGAAGACGATGTCGGCCGCGAGCATCTCGTGGTCCGAGATTGCCCTCCCCTCTCCGTCGAGGGCTGCGCAGACGCGGGGGTTCTCCGCGTGCACGCCGCGGGTGAGAAGCCAATCGAGCTTGCGGAACGGCGGGTGCGGCTTGCCCGCCGGGCCGGTGCGCTGGGTGGGCGCCGGCGTGTTGGCGGCGCGCCAATCGAAGCCCGCCCGCGCGGCATGGGCGAACAGGGGCTCGTGGGCCGCCAGCTCCTCGAACCAGGAGCCCTCCTCCGAGGGCAGCGCCTTCGTGTTGAGATCGCCGCCGATCACGCAGGCGGCGCCGGGCGCCACCCGCTCGATGCCGGCGCAGAGGCGCGCCATCTGGGCGGCGCGGTCGGCGGGGTCGGTCTTGCTCTCCAGGTGCACGGCGACGAGCCAGAGTGGCTTTGGGGCGTCCGCCACCCGGGCCATCACGGCCATGCGTCCGCCGATTCGGTGCTGCGCGCCCGCGCGACCGCGAAACCACAGGCCCGATTCGTCCAGCGGAATGAGGTGGGGATCGACGAGGGCGAGGGGTGAGAGAATCGCGTTGCCGTGGAAGCCGAGCGCGTTCGCCTCGCCCGCATGCTCCGCGATCTCGCGCGCGTCGCCGAGGTCGAGCTCCACGAACTCGACGCCGAACACGTAGCCCCAGCCGGCGGCCTCCGCGAGCGCCCGGGCTCCGTGGCGATTCGCGGAGCGCGCCATGCCGGCATCGATCTCGGAGAGGAGCGCGGCCCCGGCGCCGATTCGGTCGAGCAGGGCGCGGGCGGCGGCCGGACGCTTCAGGCGCTCCGCGTTGAACGCCGCGACGGTGATTCGTTCGCGCGCGTTCAACGCCCGCTGCGGCGGCGCCTGTTCGAGGGCATGGAGGGCCTCGACCCGGGCGAGGAAGCGGGCGTGGTCCTCGGCGCGCCCCGTCTGCGCGGCGGCGCGGGCCTCGGCCATGAGGGCCGGATCGGGCGCCGGCAGGGCGTCGAGGCGGCGCGTGAGGATGTCCCGCATGTGGATCCGTCCCAAAAAGTCGCGTATTGGACCATTCCAGCGGCCAAGCTGTCATCGCCCTGTCGAAAACCGGGCCTATCAGGCCCCCGCTTCCTGGGCGCTCGCTGGCCGAAAAATTGCCTGTGAGACCGTGGAACCGAAGCTTGGCTTTGGCGTTTTCTTGCGCGTGATTGCGATTGAAGGCCTTGGGGAGGCCCGCATGATCTGGACTGCCATCACTTTCCTGCTCGCCGTGTTCGCTCTGCTCGCCGGACAGATCGATCCCATGACCCTGGTGTCGGGTTTGGGAGAGATCCTCGTCGTGCTCGCGCTCTTCACCGCCGTCTGCGCCGCCGAAGCCTTCAACTGAGGCCCGGCCCTCGCAGCCGTCGACGAGCCCACCACCGCGTCCTGCTCAGGGCTTGAGCGGGATCGTCGGTTTATGGCCGCTTACGCCTTCGTAGCCCTGAGCGAGAACGCCAGCGGGATGGGCACCATGCTCGCGGGCAGCCGGTAGAGCCCGCCATCCGCCGGCACCATCGAGGGGTAGAGGCGGTAGGGCAACGCCTCGTGCTCGTGCAGGACATCGAGGCGCAAGCCCGCCGCGATGAGGCCGCCGATCACGTCCGAGAGCGGATGGATCCAGTTGAAGGATTCCGAGGGCTCCGGAAACGCATCGCCCGTGTAGCTCTGGCTCTCCACGAAGCGGTCCGGCCGGTCGGCCGGCGTGCGCCACGCGAAGGCGGGCTCGAGCCGTCCCTCGCGCTCGTCGAGCACCATCGCGGAGGGATGGCTGTCGGCGAGGTAGAGCTGCCCGCCCGGTTTCAGCAGGCTCGCCGCGACGCTGCCCCAACGGCGGATGTCCGGCAGCCAGCAGATGGTGCCCCAGGTCACGTAAACGAGGTCGAACCCGCCTTCGAGACGCTCGCGCGCCTCGTAAACGTCCGCCTCGACAAAGGTGGCGGCAAGCCCGGTTCGCGCGGCAAGATCGCGGGCCGCCGCAACGGCGACGGGCGAGAAGTCGAGGCCGACCACCTCGGCGCCGCGGCGCACAAGCGAGAGGCTGTCCTGGCCGAAATGGCACTGGAGATGGGCGATGCGCTTTCCCCGCACGTCGCCGATCTCCGCGGCCTCGATCGGGTAGAGCGTATCGCGCCCCGCGAGAAACCCGGCCATGTCGTAGGTGCCGGTTTCATCGCGCACATGCAGCGCCGCGCGCGTGTTCCAGTTCGCGAGGTTGGCCCGCTGCCAAGGGGTGGTCACGTTCGCCTCCCGCGGCTCAGGTGCCCGCATCCGGGCTCACGAGCTTCAAGCCCACGAGTCCGGCCACGATGAGCGCGATGCAGAAGAGGCGGCCAGGGGTGGCGGGCTCCGCGAAGAGGTAGATGCCGAGGATGGCGGTGCCCAGCGTCCCGATGCCGGTCCACATGGCGTAGGCCGTGCCGAGCGGCAGCGTGCGCAGCGCCAGGCCGAGCAGGCCGATGCTCAAGATCATGCTCGCCACGGTCAGCACGGTGGGGACGAGGCGGGTGAAGCCCTGCGTGTATTTGAGCCCGACGGCCCAGCCGATCTCGAACAGCCCTGCGAGCACCAGGATCACCCACGCCATCTCAAGTTCCCTCCCGCCGCCCAAGCCGCGGCCTCACCCTCTTGTGATCGGCCGGGCCGGGGCTCGGATGATCGCTCCGGCGGCTTCTGGCACGGCGCGCGCGTGCTGCAAAGCTGGAGCGCGGGGCCTTGGGACGGGGCTGCGCGCGCATGCGCCGTGCATGAAAAAACCCGCCGGTGGAGGGACCGGCGGGTTGGGGATCCTTGTGTGGGGCAAGGAAGGCGGGGGCGGGATGAGTGGGAGGTCGCCCCCGTCGAAACGCATCATGCAAACCCAACGTCAGCTTGGCCATAGCGCAGGCTGCGGCCCAGCCATGCGGTTGAGGAAGGGCAGCAAGCGGCCCGCACCCCTCCTTGCCCGTTTTGCCCTCCTTGCCCTCCCGCGGCCGAAACGATAGGTGGCACCGCAACGGCTGCAGACGCCCGCTTGCTGCCGCGGCCGTGACTGTTCCCTTGGGAGGAAGTTTTCATGAAGCGTCGTCAATTCCTGCAGACCGCCGCCGCCGGTGCGGCTGCTTCGGCCGTCGCGGCTCCCGCGATCGCCCAGTCCATGCCCGATATCCGCTGGCGCCTGCAGTCCGGCTTCCCGAAGTCGCTCGATACCATCTACGGCGCCGCGGAAGTGTTCGCGAAGTTCGTGAATGAGTCCACCGACGGCAAGTTCCAGGTTCAGCCTTTCGCGGCGGGCGAGATCGTCGGCACGGCGCAGATCGCGGATGCGGTCGGCAACGGCACCGTGGAGATGAGCCACACCTGCTCGTACTACTACTTCGGCAAGGACCCGACCTTCGCGATCGGCACCGCCCTGCCCTTCGGCCTCAACTCGCGCCAGATGAACGCGTGGCTCTACCACGGCGGCGGCAACGACCTCCTCAACGAGTTCTATGCCAAGTCGAACCTTTACGGCCTGCCCGGCGGCAACACCGGCACGCAGATGGGCGGCTGGTTCCGCAAGGAAATCCGCACCCCGGCCGACATCCAGGGCCTCAAGATGCGCATCGCCGGCCTCGCCGGTCAGGTGATGGCGAAGCTCGGTGCCGTGCCGCAGCAGATCCCGGGCGGCGACATCTACCCGGCCCTCGAGCGCGGCACCATCGACGCCGCCGAGTGGGTCGGCCCCTACGACGACGAGAAGCTCGGCTTCGCCAAGGTGGCGCCGTTCTACTACTATCCGGGCTTCTGGGAAGGCGGGCCGACGGTCCACTTCATGTTCAATAACCAGAAGTTCAAGGAACTGCCGAAGAACTACCAGGCCATCGTGACGGCGGCTGCCTCCCACGCCAACATCGACATGCAGGCGAAGTACGACGCCCGCAACCCGGCGGCTCTGCGCCGCCTCGTCGGCGCCGGCGCGCAGCTGCGTCCCTTCTCCCAGGAGATCATGGAAGCCGCCTTCAAGGCCGCCAACGAGGTCTACGACGAGACCGCGGCCAAGAACGCCGACTTCAAGAAGATCTACGAGAACGTCCGCGCCTTCCGGGGCGAGGAGTACCTCTGGTGGCAGGTCGCGGAGTTCACCTACGACAACTTCATGATCCGCGCCCGCGCCCGCGGCTAAGCGGACCCTCAGCGCACACCGAAAAGGGCGGCCGAGAGGCCGCCCTTTTTCTTTGGCTCGACGAACGGGTTGCGGTTAGCCCACCACCCGGCGCCCGTGGTCGCGCACCACCACCGTCGTGCCGATCGGAACCCGGTCGTGGAGGTCGAGCACGTCCTCGTTCAGCATGCGGATGCAGCCGGACGAATCCGCGCCGCCGATGGACCAGGGCTCGTTGGTGCCGTGGATGCGGTAGAGCGTGTCGCGGTCGCCCTGGTAGAGGTAGAGCGCGCGGGCGCCGAGGGGGTTGTCGAGCCCGCCTTCCATGCGCACGGGCAGATCGGGGCGGCGGCGGCGCATCTCGGCCGGCGGGATCCAGTCGGGCCAGCGGGCCTTGCGGCGCACCTCCGCGGTGCCGGCCCAGCGGAAGCCCTCGCGGCCGATGCCGATGCCGTAGCGGATCGCCGTCCCGTCGTTGCGGACGAGGTAGAGGTGTCGGTTGCCCGTATCCACCACGATGGTGCCGGGCCGCTCCGGCCCACGGTAGGTCACGCGGCTGCGGTGGAAGACGGGATCGAGGAGCTTCCGGTCCACGACCGGGATCTCCATGTCCCCGTCCGGAATGTAGCCGATGTACCAGCGGCTCATGTCACGGTCGGGGATCTCGCTCGGTGAAGCCGGGAAATCGTCCTGGTTCTCGTAGTACCACTGGGCGAGCGCCGGGCTCGACACGGCCGTGGAAGCGCCGACGAGGGCAAGGGAGGAGAGGAAGGATCGACGAGTCAGCATGGTCCGTCTCGACGTTGCGCCGGCCTCACCGCGAGGGATCGCGGCCTTGAGGCGGCTGGTGGGCGGGAACGATGGGGAGTCGTTCGGAGGGTTTGACGTGAAAGCTCTTGAAAGCGGGGCTGTTATGAGGGCAACGCGTCTGAACCGAGAATGATCCCGAGCTTGGCAACTTTGCGGCGCCTTGTCTCAACCTGGGCCGCAAACGGCGAAAGCATCGGCCGCGCCTTTACATTGCCGCGTTCGGCGGGCTTGAAGCCCCGATGCGCTGGATTCTTCGAATTGCAGGTGTGGTGTTCGTGGCCTGGGCCGCCTTCATGGCGTCCCCGTTCTACGCGCTGCACGATCTCGCCCGAGCCGTCGAGGCTCGCGATGCCAACGAGATTGCCGAACGGGTCAACTTCCGGGCCCTTCGCCTCTCCCTCACCAAGCAGATCGTCGACGCCTACCTCGTCGCGCATGGGCGCGCGCAGGAGATCGGGGCCAGCAACCGCAATCTCGCCTCTGCGGCCGGAGCGTCGCTCGCGGACCCGCTCGTGCGCGATCTTCTCACGCCCGAGGCCATTCTCGACCTCCTCGACGACGGCTGGCCGCAGGCCAAGGGCGGCCCCCCTCCGGCTGAACTCGCAGGCACCCGGTTCGCGGTGGACTGGACGTCGGTCGGCGAGGCCGCACGCCTGTTCATGGCGTCGGAAACGCGGGGCTTTCGCAAGATCTATATGCCGATTCCGCCGGATCGGCCGAAGGCGGAGCGCTTCACGCTCTATTGGCGCCTGAGCGGCACCACGTGGCGCCTCACCGGCGTGGACCTGCCGGCCTCGCTGCAGCAACGCCTGATCCGCGAGCTTCCCCGCCCGACCACGTGATCGAGAGCCCCGCGTTAGCGCGAAAGAACCACGTGATCGGGAGCCTCGCGCTGCCGCGGACGACCGGCAGAGAGCAGCGGGCAGCGCCTACCCGTTCAGGATGAGCCAGCTCACGGTCGCGAGGGGCGCGACCACGCCGAGGGCGAAACACAGAGCGCTTGATGCCATGGGACGTTCTCCTCGCCGGAGCAACGGAATCCAGAAGCTGAACGTTCCCGCTCGCGGCCCGTGAGGCGCACCATGCGCCGGGCGGTGATCGCCTGCCGTGTGGACACGCACGGCCCTCGTGTGCCCCGGCGCTGTTTCGGGCAGACCGTCCGCACGACCCTCGTCTGCCCCGGCGCCGTCCCGGGCGGCCCGTCTGAGGAACCATCCCAAAAGGCTACGATTGTCTTGGCGACGAACCCGGCAACGAACGCGTTGCCGGCGCCGGCAGGCTGCCGGCGTTTTCCGGCAAAGACGATCGGGCCGCATGGTGCCCGGATGGAGATGGACGATGCGGACAGCTCTCGTTGCAGCGCTTTTGGGCTCAAGCGCCCTCCTCGGCCTCGCGCCCTTGCCGGCGGCCGCCCAGGGTCAGCCCCAGGTCACGCCGGACGTAGTGCCCGCGGGCCAGGCGCAGGCGAAAGCCGCCATCGCATCCTGCGATCGTCTCACCGCCTATCTCGAGCAGGCCCGGCCCGCCGGCGCGGTGAGCACGGATCAGGTGCGAACCTGGCTCCAGGCGAGCGACGGCGCATCCTGCCAGAAGGAACTCGACCGCCTCGCCGAAGCGAACCGCCCGGCCCCGGCCGCAGGCGCAAGCCCTCCGGCTCCCGCAACCGGCACCACGCCGCCTCCCACGGCCAGCGCCATGCCGCCCGCCTCCCCATCGCAAGCTGCGGCTCCCGCGGCGACCGCAACCGCCTCGGCCGCGCCCCCTGCCGACGCCCCTCCTCCGGCAGGCCCCGTCTCCGCGACGGCCACAGGTCAGCCCGTGGCCGCGGGGGGCGCCGCTCCCCAGGTGGTGGTGCAGCAGGCGCAGCCCAGCGTCACCGTGCGCCAGGCACAGCCCGAGATCATCGTGCGGCAGGGACCGCCGATCATCACCGTGCAGCAGCCCCAGCCCGAGATCATCGTGCGCATGCCGGAGCCCGACGTGAACGTCGCCATGGCCCAGCCTCAGGTACAGGTGTCGATCCCGCAGCCGCAGGTTCAGGTTCAGCCGCCCGCGCCGCAATCGCAGGCGAACGTCCAGGTGGAGCGCCAGCAGCCGAACGTGCGCTTCGAGCGCACGGGCGAGCCGCAGATCGTGTACAAACCCGCCGAAGGGCAGCCGCAGATCCGCTACGAGGCCATCGGGGCGGCCGGCCAGACCGTCGCCTCCAATGCGGCGCCGGCCGCGGGCCAGCCCACCCCCGCCATGTCCCAGCAGGGCGCGCAAGCGCAGCTCAACGGCGGCCAGCCCGGCTATGGCACCAGCGCCGCCGCGGAGAATGCCGCCGTTGCCGCCAACCCGCTGACCACCGGCGCCATTCCCGCCGTTCCGACCGCGAACCTGCAGGTCTCGCGGCTCGAGGACATGACCCTCTACAATGCCCGCGAGGAGAAGCTCGGGGACGTGGATGCGGTCGTTGCCGGACCGGGCGGGCGCACCTTCGCGGTGGTGAGCTACGGCGGCTTCCTCGGCCTCGGCGAACGACGCGTGGCGATCCCCATGGAGCAGCTTGCCATGCGCCAAGACAGGCTCCTGGCCGATGGGCTGACGGACGAGCAGCTCAAGGCTCTCCCCGACTTCGATCGCAACGCCGGCTATCGCGACGTGGACGACAACCAGAGCGCCCAGTTGCGCGTCCTCCGTTGAGGCCAACGCCCCTGCGTTCGGAGGCCGGCGGAGCGTCTCCGCCGGCCTCTGCATGCGAAGGCGCATGAGGCGAGAGAAAGGCCGATCCGATGACCGACACCCCCCGCCCGCCGAGCCCCGGCATCTCCGTCGGTACGCCGCGCACGCTGGACTCCGTGGGGCGCTGGCGCTGGCAATCGTCTCCGGATGCGGACTTCGTGCGCCGCACGCTCATCGTTCTCGGCATTCTGGCGCTGGCGCTCGTGCTCTGGCAGCTGCGGGACGTGCTCCTCCTCGTCTTCGGGGCGGTGCTGGTGGCCGTCATCCTGCGCGCCTTCGCGGATGTGCTCGCGCGCTACACCCCCGTGCCGGAGCGCTGGGCGCTGACCGCCGCGACCGTCATCATCTTCACGATTTCGATCGGCATGCTGCTCCTCTTCGGAGCCCAGATGCGCGGCCAGCTCTCCAACGTGGCGGAGCGCCTGCCCGCCGCCCTCACCGATCTCGCCCGCCAATGGGGCCTCGGCGAGATCGCGGGCAACATCCCGAGCATGATCGGCGGCGAGCAGGGCGCGAGCATGATCTCGCGGGCCGCGGGCATCGGCGGCACGATCCTGAGCGGCCTCGCCGACGCGATCCTCGTGATCATTGCGGGCATCTACATCGCCGCGAGCCCGCGGGTTTACCGACGGGGCTTGGTGAAGCTCTTCCCCAAAGGCCAGCACGAGCGGGTGGAAGATTCGCTCGACGCCGCGGGTCAGGCCCTGCGCCTGTGGCTGACCGCGCAGCTCATCTCGATGACGGGCGTCGGGATTCTCACCGTCCTGGCGCTGTGGATCATCGGCGTGCCGTCCGCCCTCGCGCTCGGCTTCATCGCGGCGCTCGCAGACTTCATCCCCTTCGTGGGCCCGATCATCGGCGCGATCCCGGCGATCCTCATTGCCTTCACCCTCGACGGCAACGCGGTGCTCTGGACCGCGCTCGCCTTCCTGGTGATCCAGCAGATCGAGGGCAACATCATCATGCCGATCGCCGAGAAGCACATGGTGGCGATCCCGCCGGCCCTGGCGCTGTTCGCGATCCTGGCGGGCGGCGTCCTGTTCGGCACGCTCGGGCTGATCTTCGGCTTCCCGCTCGCGGTGGTGATCTACGTGCTCGTCAAGAAGCTCTACGTCCGCGAGACGCTGGGCGAGAGCACCCCCGTGCCCGGCGAGACGAGCGAGCAGACCGACGCCGCGACCGCGGTGGCGCAGGCCAACACGGCTGCGGGAGCCGTGCGCGAGCCGCCAGCCTAGCGCAGGTCCGTGGGTCCGGAGCGAACGCCGCCCTCGTCAGCCGGGTCCTCGTCGGGCCAGCCCACCACGCGGTTCATGAGTTCGCGCACGGTGAAATCCTCCTCCGGCCCCGCAACCCGGTCGCGCACCGAAATCCCGGCCGCGTGCACGGTTTCGGGGTCGCCCGAGACGAGTGGATGCCACCATAGGAGATCGCGCCCCTCGGCCAGCCGCCGATAGGCGCAGGTGGGCGGGAGCCAGGCGATCTGGCGCACGGCTGCGGGCGTCAGGCGCACGCAATCGGGAACCTTGGCCTGCCGATTCGGGTAATCGCGGCAGCGGCAAGCGGCACTGTCGAGCAGCGTACAGCCCACATCCGTGTAGTAGATATCCCCGTCGTCCTCGTCCTCGAGCTTCACCAGGCAGCAGCGCCCGCAGCCGTCGCACAAGCTCTCCCATTCGGGCAGCGACATCTGGTCGAGGGTCTTCACGTGCCAGAACGGCACGTCGTCCTCGGTGGCTGGGTGGGGCAGAGCGGTCAAACGCGGGTCCTCGGCCGTCTGAAGGGCGGCATGGGCAAATCTTGGGGCGGTGAAGGGCAAGAACCGGCTTCTCGCCCGCTTTTGCGGCGGTTTGAGGGAAGCCGGCTTTCTGAATTCCGGGCTCCCTGGCATTTCACGGCCCTGCTGACCATAGCCAACGCCAAGTCCACAAATCCACACATTCCGCAGCGTAACCTCCTGAACCGTGTGGCCGATTCGCGAGTTGACCGTCACCGGAATGGATGGAGCCGCAGGGGAGCGGTTCCGCTCGTCTGGGATCACCAACGCTGCTACACTGCGAAGCCTACGCGTCGGCTCCTCCCCCAACCCGGCGCGCATGACCGTTAGGGACCACCGTGCGTCTGAACCAGCCCACCTCCCTCTGGACGCGTCTCAAACGCGCGGCCCTTGGCTTCGACGCTTGGGTGAACTCGGCCCTCTTCGAAAGCGGCCGCCGTTTCGGCGAAGCCTGGGAGGGCTACTCCCACCGCGTGAACCGCCTGCGGCCGCGGGGCTTCTCCCGGCTCGTGCTCGACCTCTCAAGCGAGGCCGCGACGCTCGGCGTTGCCGGCGGCATCGTGATGGTGGGCCTGGCGATTCCCGCTTTTCGCGAAACCAGTGACAACTGGCTCAAGGCCCAGGAACTCGCGGTCACGTTCCTCGACCGTCAGGGGCAGGAAGTCGGGCGCCGCGGCATCCGGCACGACGATTCCTACAAGCTCGAGGATTTTCCCGACCATCTGGTGAAGGCCGCTCTCGCCACCGAGGACCGGCGCTTCTACGAGCACTGGGGCATCGACCCCATCGGCACCCTGCGGGCGCTGGTCACGAACGCGCAGGGCGGCGGCGTGGTGCAGGGCGGGTCGTCCATCACGCAGCAGCTCGCCAAGAACCTGTTCTTGACCAACGAGCGCTCCATCGAACGCAAGATCAAGGAGGCGTTCCTCGCCTTCTGGCTCGAGTTCCACCTCACCAAGGACGAGATCCTCAAGCTCTACCTCGACCGCGCCTATATGGGCGGCGGCACCCACGGGGCCGTGGCGGCCGCGGATTACTATTTCGGCAAGCCGGCCCGGGAGCTGACGCTGGCTGAATCCGCCATGCTCGCCGGCCTCTTCAAGGCGCCGACCAAGTACGCCCCGCACATCAACCTGCCCGCCGCCCGCGCCCGCGCCAACGAGGTGCTGCAGAACATGGTGGAGGCGGGCTTCCTCACGGAAGGCCAGATCCAGATCGCCCGCCGCAACCCCGCGGTGCCGGTGAACCGCACCCGCGACATCAGCCCGGACTTCTACCTCGACTGGGCCTTCGAACAGGTGAAGCGCCTCGTGGCTCAGGGCAAGCTCGGCAACGAGCGGGTGCTCACGGTCAAGACGCCCCTCGATCTGGCCGTTCAGCGCCGGGGCGAGCAGGCCCTGGAGGACCTCCTGCGCCAGCACGGGCGCCAGTACGATGCCAACCAAGGCGCCATCGTCGTCATGGACGTGGACGGCGCCGTGCGCGGCATGGTGGGCGGCCGCGATTACGGCCAGAGCCAGTTCAACCGCGCCACCGACGCGCTGCGCCAGCCGGGCTCCTCCTTCAAGCCCTTCGTCTATGCGGCGTGGCTTGCGGCGGATCCGAAGCGCCGGCCGACCACGGCCGTGGTCGACGCTCCGATCTGCCTCGGCAATTGGTGCCCGCAGAACTACAACCGTTCGTTCTCGGGCTCCATGTCCCTCACCACCGCGCTCGCCCGGTCGATCAACTCGATCCCGGTGCGCATGTCGGTGGAGATCGGCAAAGGCAATGCCAAGGCGGGACGTTCGACGATCATCGATCTCGCGCAGAGGATGGGCCTCACCCACCCGCTCACCGATTCGAGCTCGCTGCCGATCGGTTCCGCGGAGGTGACCGTTCTCGACATGACGGCCGCCTATGCGGTGTTCCCCAACAACGGCAAGCGCGCTTCGCCTTACGCGGCTTACGAGATCCGCAACTCGCAGGGCGAGCTGGTCTACAGCCGCGACCGGGACGAGCCGCAGCCGCAGATCCTCGAGCCGCGCGTCGTGCAGGACATGAACCTCATGCTCAGCAAGGTCGTCGAGGAGGGCACCGCGAAGCGCGCCGCGCTCGACGGCATCCGCACGGCCGGCAAGACCGGCACCACCAACGGCTACCGCGATGCCTGGTATGTGGGCTATTCCGGCAACGTCGTGGCCGGTGCCTGGTTTGGCAACGACGACCACACCTCGACCAACAACATGACCGGCGGTTCGCTCCCGGCCATGCTCTGGAAGGAGGTCATGACCGTCGCGCACCAGAACATCGAGCTGCGTCCGATTCCGGGCCTCTCGCCGGATCCGACGATGCCCGTGGCGTTCGCCTCCGGCCGCTCGCAAGCCGCGCAGGCGGCCAGCGACGCCAACGCCGCGTCCGCGCTCACGACCGGCACCCTGTCGCGGCGCTCCTTCGATGTGATCGACGGCATTGGAGAACTTCTGCGCAACTTCGATCGCGCGCCCCAGGCTCAGCAGACGGGCCTCTCCACAGGGAGCACGACGCCGGCCGCCGCTCCTGCCCCTCAGCCGGCGCCCGCCGGCCGTCCGGGTGTGAACCGGGTCGCAATGCCCTGATGCGCCTGCAGGGTCCCTGTGGGCAATCGCGCCGGAATGCCCTAGAACCACAGCCGGGCTGACGGAACGGGATCCCCTCCCCGTCCCTCGCCCCTGTCCTTTCACGCGGTCGCCCGTGCCAAAACCCCTGTCCTCGGCTGCTCTCGTCGTCTACGCCTTCGCGATCGCGCTCGGGCTCGGCGTCACGGCGACCCTGTCGGCCGTCGAGGGCGATCCGCCCTTCGGCGCCCTTTCGGTGGGTCCCTGGGTGGGCTGGCCGCAGGTGGGCTCCCGCACCGCCGACCCCTACGCCCGCGCCATCGCGGCCCGTCGGGCCGAATTGCCGCTCGCGGTGGGCGAGGGCCTCGCGCTCCGCGCCACCCAGGACAGCGCCGGCCAAGCGCTCGACTCCCGCTGCGCCTATCGCATCGGCGCCGTGACCCCGCAGGCGCGCCTGTGGACGCTGACGGTCTACGACGGGGCGGGCCGCCTGCGTACCTCTGATCTGGAGCGAAGCGGCTACACCTCTGGAGAGATTCTGCGCGAGCCCGACGGCCGCTTCTGGCTCAGCGTCGGCCCGAGCGCGCGGCCGGGCAACTGGCTCAAGACCCCCGCGACCGAGCGGTTCAGCCTCATCCTGCGCCTCTACGATACGCCGGTGGCGGCGACTTCGTCCGCGCTGAACGCCGAGGCTCTGCCCAAGATCGAACGGCTGGACTGCGAAGCATGAGCGATCCAGGCCGCGCCCCGGGCGATCTCCAGATCGCCGATCCCGACGCACCGGCACCCGCCGGCCCCACCATGCCGAAGGCCGCTGCCTTCGCCGCGCCCGCCGCAGCACGGCAGACCAGTGCAGAAGCCGCTCCCGCTCCGCCCGTTGGTGCCGAACCCGCCTCGGCGGCACCGGCGCCAGAAGCGAAGCCCAAGCGCGGCCGGGGCGCGCCGCCGGCGGAGCAGCCCTCGCTCGAGGAGCGCCTGCAGCGCCGCGTGCCGGTGGTTGGGCATGCCATGAGCGAGCGCGCGCGCTTCCTGCTCGCGACCCTCTGCGGCCTCGTGCTCGCCGTGGCGGTTCACATCGTCATGGTGCTCGCCATGCCGCGCCTTGCAACCCAGGACGCCTTCAGTCGTCTGCGCGGCACCATGGAGGCCGAAACCGCGGTTTTGATCGCCGGCACGGGCCGCGCCGAAACCTGGATCCCCCTGCCCGATCCCGCCAGCGCGGTCGCGGCTTGCGCCTACGATCTCACCGAGGGACCCGTGCGCATTTCGGCGCGCACGGGTCCCCTGGTTCAGTCCATCTCCTTCCACAACCGAGGCGGCGGCGTGTTCTACGCGGTCACGGACCGGGCGGCCGTGCGCGGTCAGCTCGAACTCGTGGTAATGACCCGCCGCCAGTACGAGGAGGCGCTGGCCGCGGAGGAGCAGGACGCGCCGAGCCGCGACGTGCGGGTGGTGGCGCCCCGCCGCGAGGGGTTCATGGTCGTGCGGGCGGTCGCGCCTTCGCCCAGCCTCCGGCCTCAGGCCGAGGAGGCCGTCCGCGCGGTCGGCTGCATCGCGGAAGGGGAAGGCGGCATGGCGGAACCGACGCCCCCCACGCCCCCCACGCCTGCGCCTCCCGCCGCCCCGCCGGTCGCCGCACCCCCACCCGCGGCAGGTCCTCCTGCCGCGCGTCCCGCTCCGGCGCAGACACCGCCGCGCCCTGGGCAACCTGCGCCCCGCTAGGGCGGGCGCTCGCCTCCGGTTCGCCACAATCCCCTTTTTACAAAGCCCGAGCAGCAATCCGGGAATCCCGATGGACCGCTTCGGCCAAGACCCGTTCCAAGACCCGATCGACGATCGCGACGACCCCGAGGGCAACGGGCGTCCCTCGGAGCACCGTGCGCCCGATCTGTTCGAGAGCGTGGGCCGTCTGGTGGGCGAGATCGAGGCCTTGAAGCTGGAACGCGAGGCCGAGATGGCCCGAACGGCGCGGATCCGCATCGGTGCCGTCTACGCCAAGGCCCGGTTGGAAAAGCGCGTGTCGGGGCATTAGGACGAAGTCCGACGTCTCGCCCTGGCGGTCGCGTCCCCGCCGTTCCCTCCCCTGAAGACGCCAGTGCCCCTCGCCCCTGCACGGCGGTCGGCCGGCGGCTTACGACATGACTCGCATCGTTCAGAGCACGGAGCGGGGTCTCTCGACCGCGATGGAAACTCTGCGCTCCCTCGCCGTTGTCTCGGCAAGCTGCGGTTGTGATCGGCAACCCGGTGCTGAACTCGAGGGAGAGTCCGATGCAAACACCGTTCCGTGCGCTGCCGTATGTTCTTTTGTGTTTGATGGCCGCCACATCGGCCCAAGCTCAGGGCGGCCCGGGAAACCGCATGAAGGTGGTGCCGGCCGACAAGCCCAGCTACCTCGGGGGCTTCTTCAATTGCTCGGGAAGCGGAACGGTGATCAACAACGTCACCGCAACGGCCTCGAACGGTCGGGTCGCGACGCAGCCGGCAACGGGCAATCATTGCGGCAACCCCAACCAGCCTCGGTTGAACCTCGTCTACATCCCCAATCCGGGCTTCCGGGGGGAAGACATCGTGCAGATCTACAGAGGCGGCGCCCGCATGGAGCAGAGACTGCTCGTGAGGTGACCCTCCGGACGCTCGCCGGCAGGGGGGCGCAGTTGCGCTCCGCTCAGGAGCGGCGACGGCGACGCCGTGGCTGGCCGTCGGAGGCTGCGGGGCGGGATGGGCCCGTGTCCAGGCGCTCGTAGCGCACCCCCGTAAACAGCAGGATCTCACCGCGGGGCTCGTCCTCCCGCAGCGCCGCCCGAACGGGACGCTGGGCGGGTTCGGGAAAAGCGATGATCACTCCCGCGAGTGGCGTTCGGATCTCATCCATGTCCCTGTCCTCCACCTGGCTCCTCGGTGCCGGTCACGCGTGGCACCACATGAAGAGCGCTATGGTTAACAGACCGTTTGCAAGGCGGCCGGCGCGTTCGAATTCCGTCTGCCCTACGAATCCAACGGTACGGCCGCGCTTATGTTCCGCTCCGTTCCCGGAAGCTCACCCGACCGTGTTTCGTTGGGTTAAGCCTCCGCTAACGCCCCTCTCATATGGTGAGCCCGTGGTGCCGCGTCCGTGCGTTTTGGCACCTCAGCGTTGGTTGAAGAGTTGCGTATGTCATCCTCCGCCTGGGCGCCTGCGCCCAGCCTCTCTCGTGCTGAACGGGCGAGGCCTTCCCCTGCCGTCAGCGAAGCGGCGCTCTCCCCTCCGCGGGCGGAGCGCGCGTCGGCTTGGCCCGACGAGTTCGGCCTGATCCCGGCCCGCCGCGAGGAGCGCGCCGATGCGCGCGCCGCCCTGTTTCGGCTTCACGCAGAATTGTTCGTGAACGCGCCGTCCCGCGACCGCGAGACGATCCGATCCTTCGAGGCTCTCGCGCTTGGTTTCATGCCGCGCCTCGATCTCGAAAACCTGACCGCCCTCGCCCGCCAGCTTGCGCCTTGCGAGGACACGCCTGCGCCGGTGCTCGCCTATCTCGTGCAGCGCAGCGCCGCGACGCGCACCCTGGTGCTTACGCTCGCTCCGACGATCCCCGCCGCCGTGGCCGATCTCTTCATCGGCGAAAATCCTGCAGGCGCCGCGGCCCTCGCCCGCCATCCGCGACTCGACAGGGCCGCGCAGCAGCGGCTCGCCGTCATCGAAGAGGCAGGTGTCGATGCAGCGCTCGCAGGGAACGCCGCCATCGCCTTGAGCGAGCCGGTCCTGCGCCAACTGCTCGCTCGGTCGGCCCTGCATCCCGAGATCGGTCGCGCCCTGCTCGGCCGGCCGGATCTCACCGTGTGGGACGAGGCCGCGCTCTATTGCGCGGCGGATCCCGTGCAGCGGGCGCGTATCGTCGAGCGGATCGAATCTTCGGCGCATGTGCAGCGCCCGCGTCTGCCGGCGCGCTTGAGCGCGGCCGAGGCCGATGCCCTGCTCCAATGCGCTCAGGCCGGGGATGTGCTGGCCTTCGAGGCCGATCTCAACGAGGCTCTGGGCCTCGATCCCGAGACCCCCTGGCACCTCCTCCAGCCGGAGCGCCAGGAATTGCTGGCGCTCGCCTTCGCGGTGCTCGGCATCGAGGAGGATACGGCGATCCGGATCTTCCTCACCCTCCACCCCACCCTGTCCCATTCGGTGCGCTCAGTGTTCGCGCTGACCGATGCCTTTCGCGCGGTCGCGCCAGCCCCCGCCCTCGCGATCCTCGAAGCGGTGTTCGATCAGACGATCACCCGCACGGGATTGCGGCCACCTGCGACACGCCTCCTGGCGCTCGAATCCGAGACTCCGGCGCCCGTGCCCGCGGCGCTCCTGCGGGCTCCCGTCGCGCCCGAGGCCGAGCCGCAGCGCCTCGCGAGCTAGCGCTCCTCAAGGAAGGCCGTCCTCGTCCGCGAGGTCGAGGTCGTGCCGGCCCTCGCGGCTGTCCACTTCGACCAGCCACAGGTCGGGATCGAACCGGGTTTCCCGCTTCACCCGCTCCTCCACGTCGAGGGGCGGCACCCGGTCGAGCAGGCGCGTGAACACGCGGTCCATCCCGTCCGCCGCGACCAGCGCCTGAGGCGCGGGGCCGAACAGGCTCGCGGTGCCATCGAGATGATCGAGCTTGACGAAGATCGCGCCGGCCTCGGCCGCGCCGCGCCGGCGCAGCACCGCGTCGAGCCCCGCGATGGCGCAGCGGCGCAGATAGGCCGAGACCCAGAAATCAGACTTGAGGCGACTCACGTGGGGCCCGCTCCCGCTGCTCGAGGCGCCTATAGCGCAAGAGCGGGAGCGCGGCACCCTTGCCGCGCGAGCCGGAGCCGGCCCCTACTCGACCGGGATGCCGGATTGCGCCGCGAGTTCGCGCGCCGTGCGGCCGGAGACCTCGCCCGTGACGGGCAGCTTGCGGTCGCGCTTGAAGCGTTCGATCGCCTGCCGCGTGCCCGGGCCCATCATGCCGTCGGCCTTGAGCGGACCGTAGCCGAGCTTGAGCAGCGCGCGCTGGCCGGCCGCCACCGTGGTGCTGCTGCCGACGAGCCCCGGCGGCACAGGGTTCTCGCCCTTGAGCAATTCCGCGATGGCGTCGCGCGGGGGTACCGGAGAGGCGGGCTTCGCGTCGCTGCGGATGAGATCGCCGATCGGATCGCGCGGGGCGGCCGCGACGGGAGCGGGCTTCGCAGGTGGCGCGGCAGCCGGCATAGGGCGCGCCGGCGCCTCGGGCGGCTTCGCCTTCGCGTCGGCGCCGCGGATCGCCTCGCCGATGCGGTCGGGCGCCGGCTCGCGGGTGACGGGCTTGGGCACGGTGACGGTCGGCACCGCCTCGGCCAGGGGCCGCGTCGGCGGCAGGGGGGCGTCGTTCGGCAGGTTGGAGCGCGCGAACAGCGGGGCCGGATGCTTGCCGGTCTGGGCGCCGAGCGCGTTCCAGGCGATGAAACCGCCGGCGCCCGCGATGGTGAGCGCCAGCGCGCATTCGAGAGGTTGGCGCGCGGCCAGCATCAGGCCACGGCCGAGCAGGCGCAGGGCCGCGGATCCCGCGGCCTTGGCGGCACCGCCCGATTTCGCGGCCTTCTTCGCGGGCTTGCGGGCCGGCACGGTCCGCGCGGTCTGGCGCGGCGCAGCAGCCCGTTGCGGCGCGGGCCGCGGACGGGGTTCGGCCACAACGAAATCATCGTCCGACTGGGCAGCCAGCATCTCACGCAAAGGTCGTCATCCTGCTCGTTTGATCGGGTCGAGATCCGGCGCGGAAGGAACGCGGATCGGGGTATCGGTTTCGGTCGCGGCCATCACGTGAACCTGGCCGTCCATGAGGCGGGCGGGCGCGGCGCCTTGCGCTTCGCGCGGCAGCGTGACGGTGACGCTCCACAGCCCGCGAACCTGCGCCGGCGTGATGCTGCTGCCATGCAGCCCGGCGAGCGCCCGGGCGAGCGCGCTGACGAGGCCGTCCGGCCCTGCGCCCTCCAGGCGAGGCCCGATCACGGAGAGCACCATGCGCCGGGGCTCGGCACGCGCCCGCAAGGCCACGCGCGCACCCTCGGGCGCAGCCGCGATCGCGTCGGACACCAGCAGTTCGAGGAGACGTTTCAGGGCGCGCCGATCGGCCATCACCTCGGCGAGATTGGCGCCCACGTCCTGAACGAGGATCACGTTGCGCTGGCGGCAGGCCGCATCGGCCTCGTCGCAGCGCTCCTCCACGAGGGCAGCGAGGTCGAGGGCGGCGGGAGCGAAGGGATAGCGGCCGTTCTCGATGGCCGACAACTCGCCCAGGATCGCCACGAGACCGTCGAGGCGCTCGCCGGCGCCGAGCACGCGCTCGGCATAGGCCGGACGCGGATCGGCGCGGCCCGTGGCAAAAGGAACGTCGGGGGTGAGCAGCGTGGCGAAATCCACCACCGTGCCGAGCGGCGCCCTCAGGCTCTCCGCGGCCTCCTCCAAGAGGCGGGCGCGACGGGCGCCGCGGTCCTCGGCCGCGAGGCGCGCCTCCGCCAGCGCTTGGGTTTCCTGCCGGTGGGCGGTGATGTCCCGGGCGACGGCCACCACGCAGGCGCCGGTGCGTCCACCTTGCGCGAGGCGATTCGCCCGCATCTCCACCGTCACGAAAGTGCGGTTGTCCTCGACCGTGAGGCGGAGCTCGACCCCGACGGGCGCGTCGCTCACCGCCGCATCGCTGATCGCCTTGAGGTAGGCGGGCCGATCCGCCACCAGCACTCGGGAGAAGAGGCCCCGGCCTTCGAGCGCCTTCGGGGCAACGCCGAGGAGGCGCTGCGCGCTGGCGCTGGCCCGCAGCACCGCGCCGTTGCGGTCGTGCCAGGTTACGAGGTCGTCAATGGCCTGCAACGCGGCGCTCTCGCGGGCCTCGCCGGAGCGGGAGGCCACGCGGACGAGCGCCTTGAGGCGCAGATCCACGGCCAGCATCGCGACGGCATGGCCGAGGGCCACCGCGGCCGCGACGGCCGCTCCCGTGACCGCAAGCTCCGCCCGGCCGCCGAGCCATCCCGCGAGACCGGGCGCCGGCAGCAGGCCGACAACGAGCCCGGCCAGGGCGACGCCGCAGGCCGCGAGGAACGCCCGCCAGGAGCCGGACGTCACCCCGTCGAACGGCAGGGCCAGCAGCACCAGGGCCGCGGGCGACGCCGCTCCGCCGAGGGCGGCGCAGAGGCCCGCCGCGAAGGGCAGGAGCGAGAGGGAGGCGAGAGCCTGCGCCCGCGCCAGGCCGCCGAAGCGGTGGAGAACCACCACGGCCAGCATCGGTGCGACGAGGGAGACGAGGGCGAGCGCTTCGAGGGTCGAGGGCACGCCCCGCCACAGCAGAACCGGCGGCAGGGCCGCGAATCCGAGCGCCGCGGTGACGCTGCGGGCGGCGATGAACCGTTCGTGGCGGGCGCGCTGGGCTAAGTCCGCGCCGGCGGATTCGTGCACCAGCCCGGCAAGCCAGGCTTCGAGGCCCTCCCAGGCCTCGCCCCATGCCCGCGCGGGCGCCGCGGCTTCGAACGCCGCTCCCCCCTCCGCCTTGACCCGAGAACTCTGACGCAACTTGAACTCGCGGCGGTGGACCGCCGGCCTCTTGCCCCTGTGCCGGCACCCTGGCATCGGCCGCTTAAACGAACCCTAAGCCGGGCGGCCCCTGGAGCCCCTGCTTTGCCCCTGAGCCGAGCGCGCCGGCCCGTGCCGTGCGCGGCCCCACCGGCGCGGAACTGCCGGCGGGTCGCAAACCCTCAAGCCCATCAGGCACTTGCAGCCGCTTAACGAGGGCTGAATGGGCGCTTCAACCTTGTGTTCATCCTGTTTCGAGGATGTGGAACGCGGGCGATCCGCAGGGGCCCCGAAGCCGTTATCCTGCAGGGGCCTCCCGAGCCACGGGCCGTCGATCCATGTTCTTTCTGCTGCGGGCCGGTCTCGTGATCGGCGTGATCTTCTACCTCTCGCCCCTGCGCTCCTCGATGGATGCGCCGGATCTCGGGGGGCTCGTGTCGTCCGCGTTCGACGCCGTGACGCCGCCTCCAGCTGCGCCGAAATCCTCCCCGCCCGAGGCTCCCCCCGCGGGCGTGCCGGGCACGGTGGCGGAGGCCGAGCGCCTGTGGCGCAACCTTCCGCCCGAGGCTCGCCAGGCGGTGCTCGACCGCCTGCGCGCGCAGGCCGCTTCCTCCCTCAACGACGCGGTGGCGGCGGTTCAGGCCCCTCGTCCGGGCGGAGATGCCCCCCGCGCCGCCGCCGGGGATACCCTGCGGGCGGAGGACCGGCGGCCGGCCTGGCGCGGGGATGCCCCCAAGCCCTGATCCCCGTCGCAAAGGGCTGCGCGAGCGCCTATATCGGTTGTGATCCCACAACAGAGCCCGTGCGTATGCTGCCCCCGTTCGACGAGATCCGCGCCAATTTCGAAATCCTCGAGGATTCGAACGACCGCCTCGAATACCTGATCGAGCTCGGCCGGTTGGCCGAACCCCTGCCGCCGGAGAAGAAGAGCGAGGAGAACCTCGTCCGCGGCTGTGCGTCCCAGGTCTGGCTCGACACCCAGGCCGAGGAGGCCGGGGGCCGGCGCGTGCTGCGCTTTCATGGCGACAGCGACGCGATCATCACCCGCGGGATCGTGGCCCTGATGGCGTCGATCTTCTCGGGCCGGACGCCCGACGAGATCCGCCGCACCGACGCCCTGGAGATCTTCCGCGAGATCGGCATCGGCGAGCATCTCACCGCGCAGCGGTCCAACGGCGCCCGCTCCATGATGGACCGCGTGCAGCGCGACGCCCAAGCCGCGCTGGCGCAGGGCTGACGTATCCAGCGCGACGCCCAAGCCGCACTGGCGCAGGGCTGATCCGACGAGGCCCGTTACGGCGCTCCGAGCCCGCCCTCGATCACCACCGCCTGCCAGGCGCGGATGCGCCGCGCTGTGGCGGGTCCCCGCGCCTCGGCCTCCAAGCCGTAATGCTCGGCCAGGCGCGCGAGCGCGAGGCGCACCACGACCTTGGCGGAACGAGGCGGCCACCGGCGCTCGCGCTCGATGGTTTCGAGGCCCTTCAGGAAACCGCAGAGGTCCATCAGCAGATCGCCGAGATCCGCGCCCACCGCCTCGAAGGCATGGCGCACCCGCTGACGCGCGGCCACCATCCGATCGCTCGCATCCGCCGGTCCCCGCGCGCCGCCGTCGACGCGCACGCCGTCCCACCGCGAGGTCACGCCCGGCAGCAGGCCCGCCTGCGTAATGTCGGCCCGCAGCCGCTCGCCCGCCTGATGCGACGCGGCATCGATGAGCGGCGCCCCGTCCCGGTCGCGCCGGCGGCGCAGCCAGTCGAGGGGGCTCTCGTCGAGATCGATCCGCACGCGCTCCCGTCCGCCCTCCGTCGCGATGACCACCTCGGACGTGGCGCCGTGCTGCTCGCGAAAGCCCGCCTCGCCGGATCCCGAGCGGGCGATCCAGGCCGCCCCCGGGGCGCTCATGACGAGCCGGCGCTGGCCCCGCCCGCCGGCGGCCTCCCACGTCACCAGATCGTGCCGCAGGAGCGTGTCGGCGAGCCCCGCTGGAAAGCGCCCGCCGCCCAGCGAGACGCCTGTGCGGTGCCGGCGCAGAACGAGCGTACCCTCGTCCGTGGGATCGGGAAGCGCATAGGCGCCCTCTTCCGCGAGCGCCGCGAGGAGGCGACCGGCCGCGCGGGTGATCTCGCCCGGCTGCCGCGTCGTCTTCGCCGAGGGGTTGCGCCCTCGCAAACTGCCCCCACCCCGCCGGACCCTTGTATTCGCGTGGTTATTGGCCCTATCGTTCATGCTTCGTTCTCGTGATCTCGTCGCCCAACAGCTGTTCCGGCGCACCCTCGATTGTGTGCTTATTGTCCTACATGTCAAGGTATATTCCTTGAGCTGTGGATTGCGGGGAAGGATTGCGGCGCCGAAGCACGGTCTCGGCTGACCTAAGTGATTGACGCGGCGGGCAGGACCCTCATTCTGCGCAAGCCCGCGGATGGGCGGCAGAGCACCCCGATGCACCGGCTGATCCGGTCCCTTCTTTTGGTTCTGGCGATGAGCGCACCCGCGATGGCGCAGGAGCGGGTGCTGGTGCCCTCCGCCGGCGATGGCGCCGAGGTTGTTGAGCTGTTCGTCCATGCGCCCGAGGGCACGGGACCATGGCCTGTGATCCTTTTTGTCCATGGCCACCAGAGCGCGCCGCGTCCCGGCGGTCGCGTGTTCATGCAGCTCGACCGCCGGCCGACTCTCGGCACCCTCGACGAGGGCCGTCTCGAGCGCATGCGCGAGCGCGGCTATCTGGCGGCCGCCGTGTCCCTGCCGGGCTACGGCGAAACGCCGGGGCCTTCGGATTTCTGGGGGCCCCGGGCGCAGGCGGCCCTGAGCGCCGCTCTCGATTATCTCCTCGGGCTCCCCGATGCCGACCGGGGCCGCGTGGCGGTGTACGGCGTCAGCGGCGGCGCCATGACGGCTGCCATCGTCGCGACGCGCGATCCGCGGATCACCGCCCTCGTCCTCGCGGCAGGCCTCTACGATCTCGGCAAAGCCTACCCCACGGGCGATCCAGGCCTCGATGCCTATATCGAGCGCGAGGCCGGGCTGTCCCCGGAAGCCTTTGCGGCGCGCTCCGCGCTCCGGGGCGCCGACGGCATCCGTGCCGCCACCCTCATCCTGCACGGGGCCAACGATACGCGCGGGACGATGGTGAGCCAGGCCCGGCGCCTCGCGGAGCGCCTGCGGGAGCGCGGCGTGCCCGTGCGCGCCCGCATCTTCGAGGATACGGGCCACAGCATCCCGATCGGCGCGCAATGGGAGGAAATCGACCCCTTCCTCATGGACGTGATCGGCCGATGACCGCGCCGGCACAAAGGCCCATGACCCGCATGAGCGCGGAGGATCTGCGCCGGCTTGCCCTGGCGCTGCCCGAAACGGTCGAAGGAGCTCATCACGGGCGGACGGATTTCCGCATCGGCGGGCGCATCTTCGCGACCTTGAGCCCCGATGGCATGCAGGGGGTTGCTCTTCTCGCCCCCGAGGAGCAGGCGGTGCTCGCCGCCGCCAAACCCGCCGTCTTCACCCCCGTGCCCGGCGGCTGGGGCGCGAAGGGCGCCACCACGATTTTCATCGCCGCCGCCGACGAGCCGACCTTGCGCAGCGCCCTCACGCTTGCCTGGCGGCGCAAGGCACCGAAGCGGCTGCTCAGGGAATAGCGAGCCCTCAAGGTCGCGGCGCCCCTCCGAACACACCGGTCCGCCAACGCTGTCGCGGGGCCCGGGGCTTCTGCTGAACGAAGCGAAGACACGCGGGCGCGACAGCCGAACTTCGGCCCAACCAGCTGAGCCCCGCGTTGCCCACGCCTCGCACCAGCCGGTTGAGGCCCCGCGTTGTCCCACGCTTCACACCAGCTAGCTGAGCCCCGCGTTGCCCACGCCCCACACCAGCCGCCGCAACGGGACGAACTGACCACGGCTCAAACCTCAAGCTTGGCCTTGTTATGGGACAGCGCGTCGATTATTCTCGACATATGGACGACACCGATGCTCTCCTCGCTCTTGCCGCGCTCGCGCAGACCACGCGCCTCGACGTGTTTCGCCTGCTCGTGGCGCAGGAGCCCAACGGGCTGGCGGCGGGCGAGATGGCGCGCCGCCTGGCGGTTCCGCACAACACCTTGTCGTCTCATCTCGGTGTGCTGACCCGCGCCGGGCTCGTGGTGGCGGCGCGCCGCAGCCGCTCCATCGTCTATCGCGCGGAGCTCAAGACCGTGCAGGCGCTGGCGAGCTTTCTCGTGAGGGATTGCTGCGGCGGCCGCGCGGAGATCTGCGCCCCGCTCCTGGCCGACTTCGCACCGGGTTGCTCCCCTCGCGAGGGCACCGTCGCCGAGACCCCATCCCCATAAGGCTTCCGGGATCCCCGCCATGGACGTGATCATCTACCACAACCCCGCCTGCGGCACGTCGCGCAACACGCTGGCGCTGATCCGCAATGCCGGCATCGAGCCGCATGTGATCGAGTACGTGAAGACGCCGCCCGCGCGGGAGCTCCTGCGGCAGCTCATCCGGCGCATGGGGGTGCCGGTGCGTGCCGTGCTGCGCGAGAAGGGCACGCCCTATGCGGAGCTCGGGCTCGACGATGCGGCGCTCACGGACGATCAGCTCCTCGACGCCATGATCGCGCATCCGATCCTGATCAACCGGCCCATCGTGGTGACGCCCATGGGCGTGCGCCTGTGCAGGCCCTCCGAGGCGGTGATCGACCTTCTCCCGCCGCAGCAGGGCGAGTTCGTGAAGGAGGACGGCGAGCGCGTCGTCGACGAGCACGGACGCCGGGTCGCCAGCGGATGACGGCCGGGTTCTCGTTGGAGCGGCGCCTCACCGCCGAGGCGCTCGGCACCGGGCTTCTCGTCGCTACGGTCGTGGGATCCGGCATCATGGCCGAGAACCTCGCGGGCGGAAATATCGCCCTTGCTCTTCTCGGCAACACCATTCCGACCGGCACGATCCTGGTCGTGCTGATTCTTGCGCTCGGCCCCATTTCGGGCGCGCATTTCAATCCGGCGGTATCGCTCGTCATGGGCGCGACCGGAGCCCTCCCCTGGCGAGAGGTGGGCCTTTATGCCCTGGCGCAGGCGCTCGGCGGCTGCCTCGGCACCCTGGCTGCGCACGGCATGTTCGAGCTGCCCCTGGTTCAGATCGCCGCGAAGGTCCGCACCGGCCCGGCGCAATGGTTTGCGGAAGCCGTGGCGACCTTCGGGCTTCTCGCCACCGTTCTAGGCGTCGCGCGCTTTCGCATCGAAGCCGTTCCGTTCGCGGTCGGGCTCTACATCACGGCGGCCTATTGGTTCACGGCCTCGACATCCTTCGCCAACCCGGCCGTGACCCTGGCGAGAGCCTTGACGGACACCTTTGCAGGCATCGCCCCCGGCAATGTCCCGGCCTTCATGGTGGCGCAGACGGCAGGCGCCCTGGGCGCAATGGCCCTGTTCCGTTGGCTCCTGCGCGAGGCTGCCCCGCGCCCGGCCGCCTAGCTTTCCGCGTCTGGTGCGGTTAGCAGCACGGCATCAAAGCCATTGGGCAGCCAGGGGGCCGCATGTACCAGCCACCGCATTTCCGCGAGGACCGGATCGAGGTTCAGCACGATCTCATCCGCGCCCACCCGCTCGGCCTCTTGATCACGGCGGGGCCCGGCGGCCTCATGGCCAATCCGATCCCCTTCGTCCTCGATGCGGCGGCCTCCGAGCGCGGGACGCTTCGGGCGCATCTCGCCCGCGCCAACCCGCAATGGCGGGACCTCGGGGCCGTCGAGGAATGCCTCGTCGTGTTCCAGGGGCCGCAGGCCTATGTGACGCCCTCCTGGTATGCCACCAAGCAGGAGACCGGGAAGGTGGTGCCGACCTGGAACTACGCCACCGTGCACGCCTGGGGCCGGCCGCAGATCATGGACAGCGAAGGCTGGCTGCGGTCGCAGATCGATGCGCTCACGGCGCATAAGGAGGAGCCGCGCGCTCTTCCCTGGCAGGTTGCCGATGCCCCGGAGGCCTTCGTGGCCGCCCAGATCAAGGGCATCGTCGGCATCGAGATCCCGATCGCCCGCATCGAGGGCAAATGGAAGGTGAGCCAGAACCGTCCCGAGGCCGACCGGGCCGGCGTCTTTCAGGGCCTGCAGGCGGAAGGCGGCCCCCACGACCCCATGGCGGCCCTCGTCGGTGCCCGGGGCGGGTTGGTCTGAGCCGCGAGGCATGAGCATGAGCCCGCACGTGGTCGCGGTCGCCCGCAGCGACCGCCACACCTTCTCGAAAGATACCGATACCGCGATCCGCCTCCTCGCCGGCCTCGGCGTCGAGGGCGATGCCCATGCGGGCGAGACCGTGAAGCACCGCTCGCGGGTGGCCGCGGACCCGCCCCAGCCGAACCTGCGGCAGGTCTATCTCGTGCATGCCGAACTTTTCGAGGAACTGGGCGAGCGCGGCTTCGCCGTTGCGCCCGGCGACATCGGCGAGAACGTCACCACGCGGGGCCTTGCGCTGCTGGCGCTGCCGACCGGCACGCGGCTGCATCTCGGCGGCACGGCGGTCGTAGAGGTGACAGGCCTGCGCAATCCGTGCGCTCAGCTCGATTCGTTTCAGCCCGGCCTCATGGCAGCGGTGCTCGACCGCGACGCAGCGGGACGCCTTGTGCGCAAGGCCGGGATTATGGGCGTGGTGCTGGTGGGCGGCGAGGTGCGGCCTGGCGACCCGATCCGCGTAACGCTGCCCCCGGAGCCGCACCGGCCCCTGGAGCGCGTCTGACGACGGGACGGCCGGGCCCGGGCGAGCCGATGGCCGCGGCCAACAAAAAAGCCGCCCGTCGGGGCGGCTCTTTGGTGCCTCGACGGCGAGGGATCAGCTCGCGCGGGCGCGGCGCTTCCGGCGCTGCTGGCCCAGGCCCATCTCCTTGGCGAGATCGGAGCGCGCCTTGGCGTAGTTCGGCGCCACCATCGGGTAATCGGCCGGCAGAGCCCACTTCTCCCGGTATTGCTCGGGGGTCATGGAGTATTGCGTGCGCAGATGGCGCTTGAGCGATTTGAACTTCTTACCGTCTTCCAGGCAGATGATGTAATCCGGGGTCACGGACTTCTTCACCGGCACCGCGGGCTTCGGGGCCTCGGCGGGCGTTTCCACGGCACCGCCGGCCACGCGGATCAAGGCCGTGTGCACGTCGCCGATGAGGCTCGCCAGATCGCTCGAAGGAACGGAATTGTTGCTGACGTAAGCCGATACGATGTCGGCCGCGAGTTCGATGTAGTTCGATGAAGACAGGGAGTCGCTCATCTTCGTTGTTTTTCCTTTCTGGTCCTCTCTACCACGCCTCGCGCTGGTCCGAGCGTCAGAAGCAATGGTGTCACGGCCGCAACAGCTGCCCACTTTGCGATCCAAGCTCGCAAGCGGATGCATGAAGCCTGAACCAGAACCGTGATCGACTTATCCGTTATGACAACGGCCAAGAGTTGACAAGATGTTTGATTCGAAAACTGTCGATAACTGCAGGAGCCATCAGTTAACCGGCCGATCGATTTGTATCGGTTAACACGCTTCCTTCCGGAGAATTCAAGATCTGCCTCGCCGACCGGCGGCCTCTTGCCGCTTGCAGGGCGCCGGGCCCGCGCCACATCTCCCCAAAGCCCTTCCAGCCAGGATCTGCCATGAAACTCGACCGTCTGCCGCGCCACCCCCTGCCCCCGGCGCCGGTCGCCCCCGTTCACCCCCATGTCTTCGAGGTGCATGGGCAGCGGATCGAGGACGCTTACGCCTGGCTCAAGGCCGAGAACTGGAAGGAGGTCCTCAAGGACCCCGCGCAGCTCTCGCCCGAGATCCGCGGGGTCCTGGAGAGCGAGAACGCCTACACGCAGACGGCGCTCGCCGGGACCGAGGCCCTGCGCGAGCGGCTCGTGAAGGAGATGCGCGGGCGAATCAAGGAGGACGACGCCTCCGTGCCGCAGCCCCATGGGCCGTTTGCCTACTTCACCCGTTATCGCGAGGGAGGCCAGCACCCGCTGGTCTGCCGCCAGCCCCGCGAGGGCGGCGCCGAGACCGTGATGCTCGACGGCGACCGGGAGGCGGAGGGCCTGCCCTTCTTCGACCTGGGCGATGCGAGCCATTCCCCCGATCACCGGCTCATGGCCTGGAGCGCCGACGTGAAGGGCTCCGAATACTTCACGATCCGCGTGCGCGACCTCGCCACCGGCACGGATCACGACGACCGGGTGGAGAATACCGGCGGGTCCATCGTGTGGACCGCCGACAATCGAGGCTTCTACTACGTGGAGCTCGACGAGAATCACCGCCCCGTGCGCGTGCGCCGCCACCGGCTCGGCACCCCCTCGTCCGAGGACGCGGTGGTCTACGAGGAGCGGGACCAGGGCTTCTTCATCAATATCGGGACCACGCAATCGGACGCATATGTGGTCATCACCGCGAGCGACCACGAAACCTCAGAGTCGTGGCTCATCGACCGCGCCGATCCCGACGGCATGCCCCGCTGCGTCGAGCCCCGCACGCCGCAGCTGCAATATTCGGTGGAGCATCACGGCGACCAGCTGATCCTGCTCACCAGCGCGGACGGCGCCGAGGATTTCAAGCTCGTCACCGCGCCGGTCGCCGATCCCGGCCGGGCCAACTGGTCCGATCTCGTGCCGCACCGGCCGGGGATCATGATCCTGTCGCACGTGGCGCTCGCCCGTTACCTGCTGCGGCTCGAACGGCGCGACGCCAATCCGCAGATCATCGTGCGCGCCATGGACAGCGGCGAGGAGCACGCCATCGCGTTCCCGGAAGAAGCCTATTCGCTCGGCATGAGCGCGGGCTACGAGTTCGACACGGACGTGATCCGCTACACCTACTCGTCGCTCACCACGCCCTCCGAAACCACGGACTACAACATCCGCACGGGCGAGCGCACGTTGCGCAAGCGCCAGGAGGTGCCGAGCGGCCACGACCCGGCGGCCTATGTGACGCGCCGCCTGTTCGCGACGGCGCCGGACGGCGAGAGCGTGCCGATCTCGCTGGTGCATCGCCGCGACGTGGCCCTCGACGGCACGGCGCCGTGCCTTCTCTACGGCTACGGCTCCTACGGGATGTCGATGCCGGCGTCGTTTCGCACCAACATCCTCTCCCTCGTCGATTGCGGCTTCGTCTATGCGATCGCCCACATCCGCGGCGGCACCGAGAAGGGCTGGCGCTGGTACATGGACGGCAAGCGCGAGAAGAAGCCGAACTCGTTCACCGACTTCATCGCCTGCGGCGAGGAACTGGTAAAGGCAGGCTACACCGCGCGCGGCCGCATCGTCGCCCATGGCGGCAGCGCGGGCGGCATGCTCATGGGCGCGGTCGCGAACCTCGCGCCCGATCTCTTCGGCGGTGTCGTCGCCGAGGTCCCCTTCGTGGACGTGCTCAACACCATGCTCGACGGCTCGCTGCCGCTCACCCCGCCCGAATGGCCCGAATGGGGCAACCCGGCCGAGGACGAGGCCGCGTTTCGCACGATCCTGGCCTACTCGCCCTACGACAACGTGCGCCCGCAGGCCTACCCGCCGATCCTGGCGCTCGGGGGCCTCACGGACCCCCGCGTCACGTATTGGGAACCGGCGAAATGGGTGGCGCGCCTTCGCGCCACCATGACGGGGGGGGGACCGGTGCTGCTGCGCATCAACATGGACGCCGGCCACGGCGGCGCCGCGGGACGCTTCGACCGGCTTGAGGAAGTGGCGCTGTCCTACGCGTTCGCGATCAAGGCCTTGGACGGGTTCTGATCCCTCCCCGCCCAGGGGAGGGTGGCGCCAACGCGTCAGCGTTGGGGACGGGTGGGGTGGAAGCGCCAACCTCTCGGCATTGAGCTCTCATCCCACCCGACCTCGCTTCGCGAGGCCACCCTCCCTTGGCAGGGAGGGATGATCAGCGCTGCCCGTCCGTTGCCTCGATTTCGTCGAGCACCGCTTCCGGCGCCACGTTCTGCTGGATCTCGGCCAGCTCCTCGTCGCCCTCCACGCGCACGCCCATGCGCTCGGCCATGGCGGCGACCAGCTTTGCGAGCTTGGTGATCTCGTGCTCGGCCAAGAGGCTGATCTGAAGGTCGAGGTCGGCGCGCTTGTCGGCCGCGGCCTGCATGCGGTTCTGGCTGATGAGCACGAAGGTGGAGAGGAAGATCGCCTCGACCGATGCCCACATGGCGAGCACCACGAAGGATTCGTCCCATTGCGGCACGCCGGGGATCCAGCCCAGATTCGCGACGATCCAGAAGCCGAAGATGGCGAGGTGGATGTAGACGAACAGCATGCTGCCCGTGAAGCGGGTGATCCGCTCCGCGACCCGCTCCTGCAAGGTTGCCCGCCGCTCCTCCTCGCGCCGCCGATCGTTCAAGGCATGGATGTTGCGCTCCAGCACCGAGCTCAAGCCGGGTGGCCGCGGCGGCGCGGTCGTGGGCGATGCGCGCCGCGCCGCGCCTGGGCTGTTCGGACGATGCCCCGTGGTCCCGTTCCTCATCGGTTTTTTGCCTCCCGGCTCTCTGCCATGCCCCTACGAACCAGCCCCCTCGGGCCGCAGTTCCATAAAGACCGGGAGGATGGCGGGTGGGCCCTGCTGCGGCGCGAATTGCCGTTGGGCGAACGCGGGATGGGTGCTAGTCAGGGGAAGCGGCGCCTTTCGGAGCCGTTTTTGCCCCCAAGGTACCCTCACGCCCCATGGACCAATCCGGATCGCCCGATCCCGACGTGACCCACCGGTCGAGCGACTTCCTCGTGGTGGGGATCGGCGCCTCGGCCGGAGGGGTCGAGGCCCTCAAGGCCTTCCTGCGCCCTCTCCCCCCGGAGCCGGGCTACGCGCTCGTCCTCGTCCAGCATGTGAGCGACAGCGAGAGCGGCCTCATGGAGGAGGTGTTCGCCCGCTTCACCGGCATGCCGGTGCTCCCGGTGGAGGACGGCCTTGCCCTGGAGCCGAACCGGCTTTACCTCGCGCCCCCCAACGCCATCGTCGGGCTCAAGGACGGCCGCTTCCGCCTGCGCCCGCCGCGCAGCCCCGGGGAGCGCCGCAACCCGATCGACCGCTTCTTCCAGACCCTCTCCGCGGTCTACGGCACGGAAGCCGTCGGCATCGTGCTCTCGGGCTCCGGTTCGGATGGCGCGCTCGGCCTCGGCTCCATTGGAGCCGCCGGCGGCATGACCATGGCGCAGGCTCCCGACACGGCTGCCTTCACCGACATGCCCTCGAGCGTAGCGGCCTCCGCCGACCACGTTCTGGCTCCGGAAGGCCTCGCGGAGGCGCTCGAAACCTATGCCCGGCACTGGCGCGCCATCGCGACCGGCACGGCGCTGGGCGACCGCCGGCGTGAGATCCAGGCCCGCCTCCCCGAAATCTGCGACGTGCTGCTCCGCCGCACGGGTCACGATTTCAAGCACTACAAGACCAGCACCCTGATCCGCCGGCTGGAGCGGCGCATGCAGGTGCGCTCGCTTCCCGACGTGGACAGCTATCTCGGCCAGCTCGCCCGCGACATCCACGAGCCGCACATTCTCTTCCGCGAATTGCTCATCGGCGTCACGAGCTTCTTTCGCGAGCCGGACGCGTTCCACGCGCTTGCCGAACGGGTGATCGCCACGCTCCTGCAGCAGCGCTCGGCCACCGATCAGGTGCGCATCTGGATTCCGGGCTGCGCCACGGGCGAGGAAGCCTACACCATCGCGATGCTCGTGCGCGAGAAGCTCGACCTCGTCCCCGCGGCCCCGAAGGTGCAGATCTTCGCCACGGACGTGAACGAGCGCGCGCTGGTGGTGGCGCGGCGCGGTTCCTATCCGCAGGGGATCGCGGCGCATGTGTCGCCCGAGCGCCTCGCCCGCTTCTTCGTGAAACGGGGCCGTCGCTATCAAGTGACGGACGAGCTGCGCGAGATGTGCCTGTTCTCGGTCCACAACCTCATCTCGGACCCGCCCTTCTCGCGCCTCGACGTCATCTCCTGCCGCAATCTGCTCATCTATCTCGGCTCGCATCTGCAAAAGAAGCTGATCCCGGTCTTCCACTACGCGCTCCGCCAGGGCGGCTATCTCTTCCTCGGCGCCTCCGAGAGCCTGACCGGCCACAACGAGCTCTTCCGCATCATCGACGCCAAGCACCGCATCGCGCAGCGCAAGGAAGCGCAGCTCAACGTGCCGGGGTCGCTGCGCGAGTTCGGCGCCGCCACGCTCCCCGGCGGGCGGGCGGTGAACTCCACCAACGACGTGGATCTCGGCGCCGTCGCGCAACGCATCCTGCTCGACGAGTTCGCGCCGAAATACGCCATCGTCTCGGAAGAGGGGCAGGTGGTGTTCCTCTCGGAGGGCGTGGACATCTACATCCAGCCGCCGGCGGGCTCCTTCTCCAACAACATCATGCGCATGGTGCGCCGCGGCTTGAGCGTGGGGCTTCGCACCGCGTTCAACCAGGCGATCCGCACCCGCCGCACGGTGGTGCGCGAGGTGCCGGCGGTCCACACCGCGGAAGGGCTACAATCGGTTCTGCTCACCGTGCAGCCGATGCCCGACCTCGGCCGCGAGGACGGGCTCTACATGCTCGTCTTCCAGGACCACGGCGCGCCTCTGCGCCGGATGGACGATGCGGGCGCTGCGGTGCATCCCGATGCGGATGCGCTCATCGAAGGCTTGGAGCGGGAGCTTCTGCGCACCCGGGAGGATCTCGAGCGCACGGTCCAGGATCTCGAAGCCGCCAACGAGGAGCTGAAGTCCTCGAACGAAGAGCTCCTCTCCATGAACGAGGAGCTGCAATCGGCGAACGAGGAGCTGGAAACCTCGAAGGAAGAGGTGCAGGCCGCAAACCAGGCGCTGGCCAGCGCCAATGCGGACCTCGAGAACCTCCTGCGCTCGACGCAGATCGCCACGATCTTCCTCGACCGCGACGGCGCCATCCGTGGCTTCACGCCGGCCGCCGCCAACATCTACCACATCGCGCCGAGCGACATCGGCCGCCCCCTGAAGCACTTCACCCATCGTCTGGCGAACCTGCCCCCGATGCCGAGCCTCGACGAGCTGGAGGGGCAGGACGAGCCCGTCGATCACGAGGCGCAAAGCGAGACGGGGCGGTGCTATCTGCGGCGCGTGCTGCCCTATCGCGGCGCCAGCGGCTCCACGGACGGGGTCGTGGTCACCTTCACGGACGTGACGCGGCAGAAGGAATCGGAGGCCGCCCTGCGCCGCTCCGAGGAGAAGCTGCGCGTCGCGCTCGAAGCCGCGCGTCTCGGCGCATGGGAGCGCGACCTCGCTACCGACGAGGTCACCGCGACCGCGATGGGCAAGATCAATCTCGGTCTCCCGCCCGACGCGCCGCTCACCTTCGAGCAATTGCTCGGCATGCATCACCCGGACGATGTGGAGCGCGTTTCGGACGCCATCCAGCGGGCCATCGACGAACGTCGGGACTACGATGTCGAATACCGGATCGTTCGGCCGGACGGCTCGATCGGCTGGATCATCGCCCGCGGTCATGCGGTCTACGACGAAGGCGGCCAGCCGCTGCGCATCGTCGGCGTGACCCTCGACATCACCGAGCGCGAAGAGGCCAAGCAGGTTCTCCAGCAGGTGGAGCGCCGGCAAGGCTTCCTTCTGGAGCTCAACGACCGCCTCCGCAGCGTCGAGGACCCCCACGAGGTGCTCGGCTTCGCCTACGAGATGCTGGGCCGGTTCCTGGGCGTCACGCGCGTGGGCTACGGCGACATCGATGTGGACCAGGATCGCATCGCGGTCGAACGGGACTGGACCGACGGCACCGTGCCGAGCGCTGCCGGCGTATACTGCTTGAGCGACTTCGGCGCCCCCGGCATCGAGGAGATCAAGAAAGGCGTCACGGTGCGCGTCGACGACGTGAGCCGCGACCCTCGTACGCCCGCGGAAGTCACAGGACCGACCTACGAGGCCTTGAGCACCCGCTCCATCCTCGCGGTGCCCCTGGTGAAAGCCGGCCGCCTGCAGGCCGTCCTCTACCTTCATTCCAAGACGCTCCGCGCCTGGAGCGATGCGGATGCGACGCTGGCCGAGGAGGTCGCGGAGCGCACCTGGGCCGCCATCGAGCGCGCTCATGCCGAGGCGGCGCTCCGCGAGAGCGAGGCGCGCTTCCGCTCCATGGCCGATTCCGCGCCGGTGATGATCTGGATCAACGGAGCGGAGACCGGCTGCGAGTTCGTGAACCAGGCCTATCTCGACTTCTTCGGGAAGGAGCTCAACGAGGTGCTCGGCTTCGGCTGGGCTCCAGCGGCCCATCCGGAGGACGGGGAGCGCTATCTCGCGACCTATGCGGAGTCCGTGCGCACGGGAACGCCGTTTCGCGCGGAAGGCCGTTTCCAGCGCGCGGACGGCGAGTACCGCTGGCTTCTGTCCAACGGCATGCCGCGCTTCGACACGGGGGGCAGGCTCCTCGGCTTTATCGGATCGAGCCTCGACATCACGGATGTGAAGCGCGCGCAGACCGAATTGCAGGAGAACGCCGAGCGGCTCCAGCTCGCCCTCGATGCATCCCGCATGGGCGACTGGAGCTGGGACGCGGCCAGCGACGTCGTGACCTTCTCGCCGCGCGGCGCCAAGATCTTCGGCATTCCGGCCGGGCCCCATATGACCTGGACCGCCTTGCAGGATCTTCTACAGCCGGAGGACGCCCGCCGCGCCGCGGCGGCCGTCGAGGCCGCCATCGCGACACGGCAGGGCTACGACGTGGAGTACCGGCTGAAGCGCCTCGCCGAGGGCCGCGATGCCTGGGTTGCGGCCAAGGGCCAGGGAACCTACCGGCCCGACGGCACCGTGCAGGGCATGATCGGGGTCGTGCAGGACATCACCGAGCGCAAGCACGCGGAGGAGCGCCAGGCTCTGCTGATCCGCGAATTGCACCACCGGGTGAAGAACACGCTCGCGACCGTTCAGGCGATCGTCGGCTCCACGGCCCGCACCGCCTCGACCATCGACGAGTTCTATCAGGCGTTCGTGGGCCGCATCGTTTCGCTCGCGCAGACCCACACCCTCCTCACCGAGGATTACTGGCAGACCGCCTCCCTGCACCAGCTGCTCAAGAACGAGCTCGGCCCCTACGACGACGAGACCGAGCAGCGCGTGGTGATCGAGGGGCCGCCCGTGGAGCTCACCTCCGACGCTGCGGTGCCCATCGGCATGGCGATCCACGAGCTCACCACCAATGCCGCGAAGTACGGCGCCCTTTCCGACGGAGGGCATGTGGAGGTGCGCTGGGAGCTGAAGGAGAACGGCGGCCGTCCCATGCTGCATTTCAACTGGACCGAGAGCGGCGGGCCGCCGGTTCTCCCGCCGAAGCGCCAGGGCTTCGGCTCGCGGCTTCTTCAGCGCGTGCTCGCCACGCAGCTGCAGGCGGAGGTTCAGATGGATTTCGCGCCGGAGGGCCTGCGCTTCACCATCGTGATGCCGGTGCCGAAGCCGACCGATCCCTACCTTTCCCTCAAGCCCGTCTGAGCGCCCCCGATGCTGCTGCAGGCCCCCCGCTCCCAACTTCTCGTCGTCGACATCCAGGCCCGGCTGATGCCGGCGGTCGCGGACGCCGACCGCGTCGTGCGCAACACGCTCATTTTGCTCCAGGCCGCGGCCCGGCTCGGCCTCCCCGTGACCGTGACCGAGCAATACCCGAAAGGGCTCGGCGCCACGGTGCCGGCGGTCGCGGAGGCCCTGCCGGCCGACGCGGTCGTCCTGCCGAAAATCCACTTCTCGGCCGCCGCGGACCCCGCGATCGCAACCCGCGTCGCCTCGCTTGGCCGGCCGCAGGTCGTGATCGCCGGCGCCGAGGCGCATGTGTGCGTGCTCCAGACAGCCATCGGCCTCAAGAAGCGCGGTCTCGACCTGTTCGTGGTGGGCGATGCCTCATCGAGCCGGGTTCAGGCCAGCGCCAGCGCCGCCCATGCTCGCCTCCTCCATGCCGGCATCCCCTGGATCACCACAGAGATGGCGGTGTTCGAGTGGCTGGGGCAGGCCGGCACGGATGACTTCCGCGCCCTTTCGGCGCTTATCAAATAGTGGCTCACCGCCGCATAACGCCGCGCCTCTGACGGTTGGGCTCTGCCCCATCCTGTGGCATCACCCCACCTGTGTTCCCTAACGTCACCTGATCCCAATTGAGCGCTCCCCCTGCAACGCCCGACACCTTTCTGACCCATGGCGGAGACGCCGGGGCGCTCATCCGCGCGCACGATTGGGCCGCTACGCCGCTCGGCCCCATCGAGACCTGGCCGCAATCCCTGCGCACCACCCTCTCGATCGTCTTGAACTCCCGGTTTCCCACCTACATGGGGTGGGGTCCGGATCTCCTGAGCTTCTACAACGACGCCTACCGCCCGATCCTCGGCACCAAACCCGAGGCCATGGGGCGGCCGTTCCGCGAGGTGTGGGCCGAGGCCTGGGCGGTGGTCGGCCCGATCGCAAGACAGGCGCTGAACGGCGAGGCGAGCTATCACGAGAACCTTCCCATCACCGTGGACCGCCACGGCTACCCGGAAGAGACCTGGTGGACCTTCTGCTATTCGCCGATCCGGGACGAGACCGGCGGCGTCGGCGGGGTGCTCTGCACCGTCTACGAGACGACGGGTCAGGTGCGGGCGGAGCGGGAACGCCAGGCCGAGTACGAGCGGCTGCAGCAGCTCTTCCAGCAGGCTCCGGGGTTCATGGCGGTGCTGCGGGGGCCCAACCACATCTTCGACAGTGCCAACGCGTCGTATCTTCAGCTCATCGGCCATCGTGACGTGCTGGGGCGGACCGTGCGCGAGGCCTTGCCGGAGGTGGCGTCGCAGGGCTTTCTTGAACTTCTCGACCGCGTTTATTCCTCGGGCGAGCCGTTCGTCGGCCATGGCATGCCGGTGATGCTGCAGCGAGAAGCCGGCGGAGCCCTCGAACAGCGTCTTGTGGATTTCGTCTACCAGCCCATCAAGGATGCGGACGGCCATGTGACCGGCATCTTCGCGGAGGGCATCGACGTCACGGAGCGTCGGCTGGCCGAGGAGGCCGTCCGCGAACGCGAGGACCATTACCGCCATACCGTGGAGCTCAATCCCCAGGTGACCTGGACGGCCAGACCCGATGGGCAGCTCGACTACGTCAACCAGCGCTGGGAGAGCTGGACCGGAACCTCGGGCCTCGGCTCCATCTGGTGCGATGCGCTCCACCCCGACGACCGCGGCCCCACGATGGAGGCCTGGACCCACGCCTTCACCACGGGGGAGCCCTACGACAGCGAGCACCGGGTCCGGACCCGTGCCGGCTCCTACCGGTGGGTGCACTCGCGAGCCCGTCCCCGCCGCAACGAGCGTGGGGAGATCGTCAAGTGGTACGGCACCACCGAGGACATCGACGAGCGCAAGCAGGCGGAAGCGGCGCTGCTCGCCAACGAGGCGCGCCATCGGCAGATCATCAACTCCGCCACCGATTACGCGATCATCTCGAAGGATCTCGAGGGACGGATCCTGAGCTGGAACGAGGGAGCACGGCGGATCCTGGGCTGGACCGAGGAGGAGATCCTCGGCCAGACGGCCCATCGCTACTTCACCCCCGAGGACGTGGCCGCGGGGCAGGTCGAGCAGGAGATGCGGACCGCACTCCGCGACGGCTCCTCTCCCGACGAGCGCTGGCATCTTCGCCGGGACGGCTCGCGGTTTTGGGCGACGGGCGAGCTGATGCCCCTGCGCGACGATGCCGGCGCGGTGGTGGGGTTCGTGAAGGTGTTGCGCGATGCCACCGAGCAGCGCCGGGCCGGGGAGCATCAGCGGCTCCTGATCAACGAGCTGAATCACCGGGTGAAGAACACGCTGGCCACCGTGCAATCCATCGCCAGCCAGACCCTGCGCAACGCGGACACCGCGGAGGGCGCGCGGGAGGCGATCGAAGACCGCCTCATGGCCCTCTCCCGGGCCCATGACGTGCTCACCCGCGAGAACTGGGAGGGCGCGAACTTGCACGAGATCGTGGCCCAGGCGGTCGCGCCCTATTCGAGCCGCGGCGAGGACCGGCTGCACCTGAGAGGAGAGCCCGTGCGCCTGCCGCCGCGCATGGCGCTCGCGCTCGCCATGGCGCTGCAGGAGCTCGCCACCAACGCGGTGAAGTACGGCGCGCTCTCCAACGAAACCGGTCAGGTGCGCATCGCGTGGCGCGACGGCGATGGGCGACTTCACCTCACCTGGACCGAACAGGGCGGCCCGCCCGTCAAAGCGCCGAGCCGCCGCGGCTTCGGCACGCGGCTCATCGAGCGCAGCCTGGCTTCCGATCTCGACGGCGAGGTGCGGATCGCCTTCGAGCCCTCCGGCCTCGTCTGCACCGTCGACGCGCCCCTGCGCCCCGACGAAGACGCGTAACGAAGCCGCCCGTCGCTCCACCCAAGACACGCCGTCGCTGACGCTGCGGAAGCCGTTCGCCCACGCTTGCATGCGCGCGCAAGAGCGCGCAAAACCGCGGACCTGCCCTCATGCCCCGATCCCGCGGGGCCTTACCGGCCATAGGATTCCGCGATGCCTGCCTATCGTTCCCGCACCACCACCCATGGCCGCAACATGGCCGGCGCCCGCGGCCTGTGGCGCGCCACGGGCATGAAGGATTCCGATTTCGGCAAGCCCATCATCGCGGTGGTGAACTCCTTCACGCAGTTCGTGCCGGGCCACGTGCACCTGAAGGATCTGGGCCAGCTCGTCGCCCGCGAGATCGAGGCCGCCGGCGGCGTCGCCAAGGAGTTCAACACCATCGCGGTGGATGACGGCATCGCCATGGGCCACGACGGGATGCTCTACTCGCTCCCCTCCCGCGAGCTCATCGCGGATTCCGTCGAGTACATGGTGAACGCCCATTGCGCGGATGCCATGGTGTGCATCTCCAATTGCGACAAGATCACCCCCGGCATGCTCATGGCGGCGCTCCGCCTCAACATCCCGGCCGTGTTCGTGTCCGGCGGGCCCATGGAGGCCGGCAAGGTGGTCCTCAAGGGCAAGGAGGTCGCCCTTGATCTCGTGGACGCCATGGTGGCCGCGGCCGACGACACCGTCACCGAGGAAGAGGTGAAGGTGATCGAGCGCTCGGCCTGCCCGACCTGCGGCTCATGCTCCGGCATGTTCACGGCGAATTCCATGAACTGCCTCACGGAGGCGCTCGGCCTCTCGCTCCCCGGCAACGGCTCGGTGCTCGCGACCCATGCGGATCGCCGCCGCCTCTTCGTGGAAGCCGGTCACCTCGTGGTCGATCTCGCGCGGCGCTACTACGAGCAGGACGACGCGAGCGTGCTGCCCCGCAACGTGGCGAACTTCGCGGCGTTCGAGAACGCCATGACCCTCGACATCGCCATGGGCGGCTCCACCAACACGGTGCTGCATCTCCTCGCCGCCGCGCACGAGGCCGAGATCGATTTCACCATGCAGGACATCGATCGCCTGTCGCGCCGCGTGCCCGTGCTCTGCAAGGTGGCGCCCTCGAAATCCGACGTTCACATGGAGGACGTGCACCGCGCCGGCGGCATCATGGCGATCCTGGGCGAACTCGATCGCGCCGGCCTCATCCACACGGATGTGGGCTCGGTGCATTCGGCCTCGCTCGGTGACGCGCTCGACCGCTGGGACGTGGTGCGCAACGCCTCGCCCGGCGTGCACGATTTCTACCGTGCCGCCCCCGGCGGCGTGCCGACCCAGGTGGCCTTCAGCCAGGAGCGCCGCTACGACAGCGTCGATCTCGACCGCGAAACGGGCGTCATCCGCTCCGCCGATCATGCCTTCTCGAAGGATGGCGGCTTGGCGGTGCTGTTCGGCAACCTCGCGGAACACGGCGCCATCGTGAAGACCACGGGCGTCGATGAATCGATCCTCGTCTTCTCCGGTCCCGCCATCGTGTTCGAGAGCCAGGATGCGGCGGTGAGCGGCATTCTCACCGGCAAGGTGAAGGCCGGCGACGTGGTGGTGATCCGCTACGAGGGCCCCCGCGGCGGTCCCGGCATGCAGGAGATGCTCTACCCGACGAGCTACCTGAAATCGAAGGGACTGGGCAAAGCCTGCGCGCTCATCACCGACGGGCGGTTCTCTGGCGGCACCTCGGGGCTTTCCATCGGCCACGCCTCGCCGGAAGCGGCCGAGGGCGGGCTCATCGGATTGGTCCAGACCGGCGACCGCATCGAGATCGACATCCCGAACCGCAAGCTCCACCTCGCGGTCGACGAGGCCGAGATCGCCCGCCGCCGCGCGGCCGAGGAAGCCCGCGGCGCGGAGGCCTGGAAGCCCCTGGAAAAGCGCCCCCGCAAGGTGAGCCCGGCGCTGCGCGCCTACGCCTCCATGGCCACCAGCGCCGCCAAGGGCGCCGTGCGGCACGTGCCGGAGTAGGGACGCTCCCGCCGCGAGGGCAAGTTCGACGGCTCGCGGCCTGGCTTAGGCCAAGCCGCAGAGTGTTGGGCTCCGAGGAAGCCTTTATGCTCTCGCGTGGGAGGGCAGATCGTTGAACGGACCTTGGGGCAAGTGACCCAATGTGGTCTCGATGCAGCTCTGGCGCAGCTGGCTTCGCCGGGGCGTGAGTCTGAGCGGCAGGCCACTTCCATCCGCTGGGCTCGGCCACGGAATGATCGCCTTCGGCAGGCGCGGTGCGAAGCCGATGCGGTTCAGGGCACTGGCCCGCCAGGTCGGCTTGCCGATCCTCGCAGCCATCACTTTAGGCGGCGCTTACGGGACACTGATGCGCTTCAGCCCATGGGATCAGGTCACCACGCTGCGGCACGCGGCTGCGTTTCCCAACTGCGGCATGGCGCGCCTCGTTGGCCTCGCTCCCGCCTATCGCGGCAGGCCAGGATACTACGTCGAGCACGATCGCGACCAGGACGGCTGGGCCTGCGAGCCCCCGCCTTCCCGCTTGCGTTAGGTCCTCACCCCTCCCGCGGCCCCTCGCCCCCCGAGGCGATGAAGGCTTTGAGTTCGTCTAGGGATTGGAAGCGGAAGGTGCCGTCGGGCGTCTCGGCGTCGATGGAGCCGTCCGAGAACATCACGTAACGGTTGCCGCCGGAAGTGTAGGTGCCGATCACCGTGACGCCCTCGCCCGACGACGCGGCGCCGCCCTGATCGCTCGCGACCCCGGTCGGGGTGACGGTAGCTGCGGGCGTGCCCTCGCCGAGGCGCAGGGGCTCGGCGTCGGGGGTCTGCGGCACCACCGGATCGGCGGCCGCGAAGGGGGCGTTCTCCTCCTCGACCTCGGCCGGATCAGGCGCGCGGACAGCCTCGGTCGTGACGGGCGCTGCGGGTTCGTCCGCGACCGTGACGCCCGGAGGCATCGAGGGGGCGCCGAAGGGGGGCTTCGCTTCGTCCTCGACAGCCGGCCAGCTGATCGGAGGCTCCCGGCGGGCGACCGGTTCTGATGCGAGCGGTCCGGCGGCATCGAGGGCGGGAACCGCGCGCGCGGGCGCTTCGCCGGACGCGGGGCTGAGAAGTTCGTCGCCGAGTGCGGGCGCGCCAAGCGGCGCCTCGACGGGATTCGTGACCGGCGGGAGGGGGTCGAGGCGGGGCTCCGGCGCGCCGGGCGCCTCGGTGGCTCTGCTCGCGCCGCCCGCGAGGAGACCGGCCGACATGGCCGTCACGGGATCGATCCGCGGCGGCTCCGGGAAAGCGGGCTCGGGCCGCCCCATGCGCTCGCGCAGGCGCACGAGTTCGGCGCGAACCTGCCCCAAGCGACGCACGGCCGCCGTGATCCCGAGCAGCACCGCGCCGCCCGCCGTGATGGCAGCGCCGGCGATGAGCTGCGCCCAGCCGGCTTCGAGCACGACGATGAGCCAGCCCTCGATCATGGCATAGGCGCCGCCCGCGATCATCGCGAGAGCCAGGACGAGGAGCGCGATAACCATGGAGACCTCGTAACGCGAACGCAAAGAAGGGCGCGGATGTGGGAGGGGAATTAGGCGGGCGATCCTATAGGGCAACGATTCCGCAATGGAAAGCTTTGCCGCCGCATGGGCCTCTTCCACCCGAGGCAAAGCTACGTTCGCAATGCCGAATGCCAAGCTTCGCGGTTGAAGGGGCTCCTCCTAGGCCTTAACTACAGCGCGCACATCGCATGAAGCGAGGAGAGGCCCCATGACGTTCACGCTGCCCGATCTGCCCTACCCCCATGACGCGCTGCAGCCCTACATGTCGCGGGAAACGCTCGAGTTTCACCACGACAAGCACCACAACGCCTATGTGACGGCGGGCAACAACCTGCTCAAGGGCACGGAATTCGAGGGCAAGAGCGTCGAGGAGGTCGTGAAGGGCTCCTACGGCAAGAACCAGGCACTCTTCAACAATGCGGGCCAGCACTACAACCACATCCACTTCTGGCAGTGGATGAAGCCGAACGGCGGCGGCGCCATCCCGGGCCGCCTCGAGAAGCAGATCGCGCAGGATCTCGGCGGCGTGGACAAGTTCAAGGAGGACTTCATCCAGGCCGGCGTGACGCAGTTCGGCTCGGGCTGGTGCTGGCTGGCCGTGAAGGACGGCAAGCTCACGATCATGAAGACCCCGAATGGCGAGAATCCGCTGGTGCACGGCGCCCAGCCGATCCTCGGCTGCGACGTGTGGGAGCATTCCTACTACATCGACTACCGCAACCGCCGTCCGGACTACCTCAAGGCGTTCCTCGAGAACCTGGTGAACTGGGAGCACGTCGAGGAGATGTACGGCAAGGCGACGGCGTAAGCCCCATCCCTCCCTGCCAAGAGAGGGTGCCCCGTCAGGGGCGGGTGGGATGGAAGCGCCAACGCTTCACGAGCAAGCCTCCACCCCACCCGTCGTCCTTCGGACGCCATCCCTCCCCTGGCGGGGAGGGGTCAGCCTGCTCAAGGCCGCGGCACCAGCGCCAATCCGCGCGCCTGCAAGAGCCCCCGGAACGCATCCGACTTGAGATAGGCGAGCTCGTTCGGGCGGCTCTCCACGTCCGGATCGAGCGCCCGCAAGGTGTCGTCCGCGTAGCCCGGATGGGCCATCACGAGGGGTCGGGGCCCGAGATCGAGGAGCGCCTGGCCGAACACCCGCTCGGGCCGGGTTGCCAGGTCGAAGGGGCTGTAGCCGGAAAAGCCCTCGTTGGTGTCGAACCCCGCCGCCCGGGCCGCCCGGCGGAAGCCCCGCGCCAGGGCCTTCACGATCAGCGCCTTCTGGGCCGACACCTCCCGGCGAATGATCGGGAGAACATCGTCCGAGGGGTCGCGGAGCCAGATCCGCCCCTTCAGTCGCCGCGCCCCCAGCGCCTGGAGCAGCATCGGCCGGATGACCGGCAGCACATGGACGTGCTGGTGCCCGTCCACGAAATCGGGCGGCGCCCCGAACGCCGCCTCGAAGGCGTCGAGCTGGCGCTCGATCTCAGCTTTCACCTCCGACGCATTGAGGCGCCCCGTGAAGGCGGCCCGCATCAGGTCGGGGAGCGGGGCGAAGCGGCCCCCCGGCGCGAGGCTCGGTACGGCGCCGAGCGGAGCCGCGGTAGTGAAGTTCAGGTGGAGCCCAACCCCGATCCGGCCGTGAAGCGGCCGCAGGGCGGGAGCCAGGCGCGGCCAATCCGGCATATTGGTCATGGCGCTCGTGGCCGAGATGCCGCCGGCCTCCGCGGCCTCCAGGATGCCGCGGCTCACGCCCTCAGTGAGGCCATAATCGTCGGCACAGAGAACCACCTTGCGTGCTGGAGCCAATGCTCATCCCCCGTTAACCGGCCGGACCCTACCGCTCTTGAGCGCACCGGCAAACTCGGCTCTTGATGCGCGAAGATCCAGGAACTGCAAGCGTGGCGTCCCCCTCCCCCGAACTCAGCGCCGATCCAGGAACATCCCGCGTGGGCACCCCCTCCCCCGAACTCAGCATCGTCATTCCGGTCTATAACGAGGGCCCGAATATCGCGCCGCTCTGCGCCCGCATCGCGCCGTTGCTCGACCGGATCACCGCCCGCTGGGAGGTCGTGTTCGTGGACGACGGCAGCGCCGACGACACCCTCGCCCGCATCCGCGCCGAGAGCGCCCGCGAGCCCCGCATCGGCGCGGTGTCGTTCTCGCGCAACTTCGGCAAGGAGATCGCGCTTGCGGCCGGCCTCGACCACGCCCGGGGCGATGCGGTCGTGATCATGGACGCCGACCTCCAGCATCCGCCAGAGTTGATCGAAACCTTCGTGGAGCGCTGGCGCGAGGGCTACGTGATGGTCTACGGCCAGCGCACCAACCGCTCCAACGAGACGCGGTTGAAGCGCAGCTCCGCGCGCATGTTCTATCGCCTCTTCGAGCGCTTCGGCGAAACGAGCCTCCCCGAGGGCGCCGGCGATTTCCGCCTCATCGACCGCAAGGGCGTGGAGGTGCTCAGGGCGCTGGGCGAGCGCGCCCGCTTCTCCAAGGGCCTCTATGCCTGGATCGGGTTCAAATCGGTCGGCGTGCCCTTCGTGGTGGAGGATCGCCGGCACGGCGGCACCAAGTGGAGCTTCCGCAAGCTGTTCCGCTTCGCCTTCGACGGCATCACGTCCTTCACCACCGTGCCGCTGCGCGTGTGGACCTATATGGGCGGGCTCATCTCCATCGGAGCCATCGGGGCCGCCGTCTTCTTCATGATCCGCACCCTTTTCTTCGGCACCGACCTGCCGGGCTTCCCCTCCCTCATCGTCTCCGTGATGTTCTTCTCCGGCGTGCAGCTCATGTCGCTCGGCGTCATCGGCGAGTATGTCGGGCGCATCTTCGCCGAGGTGAAGCGCCGCCCGCTCTACGTGGTGGCGGAGCGGATCGGCGGGACGGCGGAAGCCGGCGATACGCTGGTCCGCGACGACCGCCGCCTCGCGCGGGTCTGACGGGTGCCGTTCGTTCCGACGTTTCGCCCCACGGGAGCCTAGGCAATGCTGCGCAAGATGCTCTCGGTGGGCGGCTGGACGCTGGTCTCCCGCATCACGGGCTTTGCCCGCGACGTGATCATGGCCGCGATCCTCGGCGTCGGACCGATCGCCGACGCCTTCGTGGTGGCGCTGCGCATCCCGAACCACTTTCGGGCGATCTTCGGCGAGGGCGCCTTCAACGCCGCTTTCGTGCCCACCTACTCGCAGGTGCTGGAGGGCGAGGGCCCTCAGAAGAGCCGCGCTTTTGCCGGCGCGATCTTCACCCTCATGCTGATCGTGCAGGCCGTTCTGCTCGCGGTCGCGATCCCGGCCATGCCCTGGATCGTCGGGCTCCTGGCGCCGGGCTTTCCCGCCGATCCTGAGAAGTTCGAACTCGCCGTCACGCTCACGCGCATCACCTTCCCCTATCTTCTCGCCATCACGCTGGTCACCATTCTGTCGGGCGTGCTCAACGCCCACGGGCGCTTCTGGGCCGCGGCGGCGGCGCCGGTGCTGCTCAACCTCTCCATGATCGCGGCGTTGAGCGTCGCCTTCCTCTTTCCCACCGCGGGCCATGCGGCGGCCTGGGGCGTGGCGCTCGCGGGGCTCCTCGAACTCGTTCTCGTCTATGTGGACGCGGCCCGCGCCGGCCTCGCGCCGCGGCTCCAGCGACCCCGGCTCACGAAGCCCATGCGCGATTTCTTCCGTACCCTCGGCCCAGCCGTGATCGGCTCCGCCGGCGTGCAGATCGCGATCTTCGCCGACACCATCATCGCCTCGTTCCTGCCCACGGGCGCCGTGTCGTCGCTCTATTACGCCGACCGCATCTTCCAGCTCCCCATCGGCGTCATCGGCATCGCGGCCGGCACCGTGCTGCTGCCCGAGATGAGCCGGCGCATCGCTGCGGGCGACGTGGCGGCCGCGCACGGGGCGCAAAACCGCGCCATCGGCTTCACGCTTGCGCTCACCATCCCCTTCTTCGTCGCCTTCCTGACGCTGCCGGAACTCATCATGGCGGCCCTGTTCCAGCGCGGCGCCTTCGACGAGAACGCGGTGCGCACCGCCGGCGCGGTGCTCTCGGCCTATGCGGTGGGACTGCCCGCCATCGTGCTGATCACCTCGTCGCGTGCGAGCTTCTACGCCCGCTCCGACACCAAGACGCCGCTCATCGCCTCGCTCACCGGCATCGCGGTCAACGTGGCGCTGAAGATCGTACTCATGGGCCCGTTCGGTGTCGTCGGCCTCGCGCTCGCTACGGCCGTCGGCACCTGGATCAACCTGATCCTCCTCGTCGCCCTCGCCTATCGCCGCGACTGGACGGCGCCGAGCGGGGCACTCGGGCGCATCATGATCGCGGTGCTCGCCGCCGGCTTATGCCTGGCGCTGTTTGCGATCTTCGCGCCCGCTCGCGTCGCAACGGCGCTGGCTTGGCTCCCGGCCTGGCGCGACGAAACCCTGCTCGCGCTTCTCGGCACCGGCGGCGCGCTGGTCTACGGCGCGGTGCTGTTCGGCTCCCTGAAGCTGCTGCGCGTGCGCCTCGCACGGCGCTGACGTTCCGATGCCGCGATCAATGTCAGAGCTGCGGCAGGTTGGGCCCCGCCATGCATCGGCGTGCTGGCGTTGCGCCGGCCGAACGATAACATGAAGCCATGGATCAGCTGCGCCCCTGGAACCTTGCCCTCGGCGGGCTCGTCGCGCTCGCGGTCGCCATGGGGATCGGGCGCTTCGTCTACACGCCGATTCTGCCCCACATGGCGGAGGCGCTGTCGCTGACGAAATCGGAGGCGGGGCTTATCGCTTCAGCGAATTTCATCGGCTATCTCGTGGGCGCGCTCCTCGCCGCCACGCGCGTTCCGGGCTCCCGCCGCACCTGGCTCATCGCCGCGCTGGCGCTGAGCGCCGTCACCACCACCCTGACCGCCGCCCTCTCGGGCGTCGCCGGTTTAAGCCTCGTGCGCTTCCTCGGCGGTGTGGCCAGTGCCTTCGTGCTCGTCTTCGCCTCCTCCGTCATCCTGGATCGCCTCACCGAGGCCGGTGCCAGCCGCCTCTCGGTGGCCCATTTTGCCGGCGTCGGCGTCGGCATCGCGCTCTCGGCCGTTCTCGTCTCGGCCCTGGTGGCCGCGGGCCTCGGCTGGCGCATTCACTGGCTGGCCGCGGGAGGCCTTGCGCTCCTCGCCGTTCCGCTCGTGGCCGCCCTCGTGCCGCCGGATCGCCGCTCCGGCGGTCCGGCCACCCCGCCCGCCGCCCTTTCGCTCACGCCGCGCCTGTGGTCGCTCATCGTATCCTACGGCCTTTTCGGCTTCGGCTACGTGGTCACCGCCACGTTCCTGGTCGCCATCGTGCGCGGCTCCCCCGAGACACGCCATCTGGAGCCCGTGGTGTGGGTGGTGGTGGGCCTTGCCGGCGCACCCTCGGTGGCGCTCTGGACCGCCGTCGCGCGGGTCTTGGGCGTCTTGCCGACCTACGCCCTCGCCTGCCTCGTCGAGGCGGTGGGCGTGCCCTTGAGCGTCCTCATGCCGAACACGGCCGGCATCATGCTCGCCGCGGTCTGCCTCGGCGGCACCATCATGGCGATCACGGCGCTGGGCTTCATGGGCGCACGCACGCTCTCCTCCTCCGATCCGCGCCGGATCTTCGCCCTCATGACCGCCGCCTTCGGCCTCGGGCAGATCGTCGGCCCCACCATTGCCGGCTGGCTCTTCGACCGCACGGGCAGTTTCCTGCTCCCTTCGATGATGGCGGCCGGCGCCCTGGTGATCGCAGCAATGCTAGGGGGAGGTGCGGATCCGAAACTGATCCGGACCGCGGGGGAGCCGCGGCCCGCCGCGTAAGGCGTCAGCGCCCCGCGAACCGCGTCGCCCCGGGCCCGCCCGCGATCTCGGTGAGGAGTTTGCGCCGTGCCGCCAGCGCGAAGGGCTGGGTTTCGTTGGCGATCTCGACGAACGCCCCGGGCCCGCCGATCACAGCCTGGGCGTAGTAATCCTCCAGCGACATCCCGCCCGGCCCTCCCGGGCGTCCGCCGGAGCGGCGGATCGCGAGCGCGTTGATGGTGAAGCCCTTGGCCAGCGCATCGGCGCGGGCGGCTTCGAGCGAGCGCCCGCCCATATTGGGCCCGTCGCCCGACACGTCGATGATCTTGCGCGTGCCGTCATGCGCATTGCCCTCGACCAGGCGCACCGAGAAGTCGATGGCGTTCGAGATCGAATTGTAGCCCGTGGCGCCCCGCGGCGCGCCGAGGAGTTTGTCCGCGAACACCCGCGCGGTCGCCTCGTCGCGCACCACATGCCAATCGACGATGAGCACCTGGCTCTGCGGCCCGCCCCATTCCATGTAGGCGACGGCAATGGCGCCGAGCGGCCCGTCCTTGATGCCGTCGAGCACATCGCGGCTTGTGAGCGCATCGGCCCAGCCCTTGCGCTGCAGGCGCAACTCGTCGTCATCGATGGAGCCCGACCCGTCGGCCGCGAAAACGAGTTCGAGATCGACGGGTTCGGCGCGGGCGGGCAGCGCGAGGCCGACGATGAGCGCGAGCGCAGCAAGGCAGCGAAGCATGGGGCTCTCCAATGGGAACAACCCGAGCTTATAGGGCGCCGCTCGCTCCGCGAGGGGTCGGCCCCGCACACATCTGCGAGAGGGCACGGCAATCTCCTCTCCCCGCAACCGGGGAGAGGGCTTCGCCTGCGGACCGGCAGGCGAAGCAAGCGGAACGAAGTGAAGCGAGGGTGAGGGGGACGGGACGCATGGAGCTCCATCCTGAGAGCCCCCTCCCCCGGTCGCGCAAGCGCGACTCGACCTCTCCCCGCTCGCGGGGAGAGGGTAGGCGTCAAGCCGCGCGGCCGTGGGCGAAGTCCCAATAGAGTTCCCGGGCCTTGCGGTAGAACGGGCCCGGCTGCAGGTCGCGCCCGTCGATGCGCAGCACCGGCATCACCTTCGCGTAATTGCCCGAGATGAAGATCTCGTCCGCGTTGAGGAAGTCCTCGTAGCGGAGCGTGCTCTCCTGCACGGGCACGCCCGCCTCGCGCAGCAGCCCGATCACCCGCTGGCGCGTGATGCCGTTCAGGAACGTGCCGTTCGGGATCGGCGTATGCACCACGCCGTCCTTCGCCATGAACACGTTGGAGGTGCCGGTCTCGGCCACGTTGCCCAGCGCATCGCAGACGAGCGCGTTGTCGAAGCCGCGATCCTTGGCCTCGCGGATCACACGGGCGTTGTTGGGGTAGAGGCACCCCGCCTTGGCGTCGGTCGGCATGGAATCGAGCGTCGGCCGGCGGAAGGGCGATTTGGTCAACGAGGTGCCCCCCGGCACCGGCATCGGCGCCTCGAAGAGGGAGAGGCAGAAGCGCGTGGATTCAGGATCCGGCGCGATGGTCATCATGCCCTCGGCCTCGGCCCAATACATGGGCTTCACGTAGAGCGCCGTGCCAGGCGCGAACTTCTTGGCGCCCTCGCGCGCCAGTTCCATGATGGCGTCGGGCTCCATGGTGGGTTCCATCATCATGGTGCGCGCCGAGCGGTTCACCCGCCCGCAATGGCGGTCCATGTCGGGCATCACGCCCTCGAACACGCGGGCGCCGTCGAACACCGAGGAGCCGAGCCAGGATGCGTGCGAGCGCGGGCCGATCACGGGCGGGTTGCCCTCGATCCACTCGCCGTCGATCCAATTCCAGGTTTGCGAATACCACGCCACGGCGATCCTCCGGTCGGTGTTGTCGGTCCCAGCCAACGCGGAATGCGTTCGGGATGGGTCAGTGTTGTTGTCTCAATCGAACGCCGCTTGGGCCGAAACGTCAACCGTGAACCGCACCCGGCGCGCATGAATGATCGTGATGCATCCGGCTCGCCGGTGTGATGGGATGGAATCATGACCGCGAGCCCTGCCCTCCCGAGCCAAGCCCGCGCCGTGGTGTTCGACGCCTACGGCACCCTCTTCGACGTTCATTCCGCCGTTGCCCGCAACAGTGCCGCGGTCGGGCCCGAGGCCGCTCGGCTGTCCGAGATCTGGCGCCAGAAGCAGCTCGAATACAGCTGGGTGCTCTCGCTGGCCGGCCGCTACGAGCCCTTCTGGACCCTCACGGAACGGGCGCTCGACTATGCCCTCGCACGCTGCCCGGCGGTGGACCGCTCCTTGCGCGCCCCGCTGCTCGACGCCTACCGGACTCTTGACGCCTATCCGGAGGTCCCGGGGGTTCTCCAAGGCCTCGTGGCGCGCGGCCTTGCAACCGGGATTCTCTCCAACGGCGATCCCTCCATGCTTGCTGCCGCCGTCGCTTCCGCGGGCCTCGACGGGCGCCTCGACGCGGTGCTCTCCGTCGAGGCCGCCGGCGTCTTCAAGACGAGCCCGTTCGCCTATCGGCTCGCCCTCGACGCCTTCGGGGTCCGCGCCGATGAGGTTCTCTTCGTCTCCTCCAACCGGTGGGACATCACCGGCGCCGCCGCCTTCGGGTTCAAGCCGATCTGGGTGAACCGCGCCGGTCTGCCGGATGAGTATCCCGGGCTGGAGCCCGTCGCCGTGGTGCGGGATCTGGGGGCGTTGACCGCGACCGAGATGTAGGGGCCACTCTCACCCTAACGGACGTCGAGCGCCCCTCCCTCCCTTCAGGGGAGGGAGAGCAGGACGAGCGGCATCGCGAGCGTGGTTCTCTGATCCTATCCCTTGACAATAAGCGCAATTATCCGGTTGACACCACAAAGGCTAAATCTAGGATGGCCAGCGACAGGCCGGCACTTTCCCTTTCTCTCCTGCTTCGGGAGAGGGGCGTTATTGACCTCCAGGTTCCGGAGGAAATTCGGGCAGTGGCGGAAGAGATAGCCGCTCAGTCCGATGTTGTTGGCATAGAGTCAGATACTCTTGACGCTCTATTGCGAACAGTTCTCTTTCTTGATCGTCAGATGCGTTCAGCGTGCTCTGAACGATAGTGCAGGACACAAGAGCGCGAAGGGCGCTCATCTCCTTCGCGACTGCGTTCAGGTGATCGTAAAGCCCGCGCAGGGCCGTGGGTGTCAGCAGCACCTCGTGCTGCTTCCCGCGCCTTTCGATGCCATGGCCAATGCCTTTCAGCGCATCATGAACCCGCGCGTGCATGACCGCGTCGCGATAGCCCTTTAAGAGCTTGAAGGCGCCCTCACCCAGACAGTCGGCCAAGGCTTCCCGCTGAGGCTCGGGGAGCAAGTGCTTGGTGCCTTGCTTGAGAAGATGTATTTTGCCATCGATCCCGTTGATGCGGGTGACGAGATCAAAGTGCAGCGTGACCGGGATGCGGAGAGATTGGGTCAGCATCCAATCGATGTGGTTCTCCACCTGATTGTACGCCAGCGTAATGGCGCCAATCTCAGCTAACTGCTCTGTAGTGAGGTCCCGTTTGATGTCGCCGGTCTTGAATGAGGGCTTGAGCCCTTTGAGGGGCCGTTTCATAGGAGTGGCCTTTGTCTAGGAATGGCGACGGTCAGGACTATTCTGAGGAAGAGGCGCAACGCCGCTTTGAGGCGCTGGTAAAGTCTGCGCTCAAGACACCGCCCAAGCCTCAGTCTGAGATGAAGGTGGGGAAGCGGCGTAGCGAAGCCTTAACGAATAAGCCAAAGACTACAAAACAGGGCGGTCCCGCCGCTAAACGAAACCGCCCTGAAGATCAGTAGACTAAGCTACATCACTTTTTGATGGTCTCGACGACGTGCGTCTTTGGATGGGACTTCGCCGTTTTGACCGTGGTGAAACGACCGTTCCCGGCGTTTCGACCGATTTTGCGCGACATGTAAATCACCTCCTACCCGGGCCGATGCCCGGGCGGTGAGGCTTCGGTCGGAAGGGGCGACTTGATTCGCGCGGGCGGATTATAGCGCCATTCACCTTCTTTGTGAGCGCAAGCCCCGCACAACAAAAGGAGCGGCCAAGGACCGCTCCTAGTTGGAAGATAGAGGGAGTGTACGGCGCAATCCTAACGCGCATCCTCCTACGAAAGCTGTAACTAGAAAATCACACCAGCTCGGCCATTGAGCCGGGTTTTGTGTAGGAGTCGCCTATGAAAACCGCGAGCGAGTGTGCCGGTATCACCCCAGCGGCGATTACCGTCAGCTTCTGTTCCGGATCGTCTGCACGAGTGCAGCCAGTATCTCGTTTTGCTTCTCTATGCGGTTTGTTAGGACCTCGACGTTGTGGTCAAGCGCTGAGAGCGCTCTCGCAATATGTTCTAGGGCATCTGCTTTTTGGGCCTCGACATCGGTCCCAGCAGCGGGGCTAGGTAAGAAGGGCCGCACAACACCTTGCGGCCCACCGTTCCGTATTCTTTGCATTGAGTCCTCCCGTCACGCAGAACGGGAGCGTAGCACTACCCAACCCAGAGTCGAGCCACTAGCGGAACCAGCGCCTAATCGGTTTCTTGGGCTTCGGCCCCTTCTTGTTCTTCCGACGCCAGCGCAGGAAGTGCTGAGCCGCGATCCTGTAATCCGGCTTAGTGAGTTTGATGATAGGTGAGCCGCTTGCCTTCGGCTCCCTTCACAGCAGCAAGGGTCCGCTCGGCATCATTGATACCCAAAGCGATGCGGTGATTGTAGCGGAAGTCGTATTCCGCAAGGTAGCGGTGCAGGTGCTTCTCGGCACAGTGCTGATAGACGCCCTTCATCCCGCGCTTGAAGATGCCGAAGTAGCCTTCAATGGTGTTGGTGGTCACGTCGCCGCGAGCGTACTCCTTGCGGGAGTGGATGACGGTCTCGTGGGCCGCAAACTCCTTGCCGACCGGACCATAGAGCTTGCTCTCGTCAGTCTGGAGGCGGCTTTCCTTAGCGACGTTGTTGCGGACGATCTCGCCAATGACCGCGCCTGTCGCGTGCTCAACGTGGAAGGTGCGAACCGAGCCACCGCGCTCGACAAGACCCACGATGGTCCGCTTCGTGCGCCCGCCCGACTTGCCGCCCTTGGTGTACGGGGTGGTGCGGCGGGGAGCCACGACAGGGTTCTCCTTCTCGCCAAGGTAGGTCTCGTCGGCTTCAACGATCTTGCCCTCGCCGCCCATGGGCGGGACCGAACCGCCGTCCACGCGCATAGCTTCCCGAATGCGGTGAGCCATGAACCAAGCGGCCTCGTAGCCGATGCCGAGTGAGCGGTGGAGCTGATGGGCTGAGACGCCCTTCTTGCTCGACGCCATGAGATAGAAGCCCATCGCCCACTTGTGGAGCTTGATCTTCGACCGCTCCATGACGGTGCCCATGGTGACGGTGAAGTCCTGGCGGCACTCAGGTTCGGCGCAACGATAGAGGCCCGCGCGCTTGGTAGCGTAGGAGCGGTTGATCGATCCGCAATGCGGGCAAACGCGACCGTCCGGCCAACGCTGGGCTTCAAACCATTCGCGGGCGGCTTCGTGGCTCTGAAAGTGAGGGGCTGCGAACGTGCTCATGGTTGACATACTACCCCTAGGGCTTGTGGTGTCAACCGGATAATTGCGACAATAAGCCTATGGTGTGCTTGTGTGGGGGTGTCCTGTTCTGGTGGGGCGCGCTCGCGAGGCGTCGTGACGTGGGACAGCACAGAGGAAGGTCAGGGTGGCTCGCGAGAGCTGCGTCTGATCC
>JAESFT010000007.1_pt1 | contig 124903 bp, 114 predicted proteins | sample 9269451 | NCBI WGS metagenome assembly JAESFT01 (sample SAMN14502557, study PRJNA617106) | algae metagenome | isolation source: Scytonema hyalinum WJT4-NPBG1 and co-occurring heterotrophs from well... | place: USA: Mojave Desert, Joshua Tree National Park, California | collected 2006-05-25 | reverse complement strand
CAGCAACTGGAAGCTTCTATCACTGGGCATATGCGCAGACATAGGAACTCACACCGTCATCAAGACAACGGTGCCAATACCTCAATTGGCCTCGACCAGTCAGACGGGATGGCCTTGGCGCTTACGAAAAGCCGAAACCAGCAAACAGTGAGCAGCCTGCTGAATCAGATGAGCAGTTTCTAGCTGATCTCGGCCTGACCTGGGACGACATTGTAGAGGCTAAAGCTACGCAATCTTGCGTCTATACGGTAGGTGCTGTTTTTCCTTGACCGTTCGCATGCGCTTGCATTGCGTGGTCAGAAGCAACGCTCTCCAGCCGAGCAATCAACAACTCAATCTGCTCGATGCTCGGCAGGTGTCGCTCTTCAACTACGAAGTTGAGGGTCATGTATTCGCGCCCTGGACAGAAGGTGCAAATGTTCGTGGACTGATGGAAGGCGCCACAGTAGATCGGCTCTATCATCCAGTCTGTCATCGGACCCATGGTGCGATGCGGTGGTACAAGCGTCAGCACCAAATCGGCAGTTGATCCCTGTAGCCGCCAGAATTTGTCGGTGATCAGCCATGGCGCAAAGATTCCAAGCTTTCGCATGGCCTTCATCATAGCGAGGATCTTCAGCTGAAACTTGGTTGTATCCCTGTTTTCGGCTGCCTCTATCTCGGCATCAACAGCTCGAGCATAAGCCGTGAAGTCATCGCTGAATGGAAAGTTCGCAGCAAGCGCCCGGACCCGGAAGAAGTCATCGTCCGACGCTGTGCGGGCCGTATCCAGCATTGTGTAGGCGGCGGTAATGACTTTGTCCTTGATGCGGCCCTTCCTTTTGGAGAGCAGGGCAAAGGTGACCAGGGCGAAGTAGAGCGAACGCTGACGTATACCCAACTTGTTGGCCAAGGTACGCACGCGCTGGCGAGACAGGACAAGGGTCTTGTAATGGAGCGGCCGTTCCTTGGGGTTCATGATCACTGCAGCCAGCGCAGACACGCTCGCCATCAAGTAACCAGATGCAGCCCCCCGAAGTCGCTTGATCCACGCAAGACGATTGCCCTTGTCAGACTGGATGCCGTGGTTCGCAGTTTGCGAGCGCGTCAGCAAGGCGGCGTCAGAACCTTCCATCAGGCAATGTGCCGACCGCACCTGAATAATGGACATTCGTCCTTGGGCGTCTGGTCCGTTTTTCAAGTTTGCAGCCGCTACCCGGAACAGCGGCAGCTCGGCGTGCTCGAATACATCCTGGCTGTGCGACAACCATTTGTCAGGGTACCCCTCAAAGCTATCCACCTCTTCCACTGACGTGATGGCTTCGAGCAGCTTCTGCCCAAAAGGCAGTCCTGGCATGGCACCCTTGAAACCATGGGTAAGCTGCGGGGCCAGGGTTACCATCTGAGCAACCAGGCCCTGGAGGGTCTCTGCGTCGAACCTGGACTTGGAGAACGCCGTAAAGAATACAGTGTCGCGGCCAGCAAGTAAGAACCACTGGAAGTCCGTAAAAAGTGCATACGGATCCTGCCTTACCGCTTCTGCGGCGAGTTCAAGCACAAGAGCATTATCGGAAGCAAAACTGGAGGCGGAGAAGCTTTTCATGAGCCAAACTATGAACTGCAGTGTGTGTGTTAAGAACGAGATAACCGGCATCGCATAAACAGCGATGTTCATCCGTTCGCAACGTCACTTTCAACTAAACTATAGAGCGGGTACGAGCCTCAATTTTGCGCTTATAGGGTCACTATCTTTCGCCTGTCTGACCATTCCCATTCGAAGCTACGATGAGAAGACAAATATTCGCTTACCCGATCGAACTTCAAACGCGATACTGTAGTCGGAGACACCTTTAAGGATCACGCTCAAGTATGATGGTGAGACTCCCGCGATCCGCAGCAAGTACCGCGGCTTCTACGGAAACCTGATAGGGACCAGGAAGATCCTCTACCTCAACTGCGTAGCTTTCTGCCGTGCGAGCAAACGCCTCAACAACTTCTGGACTCCCCAAGGCAAAAGCGTCAGCAAGCGCTAGCATGGAGAAGAAAGTTTTGACCATATCGCCCTGGTCCGTTTCCGCCTCAGTCCAACTCCAAGCGTAGCGCAGGCGCTGCACTTGGCCTTTGTAGTCACACAGAAGGTCTGTGCTATTGATTGCCCGATCAACGCGGAAGTGTGGCAGGCTTGCTGTTCCGTTCCAGCCTAGGAAGACGTCGGGCATATCCGATTGCTCTGCCTGTTTGGCTTCATAGTAATTCACCACCGCAAGGCAGTCGACCGCTCCAGCCGATGCGGCGAACGTCATTACAATACCTAGACCTTGAACAAAGCGGATCATCTTAAGCGCGACCCGTTTTCTAGTTGCACTCGGTAAGCCCGCCATTTGGAGTCTCGTGGGTTATGCAGTGTGGTTGTGGCACATCGCGTTCTACAATGAGGACAAAGGCTCCGCCGGCATCGAAGGGCGTGACTTCCAGATTGGCATAGTACGGACCAGGCAGATCGGTTTCTTCCAGGTCCCCACTCTTGAGTGCGCGTGCAAAGAGCTCGGCAACGAACTCCGTTCCTGGCGCTATGGGGTCCGCTACTGCAGCAATCCAGCTTACTTCGAACGGTAGCGATCGACCCCTAGCATCTGCCGTCCAGTCGCATCTGATGCGCAAGCGTTCCAACTCACCGGCGCCATCACAGATCAGATCGGTGCTATGAACGCGGTTAGGATGAGAGACCATGTATGGCAGACGCGCTGCGCCTTCCCACTCGGGAAACACATCGAACATCGCCGAGCTCGGAGCGTCCGAAATCAGATCCTGGTAGTGCTCCACCAGTGTCAAACAATCGAGCCCCACTGAGGGTAGGCTCATCGTCAGGAAGGCGGCAGGCAACGCCAACCAAGTCCATTTAGACATGTTCAGCTCCCAAGCAACCGAGTGGATCTGACACAGGAATGCTCTAGGCCAACTTTGCCGACCTTCGGGCCGAATTGGCGCTGTATGCAGCGATCATGAAGCTGAGCGACATGACGTAGAGTGATGACAAAAACAGAGCACAACGCATGATGGCCTCAGATGCAAGCAGAACTGCTACAGGTCCTGGTTGGTCCGCACAGACAGGTAGCTTGAGTGCACCCATCCACGGGTGTTGTGCGCATCCACAAGGCACCAATCGGCGCCGGTCTCAGCGACCACGCAGCGTTCCACCCAAACATTCTCACCAGCCTTGAAGGCACCGGTCTTTTGCGACTGCGGTCCAGGCCACTTGCGAACATTGAGAACGTCCCACTGGAGAACACCGGTGACCTCGGCGACCTTGTCCACCTGATACCCAGCAGCCATTGCTGGCTGCACGGCGAAGGCTCCAGCCGCCGTGATTACGATCCCGCACAGGGCGGCGACCAGCACCTTTTCCTGGTTCTTGTTCATTCGAGTTCTCCCTGGCCAGCAAGCCATGTTCATAATGCTTGGCTGTTTGCCCGAAGCGCCTTGAACTTGTTCTGAAAACGACGTTCAGAACCCGTTCAGCGCCGCAGCACGCCTTAGCAATTGTTGCGATGGAGCCGTTTAGAACCAGATGCGTTGCCTCGCCCCACCTCTTTGTGGGGGACGCCGCAATGGACTGAGCGAAGGCAGCACGTCCGCCAACAATGCATATCAGCGGCATGGCTGTCCGAGCTGATGGACTATTGCGAACACCGGTGTTCATCGTCATCTGTCTAGGTCTGGCCCAATTGATCGAAACCGTGTCCGACGACGCCGTGGTTGATGAGCTTTCGCTGCTCTTCCATCACCCTACCGAACCCTCTCGTAAGGTTTGGCATCAGGGCTGACTTGCAGGGTTTGAGTTGATGAATCCACCGGAACCCTAGTGCGCAGATGAACAGGTTGGCTTTTGACTAAGCCAACCGTCAAGAAAAGGAAAAGGCGCCCAAAATAGGAGCGCCTTAGTTTCTTCCCGGGAGGAGAAGGAGGAGATGCTTCCAGATTGCTCTGCAGTCGTTAACACACAGTTGAGGATGTTGAACCGCAAGCGGGTATGGCTTGTTCGTATCGGGTCGATCAAGCTCGACATAGAGCATTGTGACCTTTCCAACACCAAAAATGCTTGTGTGCCTACGCGAGCCCGCAGCCGAGCAGTATCACCGATGGTGTAAAGCTCCGCCTGCAAGACCTCCAGTGCTGCGACCAGGGAGCCGCAGTAAACACCTTGGACACCTCTGATTGCTGCAAGCGGCCTTTACGGTCCGTTTTGCACGGATCTACCGTATGCTCGCACCGCTTGCAGGGCATAGTTGCTCTAGTGTCCCTTGTCGCAGAGCAGCAGCGTCTCAGCCCAAATCCAATGCTGCAAAGGACAGCAATGGGCGAGTTAAGACCTTACTCCTGTGGCTCGAAGGTCTCCAGCAGACGCTGCGACTGAGCAGGGCTCAGTCCGATGCTCCTAAACATACCAGGCATTTGCTGTCACGTGTCATATCGGTGGGATCACTGTGCATCAACATCAAGAAACTGTAGAATGCATTTGGCGACGTCAAAAGGCTTCTCCAAAGGGATGATGTGGGCGCAGTCCTGGATCTGTGCCGTCGTCAATTTTGTTGATATTGGCTGGAGCTGCCGGCTGAGTGCGTCGCTAACAACACCTCCAGCGATTGCGAGTATCGGAACTGTCGATTTTCCGTCGCGTGCAATCGCCTCTATCTGTTCCGCGCCTCGTGGGAACGCCCGATAGTGCTCAAATCCGCATCGCATTGCGTCACGGTTGGAATAGGCGTTGATGAATGCTTGGCGCACGTCAGACCTAACGCCGATTCCGTTCTTGGTCCCAGCCTTTAGAAACCAGTCGATATATGCAGCCTCATTGTGCTCGAGGACCGTCTCAGCAAAGTCTGGCACGGCATGAAAACGGAACCACCAGGGAGGACCATTCGCGAGAAATCGTTCCGCTCCGGCCAAATTACCAAGTAGCCCTTCCATGACCACAAGCTTCCGGATCATCATTGGATACCGCATCGAGGTCATCCATGCGACCTGAACCCCAAGATCCAAACCGACGACGTCGCAGACCTGTTCGATTTCAAGCGCCTTTAGGAGCGCCGCAGCATCGTCTGCAAGCGTGTGCAAGTCATATCCATTTTCCGCTTTAGTGGTCTTGCCGAGCCCCCGAAGATCAGGCGCTATGACCTTGTGGGTTGTCGAAAGCAGCGGCATGACGTCCTGCCAGACCTGCCAAGTGTGCGGCCATCCGTGTAGTAGAAGAATGGGTGGTCCGTCGCCCCAAGTAGCGACATTGATATCAATACCGTTTGCTTTGACCTTTCGCAGCTCAAAGTCTTGCTTCTCATTGGTCAACAACCTGACCTCCTAGTGAAAAGACGACACTTGCCGTTTTCCGCAAAAGGCATCAAGAAGATACCAACACCTGCTTTGGATACCAGGAGGTAACTTATGGATCTGCGCGGCCCTTTTTCAGCGACGTGTCCAACGCGTGAACTGCTAGACCAATTGGCCGACAAGTGGTCGATGTTAGTCCTAATCGCGATCGCGAACGGGCCTATACGGTTCAACGCCCTCAAGCGCACCGTGGAAGGTATCAGTCAAAAAGTTCTGACCCAGACCCTGCGACAACTGGAGCATAACGGGTTTATCACGCGGACAGCTTTTCCAACTGTGCCAGTGACGGTGGAATATGCCATCACCCCGCTCGGAGTCTCCCTTGTGGAGATTCTGGAGCCGTTCCGGCAATGGGCGATCAACAATATTCATAACATACTAGAAGCTCGTCGGGCTGCGTCACAGAGCGACAAGTGACAGGTCGAACTCCTTTCGCAACATTGTTTAAAGAAGCAGTGGGGCGGCTACGCCATCTGAATTTCTGATAATTCGCATCACCTCACCTCCTCATCCGGAGCTGAAGTACCTGAAGCATATCGCAGCAGGAATGCTGCCCCTGTGCTGCAACCTCTAAGTGCTCCAACACAGTCTCATTGCTCAGAAGGTCTTAAAGCATCGAGTCCTCACCTGAGGCAAGAGCAGCAAGGGAGAGAGCTGACGGGCGGGCCCCAAGAGCAATGTATGAAAGCTGCTGTATGCTATGAGTCTGAGGGTCTCATCTTCGACTGCGCTGTTACCCCGGCTGTTACGGACTATTCTAGCGTACGTATCCATGGCTCGGGATGGATCGCGCTGAAAGCGCGTGTTCGATCAACTCGAGCAGCTGTGCCCCTGCCGCCGCAATATCGAACTGAGGGTCCGCCAACAGGCTGTCAATGAGCCCACAGATACCCGCCGCAATGAAGAGACTGGCAAAATTCGGCACTACAGTACTTCGAATTTCACCTGCTTCGACACCCTCGGCGATGTGGCGGGACAGGAGCGCCAGCGTATTATCGCGCAGCTCGGCTATATCCTCGGAAAGGGCCCGCTCGCGTCTGGGATCGGCCAAAACAATCTGCGTTGCGAGGCCCCGAGCGGGATCTGCCTTGAGCTGATCTAGCACGGCACGCGTGATCTTAAGGACAGTCTCCAACCCGGATTTCCGGTCCACTACCGAAAGCGTTCGATCGAACTCAATCGCAACATACGAGGCAAGCGCCTTCAAATAGTTCTCCCGTGAACCAAAGTAGTGCGCGGGAAGTCCGCGGCTGTAGCCGGCGCTTTTGCCAACATCAGTCAGCGTCAATTTTTCAGGCCCGAGTTGAGCAACTAAACGCACTCCAGCCGCCAGCATGCGCTGTTCCGACTCCTCCCGACGCTCCTCCTGAGTTCGTCGCGTTTCGCTCTCTGTCATTGTTGTACTCGATGGTATCGTTATGCAGCCTTCGGCTGGAGCACCAACTTACCAAAGTTATCACCCGCCTCGAGTATTTTGTGCGCTATGGCGGCCTCATGTAAAGGCAAGACCTGAGCAATGAGTGGGCTTAGCTCTCCACGCGCTGCCTCGGCAAACAAAGCCGTCGCTACGCGAGCTTTTTCCTCCTGCGAAACCGAATCCAGGCTAAGCAGCGAATAAGTGGGTGATCTTCGAAAACTCTGTAGCATGACTTCGGCGATACCGGCAGGTGGGTAACCGGCAGCCGCACCATTCACGACGTAACGACCATTAGGCGCAAGGGTATTAATGAGTGCCAGAACAGCATCACCCGCTACTGGATCGATAATCACATCGAAAGGGCCTGGTGGTTCGGTATTAGTGCCCCGCTCAAGCACGCGTCTGACACCTAGTGCAGCAACACGGTCAGCCATGCTGGAACTGGTCACCGCAGTTACCTCCGCCCCTAACTTCAAACCCATTTGTGCCACCAAGGATCCGATGCCCCCACTCGCACCGCGCACCAGGACGCGTTCCCCAGGCTGAAGTCTGGCTCTTTCGATGCTGAAGCGGGCCACTAGGGCATTTACCCCTAAAGCCACTGCACCTTGGGAAGTTACCTCGTCGGGCAGCTCTACAAGTTCTTCGGCACCCGCAACAAATTGCTGAGCATATCCACCTTTTCCAAGGGCAAAGACCCGCTTGCCTACTAATCTCTGATCAACTCCTGCACCAAGAGCAGACACGCGTCCGGCCACCTCAATCCCTGGAATGTAACCAGGAGCGGAAACGCCCAACAAACCCTGCCGCAGCAGAACGTCTACAAGTCCAACGCCGGCCGCCTCAACATCGATAATGACTTCACCCTTACCCGGTGTAAGGTCAGGCAGTGAGCTGAGCAACAGCTGGTCAGCCGACCCAAATTCCTTAACAATGATCGCCTGCATCGCATGCCCCGTTTTCGATTTGCTTGTAACGCTAACAAGTATGTTGCTAGGGAGAATAGATGTCAATTAGAACACCTATGACAAGCTGAGCTTTTAGCCGCGACTGACTACACCAATGATGATCGCCACAATCGGCGATCAGATTGCGTTGCGCCGTGGCCGGAGATTCGATCGGCATGTGCACCACTGGATGGAGAGGTCGACCTCATGAGCCAAACCACTCGTTTCGCTTGGCAGGCACTTGGCCGTCATTTTGACCAGGAAGACCTTACTGACCTTTCTTCGTCACGCCGCCGCTTCGCACCGCATCTCCTGCCTGACTTACAGAGCGTCATTGAAGAGCAACTCGCACCTTTGTCGCCCAAGCTTCTCGGTGTTCACCAGCAGCACGAATTTTTCGCCCCGAAGCTCTCAGATCTGGTGATCAGCGAAGGCCAGCACGTGGTGGCACTGACACCTCTGCAATATCAGGACATCGATATCGGCAGCCGCGAGACCTTTCCGTCGCTCAACAACGGGCTTTGGCTATTCAGGATCGATAATGAGCCGCTGGCGATCCTCTTGTCGCAATTCTTCGAACCTAACGGCGGGCGCGTGGTACAGGTCGAGATTGGTTACCTGCCGAGCGATCGTTCGAGTACATTCGCGCGCGCGTTCCTCAACAGGATCGAGACAGCGGGCCAAGCTTCGCGCTTTTATCGCGGTAAGATTCTCTCCTTCGAGTCGAATACGGGCTATGACGGTACGCATGGTACGATGAAGGTCCATGACCTTCCGGCCGTTTCGCGCGAAGACGTAGTTCTTTCAGATGCCACGATGAACCGTCTTGATACTCACGTTTTCGAGTTCGACCGTTACCGCGAGGGGCTCAGGCGGTTGGGCCAATCAACGCGCAAAGGCATTCTGCTTTACGGCCCACCTGGGACGGGCAAGACGCATGTGATCCGCTATATTGCCGCCAACCTGCCGGGGCGCACAACTGTGCTGGCCACTGCCGAGCAGATGCCATCCATCGGTCAATATATTACACTCGCCCGCACGCTTCAGCCTAGCATCGTAGTTTTGGAAGACGTAGATCTCGTTGGCCGCTCGCGCGAGGAGATCAACAGCCAGAAAACAGAAAGTCTGCTCAATCGTCTCCTGAACGAGATGGATGGCCTAGCACCTGACGCTGATATCCTCTTTATCCTGACCACTAATCGGCCTGAGGACATCGAAGAAGCCTTGGCTTCTCGCCCCGGTCGTGTGGACGAGGCGATCGAAATTCCATTGCCTGATGATCACTGTCGTAAGCGTCTGATAGCACTTTACGGACAGGCATTGTCCTTTGCTGACGGCGCTGTAGACCAGGCCATTCACAGCTCGATAAACGGCAGCGCGGCTTTCGTGAAGGAAATGGTACGCCGCTTAGCCCAACGCGCCCTCTCACGTGATGGTGGCAACACAGTGTCGCTTGAGGACGTACGTGCCGTCTTCAGCGACCCCGGTGTCCTATCCAGCCGTGTCAATCGCCGCATTGTCGGGCTGAGCGATCAAAATACAAACAAGAAGCCTAACGAGGATCTCGACAACTGCTGCGAGTAGCCGTTGGTTGGTGCAGCAGTAAGACCAGTTAGGCCTTGATGCGGCTCATTCCGCATCAATGTTGAGCCGGCTTGAGCGCGGTCTTGAGCAGACTGTCCGCTAACCGGTGATTGAAGATAAGGGTTACAGGTCTGCTCAGTGCTGTTGGCGAATGTTAAAAGCGGTAATGTTGTCTTCTGCAATCATGTGCTGCCGCCCGTGCTCAATGAGACTGAGATTGCCGTGAATGTCGCCCAGCATCGAGCTGCGGCCCAACGGCCCTAGAAGCTAGTTTCGACTGGATTTAGCTGCATAGTGCCAATAGTTACCTCATCGACGAATGCCTGCGGGATGGCGGTACTTAGTACCGGGAGCTTTGACAGGCATTCAATTAGCTCAAGTAATTACGCTAACGATACGCTGAGCGATGTAGTCTAGTATGCGAGCAATGCCGACCACATCACGCGGCTTGATCCCTAGGGTTCGTCCTAGGCAGGATCAAAAGGGAGTGTCGAAGAAATCCTCTCTAATCCAGAGGCAAAGCGTCGTGCGTTCCGAACATAGCCATCAGCTGATCGTCGCAAACTTGCAATCTCATCCTCGCTCAGCGGCCGGATGACGTTGCCGGGCATGCCAATAACTAGCGATCCATCTGGGATGATCTTGCCCTCGGTTATCAAAGCCCCTGCCCCGATCAGGCAATTGCTTCCGATGCGGGCACCATTGAGCACAGTAGCGCCCATACCGATCAGCGTATTGTCGCCGATTGAGCAGCCATGCAGAATGGCTTTATGGCCGATGGTACACCCGGTCCCTATGGTCAGCGGATAACCTAAATCGGTATGAAGAACTGTGTTCTCCTGCACATTGCTGCGGGAGCCAATGAAAATTGGCTCGTTATCACCACGTGCGATGACCCCGAACCAAATACCCACTTCAGCTCCGACTTCAACTTTGCCGACTAGTACAGCGTCGGGTGCCACCCAGCTTCCATGGCGGTCAATTTGCGGTGAAGTGCCGTCTAATGAGTAGCAAGGCATCACCAGGTCACCGCGATATACTTTGTTTCACAGAATTCCAAGATCCCGTGATGAGCACCTTCACGACCAAGACCGCTCTGCTTTGTGCCCCCGAACGGAGCCGCCGGGTCCGATACGACGCCCCGGTTAAGGCCGACCATCCCACAATCTATCTTTTCCGAAACACGCAGTCCGCGGGCGAGGTCACGAGTGAACACATAGGCTATCAGTCCATATTCAGTGTCGTTCGCCACTTCTATGACTTCGTCTTCTGTTTCAAACGCGACGATCGCTGCCACTGGTCCGAAGATCTCATCCCGCGCCATGGTGGCGTTGACCGGTACATCGCTCAATACAGTTGGTGGGAAGTAGTAGCCGTCGCGCTGAAGACGCTGCCCGCCCGTGAGGAGCTTTGCACCTTTCTGTGTGGCGTCTGCGACCAGGCCTTCAATGCGATCGACGGCATCCTGGTTGATCAGTGGTCCGCACTGGGTTGCTGCGTCGTATCCGCTGCCGACCTTCAGGGCTCCCATGCGTTCTGCAAGACGTTGCGAGAACGCCTCCACTATGCCGCGCTGCACCAGGAAACGGTTAGCGGCCGTGCAGGCCTCGCCACCGTTACGCATCTTGGCGATCATGGCCCCATCGATCGCCGCATCGAGATCGGCATCGTCGAAGACGATGAAGGGGGCGTTGCCTCCCAACTCCATGGAGCAGGAGACAACCGTGTCGGCGGCCTCGTGCAACAATCGTCGCCCCACCTCCGTGGATCCGGTGAAGGACAGTTTGCGTACGCGCTTGTCATGTAGCAGTGCGCTGACGATCGGCCCAGACTTGCGCGTGGTGATCACATTGATCACCCCGTCCGGCACCCCTGCCTCCGTGTAGAGCGCCGCAAGCGCATATGCCGTCAGCGGTGTTTCGGTCGCGGGTTTCAGGATCACGGTACAACCTGCCGCTAGGGCCGGACCGATCTTGCGGGTCGCCATGGCCGCCGGAAAGTTCCACGGCGTCACCAGCACGGCGACACCGATGGGCTGATGCTGCACGAGTATCTTGTTGGCGCCGGAGGGGGCGGTCGAGACGTCGCCATTCAGCCGTACGGCCTCCTCCGAGAACCAGCGGAAGAATTCTGCGGCATAGGTGACCTCTCCCTGTGCGTCGGCGAGGGACTTGCCATTCTCCAGGCTGATGAGCCGCGCCAACATGTCCTTCTGCTCGATCATGAGCTCGAAGCAGCGGCGCAGGATCTCCGAGCGTCGGCGCGGCGGTGTACCCGCCCAACCTGGTCCCGCCCGGTGAGCCGCCTCCAGCGCCGCCATCGCGTCGTCGAGTCCGGCATCCGCCACCGAGAGGATTGGCCTTCCAGTCGAGGGATCCAGCACATCAATTCGCGCGCCGGTCGAGCTCGGCCGCCAACTACCGTCGATGAACAGGTCGGTCGGAACGGCGACGAGATCGACTGGGAGTGAACCTTGTAAGGGGATCGTCATGATTGTGGGAACCTTGTGTCACGGTCCTTACGCAGCGACACCCGGTCTCCGGTGAACGCGGCGCTGACCAATTTCATCATCGACGGCGCGTCGATCGGCCGTGGATTGTTCTTGATGAGTCGTGTGATGCCCAACGACTGCTCGGCGATGTGTTGAACCTGTTCCTCGGTCACCCCGAGTGCCTTGATCGTGCCCGGAATGCCGATCGAGGCGAAGAGCTGCTCGACGGCATCGACTGTCCGGGTCGCCTGCTCCTCGACCGGGCCAGTCTCCTCCAGTCCCATGGCCCGCCCGATCGCAGCCAGTTCGGGTGCGCACCGATCGCTATTGAACGTCATCACATAGGGCATGAGCGAGGCGACGCCGGCACCGTGCGGCGTGTGGGTCACCGCTCCAATTGGGTACTGGATCGCGTGGGCGGCAGCAGTGCCCGCCGTGCCGAATGCCAGCCCGGCTGCGGTCGCGCCAAGCATCATTCGGCTACGGGCTTCGAGATCCCCGCCGTCGTCATATGCTCGTTTGAGGCTGGCTGCGATGTGGGACACCGCCAGCAACGCGTAGTGGTCCGTCAGGGCGTTCTTGCCGAGGAAGACATGCTGGTGCACGAGCTCGTGGTGGGGCTCGCGTCGCATCGCCATGAAGGCTTCGATGGCATGGGTTAGCGCATCGGCGCCCGATACCGCGGTCAGGCCTGGCGGGCAGGAATAGGTGAGTTCGGGGTCGCATATCGCTGTGTGGCTGATGAGCTGCGGGCTCGCGATGCCGACCTTGAGCGCCCGATCGGGATCGGTCACCACAGCGACGGGGGTCACCTCGGACCCGGTTCCCGCCGTGGTGGGGATGGAGATCAAGGGCAGCACCGGACCGGGCACCTTGAACTCACCATAGTAGTCGGACGGCTGACCTCCATGGGCAAGCAGCAGCGCCGCGACCTTGGCTGCGTCCAAGCAACTCCCCCCGCCGATGCCGATGACGACGTCGGCCCCGAGTCGACTCCCAGTCTCGACCGCTTTTTGGATGCAGGCGAGGGGGAGTTCGGCGATCACGCCGTCGAATACCGCCGCCTCCACCCCTGCGGCCCTGACGGCGTCAACAAGCTCGATGAACGCGTGGTCGGCCGAAAGACGCTCATCGGTGACCAGGAGCGCGCGACGTCCCAGTGCGGACACGAAGGGGTGCAGCGAGCGTCGCTGTCCCGGGCCGAAGACAAGATTGCGCGGCATGCGCAGAGTACCGAAGACAGACACCGAGGATCCTTCCATGCAAATGGCCGTTCAAGCGGCGAGCCGCTGCAGGGTTTCCCAGACAGCGTCGGCGATGGGTACTCCATCGCGCATGCGGGAGGCGCGGCAGGCCCGCCCTCGCTCACCCGGGATGAGCACCCGGTCGAAACCCGGCGCGGGTTCCATGGCCCGAATGTCGTTCAGATAGGTCTCGAGGTTGCGATCCGGGCCTCGGATCAGGATGAACACATCGCCCTTGTTGGCCTGTTCGGTATCGTCGAGCGTGCCGCGGACGTCTCTTCCCAACGCTGCGCCGGCGAGACTCCCGACCAGGAGTTCGAACGCGAGGCCAAGACCATAGCCCTTGGCCTGACCGAAGGGCGTCAGTGCCCCGGTCTTTGCGGCTTCAGGGTCCGTCGTCGGCTCACCATCAGCATCTAGGGCCCAGCCCGCCGGGAGCTTGGCCTTGCGGTGCGCGTGGTCGTGGATCGCTCCCATGGACGTGACGCTCGTCGCGGTGTCCAGTACGAACGGTCCAGCTCCCGTCGCAAGACCGATGGCGATCGGATTCGTGCCGATCATCGCCTTGCGAGCGCCCCAGGGATGCACGAGTGCTTCGCTGGTGGTCAGGCCCACGAAGGTGAAGCCCTCCGTCGCGAGCCGCTCGGCGTACAGTCCGAGCATTCCCAGGTGATTGGAGTTGCTGATGGCGGCGACCGCGATGCCGGTTTCCTCGGCGTTGGCCTTGATTGCATCAAGGGCGCGATGAGCGACGACGGGACCGAGGCCGCATTGGCCATCGACGGCCAAGTAGTTGCTTCTGCGCCATTGGTGCACCCCTGTGGCCTGCGGATCGATCACACCGTTCGCGATGCGGCGGATGATGCGTTCCATCCGCAGCAGCCCGTGGGAGGGCACGCCGCGCAACTCCGCCTCCAGCAGCAGTTCGGCCTGCATGCGCGCATGATCGTGCGGCACTCCCACCGACAGCAGGGCTGCATTGGCGAGACGCTCGAGAGCAGAGAATTCGACTAGCGCCATGACGGGTATCCTCGGGAAGTTCTTGCGGCTGGGCTAGACATCTTCGGCCAGGGCCTTCCGGCCGCGACCGATCGAGGGGGACAGCGCGGAGATGACGATGGCTGCCGACAGGATCAGGAGAACGATGGTCAGCGGGTCGCTCAGGAACGCCCCGAGGCTGCCCCGGCTGAGGATCAGGCCTCGGCGGAGGGAGTCCTCGAGCATGCCGCCGAGCACCAGCCCAAGCAGGAGAGGCGTTGGATCGAATCTGAGTCTGTGGATCAGGTAGCCGATGACGCCGAAGGCTCCCACCATCAGCACGTCCGTCGGCCGGGAGTTGACCGAATAGATCCCGACGCAGCACAGCATGATGATGGTGGGGAACAGGAGGTGATATGGGACCTTGAGGAACTTCACCCAGACGCCGATCAGTGGCAGGTTGATGATCACCAGCATGAGATTGCCGATCCACATGGAGCTGACGACGCCCCAGAAAAGCTCTGGATGCAGCTCGATCACTTGCGGTCCGGGCACGACGCCATGCAGGGTCATCGCCCCGCCGACCAGCGCCATGGTTGCCGTGGAGGGCAGGCCAAGGGTCAGCAGCGGGACGAAAGTGGTTTGTGCAGCCGCATTGTTGGCGGACTCCGGGCCCGCGACGCCTTGGATGGCGCCGTGACCGAACCGTTCGGGATGCCGTGACACCCGCTTCTCCAGCGCATAGGAGACGAACGAGGACAGTGTGGCGCCATTGCCCGGGACTATTCCGATGAAAGCGCCGAGCAGTGACCCGCGCGTGATGGCACCGGCGGACTCCTTCATGTCCTTTCGGTTCGGCAGGAGACCGCCACCGACATGATCGACGAAGGGTCGGCGCTCCGGGGCCTCAAGGTTGCGGAGGATCTCGGCGATGCCGAACAGGCCCATGGCGACCACGGCGATGTCGAAGCCGTCGTACAGCATATCACTGCCGAAGGTGAGCCGGGCCTCGCCCGTGACCTGATCGGCCCCGACGAGTGCCATGGTCACGCCGATGAGCAGCATACAGAAGGCTTTCAGCAGCTTGCCACTGCCCAGCACGATGGCCAGGGTCAGACCGAGTAGCATCAGGGCGAAGTAGTTGCCTGCGGTCAGGCCCAGGGCCAGCCTCGACAGGGGGATGGCGACCGCGGCCACGACCAGCGTCCCGAAGCTGCCCGCGATGAAGGAACCTATCGCCGCCATGCCGAGTGCCTTGCCGGCTCGACCGCTGCGAGCCATCGCGTGCCCGTCAAGAGCGGTCACGACGGAGGAGGATTCCCCTGGCATGTTGACGAGGATGGCCGTGGTCGAACCGCCATACTGGGCTCCGTAATAGATGCCCGCGAGCATGATGATGGCTCCGGCGGGGTCGGCGTTGTAGGTGATCGGCATCAGGATCGCGATGGTCGCCAGCGGTCCTACTCCGGGCAATACCCCGATCAAGGTTCCCACCAGGCACCCTACCAGGCACAGAACGATGTTCTCCAGCGACAGCACGACGGAGAAGCCGAGTTGAAGGTTCTGCAACAGATCCATCAGGCTGCTTCCTTACGCCGGATCACGGGCGCGAAGTGAAGAGCGGCGGCGATCAGTGCATAGGAGGTGCAAGCAACGCGAAGACCTGTTTGGGGACCCAGCGTGGCTGCGATCGCATTGTGAACACCAGCCGGGAACGGGGGGATGCTGAGCCGGAGGAGATCGGGGAAGACGAGCAGTATCATGGCCGTTAAGCCGAAGGCGAGAACTAGCAGTTTCCGTGCATTGACATGGGGCGCCGCGCAGCCCGAGATGAACACGGTCAGCGGCCCGACGATGCACAGGCCCAGTTGCGGCGTCGACAGGAGCCCGAAGTCCCCGCCGCGGATGAAGATTCCGAACAGTGCGATGGCAAGAAGGATGATCAAGGTCGGACGTATGGCGAGAGCGAAGCGCTCGGAATCCGCCTCAGGTTGGACAACGCCTCGGGCGACCATGCCCAGCCCCGCGAGTCCGAGCAGGATAGCGAGCATCCGAGGCAGCGCACCAGGCCCGAAATTGGGCAAGGTGCCCAGGGTCAGATTGATCGATCCGAACCATATCAGCCCGGCGAGAGCGATCATGGTCGCTCCGCCGATCACTTCTATGCGTGCATAGAGCGGAACCCGGTTGCGTCCCTGGTCGATTGCGGCGTCGGTCATGCTTCTCCTCCAACCCGAACAGGCGAGCCCGCCGTTTGGCGGGCACGGCCGGTGTGCCTTGGCGAACCGGCCGCTCATGGTTGTCACTGCGACGGGCCGGCTTCCTGGATCAGGGCTGCCCAGGCATCCACTTGCTTGGCCATGAAGGACTCGGTCTCGGCCACGTCGTAGTCGCGCAACTCGATCTCGAGTTCAGCGTAGCGCTCCGTCGCGGCCGGCGATTTCAGCGCCTCGCGGGTCTTGGCGTTGAGGTACTGCACTATTTCCTCGGGCGTCTCCCTGGGGACGAACAGCGCGACCCAGGAATCGATGACATAGTTCTCGACGCCCGCTTCGACGACAGTCCCCACGTCTGGAAGGGCTGGCGACTTGTCCGGGCCCGTCATGACGATGGGTGTCACGCTACCCGACCTGATGAATGGAAGGGCACTCGAGATGTCGAGGATGGCGGCCGATGCGCGGCCTGCGATGACGTCGGTCATGGCTTCGGTGGCACCCGGATAGGGTACCGCCGTCATGATGAGGCCGGTTCTCAGCTCGAGCCCGCGGCGGGCGAACTCGCCCACTGCCGTCCAACCGGCATAGGTCAGCGCCCCCTCGTTCGCCTTGCCATATTCGATCAACTCCGGCAGCGTCTTGACGGCGAGGTTGTTGGCCACGACCATGACATAGGGCGTGTAGCCGATGACCGCGACCGGCCGCAGGTCGCGCGGTGGATAGTAGTCGGCCGCCGGATTGCTCACCGGGTTGATGGCAATGGTTGAGGCCGCGCCCATGACCACGGTGTAGCCGTCGGGTTCGGCGGATATGCCCTGCTTCGTCCCTGCCACACCAGCAGACCCCGCGACGTTCTCGACCACGATGCGCTGCCCCGTCAGGGCAGCCATCGCCTCGCCCCAGATCCTGGTCTGAGTATCCGCCCCGCCGCCCGCACCGAAGGGCACGATCGCGGTGATCGGCCGATTGGGGTAGTCTTGGGCGAAGGCGGGAAGATGGCTCAGTCCGACTGCCGCGAAGGCAATGACTGCTGCTCCCAGCCTCAACGCGCCTGGGCGACGAGTCACTCTTGGTGAATGTAACCAGATCATCGATTTTCCTCCCTTGTTCGCGACATTGCCATCTTGCTCCGGGCCGTGGCGCTTGCGTCGAAGTGCTATCCAATAACCCCAACCTGTCCCAGCGGCGGAAGAGGTTGTTTCAGACAGTGAAACCCGTCGGCGCGATCAACGCTGTGCACCCATCACGTCCAGGGTCGCACCGGTGACAAGTGATGCCTTGTTCGACAGCAGCCAGACTATCGCCTCGGCTACCTCCTGTGGTTGTCCGGCTCGCCCAAGGGGGTTCTTGGAAGCGAACTCCTTGATCCTGTCAGCCTGCCCGGCCTTCGCGTGAATGGGCGTGTCCACCATCCCCGGACGTATGGAGTTCACCCTCACGCCGTCACGTGCCACCTCCACCGCCAGGCCCTTGCTCATGGTGTCGACGGCGGCCTTGGATCCTGCATAGTGGATGAACCGGCCTGGCGAACCGGTCAGCGCGCCGATCGAGGAGATGTTGACGATGCTGCCGCCCCGCCCGCCATGTTTGGTGGACATGCGTTTGATGCCCTCGCGGCACGCGATGAGCACACCGACCGTGTTGACCGCGAAGATATTTATCGCTTCCTCGAATTCGTAATTGTCCGCGGACCGATGCACGGGTCCGTTGATCCCGGCATTGTTGACCAGACCGGTGAGGGGCCCGAATGCCTTGTCCGCCTCGGTGAACATGCGAACGATATCGGCCTCCACCCCCATGTCGGCACCCACGACGATGGCCTTGCCGCCAGCGGCTTCGACCTCCGCCGCGACACCCTCCGCCAGATCCCGCGAACTCTTGTAATTGACCACGACGTGCGCCCCGGCCGCGCCCAGCAGGCGCGCCGTCGCAGCGCCTATACCGCTGCTGGCACCAGTGACTATGACTACGTCCTGCATATGACCTCCTTGAAAGACGGGCCGCGAAGATCGGAGACCCGTTCTCACACTAGGCGACGACGTCGGCCAGGCCAAAGCGCTGGGGCGATGATTTCACCCGTTGAAAGCTCTCGTGTGAAGTTCGGACCCGGCTGCAACGGGATTGCAGATCTTTCGGCCATCGAAATTCACCCGCGCACAGGAGGAAACGAGGAGACACGCCCGCTACTCCTTCGTTCACCCACGCCACCACGGATTGGAACAATGGCCACCCAGCGCAAAATCATAATCACTTGTGCCGTCACCGGCTCGATTCACACACCCTCGATGTCACCCCATCTTCCAGTGACGCCCGAGGAGATCATCGAGGCGTCCGTGGAAGCGGCCGCTGCCGGCGCTGCCATCGTGCATCTGCATGCGCGCAATCCCAGGACCGGTGAGCCGGACCAGTCCCTCGAACATTTCTCTCGCATCCTGCCCGCCATCAAGCAGCGGGCCGATTGCGTGCTGAACATCACGACGGGGGGCGCGGCGACGATGTCGGTGCAGGAGCGTTTGCTCCCTGTTTCAACATTTCAGCCGGAGCTTGCCTCGCTGAACATGGGTTCGATGAACTTCGGACTGTACCCCATGCTGTCACGCTTCGAGACCTTCCGACACGAGTGGGAACGGCCTTACATCGAGGGCTCTCGAGACCGAGTTTTCCGCAATACCTTTGCCGATATCGAGTTCATCCTGCAGCGCTGCAGCGAGAATGGTACCAGGTTCGAGGTCGAGTGCTACGACCTCGGACACCTCTACACCTGCGCACACTTCTTCGAGCGTGGGCTATTGAAGGCACCCGTCTTCATCCAGAGCGTATTCGGACTGCTGGGCGGGATAGGCGCCCACCCCGAGGACGTCATGCACATGAAACGGACGGCCGACCGATTGTTCGGGGATGATTATCGCTGGTCGGTCCTGGGGGCGGGACGTCACCAGATGAACATCGCGACGCAGTCGCTGTTGCTTGGTGGGAACCTGAGGGTGGGGCTGGAGGACTCGCTTTGGGCAGGCCCGGGTCGACTAGCGACCTCGAACGGGGAACAGGTCAAGCTGGCGAGACAGATCGCGGAGTCCCTCGGCTTCTCGGTCGCCACTCCTGACGAAGCCCGTGAAATGCTTTCGCTCAAGGGACAGGACCGGGTGGAGTTCTAGCCACCCGGCCGCGGCGGTCACCCTGGTTTCTGCCAACTGAGCAGTGTGCCGCCGGTCTTGATGGCCCTGTCACCACGATCCGCGGGTAGCGGGTAATCGTCCTCGTTGAGGACAAAGCCCGGCTTTGCCGCGAAATCCATGCGCGGCGGACAGAAGATGTCGTAGAGCGAGCTCTCCGGTCCATCCGGTCCCACGTCCCGACTGGTATGGATGACGTTGGCCGGGATGACGATCACCGATGGGGTCGCCAGTTCGGAATGGTCGTCGGGCACCCAGTCCGCGAGGTTCGCGCCCCAATTGTAGCGCAGATGGTGCACCCAGGTGCCGTCGAAGCAGAGGGACGCCTGTTCGAAGTCGTCGTGCCAGTGAGGGCTCAGCCCCGTCGTCTCCCTGCGGGTGTGGAAATGTCCGAACAGGTTGACCATCATGTTGGTGGAGCGGAAGCAGCGCGGCTGGATGCGCTCGCCGTCCGCCTTGAGGAACGGCGCCAACGGGTAGTGGCGGATCCTGAACCCGCCCACTGGTTCTGGCCACAGATCCACCGATGCGAGTTCGGGCGCGCCATCTGCATAGGTCTGTGCGTTGACGGCGAGTTCCATCAGGTCCTCGGCGGCCTTCGACACGATCCTGGCGAGCAGACCTGTGCCTCTCACAACGATGCGACTTGGGCCTGGCGGGATGATCGTCAAGGAGTCGGGCTCCGCCTCGATCACCTCGCTGCCTGCCTCGACCGAGACAGCTGGCCCATCCGGGGGGATGATCAGCATGTACTCCTCGGGATTGTCTGCACGCTGGAGGAGGGCACCGGGTTCGACGCGGGACACGCAGACGGCCATGTTACCGCCTCTCGTGATCCAGGTCTTGGAGAGGCCGTCCGCTCCCAGGGCCTGGGGGGACTGCTCGGAAAATACGGATCGGGATGCCAGCCGGCTGGCGGTGTTGGTCATTATGGTTCTCCGGTGCTCCAGTACTCAAGCTACCTACGCGGTCGGCGACCCGCCTGCAGTGACGCCAAGGTCTGGTTTCACCCAGTGAAATAGCGGGTCGACTCCGGGTTTCATTTGGTGAAACTGTCGTAGTGGTCGACAGGGGCTCGACACCGGATGAACGGTGCGGGTCTGCCCTACGGGAGGACATGATGGAAGGCGATGTGACGGAGCGGGAGGAGGCGCGGCCAGGTGCAACGGGAGCCATCGATGACAGCGGACACACCTCGGTCCACATCCGCACCAACTCTCGGCGTGGCCACACCAATCCACTTGACCGCTCGTACCCACCGGTGAATGCGGTCCAGCGTGCGCTGGACGTCCTGCGAGCCGTGAACTCCAAAGCCATCGCCACGGTCAACGCCATTCACGCGGAGACGGGCATTCCTAGGCCCACGGTGGTGCGCATGCTCGAGACGCTCATGTATGAGGGTTACGTGGTTAGGGACAATATGTGTGGCGGCTATCGCGTGACCGGCAAGGTGACGGAGCTCGCGGCTGGGTACAGTGGGATATCGAGGGTCATCGAGGTCGCCCGGCCACTGGCGATCGGGCTCACGCGACAGATCAAGTGGCCGATCGGCCTGGGCGAGATCGACGGGAACGAGATTGAGATCCGCTATTGGACGGGCACGATCAGCCCCGTGGTGCATACCAATACCGTGCTGGGCAAGCGACCGGATCTGCTGAAGTCGGCGATGGGTCGTGCCTATATGGCCTTTTGCAGCGATGACGAACGCGAGGGTCAGATCCGGTTGATGCGCAGGCGCCTTCCTCAGGAGTTCGATGCCGCAACCGAGGCCGAGTATCGCCAGCTGCTCAGCCGCATCGCTCGAGCGGGCTTCGCGATGCGCGACCCACGCACGGAACCGACCCGAATGACCACTTTCGGCGTGCCGATCCTCGATGGCGGCAGCATCGCCGCTGTCATGTCCGTGAGCTTCTTCACCTCATCGATACCGCTCAACTCCGTCCGCGAGACCGTGCTCGAGCCGTTGATGGAGACACGCGCCAACATTGAACATGCGCTCGTCTTCATCAGCACACGCCCGCATCTGGATACCGGCCTGCAGCGCGAGTATGACGTGAACCTCTAGCGGGTGCGGCCATCAGCGAGGAACCGCACCCGCCATGAAGGCTCTCATTCGTCGTCGAGCTTGGGATTGGTGGCCGGCGTACCCCCTTCGAACCAGATGTCGAACTTGCGATAGGTCACCTTCCAGCCCTCGTCGGTGGCGACCAGACGATCGGTCATGTAGGCGATCTGGATGGGCGGATGGGTTGGCAGTACCGGCTTGCCGTCTGCTGCATAGAGCATCATGAACCAGTGGCAGACGGCCTTGTCCGGGCCACCAGCGAACTCGGCCGTGAAGTTCTGAACCGAGTGGACGACCGTGCGGTCACCGCGATCCTCGCGCCATTTGTAGAAGGCCCGGATCTTCTCCCTTCCGATGTACGAGGCGGCGGGACCGACGAAAGACCCGTCGGGCGTGTAGTATTCCGGCGCCTTGCGACCCCAGTTTGTGTCCACATCGTGCCAATAGTCGATCAGGAGCGCATGCAGCTCCTGTGTCAGCGCCAACCGGTTTTCATCGATACGCATGTCAGTCTTCCTTGCTGGTGGAGAGGGCGGCCAGTGCGGCTCGTGCGGCCTTGGCCATGAAGCCCTGATCGGAACCGATCATCAGAGCAGTGATCCCGAGTGCCGCCATCGCTCTCGCATCGGCGCCGTCCAGGCAGATGGTCATCACCGGCATGTCATGACGTCGGGCAGCCTCCGCGATGCGGCGGACGATGTCCGTCGTGCGTGGGTCGGCTATATCATCGCTCCCAAGCGCCGAGGTGATGTCTCCCCGCCCGATGAAGATCGCGTCGAGCCCCGGTACGCCAAGGATCTCATCGAGCAGGTCGAGCGCCTCGAGATCCTCAATCATGGCGATGCAGGCAGTCTCCCGATCCTGGGTTACCTTGTGCGCGTTGAAACTCACCGTGCCATAGCCGCCGGCCCGGGTGGTGTTGGCGAAACCGCGACTCCCGTTGGAGTAGCGTGCTGCCTCCACCATCGCTCGGGCGCGTTCTGCGGAGGAGACGTGAGGTACCAGGATGCCCGAGGCGCCAAGGTCAAGCGCGGAGAGGATCGTCCCCGGCGACGCTTCTGCAACCCTGACGATCGCGGCGATGTTGGACGCCCGCGCCGCGAGCACCATCTGGTCCAGGGCGCCGATGTCTATGGCCGCATGTTCCATGTCGATCACGACGAAGTCGAACCCGATCAGGCCCAGGATCTCCGTTGCGTGTCCTGTCGGCGTCTTCACGAACGTGCCATTGACCTGCACTCCTGCGCGAAGCCGCTCCGGTAAGGTCGGGAATGCTTGTTTCGCCATGGGGAACTCCATCCTCCAAAGACGAATAGCGGATATCGATCTCCTGCTGCTTTGTGGGTGGAGCTGTTTCAGTAGCTGAAAACGGCCAACTCCAATGTGCCGACTGGTCACTTCGACTGCTCAGGTGAAACGAAGCGGAAGGAGGCGCACAGATGCGCAAGTTACGTTCGACCGCCGCGGAAGCACTTGCCGATGTGCTTGCCGACGGCATGTCCATCATGTCTGGGGGCTTTGGTCTTTGCGGCATCCCCGAGATGCTGATCGAAGGGATCGAGGCCTCCGGAGCCAGGGACCTGACCTTCATATCCAACAACGCAGGGGTCGACGGCATCGGATTGGGGCGGCTCTTGGCCACTCGCCAGATCAGGAAGATGATCTCATCCTATGTGGGCGAGAACAAATTGTTCGCCGAGCAGTATCTGTCCGGTGACCTGGAATTGGAATTCAACCCACAGGGCACCCTGGCCGAGCGCATTAGGGCCGGGGGCGCAGGCATCCCGGCGTTCTTCACCAAGACCGGGGTCGGAACCCTGATCGCGGAGGGCAAGGAAGTGCGCCGCTTCGGCGATGATGACTATGTGATGGAAACCGGCCTGGTCGCCGATGTCGCGCTCATCCACGCTTGGAGGGGCGATCACGAAGGCAACCTGGTTTATCGAATGACGGCTCGGAACTTCAATCCGATGATGGCGACCGCCGCCAGGATCACCATAGCCGAGGTGGAAGAGCTCGTCCCCACCGGCAGCCTGGACCCGGATCAGATTCATACGCCGGGCATATTCGTGGACCGCGTCGTGCAGGTAAGGGGAGTCACCAAGCACATCGAGCAGCGGACTGTGCGCCGCCGCGACGAGGAGGTGGCGTGATGGCCTGGACCCGCGATCAGATGGCGGCCCGTGCTGCCTGCGAACTCAAAGATGGTTACTACGTCAATCTCGGGATCGGCATCCCAACCCTGGTTGCCAACTTTATTCCATCTGACATGGATGTTCGCCTGCAAAGCGAAAACGGCATGTTGGGAATGGGACCCTTTCCATATGCCGGCGAAGAAGACGCAGACCTAATCAATGCTGGTAAGCAAACTATCACAGCCCTACCGGAATCCAGTTTCTTCTCGAGTGCTGACAGTTTCGCCATGATCCGGGGCGGCCACATCGACCTTTCTATTCTGGGTGCCATGCAGGTGGCAGAAAATGGTGATCTCGCCAATTGGATGATACCTGGCAAGATGGTCAAAGGCATGGGAGGCGCTATGGATCTTGTAGCGGGTGTTAAACGCGTTGTAGTAGTCATGGAACATGAGGCTAAGGGCCAAGCCAAGCTCTTGCGACAATGCACACTGCCTCTGACAGGGCAACGCGTAGCCGACCTCGTCATTACAGATCTCGGCGTCTTTTCTATAGCGCGACGCGGCCAGACCAATATGCGGCTGATTGAACTGGCAGATGGAGTGAGCGTGGATGAAATCGCAGCGAGGACGGAAGCTCGTTTCACGATAGCTATCGCGGAGCAGGCAGCATGACGGGAACAGTAATCGTTGGCGCTGCGCGAACCCCCATTGGCAGCTTCATGGGTCCATTGAGCACTGTTCCAGCGCACGAACTTGGAAGCATCGCCATCGCAGCTGCTCTTGAGCGCTCAGGCATCGCTCCCGCGCAGGTCAACGAAGTCATCCTTGGTCAGGTTCTCACTGCTGGCGCGGGGCAAAACCCCGCACGCCAGGCCGCCATTAGGGCGGGTATCCCATCCTCGGCAACTGCTTTCGGAATAAACCAGGTCTGTGGCTCTGGGCTAAGGGCGGTGGCCCTGGGCCTCCAGCAAATTCAAACCGGCGCAGCTGAGATAGTGGTAGCGGGTGGCCAAGAGTCCATGTCCCGCTCACCGCATTGCCAGGAGCTACGTGCAGGCACAAAGATGGGAAATGTAAGCCTTGTCGATACGATGGTTTCTGATGGTCTAATGGATGCATTTGGGCTCTACCATATGGGCACGACCGCTGAGAATGTGGCTCGTCTCTTCGGAATTTCCCGAGAGCAGCAGGATGCCTTCGCGCTAGCAAGCCAACAAAAAGCGGCACTAGCTCAGGCTGCCGGTCATTTCAAAACTGAGATAGCTGCTGTCAAAGTGGATCACCGCAAGGGAACAGTCCTTGTCGATGCGGACGATCATCTACGACCTGAGACTACTAACGAGGCCTTGTCCAGACTTCGACCCGCCTTTGACGAGGAGGGTAGTGTGACTGCAGGAAATTCCTCTGGTCTAAATGATGGTGCAGCAGCGCTGGTGCTGATGAGCGAGGCTGAAGCGAGCCGCCGCAGCATCAAACCGCTAGCACGCATCGCAGGCTGGGCGACCGCAGGAGTTGAGCCTTCCCTTATGGGAACCGGACCCATTCCGGCCTCACAAAAAGCGCTGGAAAGAGCTGGCTGGTCCGTAACTGACCTCAACAGGGTAGAGGCAAATGAGGCTTTCGCCGCCCAAGCATGTTCAGTGAACGCAGGCATGAATTGGAATACGGACGTCGTAAATGTAAACGGTGGTGCCATAGCCCTTGGTCACCCCATTGGGGCCTCGGGCGCTCGCGTGCTCGTGACACTCCTACACGAGCTGATCCGGTCAAACACAAGTAAGGGCCTTGCTACGCTTTGTATCGGCGGGGGAATGGGGATCGCAATGTGCGTTGAGCGCTGCTAAGCCTATGTGAAGCGCAGGCCTGGAAACTAAAAATAATCTGGCTTTCATATAGTTCGCCCCGAAGGAACGGCATCCCGCCAAACTACTGGCGAGAGGAGGCGGCAGAAATCCAGGCGGTCAAGTAGCGCTGCACCTGGATAAGGCCGTATGCCTGAAGTCATCGGCTTTCGGCAACGCAGGTGAGTGTCCATATTATCGTAGTGTAGCAACAAGTAGTTGGTATCGATAGTAGAGTACCGGCTAAAAGCACTAACCCCTGCCAGCAGACGTTTAACTCGGCCAACAGGTATCAGGGGACTGCGAGCACTTTGTCGCGCCATGTTTGCCAGCGTCGGCGCAGCTCTCCGTTACGAAGGCCGATCGCTTCTTGTAAAGAGTCCACAGCCACCATGCGGTCAGTGCGGAAGTGCCGAAAGTCCTGCCGTAGTTCGCACCATGCCACGAGCAATCGGCTTGCCTCGGAATACCCGAGAATGACTGGCCAGACCTTGCGGGTTGTCTCTCCGGCTTCCGCACGATAGCGCAGGCGTAACTTTCGCCCGTGTCGAATCGCTTCGCGGATCGGCCCGACATCAATGCTCTCGCATAGCGGCGCCTGCGCCTGCCGTATCCCTACGCTCGGTTCTGCAATAAACGGTCGCAACGTATCCGGAATGACTGCCGCAATCTTGCTGACGACATCGCTTGCAGCGCTGGCAATCAGCGGATCCGTATGCGATGCCACCCACTGGGCACCTAGGACGATGGCATCAATCTCGTCCGGTGTGAACATCAGAGGTGGCATATCAAAGCCAGGGCGGAGCACATAGCCAATGCCGGCCTCGCCGCTGATCGGCACCCGTTGGCCTATCAGATCTGCGATATCTCGATAGACCGTGCGCCTGGAAACTTCCAACTCACTCGCGATCGCAGCAGCTGTCACCGGGCGGTTATTTCGCCGCAGGACCTGTATGAGATGAAAAAGACGGTCGGCTCTGCGCATATACTGACTCCTGCTGACATGATGCTGGCAGCAGAGTTGTGAGAAAAGACCCTTGGAAGGCGACCACTTCATCGCCAACAAAGGAGCTGCTTTTGAAATTAGCATCGGTTCGCATTATCGCCGGCGACATTAACCACATGGTCGCGTTTTATGAAATGGTCACCGATGTAAAGGCTCAATGGCTGGCCCCGGTTTTCGCCGAACTTGTTACCCCTGGTGCCGTTCTCGCCATCGGATCAGTGGACACTGTCAAGCTCTGGCAGGAAGGCAGCGCTGAGCCCGGGAAGAACCGCTCTGTTTTTCTCGAGTTTCAGGTGGGTGACATCGATGCTGAATATGCTCGTCTCAAAGACAGCGTGGCACTTGTGCATGAGCTCAAAACCATGCCCTGGGGCAATGCTACCTTCCAGTTCCGGGATCCTGAAGGAAATGCAGTGTCGCTCTATATGCCGGTTACAGAAGAGGCTAGGAACAGGTTCACAGGTCGATAAGCTTGGGCCCGGATCAGATCCTGATCAGTGTCGTTTTTACCTAAAGAGTCGCAGCAGCAAATGGATCGGGGTTTCGTCGGTCAGGAACCATTAGGCAAGTTGAACACTGCGCCAGGGCCTGGCCTCTATTCGTGTGTTCGATCAACGTCAGCATTTGGCACAACTGCATTGGGACAGGTATTCTTGATAGTAGTCGCAGCCAATCTGCTTGCGCCGTGATAGCTGGTCGGATGTCTCCACACCTTCGGCGACGCACTTTATATCTGTCGAGATGGACGCAACGCTCTTTGTGAATGGGCAGCGGGCGTGAGAGGCAAACGCTGCGTCAGCTAAAGGGATCGCGCGCTGCCTGGCGTTCTTCCGAAATGTGCCCGGACCGCGGCTCCAAAGGCTGGAGCACTTTCATACCGCGCTAGGCGGACTGTCGCGGCCAGCGCTGCGCCAGTGTTCAAGGTAGCATAGGCGTCAATCATGCGGGCGTGCTGACGCCATTGCCGGAAGGTCAGCGAGGTCTCACGTAGGAACTGTCGGGCGAGCGTACGTTCAGATGCTCCAGCTTGCTCCGACCATTCCGCCAAGGTTCGGCAATCACCAGGGGCGGCCGTCAGTGCCGAAGTGACGCGGCTTACCCGTGGATCGCGGGGAAGCGGCAACCTGAACGGCAGAACATCGGAGCAACCGTCTCATTGATCGCTAAGCGAGCCAAGTTCCGAGCGCAAACAGGCTGCTTCCAATCATGTCCTTCGCTGCACAGCCAGCAATGACTTTCCTTGAAAGAGGTGAGACAGTTACCACTCGCACCTCACCTGATGTCGTCAAATGCATCGGGCCGATGAGTGCTGGCGCGGCGCGTGGATGGCGCGCCTTCAGCGGAGACAGAGGTCATGATCTATCCTGAGCATGATCAGGCGTGCTGGTGCAGCGCCATAAAGGGGGAAGAGGCTGTGCTCAGGCTAGTGGCGGTGCCCTAGGTTGCCCAGATGCTTGAAGCTGGGCTGTTTCATTTATAGCACCAGACACAGGCGGCTCAACTAAGAAGGCCCGATAGTCTCCGCTGGCCTCTTCCTCAATGCCCCTGCACGGAAAATCTCTTGCTGCCCTTAGCCAGCATGGCGATCAGAGGCGCCACGAGACACGCTAATCCACAGATCAGGAGAACCGCATGGATGCCGATCCATCCTGCCAAGGGTGTCAGGCCTGCAAGGGCGAGGGGTGCAAGCCCGAAGGAAAACAGAAAATCGATCGAGGTAACACGCGCCAGTCGGTCCGCTGGGACCTCACGCTGCGTCGCGGTGAACCAGGGGACGTTGAAAACTTCGATGCCGACGCCCGCAATGAAGAACGCCATCAGCGGCACGGCCATGTGCTGCGCCACAAGGAGACTGAGGGGCACGAGACCGTAGGCGGACAAACCCAAGAGGGCGATCCAGCCCATGGCGCGCGGCTGCCAGCGCGACACCAGCACCGCGCCCGCCAACGCCCCAAGAGTATAGCTGGTGACCGAAAGGGCCATGAGTTGCGGACCACCCGCCTGGCTCTCGCTGATCTGCGGCAAGAGAACATTGGTTACCGAGTAGCCGAAGGCGACGACGGTAGTGAGCGCGGTCAGCCCCGCGACGAACCAGGGATGGCGGCCGGCCTCGGTGAAGCCTTCGCCGATATCGCGCCAGAATTTAAAGCTTCCCTCGCGCAGGGCGAGTGCTGCCTCGGTCGGCCAGGACGGAAGGAACGCGCTGGTCAGCCACAGGATGGCGATTACGACGAGCGCTGCCGCAACGCCCAGGTGCAGAGCGATGGCTGTTGCCAGTGCCGGTCCTGCCAAGGTGCCGACTCTAACCGAAATGGTGAGCGCGGCATTGGCCTTCTGCCGCGCCGACCCGGCGACGATCGTAGGGACTATGGCCTGGTAGGCGGCCCGGGACGAGCCTTGTCCCAGCCCTGCGATCAATGATCCGGCGATGACAGCCAGAGCGCCCATGCCCATGATGCCACCAATGATCGGGAACATGCTGAGGGCGACAATCAGGCAGGCAACCAAGATCATGCGCCTCGGCCCGGACCGGTCGGCAAGAACCCCGCTCACCGGCATGACCACCACGAAGCCCAGCGTACGGGCGGCAAGAGCCAGGCCGGTATCGACGGCGCTAATATCGCCAGAGACAATGGCGAGCCCCAGCACAAAGGGCAAAGCCCAGGTGGCAAGTCCGGAAGCGGTGCTGCCGATCCACAAGCGCAGAAAACGGCTCTCGAGCAGGCGATCGGTAATTGTGGGCACCGCAATCATATCGCCTTCTTCTCAGCCAGCAGCGCATCGGCCATGTCGGCAACGATCTTGGATTTCTTCTGGGTTGGGAACAGCATTAGCGTCCGGAAACTAACCGATGGCCGCATGGGCCGCAGGATCAGCCCCCGCTCGACATAGCCCGCTGCCGTTACCGGATCGACAATGCCGCAGCCAAGGCCCGATAGCACCAGGGCACAGACCGTAGAGGAATAGGCCGTCTCCACCACCACCTTGGGCGAGACGCCGTGCTCGGCAAAAATCGCTTCGGCTTCGTGCCGTGTCGTGTCCTCCGGCGCCAGCGCGACCATGTCCAGCCCTTCAAGGTCAGCAGGGACGATGACATCCTTGGCCGCCAGCCTATGACCGGGAGGAATAGCGAGCGCCGCCGCGATCTGGGCGAAGGGCACAGCCTCAATGCCTGTAGTATCGATCTCGTCTGCCGTGACCGCCAGGTCCAATTGGTTGGCGGCAATCATGTCGCGGATAACGGACGAGGCGGCGACGTGGAGGGAAACGGCGATCTCCGGGTGCCGCTTGCGAAAACGGGCAATAGCATTGGGCAACAGGTTGGTACTGAAGGCGGAAAGGCAAGCCACCCGAATGTCGCCGGACCCATAATCCCTGATGCGCGCAGCCGCGCTACGCAGCTTGGCGATGCCGGCCAGCGAGATCTGCACCTCTCGGAAAAACAGCTGCCCTTCGGCCGAAGGGATCATCCGGCCCTTCTCCCGATCGAAAAGCTTAAAGCCGATGGACCGCTCGAGCGTCATGATGGCCTTGCTGACGGCAGGCTGGGACATTCCCAGCACCTCCGCCGCCTTCGACGTGGTGCCGTAGGTCATCACCGCCTGATAGGTCTCGATCTGCCTAACGTCCATTATTGGTATAACTTCGAAGAATAGAACACGCGTGAATAAATATTGGACTGAATAGTCCCGCCGGTGTCAACACTGAAGGTGAAGTGCGGAGAATAAGCATGCATGTCGATACGCGGTGCGTTACCAAATCACCGGTGAGCCTGGAAGGATACGATAGTCTCACTGTGCCGGTGCATCGCGCCTCGACCATCAGATACGCCGATGCAGCATCCTTTGCAGCGCGTTTCGAACGGGGCGCAGATGGCTATGTCTATGGTCTTTATGGAACGCCAAGCCACCGCTATCTCGAGTATAAGATTACCGAACTCGAAGGCGGTGTTCGCACGGTTCTGGCGCCTTCGGGACAGGCCGCTATCACCATGGCCATGCTCGCCTTGCTCAAAAGCGGCGACCGCGTGCTCATCCCGGACACCGCTTATGGGCCGGTGCGCGATTTCGCCGTCAGTGACCTTGTGGCGCTCGGAGTCGAAGCCCTCTTCTATAATCCGCTCGATCTTCCAGCACTGGAGAAGATTATCGATGGCCATACGCGCCTCGTTTGGGTCGAGTCACCCGGCTCCGTCACCATGGAAGTGCAGGATGTTGCCGCCATCGTCGCACTCGCCCACGCCAAGGGTGCGCTGGTGGGCTGCGACAATACCTGGGCGACGCCGCTCTATTTCCGTCCGCTCGAGCATGGCGCAGATCTCGTGGTCGAGGCCTTGAGCAAGCATTTCGCCGGCCATTCGGATATCCTCATGGGGTCCGTCACGGTACGGGACGATGCCCTCGGCTACAAACTCAAGGCCGCTTTCGGTCGCCTCGGGATAGGTGTGTCACCGGACGATTGCGCTCTGGTGGCCCGCGGCATTGAAACGCTCGCCATCAGGCTCAATCGGGCGGCGCAGTCGGCAGCCTCGGTTGTTGACTGGCTATCGGCGCACCCCCTGGTCGACACCGTTTACTATCCCGCCCTGCCCGGCAGTTCGGGACATGCGGAATGGAAGCGCGACTTTGCCGGCGCTTGCGGCGTCTTTAGCTTTGCCTTGCGTGACGACGTCGCTGCCTCCGCCTTTCCCGCTCTGGATAAGCTCCAGCTCATCTCGATCGGCGCCTCCTGGGGCGGCACCAAGAGCCTGATTGCTCCCACGTCCATCAAGGCAATGCGAACAGCGCGGCCTTGGACTGGCGCCGACTATCTCATGCGTCTCAATGTTGGCCTTGAGCACGCCGAGGACATCAAGGCCGATCTCGATCGCTTCTTATCGGCGCTCGTCTCCAACGCTGCGAATTTGAGAAAGTCTGGATAACTTTTTCGAATAGAATGGCCAGAAGGTAATATTGGACGGAATTGCTTTGGCGTTCTTAGTTATTGGTGCAGGGCAGGAAGAGTGGGGCCTGACCCAAGCCAACCGACGGATCGCAGAGGGCGATGCCGAGTGAGAACAAGGGAACGTTTCATGATCGACAAACGCAGTCTGACTATAAGTGCATCGATGCTCGTCCTGGCCGCGGCATTAGCGGCAGCTCCAGCCGCCGCCCAGTCCTTCGACACCTCCAGTATCGCCGTGGACGAAGCGCTTGCCGCACGCGTGCCGGCCGACATCAAGGAGGCCGGCGTGCTGGTCGGCGGCTCCGACAATTCCTATGCTCCTTGGGAATATCTTGCTGGTGACGATGGCCAGACGCCCGAAGGCATTGACATTGACCTGATGAACGCCCTGACCGCGAAGCTGGGCCTGACCTATGAATCGCGCACCGCCGACTTCAGCTCCATTCTTCCCGCCCTTGGCACCAATTACGACGTCGGCGTCTCGGCCTTTTCGATCACCAACGAGCGCATGAACGTCGTTAACTTCATCACCTATGCCAATACCGGCAGCGAATGGGGCATCAAGGCCGGCAATCCCAGCGGCTTCGACCCGGCTGACTATTGCGGCCGCATTATCGCCGTGCAGAGCGGTACCTGGCACGAAGAACAGTTGACCGCCTACAACGAGGCATGCGTCGCCGCCGGCAAGCCAGCCGCGGAAATACTGCCCTTCGCGCTGCAGACCGAGGCAATCACCCGCGTGGCCGCCGGCGGCGCCGATGCCACCATCTCGGGCGCCGCGACGATCGGCTATGCCGCCATGCAGTCGAATGGCGCAATCGAAACCATCAAGGCGCCCGATGGCGTGTTCGCCACCACGGCCCCGGTCGGCATTGCCGTGACCAAGGCCGATACGGAACTGACCCAGCTCATCGCCGATACCCTCAACGCCATGATCGACGACGGGACCTACCAGGCCGTGCTAGACCATTGGGGCGTTGGCTCAATGGCGCTCGAGGAAGCGGTCATAAACCCGGAAGTGGATCACTGATTTGACCGAGGGCAACCTGATTTCCGAACCCGTCATTGAGCCCAAGGGCGATGCCGCCCAGAGCGTTTCCGTTATCAGAAACGACATCGTCCCGCAGCGCCATTATGGTCGCTGGATTGCGGTTGCGCTGATGGCGGTAATCGGCATCCAGGCGGCCCAGGGTCTCATCACCAACCCCAACTTTCACTGGCATGTCTTCGCGCAGTACGTGTTTTCTTTGCAGGTGCTGCGCGGGGTCGGCTGGACCCTGTTGCTCACGGTCGTCGCGATGGCCATAGCGATGCCGCTTGCCATGCTGTTGGTGGTAATGAGCGATAGCAAAAATCCCATCCTGCGCAGCATATCGCTTGCCTGGGTGTGGTTTTTCCGCGGCACGCCAATCTACACCCAGCTCGCCTTCTGGGGACTTTTCGCGGTGCTGTTTCCGCGGCTGTCCCTGTCGATCCCATTTGGGCCCGAATTGCTCAGCGTGGACAGCCGCTGGATCGTGACGCCCGCCGTCGCGGCCGTGATCGGCCTCAGCTTCAACGAAAGCGCCTACCTGACGGAAATTTTCCGCGCCGGCTTCCGCGCAATCGATCGAGGCCAGACGGAGGCCGCTCAGGCCCTCGGCATGCCCACCCACAAGGTCTGGCTGCGCATCCTCCTGCCGCAGGCCATGCGCACCATCATTCCGCCCACCGGCAACGAGACCATCGGCATGCTCAAGATGACCTCCCTAGTCCTGGCGGTGCCGTTCACGCTGGACCTGATGTTCGCCACCAACGCCATTGCCAACCGCACCTACTTGCCCGTGCCGCTGCTGCTGGTCGCTGCCTTCTGGTATCTGCTGATTACCTCCATCCTGATGGTCGGTCAGTATTACCTCGAGCGCCATTTCGGCCGCGGCCACGACATTGTCGTCTCGACCGGAGGGCCCGTCTGATGCACGGCATGCCGAGCAGTCCTGCCGTCTCCATCCAGGGCGTCCACAAATACTACAATGAATTCCATGCCCTGCGCGGCATCGATCTGGAGATTGCCAGAGGTGAGGTCTGCGTCGCCATCGGCCCCTCGGGGTCAGGCAAGTCGACACTTCTGCGCTGCATCAACCAGCTCGAGGAAATCACCGCCGGCAAGGTCCATGTCGGCGGCGAACTGCAGGGCTATCGCGAAATCGATGGGCGTCTCCACATCCTGTCCTCGCGGCGAGTGGCCGAACAGCGTCGCCGTACTGGCATGGTCTTCCAGCGATTCAATCTCTTCCCGCACATGACGGCGCTCGAAAACGTCATCGAAGGTCCCGTGCAGGTCAAGGGTACGCCTAGGGATGAGGCACGCGAGCGCGGCCTGGCCCTGCTCGATCGTGTCGGTCTTCAAGGCCTCGGCCCCCGTTATCCCAATCAGCTGTCGGGCGGGCAACAGCAGCGCGTTGCCATCGCAAGAGCCCTCGCCATGGACCCCGAGGTAATGCTCTTTGACGAGCCGACCTCGGCGCTCGATCCCGAGCTCGTTGGCGAAGTCCTCGACGTGATCAAGGATCTCGCCCGCACGGGTATGACCATGATGCTGGTCACCCACGAGATCGGCTTTGCCCGTGAAGTGGGGGACCATCTGGTGTTCATGGATCGCGGCATGATCGTGGAGCGCGGCAAGCCTGCCGATGTCCTCAACACTCCACGCGAAACCCGCACCCAGGCCTTCCTGTCAAAGGTCCTGTAACGCAAGGCTCAAATCGTGACCCAGCTTGACGAGGCGCTGCGCGGCGCCGAGGCAGACTTTCCCAATGCGCTTAACCGGCTCCTCGCGCTTTTGCGCATCTCGTCGGTATCGAGCACCGAATTCGGCCGCGATGGTATCCATGCCTGCGCCCGATGGCTCGCCGATGCCCTCGGCGAACTCGGCTTCGCCGTCGAAATCGTGCCCACGGCCTGGCACCCTGTCGTCCTCGCCACCCGCCGCGGTACGGGGCCGAAGACGGTCCTCTTCTACGGGCACTACGACGTACAGCCCGCCGAACCGCTCGAAGCCTGGACCTCTCTGCCTTTCGAGCCGGCCCTGCGGGAAGAAGACGGCCTCACCCGCATCTATGCGCGCGGCGCCTCGGACAGCAAGGGACAGTTTTGGTCCGGCATCGAGGCCATTCGCGCCCTGCTGGCCGTTGGAGAGGACCTCCCTTGCACCATCACGCTGCTGCTCGAAGGCGAGGAAGAAGCCGGTTCGCCCAGCCTGGCGGCTTTCCTCGATGCCTATCGCGAGCGGGTTGCCTGCGATGTGGCCTTGGTCAGTGACTCCTCCATGTGGTCCCCCACAAGACCGGCCATAACCAGTCGCCTCAAGGGCCTCATCCACGAGAAGATCACCATCACCGCGCCCAATGGCGAATTGCATTCCGGCCATTTCGGCAATGTCGCCGCCAATCCGGTGCGGCTTCTCGCCAAAGTTCTGTCCGCCATCCACGACGACGCGGGCCGGGTTCTCATCCCAGGCTTTTACGACGGTGTCACCGACATCCCGGACGCGCTGCGCCAGCAGTGGAACGACCTTAATCTCAAGGCGGCGCTTGCCGGCGTGTCCGTCGCCGGTGGGCCGGACGAGGGCGGCTTTGGACCGGTGGAACTGATGTGGGGCCGCCCGGGCGTGGACTTCAACGGCATATCGGGAGGCAATACGGGCCCGAGCGAGCGCTCCGTCCTGCCCGCCTTGGCCTATGCCAGGATCACGGCCCGCCTTGTCGACCTGCAGGAGCCCGAGGATATAAGGCGGAAGCTGCGCGACTTCGTCCGCGCCCGCGTGCCTAGGGGCTGCACGGTCTCGTTCGACGGCGAAGGGGGCAGCACGGCAGTCACGATTAATTCCGAAAGCGACTATGTCGCCGCCGCAGCCCGCGCCCTCGATGCGGAGTGGCCCGAAAAAACCCTGATCATGGGTACGGGCGGCGCTGTCCCGCTGGTTGGCCTGCTCAAGGAAAAGCTCGGTGTCGACTGCATCGTCACCGGATTCATCCTCAACGACGACGCCATCCATGCCCCGAACGAGCGCTTCGACACCGAACGCTACCGCAAGGCCATCCGCAGTTGGATCAGGGTGATCACCAAGGTTTCCGAAGTGGCGCCTCGGTCATGACCGAAACGACCCTGCTTTCCCTCGCCGAGCAGTCTGTGGCCATCCGCAACAGAACCCTGTCGGCGCGTCAACTGACCGAGACCTATCTTGGCCGCATAGCCCGATTGGACGAGCAGCTCCATAGCTTCAATAGTCTGCGCGCAGAGGCCGCCCTGGCGGAAGCCACAGCGGCGGATCGCGAAATCGCCCATGGTCAATGGCGTGGACCGCTTCACGGCGTCGCCATCGGCATCAAGGACATGATCGATGTGGCCGGGATGCCCACCACCGCCCAGGCGGTGCATCGCCTCGAGGCGATAGCCTTGAGCGATGCGCCGGTCGTCGCCTCGCTCAAGGCAGCGGGCGCGATCATCATCGGCAAGCAGGCCATGACCGAATATGCCGTCGGCGGCACGCAGCTCGATCACGCCTGGCCGCCGGCGCGCAATCCGTGGAATCTCGACATGGATGCCCTGTCGTCCTCGAGCGGTTCTTCGGTCAGCGTGGCCGCTGGCCTTTGTGCCGGCTCTGTTGGAACCGAAACGGCCGGCTCCATCCGCGACCCGGCGGCGTGGAACGGCGTTGCCGGCCTCTGCCCCACGGTCGGGCTCACCAGTCGCACCGGCGTGCTTCCACTTTCCCCGACCATGGACACAATAGGTCCCATCGCCTGGACCGTGGAGGATTGTGCCCTGCTGCTGGCGGGCATGGTCTCGACCGACCCCAAAGATATCCACCGTCCCGGTTTTCGAGCTCCGGATCTTGCCGATCTCCGATCCGGCATTGCCGGTCTGCGGATCGGCGTCGTGCGCGACTATTTCGAGAACGACCCTGACTATGATCCTGCCGTCCTCGCCGCCATGGATCATTCGCTCGACGTCCTGAACCAGCTCGGCGCCCGTCTCGGCACCGCTGAAATCGGCGATTTCGAGCGCTATGGCGCCATAGCACGCGCCATTTCCTGGCCGGAAGAATACGAAGCCCATCGCGATGAGCTGGAGCAATATCCCGATCGCTTCACGGCCGTCTCTCGCTCGCGCCTCCTCGATGGACGGGCATACTCGGCAGCGGATTACCTGCGGGCACAGCGGCAAAGACGGGCTGCCATTGCCGACTTCAACGTGACGATGAACGGATTCGACGTGCTGGTCCTCCCCACGACGAAGAAGCCGGCGCAGCCTGTCGGCTTTGAGTTCACCGAACTGGGGAATGTCGAACTGTCGCTGTCCCGACCGTTCAACCTGCTCGGCGTTCCGTCACTGGCTCTCTGCAATGGCTTCAGCCCCGAAGGCCTGCCCCTTTCCATCCAGCTCGTGGGTCGGGCCTTTGACGAAGCCATGGTGCTCAGGGTCGGCCACGCGCTGGAGACGGCGCTGGGCCTGCGCACACGCCGCCCGCCTGTCGCCATCGCATCCTAACCGGCGCCTCAGGCACCGGCCATTTGCTTGAACGTCAACTCCGGGAAACCAAAACCCTGCGGACCGATCACGGCGAGCGCCTCTGGCGTCCGCAGCAACGCATGGGCCGGCAGAGCCAGCACGCAGATACGCTGGCCATAGCGCAGCATGTCGGTCGAGAGCGCCATGCCGTCATCGGCATTGAGCACCACGATCAGGTCCGGAACGATGACTTCGATTGCCCCGTCGCGACGGAAGATCAGATATTCGTTCTGGACGTGAATTTCGCCGTTCGAAGCACTGAACTGGTCACTCCCTTCGATGCCGATCTCGCCGCGCACGAAGCCGCCGGTCACCTCGCGCCGCACATCGACGATCTTGCCGGCAAAAACCATCCTGCCGCCTTCGCGGGCGCAGATCGCGGCGACCGGGTCGACCCTTTCTTTCCTCGCGGCTAGCACGGCCTCCCCCAGGGCAATGGCCTTGGAATAGCTGCCGGGAATAGCAAACTCCTTTGTGAAAGCACCGCTCATCGGCGCCAGAGCCAGGGTCGACGAGCCACCCTGCGACACCATGGTGGCGCGCGCCATTCGCTCGTGCCAGAGTTCGGAAATGGCGTGCTCGAAGATCACCACATTGCCATGCGGGTCGCTCATCGCCGAGGGTGTCGATTTGTGCCCGTAGATGGAATAGGTGGTCATCTGCATTTCGGGGAAGGCGCGCCCCATGCCGTCGGCATCCACCACCGGAATGCCGGCCTGCGCCGCGATGATCAGCGGTTCCATGGAATTGGCGCCGCCGATTTCCTCGCAGGCAATGGCATCGGCGGTAAAGCCCAGATGCCGCTCCAGCGCGCGCAGGGCGCGCAGACCCTCCTTGCCCTCCTTGATCCGTTCCACCCCCACGACCGGCGCGCCGATGCCGCCCAGCGGCACAACCTTGGCATCGGCGGCAAGGTCGTCTGGCGGGATCAGCCGTATGCGGTGGCCCGCCCGCATGACTTCCAGTGCCCGCAGCTTGCTGAGATAGGGGTTGCCACCGCCCCCCGTCCCCAGAATGGCAGCACCAATTTCGAGCTGGTGCAGGTCGGTTTCTGTCAATTCCCTGAGCGTCATGCGCAAGTATCCATGTCGCCGACAACGCGCACGCGGATGCGCGTAGCATTGCCCGGCAAGTAGGCGAGAGGTACATCCTCGCGCTCGATGACTTCAATGGTTTGGGCCCGCGCGCCCGCAGCCACGGCGCTGGCCCTGGATTCCGCTTCAGCGCTGGCGAGTGCCGCTTCGCGGCTCATCTTGCTCAGGCTGAAGACCCGATCGACTTCGCCCGAAATCTGGGCAATGGCGGCACCAACGGCATTGGCGACGCCAAAATTCTCGGGCCGCAAAGTCAGGAGGTCGCCGAGGCGCTCCGGCATTAGGATGGAGCCGCCGCCAACTGCGATGACCGGAACTATCTCGGCCGAGGTGCGGCACCGCTCGACCGCCTCGAACAGTGTCCTTTCGATAGCACCGAGCGCCTGCTGCACCGTGTGCCGAGGCAAATCCGTGAGCGCGGCAGCGTCGCCAATATCGGCCTTGCCGCTCCCGACGATGATATCCGTGGCCGTCAAGGTCTGTCCCCCGAATACCAGGGCCTCCGAGGTAATTCTGTAGCCCACTGATTGCGGGCCGATGCCCGTGCCATCGGGGCTCACCAGCGAACCGCCGCCCAGCCCCACGGCAAAGACATCGGGCATGCGGAAATTGGTCCTGACGCCACCGATATCGACGGTCGTCGAGGCCTGGCGGGGAAAACCGTTCACCAGCACGCCCACATCCGAAGTGGTGCCGCCGATATCGACGACGATGGCATCCTTGATGCCGGTCAGGAAGGCAGCGCCGCGCATGGAATTGGTCGGGCCCGACGCAAAGGTCAGCACCGGGAAGCGCCGCACCTTGTCCGCGTTCATCAGCGTTCCATCATTCTGGGTGATGGAAAATCCACATGACAGCCCGCAGTCATCGAGGGCCCGCTCAAAGGCAGCGACGGTGCGCGCCGCCAGACCCAGCAGCGACGCGTTGAGAATAGCGGCGCTCTCGCGCTCCAGCAGCCCGATACGCCCAATCTCGTTGGATAAGACAATTTTGAGATGGGGCACGCGCGCGAGAAGACGGTCGCGCGCCGTGATCTCCATGGCATCATTGATCGGCCCGAAAATCGAGGTGATGGACGCCGCGCCGATCCCCTCGGCGATGATCGTCTCGGCAATGGCGTCGAGCCCGTCGAGGTCGAGCTCGGAAAGCACCCGCCCGTCATATTCATAGCCGCCGCGCAGCATATAGCCGTGGTCGCCGACCGCCCTGCGCAAATCTTGCGGCCAATTAACCATGGGGGGCAGGCAGGCCGCTGCCGGCAGGCCAAGGCGGATCGCCGCGACCGGGGAGAGGTGTTTGCGCTCGATCACCGCATTGGTGAAATGGGTGGTGCCGATCATCACGTGACGGATTTTGTCCCGCGCAGTACCGGCCGCGGCAATTGCCGTCTCCATGGCGTTGCGAACGCCTGAAATCACGTCTTCGGTGGTGGACGCCTTGATGGCTGACAGAACCGCGTTGCCGTCCATCACGACGGCATCGGTATTGGTGCCGCCGACGTCTATGCCGATGCGCAGCATGGTTTCATATCCTGGTGTTCATTCTGTAGCCGGGCGCATAGGAGAGCCGCACGGCCGTCACCGGCACCGCCTTGTCCCAGGTGATGCGGTCGACCACGAACAGCGCCGCACCCTCGCTGGCTTCCAGCAGCTCGGCCAAGGTTCGGTCGGCATTGCTGGCCGAAAAGGCGATATCGCCCCCGGTATAGGGTGCGTTTTGGATCAGCCATTCATTTGCGCTGACAACAGAAAAATCGACCGCCTCGATACCGGCGACGGCGGCCGGATTGATCCAGCGATCCTCGTGGAGGAAGGGATGGTTGTCGGCATAGTGCACGCTTTGCACGTGCAGCATCCTTGCCTGGCTCGGCAGTCCGAGCCGGCTGGTGATCCGCGCTGGCGCCAGCTCTATTTCCTGACTCAGGAGCCCGTAGCGCCACTGCGCATTGCGCTGCTCGACCTCCAACCGGATGATGGGGATGTCGAGCACCACGCGGCTGATCGGATGCAGCGCCACCCGCGTCCCGGCCTTGCGCTTGCGATCGATGAGTCCGGCCTCGGCGAGTTCGCGCATGGCCCGGTTGACCGTCGTCCTGGCACAGCCAAATTCCGCCGCGAGGTCCGCCTCGTTGGGCACGGCGCTACCGGGTGGCCACTCGCGCTCATTGATGCGCCGCAGCAGTTCGACATGCACGCCGCGCCAGGAATTAGTGTCGATTTCGGTCATAGGCGATCCCTGAGGCAAGCCATGGTTTGCCGGTATCGCGCTTCGATTCCCGCGCGCCGGACATGCCGCCCCTCGCGCACGAGGTGCCGGCCGGCCGACCATACGTCGGTGATCATCCGGTCGTCACCGGCGAAGATGAAACTGTCCAGCAACCCATCCCTTTGTCTGCCCTCGAGGTCGACGGCGGCAGTATCGAGCGCCAGAAGATCGGCCCACTGCCCCTGCTCGATCCCGCCCGACTGCCGCTCCGCCGCCTGCGCCCCGCCCGCCAGTACGCCGGAATAGAGCCGTCTCCCGGTCGACATGGTTTCCGTCGCCAGCACGGCACGATGTCTCTCTTTCAGGCGCTGCGAATATTCGAGCGTCCGCAGCTCCTCGGACAGCGCAATGCGAATATTGGAATCCGACCCGATGCCGAACCGACCGCCTGCATCGAGGTAACCGACGCCATTGAAAATGCCGTCGCCCAGGCTCGATTCGGTGATGGGACAGAGCCCCGCCACCGCCCCGGTCCTGGCCAGTCGCCGCGTCTCGCTCTCCGTCATTTGCGTGCAGTGGATCAGGCACCAGCGCCCGTCGACCGCGTGGTGATCGAGCAGCCAGTCGACCGGTCTCTGCCCATAGGCAGCCTCGATCTCCTCGACTTCGGGCACCTGCTCGGCAAGGTGCATATGCAGTGGTCCACCGAACGCTATCACCTCCCCCAGGCTCTCGCGGCTTACCGCCCGCAACGAATGCGGCGCAACCCCGATGGCGGCATCCGTCGGCAATTGCTTGACGATCTCCGCCGCTCGTCGGTGCAGAATCGAAAACCGATCCAGATCATTGCCGAAGCGGACCTGCCCGGGCGCCAGCGGCGCACCGTTCACGCCCCCGAACTGGTAGAGCACAGGCAGCAGCGTCAGTCCGATGCCGCTCGCTTCCGCCGCCGCCGCGATGCGTGCGCTCAATTCGCCGATATCGGCATAGGGCGTGCCATCGACCTGATGGTGCACATAGTGAAATTCCGCCACCGCACAATAGCCTGCTTCGAGCATCTCCATCTGCACGAAACCGGCGATGGCCTCGATGTCCTCGGGCGTGAGCGCTTCGAGAAAACGGAACATCAACTGCCGCCACGTCCAGAACGTGTCGCGGCCAGTGGGCCCGCGCCGCTCCGTCATGCCGGCCATGGCCCGCTGGAAGGCGTGGGAATGCAGGTTCACTGGCGCCGGCAGGAGCGCGCCCACGCGCTGATCGCCGGGCTCTGCCGCAACATCACTGGTAGCGGAAGCAATGCGCCCATCGTGAGCGACAACGACGCGCACATCGCGGGCCCAGCCATCGCTCAGCAGCGCCTGCCCCGACCAGATCGAACCCATGTCGAACCCCATTGACACGTTTTTATGTGCATACATAATAGAGGTTAGGGCGATTTATCAAGGCGCTTTGCAATGTCGCGACTGCTCCTCAACAATGGAAAGATCGCCACCATGGCCGCCGGCCCCGTGCCCTATGGCCTGATCGATGGTGGTGCACTGCTGCTCGATGATGACCGCATCGCCTGGTGCGGACCAGAGGCCGATCTACCTGCCGGCCTTGCCGGTGCAGATCGCTTCGACCTCGCCGGACGCCTCGTCACCCCCGGTCTTATCGATTGCCACACCCACGTGGTCTTCGGCGGCGATCGCGCCCGCGAGTTCGAACTGCGGCTAGCCGGTGCCAGCTATGAACAGATCGCTCGCGAGGGCGGCGGCATCGTCTCGACGGTCACGGCCACGCGGGCCGCCAGTGAAGACGAGCTCCTCCAGACGGCGCTGACCCGGGTCGACAAGCTGATCGCCGAGGGCGTCACGACAATGGAGGTCAAATCCGGCTATGGCCTCAGCATCGCGCACGAACTCAAGATGCTGCGCGTTGCCCGCCGCATCCCCGACGAGCGGCCGATCCGGATCGTCACCAGCTACCTCGCCGCCCATGCCGTGCCGCCCGAATTTCAAGGCCGGGCGGACGACTATCTCGATGAGGTCGTCCTGCCCGGGCTCGATGCGGCACACAAGGAGGGCCTCGTCGATGCCGTCGATGGTTTTTGCGAGGGCATCGCCTTCTCGCCCGCTCAGATCGAACGTCTTTTCGCCCATGCCCGGCAACTGGGCCTGCCGATAAAACTCCATGCCGAGCAGTTGTCCAACCTCGGCGGCGCGGCGCTCGTAGCCAGCCATGGCGGCCTTTCCGCCGATCACCTCGAATATCTTGATGCGGCGGGCGTTGCCGCCATGGCCACCTTGGGCACCGTGGCCGTGCTCCTGCCCGGCGCCTTCTACACCCTGCGTGAAACGCAGGCGCCTCCGATCGACCTCCTGCGTCAGGCCGGGGTGCCCATGGCCGTGGCCACCGATTGCAACCCCGGCTCCTCGCCGCTGGCTTCGCTGCTCCTCGCTATCAACATGGCATCCACCCTGTTTCGGCTGACGCCGGAAGAGGCCTTATCCGGCGTCACGCGCCACGCGGCCAGAGCCCTTGCCCTGGCCGATGCCGGCGTGATCCAGCCCGGCTTCCGCGCCGATCTCGCCCTTTGGGACGTCTCCCATCCTGCCGAGCTCGCTTATCGCATCGGCTTCAACCCCCTTTATCGCCGCATCCAAGCCGGAGTGCTGACCCCATGATCCTGACCCCTGGCACAGCCTCGCTGGCCCAGCTCGAAGATATCTATCGCTCCGATTGCACGGTGGCGCTGGACCGCAGTTTCCAGCCGAAGGTGGAAGCGTCAGCCCGGCGTGTAGCCGAGGCAGCCGCCGGCAATGTGGCGGTCTATGGCGTCAATACCGGCTTTGGAAAGCTCGCCAGCGCGCGGATCGAGGCCAAGGACACGGCCCGCCTGCAACGCAACCTCATCTTGTCCCATTGCTGCGGCGTCGGTGAACGCACCCCTGCTGCGGTGGTTCGCCTGATGATGGCGCTTAAGCTCCTCTCGCTCGGCCGCGGTGCTTCCGGTGTGCGCTGGGAGATCATCGCGCAGCTCGAAGCCTTATTCGACCACGCCATCCTTCCCGTCGTCCCGGCCCAGGGTTCCGTCGGCGCCTCCGGTGACCTGGCGCCATTGGCACATATGACCGCCGCCATGATCGGCGAAGGTGAGGTCGATTTTGATGGGCGCACCATGCCTGCCGCCGAAGCCCTTGCCACCGCTGGCCTCACCCCACTGGTGCTCGGCCCCAAGGAAGGTCTGGCCCTGATCAATGGCACACAGTTCTCCACGGCCTTCGCGCTCGCCGGCCTGTTCGAGGCATGGGCCAACGCCCGCGCCGCCGTCGTCACCGGAGCGCTTTCAACTGATGCCATCATGGGATCGACCGCGCCCTTCGAAGAAGAAATCCATACCCTGCGCGGCCACCGTGGCCAGATCGAAGTCGCCGCAGCCCTGCGCTATTTGATGGCCGGCTCGGCCATTCGCGAAAGCCATCTCGAAGGAGACAAGCGTGTGCAGGACCCCTATTGCATTCGCTGCCAGCCGCAGGTCACGGGCGCCAGCGTTGGCCTCCTGCGTCAGGCCGCAGCTACGCTCGAAGTCGAAGCCAACGCCGTCACCGACAATCCCCTGGTCCTGACCTCGACCGGCGCCATCGTCTCGGGTGGCAATTTCCATGCCGAGCCGGTGGCCTTCGCGGCCGATCAGATCGCACTGGCCGTGGCGGAGATCGGCGCCATCGCCCAGCGCCGCGTCGCGCTGATGGTCGATCCCACCCTGTCTTTCGACCTCCCACCCTTCCTGACTCCCGATCCCGGGCTCAATTCCGGCTACATGATCGCCGAAGTCACTTCGGCGGCCCTGATGAGCGAGAACAAGCATCTCGCCAATCCCTGCTCGACCGACTCCACACCCACCAGCGCCAATCAGGAAGATCATGTCTCCATGGCCGCCCATGGTGCGCGGCGCCTGATGCGGATGAATATTAATCTCAGCCAAATCCTCGGCATCGAACTGCTCTGCGCGGCGCAGGGTGTCGAATTCCGGGTGAAGTTCCAGTCGAGCCCGCCGCTCGAGGCGGTGATCGCGCGCCTGCGCCAGGATTGCGCCGCCCTCCAGGAGGACCGCTACCTGGCCCCCGACCTGACCAAGGCGGCCACCCTCGTGCGCGATGGTGCGCTCTGCCGTGCTGCCAATCTCGATCAGCACCTCATTCTGGATGCCGCATGATGAACCCCGTCACCGTCACGCGCGGAACATCTCCGCTGATCCTCGCCCTTCCCCACACCGGCACTTTCGTACCGCCCGAACTCTGGGCCGCGCTAAACGAACGCGGGCGGCGCCTGACTGACACTGATTGGCACTTAGACCGCCTCTATGGGGACCTCATCCCCGAGGCAACTATCGTCGTAGCCAATTTCCATCGCTACGTCATCGACGCCAATCGCGACCCCAGCGGGGCCAGCCTCTATCCGGGCCAGAACACCACCTCCCTTTGCCCCCTCACCGATTTCGACGGTCACTCGATCTATGAGCAAGGTTGCGGGCCCGATGCGGGTGAAATCGAGCGTCGACGGTCCCAGTTTCACGGACCCTACCACGCAGCGCTTTCAGCCGAGATTGAGCGCGTAGGCGCCATCCATGGCGTGGCCGTCCTCTACGATTGCCACTCCATCCGTTCGCACATTCCCTTCCTTTTCGAGGGCAAGCTGCCAGATCTCAATATCGGCACCAATAATGGCGTGACCTGCCCTTCCGCCATGGAAGAGGCCGTCGCCGATCTTTGTTCGAACGCACGTGGTTTCACGTCGGTGCTGAATGGCCGCTTTCGCGGCGGCTGGACCACGCGGCACTACGCCAGGCCGGAAAAGAACATCCACACCATCCAGATGGAACTGGCCCAATCGACCCACCTCGAGGCCGAAACGACGCCCTTCGCCTATGACCAAGGCAAGGCCGCCCGGCTGCGTTCACTCCTCAAGACTATTCTCGAAACCCTTGTCGCGCAGGCGCGCGTCCTTTCCGAAAAGGCCTGAGCCATGACCCAGACCCGCCGCAACGCTCGCGACATCTTTCCTCCCACCGGCACCGAAATATCAGCCAAATCCTGGCTGACCGAAGCGCCAATGCGCATGCTGATGAACAATCTTCACCCCGATGTGGCGGAAAATCCGCATGAACTGGTGGTCTATGGCGGCATCGGCCGCGCCGCCCGAACCTGGGAGGATTTCGACCGCATCGTTGCAAGCCTCAAGTCGCTCAATGACGACGAGACGCTGCTCGTACAGTCCGGCAAGCCGGTCGGCATTTTCCGCACCCACAAGGATGCTCCTCGCGTGCTGATCGCGAATTCCAACCTCGTACCGCATTGGGCCAATTGGGATCATTTCCACGAGCTCGACCGCAAGGGGCTGATGATGTACGGCCAGATGACGGCCGGCTCATGGATCTATATCGGCACGCAGGGCATCGTGCAGGGCACGTTCGAAACATTCGCCGAAGCCGGTCGCCAACACTACGGCGGCAGTCTCAAGGGCCGCTGGATCCTGACCGGTGGTCTTGGCGGCATGGGTGGGGCACAGCCGCTTGCCGCCGTCATGGCCGGCGCGTCCTGTCTCGCCGTCGAATGCGACACCACCCGCATCGATTTTCGTCTGCGCACCCGGTACCTCGACGAGCGGGCCGAGACGCTCGACGAGGCGCTCGAAAAGATCAAGCGCTGGACCAAAGCGGGCGAAGCCAAGTCCGTCGGCCTCCTCGGCAATGCGGCCGACATCTTTGCCGAACTGGTCGAGCGGGGCGTTCGTCCCGACATCGTCACCGACCAGACCTCCGCCCACGATCCTATCAATGGCTATCTGCCGAGTGGCTGGACCATGGAAGACTGGCGTCAAAAGCGCGAAAGCGCCCCCAAGGCAGTCGAGGCGGCCGCCCGCGTCTCGATGCGAAAGCACGTAGAGGCCATGGTCGAGTTCTGGAACCGCGGTGTTCCTACACTCGACTATGGCAACAATATCCGTCAGGTGGCGCTAGACGAGGGCATGGAAAATGCCTTCGCTTTCCCCGGATTCGTCCCAGCCTATATTCGGCCGCTGTTCTGCCGCGGCGTAGGACCGTTCCGCTGGTGTGCGCTGTCCGGCGACCCGGAGGATATCCACAGGACCGATGCGGCGATGAAGAAGCTCTTCCCCGAGAATGCGCATCTTCACCGCTGGCTCGACATGGCGCGCGAGCGCATCGCTTTCCAGGGCCTGCCGGCGCGGATCTGCTGGATTGGCCTCGGTGATCGCCATCGCGCCGGGCTGATGTTCAACGACATGGTCGCCTCGGGCGAAGTTAAGGCCCCGATTGTGATCGGTCGCGATCACCTCGATTCAGGCTCCGTCGCCTCGCCGAACCGGGAAACCGAAGCCATGAAGGATGGATCGGACGCCGTCTCTGACTGGCCTCTGCTCAATGCGCTGCTCAACACCGCATCGGGCGCCACCTGGGTGTCGCTGCATCACGGCGGCGGCGTCGGCATGGGCTTTTCCCAGCATGCCGGCATGGTCATTGTCGCCGACGGCACCGAGGATGCCGCCAGGCGCCTCGAACGTGTGCTGTGGAACGACCCTGCTACCGGCGTAATGCGCCATGCCGATGCCGGTTATGAGATCGCCGAGGGCTGGGCGCGCCAGCACGGTCTTAATCTGCCCGGCATACTCTGATCCACCATGCGGCACTTATCCAGCGACGATTTTCGGCGCACGACTTGGAAGGATGGCGGCGGCGAGACCGTTGAGCTCGCCGTCTTCCCATCCGGCGCCAGCCTCGACGATTTCCACTGGCGTATCAGCATGTCGCGGGTCGAGCGCGACGGCCCGTTTTCGTCATTTCCGGGCATTGACCGCACCATCCTGCTACAATCAGGTAAGGGCATGTCGCTCTCGGTCAATGGAGTCGAGACCTCGCTTGAGGTCGACGATCTTCCCTTTGATTTTTCCGGTGATGGCAATACGACCTGCCGCCTGCTGGCTGGGCCGGTCATCGACATCAACATCATGTCTCGGCGGTCCGTGTGTTCTCACGCCGTGACGCGCATCGTGGCCGGTGCCTCTATCACTGGCTCCGGCAAAACATTCGTTCTGGCAACGACACCCGTTTCGGTCGATGCATTTTCCCTGGGAGTCGAAGCGGGCGACCTTCTCGCCCTCGCGCCGGGCGAGAGCATGACCATCATCAACGGCCACGCGCTGGCCATTCACTTTAGTCGATCCGGAGCCTGACTATGTACGACGTCATCGTTATCGGCCTTGGCGCCATGGGCAGCGCCGCCGTGGCGGAAATTGCTGCCCGCGGCCACAAGGTGCTCGGCCTCGAAGCCTTCCAGCCGGCACACAAGCTCAGTTCCTCTCATGGCGACAGCCGCATCATCCGGCTCGGCTACCACGAAGACCCGGCCTATGTGCCCCTACTGCACCGTGCCTATCGCAACTGGGCGCGCATGGAGCGCCGGCTCGAAACCGATCTCCTGACCAAGGTCGGCGTCCTGCAGATCGGCCATCCCGACAGCAAGCTTGTGCGCGGCATGCTCGCCTCATGCGAGGAATATGGCCTCGCCCACGAAATCCTCGATGCCACTTCAATGGCCGAACGTTACCTGGCCTATCGCCTCGCCGAGGACGAAGTCGGGGTCTTCGATCCGGAAGGTGGATATATCCGTCCCGAAGCCGCCATCTGGGGCAATCTCAAACTGGCCACGGCCGATGGCGCCCATATCCATATCGGGGAGCGTGTCATTCGCATCGAACGTGGCTCAACGCTAACAGTCTACTCACCCGAAGCCACCTATGAGACACGGAAAGTGATCGTGTCCACCGGCGCCTGGATCACCGAACTGGTGCCCGAACTCGCCGCCCTCGCTGTCCCGATCAAGCAGGTGGTCGCCTGGTATCAGCCTGCTCGAGGCTTCCTCGCCCAGCCCGAGCGCATGCCCTGTTTCCTCAGCGACGAGGGCGACGGCGGCAACTGGTTCGGCTTCCCGCAGATCGGCACCGATGGCGTAAAGATCGGAAAACACTGCCATTTCCGCGAGCCAATTGATCCCAACAGTGCCAATCCGGCAGTCAACAACGACGACACCCAGCTCCTCGACACCTTCGCGGCGCGCCGGATGCCTGAGGTGGCGACCACACGCGTCAAGTCCATCACCTGCCGCTACACCATGCTCCCCGGCGAAAACTTCCTGATCGATCTCCTGCCCGACGACCCCAATATCGTCGTCTGCTCCGCCTGCTCCGGCCACGGCTTTAAATTCACCGCTGCCATCGGCGATATCCTCGCGGATCTGGCGCTCGACGGCGGCACCGACCTGCCAATCGCACCCTTCTCCTTCGACCGTCATCTTGAAGCTTAGTGAGCATCTAAAACAGTATAGACCGAAGTCTAGCGGAAACGAGGCTCAGAACAGGCTGGTCGCTAAGCGGTCGGCAGGGAACCTACATTCGCGGATTTCATCGGAACGCTGATCTGGCCCAGTCAGCGACCTCCGCTTACAGGAAGAGATTTGGCCCACCTCAACGTCCGCAAAGTGGTCGTTTGCTGTCCCCTGCTCTGCTGCGCCCTTGTGGGTGGGAAGCGGAATGGCCGTTATCTATGATAAGAAAGCCTGCGTGATGCGGGCTTCCCGAAATCAATGCATGCCGTAGCTTGGGAATAGCACGTCGAGATCTAAGACGGCGATCAGCTGATCGCCTGACTTGACGAGCTTAGAGACGGTGCTGTCTCCACGACCTTCGCCCTTAGGGGAAGGTCGCAGATCATCTGGTTTAGCGAAGATGATGTCAGACACCGTATCGGCAATCACACCGACGTCGCGATTACCCAACGAGACCACTAGGATAACCTTGCTGGCGTCTGCCTGGTCACTGTGAGCACCCAGCATCGACGCGAGATCATAGATCTCCACAATAGAGCCACGGATGTCGAGCACGCCGCAGGCGCCATAGGGCTGGTTGGGCATGGGCGTGGTCTGGGACCATTTGCGGATCTCACGAACCGACATGATCTCGATTCCGAACAGGCGCTGCCCGCAGGTGAACGTAACGAACTGATTAGCAGTCGCTGCTTCCGCAACACTAACGCTTGTTGAGCCGTGCTCGGGCTCCCGATCGGAGAGGAAGTCCATTAGAACTCACTCCAGTCCTGCTTCACCGCGGCGTTGCCGTGGGAGAGGTAAGACTTAGCCGCTGTTTTCACCTTGTCCTGCAGAGCACGAATACCGCCCTTTGGTGTGCTTGGCCTACCGGTAACAGATGTCGGTGCGCTTACCTGACGCTCGCCGTGGGTGTCGATCTTGAACACCTCCACAATCTTGTCGAGGTCGATGGCTTGCGCCTCAGTCTGCTCGATCGCAGCATTGGTTTGCTCCACCAGCGCCGCATTGTGCTGGGTCATCTCGTCCATCTGGCGCACCGCAGTGGTGACCTCGGCAATGGCGGAGGACTGCTCGCCACTGGCCGAGGAGATCCCCTGCATCAGCGTGCTGTTCTCGCGCACGGCAAGGAGGATCGCCTGCAGCTTCTGGGCGGCATTGTCCACCAGCTTGGTGCCGCCGCTCACTTCCACCGAGCTTTGCTCGATCAAGGCCTTCACGTCCGAGGAGGCCTGGGCGGCCGATTGGGCGAGGCGACGCACTTCCACGGCCACCACGGCAAAGCCCTTACCTGCTTCTCCGGCACGTGCCGCTTCCACCGAAGCGTTGAGCGCCAGGAGATTGGTCTGGAACGCGATGTCATCGATCAGGCCGATGATGTTGGAGATCTTGGACGAGGAGGTGCTGATCCGGTCCATGGCCTGGGTTGCCTGCTCCATCACCTGCCCGCCTTCGTCTGCCAGCTGCGCAGCCGACTGGGTGCGCATGGCAGCGTCCTGGGCCTTCCGCGCATTGTCGTTGACGGTAGTGGCCAGCTGCTCCATGGCTGCCGAGGTTTCCTCGATCGCCGCAGCCTGCTTGGTGGTGCGTTCGGCCAGATCGTTGGTGCCGGCCAAGATCTCACCGGTCGCAGACTTCAGTGCACGCGAGGTGCCGCGCAGCTGGGTAACGACATTGGTTAGATTGTCGGCAACGGCATTGGTGTCGTTCTTAAGCTGGGCCAAAGCACCCTGATAGATACCAGACACGCGCTTGGTGAGATCGGTCTCGGCGAGAGCCGCCAGCACTTCGCCGGTTTCGCTGATGCTTTGATCAACCACGTCGACCAGGCTGTTGACGCCGCTGGCTAGGGAGTTGAGCTCCTTGTCCGGGAATTGAGCATCGACGCGCTTGCTGAAGTCACCAGCAACCGCAGCATCAACCACCGTGCCGAAGGCATGCTGTAGCTCAGCCATCATCTTTGCACGAGCCTGCTGATCGCTGATGATACGAGCTGCCTCTGCTTCAGTCATCTCGGCGACACGCTGGCCGTTCTCACGGAAGACTAGCGTTGCTTTCGCCATGGCGCCTATCTCATCCTTGCGATCATCGCCGTTGATTGTCGCGGTAAAGTCACCAGCAGCGATCTTGCGCATGGAGTCTGTGAGTTGGGAAACTGGCTTAGAAATGCCTCGACCGATCCCAAACGTAGCTAAAGCCCCTGCAACGAACGCAATAGCGATGCCCATGATGATGGACCAGAACGTGGTTGATGCTGTGCGTTCGTTTGCCTCCGACCGCACCGTCATCAGCCCCGCTTCAATGTCGATAAACTCCGACATGAGGTTGCGGAACTTGTCAAAGAAAACCTTTCCACCCGCGTTTGCGGAAAATTGGACAACGCTATCCATCGTGGCCGATGTCCCGACAGTCCGGCGCAATGCTATCTGGGGTTCAGCGACCTTTGCCTGCCACTCCTCCATCACGGCCTCGGCTTCCTGAAGCCTGGCGACTTGGGGAGGATTGTCGCTGACGGTCTGTTGCAGTTCCTTATTCAGTTGACGGAACGTCTCATTGCCACGGATATATGGGTCCAAGAACGAGTCCTGTCCAGAAATCGAGAAACCGCGCATGCCGGTCTCCATGTCGACGGCAGAACCCACGATGTCGTTCGCTTCCGTCAGCACTTTGTTGGTATGGGCAACTGTAGCCGCACTCTTCTGCATCTCCGAGAGACCCCAAAGAGCGATACCGCCAACAACCATCGACATAGCTATAGGACCAGCAGCAACAAGAGCGATTTTGTTGCTTATGCTTACATTTGATAATTTCAAGATGAATACCACACTCGACTTGCAGAACGGTGTACTCTCCACTCGGTGGAAGTATCACAGGATAGAACCTTCAGTGTTGATCCCAAATTCTGGATCATCTGTACTGGAGATCTCTGTACATGTTATAAATTCGATTTCTTAAAATTCAGCTATAACTGTATGACGTAGCCGAATTTTATGGGTGAGGATATTTGCTCTTAGAGCAATATTTCTGTTCCTAGGGACACTTTATCTGTCCAAGGAACAACAAAACTGTTCCAGGCACGTTTAGAAGCTCACAACAGGAGCCTGTACGATGAGCACCGTTCATGTAATTGACGATGACGTCGCTGTTCGAGATGTTATTCGTATCCTGTGCCGGTCGATATCGATCCAAGTGCAGGAGTACCCTTCCATCGAAATCTTCGATCAGAAAGCTGATACGGAGCTGAAAGGCTGCATTCTTCTGGACATGCGCCTCCCCAAGCTAGGGGGCTTGCCGGGGGTGCAGCATATCCGCAAGCTCTATCCAGCTTTGCCGGTGATTGGCATGAGTGCTCATGCCACTACGAGAACAGTCGCCCTTGCGATGAAGGCCGGAGCCGTGGACTTCTTTGACAAGCCGTTCGTTGCTCAGGAGCTGCTGGACAGCATCCAGGAAACGCTTGCTACAGCGCACGACATTGGCACGTCGTCAGAGTTGGCTGTCCGGCTGGAACTACTCAGCCGAACTCAGCGCGAGGTGCTTGCACTGCTCACGCAGGGGCTCACCGAAGACGAAGCCGCGGCTAGATTGTCGCTGCACAAGAAGAGTGTGCAACGGCATCGACGGAATGCTTTGGAGAAGCTGAGGATCTCTCCAGGCGAAGAACACCTACTGCAGGGCTTGCTTGCTGCAACCGACCGGTCAGCTTAACTGCGGCCAAAAGACATGCACTTTAGTGCCGCGTCCCGGTTGGCTTTCAAGACGCACCGTGCCGCCTGCATTGCTGACGATGCTATGAACAATTGCTAGACCCATGCCGCTACCTTCTTCTGGTCCTTTGGTCGTGAAGAATGGGTCCAGCGCACGGGGCAGCACGTCCGCAGCCATGCCGTAGCCGTTGTCGGATACGATAAGACGTGCATATCCAGTTGATTGAGGACCACCAAGTTCAGGGTCTTGCCCTTCTGTAACCTGCACGCTGATGTGAGGGTTTGCAGTGTCTGCCGTGGCATGCAACGCGTTGGTCAACAGATTGATCATGACCTGGTGCAGTCGGCTTCGTTCTCCAACAATAAGTGGATTGGCTTCGATGTTCGTGGTCAACGTGACTTGTTGCGGACGTCCAGTGTCAAAGAGTGCCAGTGTCTGCAGCACTTCATCGCCAAGCCTTAGCGGGGTCGGTTGAACAGCTTCCCGTCGGCTGAAGACACGGATCTCGCCAATTAGTGCCTGGATGCGCTGTCCTGCTTCAAGGATCTTCCTGGCCATATCCTGGTGATCGGAGCCAGTTGGCAATTCTGTCACAAGAAGCTGGCTCAGGCTGGTGATGGGTACAAGCGTATTGCCCACATCATGAGCAATACCGCCGGCCAATGTTCCTAGAGCCTCGACACGTTGCCGATGCTGGGCTGTTTGCTCCAGCACTGCCTTTTGCTCGCTGGCCAGTTGTTCAACTGTAACGTCGGCCAAGACGCCCACATAATGAGTGACGAGCCCCTGACCGTTTTTTATGGGAGAGATCGACAAGTCATTCCAAAACAACCTCCCATCCCTCGTGTAGTTGCGAAGCCGGCAACTCGCAGGCACACCGCGAGCAACCGCGTTAGCCAGAATCCTGCGTCCTCGCTGTTCTCGATCAGCCGCCTGCAGGAAGCGGCAATTGCGACCGAGAACTTCCTTCTCCTCGTAACCTGTGATGCGGCAGAAAGTATGGTTGGCGAAGATGATTGGGGCGCCAGGGGCGAGCTGATCGGTAATGACCAATCCTTCTCGGATGGACTCAACTGCTGTTCTCAGCAGATCACGGATCATCAGCATCACGCTCCAAAGATCACGATGCAAAACTCGGCAGAAAGGTGCTCGTTCCTAGACTGCCAGCACCCTGAAGCAGACGAACAGCTCTACCGAGATGCGATTGGCGGCTTTCGGTGATCGTGAACTGGCTCTTAACGGCAGGGATGGGGTAGCAAAGCAGTCACCGTTCGGCTGCGCCAAACGCTGGGTTTTTATGAAATAGGTTTTTAGATGCCCGTCCACTTAGCTCTTTAAGCATTAGATGGAGTCTACGGCTCCGGACGAGGCTCCACTCTCGGCACCTACGACAAAATGCCGACAGCTACCAGCTTTCCGCTTTCGTCGCCTCGGCAATGGCGCAGATAGAAGTACATCGTATTGAAGCTAACTTAATCCATACCGATATGTTTGCTAGTTCCATCGGAGTCGGGGAAGGATTAGCTAATTTACTCATCGCCCGGGCTATAACGGAACAACATGCCAGCCTGTCTCCAACGAAGTCGACAAATACAGCGCTATCGTAAGATCATCGGCGAGCGAGTTACGCGCGAAGTGCCTACTCAACGGCCAAGTCAATTACAAGGTCGGCGAGGGTCACTCTGGCTAGGTAGGAAGTAAACGTCTCTGAGGCTTTTTCCAATGCCTGTTGTAACGACCTGTTTGCTGATTGTTCGAGGCGGCACGATGGACTGTCGATCATTGGACCAAGGGCGAACAAGGTTGGCTCGCCTAGTGCATGGTAGACGTCGAGGAGGTTTATGCGATCAAGCGGAAGCGCAAGCCCCCACCCACCGCCATGGCCCTTTGCAGCGGTTACGAGACCAGCCTTCCGCAGGTCTCCCATGGTGCGGCGCACCACGCCCGGATTGATGCCGAGCAAGCCGGCTATCACATCGGAAGACAAGGGCTCCTGCCTACCGTTCATATGAAGAAGGACATGCAGCATCCTGGATAGGCGGCTGTCTTGACGCATAGCGCGCTTTCTCACGTTACTTTTGATGTAATTAAAGGGTTGACGGGTTCCATTCAAGGCACTTATGAAGTTACCTACTTGTGAGAACTTGATCAGCAAGTGGATCAGCTAGGGTATGCGCTACTCGCTATTAGCGCTTTGGTTCTCTATCCACCTCACTCGAGAACACCGCAAAACGGGAGACCAAGCATGTCCACTGCCCAGACATCCGAGCAATTTTGGGAGGAGCGTTATCGTGGTATGACACGGCAGCCCACGGGTTTGCCGACGGCGAAGCTCGTGGAATACGCCGGCGATCTCCCGCCCGGGCGCTCACTGGACCTTGGATGCTCTAGGGGTGACGATGTTCTCTGGCTCGCTCGAAAGGGCTGGCAAGCACTAGGCGTGGATATCTCATGGACTGCGGTCGAAACCGCCGCGTCCAGAGCTCAAGAAGCAGGTTTGGCAGATCAGGCTATTTTTGAGCGTCATGACCTTGCCCTTACGTTTCCCGCCGGCAAATTCGACCTAGTCACTGCCCTCTACTTCCAGTCGCCGATTGAGTTCCCACGGGCCGAGGTGCTCCGGAAAGCCACCGCTACAGTAGCCCCCGCCGGCCACTTCCTCCTTGTTGAGCACGCAAGTGCCGCCCCATGGTCCTATAAAGGAACTGCACCGTTCAGCACTTTGGAGGAGACTTATGCCTCCCTTCAACTTGATGCCACATGGGAAACCCTATGGATGGGAGCGCCGAAGCGGCAAGCCAAAGGACCAGCAGGCGAAGTCGCTGATGTGCTCGACAATGTGATCTTCCTGCGACGCGCTTAGCTGATTTGCCACACGCGCGTGCAGCCGCGTCAAAAGACGTGAATGCCGCAACATCTGTAGAACAACTCACGTGGTACGAATAACCGATCGCTAGCCTCTCCGCTGTCGAAGATGGTCCACTTTCTCCATCTTTGGAGGGGGACAATGTTAGACTATACGTAGTGGTCGCTATGAGCGCAGCGCTGCCGATATTCCTTGCAGGCCTTCCCTCAACTCGCTTTCAAGTGGCCAGAGATAACCTAAGCGAAAGAAGTTGGACGGCATTTCAAACCAATGGCCGCGTCCTACGTAGGTACCATGTTCATTCAGTAGCCGATGGTGGAACGCCGCTGCATCGAAGTCGCTCTCGACTGCTATGCGGGGGAAGCACACCACGCCGCCGCGTGGCTCGACCCACTGGACTAACGGATCGTCGGCAACCCAATCTCTCACTATGGCGAGACGACTTCGCATTTCTATCTTCAGCTGCGCCAGGAATGTTTCACGCTGTTCAAGAACTGCGGCACTAATCCATTCATCGACGACGCTGCCACAGATGTTGATCTGCTCCTTCGCGGCAAGGAACGATAGGAAAAGCTCCTCATCTCGGGTGATCAGCCAGCCAGTGCGCACCCCCGGAATTCCAAAAGCCTTAGATAAGGACGAGACGCTGATGACGTGTTCTGCAAGACTGGCGGCGATAGGCAACTGCTCATCATAAGCTAGGTCGCGATAGGTCTCGTCGACCAAAAGCCTAACGCCTGCCTCTCTGGTTAGGGCAACCAGCTCCTCCAGTTCCTGCAAGGAGATCAAGGTTCCCGTTGGATTGTGTGGACAGGTGACGCTGACAAGGGCCGTGTTGGGTCGCAACGCCTGCCGAACGAGATCCAGATCGAGTTGGAAACCGTCATCGAACTGCAAATCGATATAGCTGATAGCACAGCCGATTGTTCGAGGTGTTTCAATGTTGGTAGCGTAGTTTGGCCGCACGACGACAAGATGATCGGCTGCAGTCAACAAGGTCGTGGAGATGATAAAGAGAGCGCCCGCTGCACCGGTAGTGACGAGCACATTCTCTGCAGCCAAGCTCGGCGATTGCGATGCAATAAGCTGCCTTAGGCGCCTGTCTCCGCGGTGCTCGCCATAGAGTAGAGTAAGGTTTGGAATGGTCAGTCCAAAATCACCCACCGACCGGTCGCGAATAGAACTTTCAGAAAGATTGTTGCGGATCAAGTCGTAGCCATACTCTTCAGGCGACTCCTGCTCGATCGCCATTCGAGTGTATTTCATCTTGATCTCCTAAGAATTGAATTGCGCTGCGTGGTATCAGCGTGACGGCTTCAGCTCACAGCCTTCAAAACGTCGTTCAAAGCCTCGATAAGCTGGTCGGCATTGTCATTTGAAAACGGAAGCGGCGGACGAATTTTGAGAACATTCCCGGCTTTCCCGGACGCACTAATGAGTATGTTCCGATCGCGCAGACCGTTGACGACTTGCAGCGCCAGATCGCCGTCAGGCACTTTCGTCTGTGCATCGCGTACGAAGTCGACTCCAATGAAAAGGCCAGAGCCGCGTACATCGCCTAGCCGCTCGAAGCGCATGCCTATATCGCGCAGGCCTGACATCAAGTGTTGGCCGACAAGCCGCGCGTTTTCCTGTAGATTTTCTTCGCGCAGCACATCGAGTGTAGCCTGGGCTGCAGCGATGCTTACCGTGTTGCCGCCGAATGTGTTGAAATACCGCACGGAGCTGCCGAAGCGCTCCAGTGTGGCCGATCGCAGTACAATGCCGGCGATCGGCACACCATTGGCCATGGGTTTCCCCATCACCACAATGTCTGGGTCGGCGCCGTGGCGCTCGAACCCCCAAAAATGCGTGCCAACACGACCAAAGCCGGGCTGCACCTCATCGGCAATGAAAAGCCCACCGTGCTCGTGTACGACCTTTACCGCTGATCCAAGTATTCCAACCGGCTCTGAAAACACACCATCGGACGACATAATGGAATCTATCACCATTGCCGCCAGTTTCACTCCGTGGCGTTGCATGTCTGCGATAGCGGCGCGTATGCGCCCCGCGAAAGCTTTCTCCACCTCTGGACCTTCACGGTATTGATCGGGCGGAGTGACAAGCCACACGGATCGGCCTACTGGCACATTCGGACCCATGGAGGGGGAGATCTCGACAGTCGCAGCAGTCAGTCCGTGATAAGCATTAGCGAGCGCAATTACACCCTCCCCGCCTGTCTCGTAGCGAGCGATGCGCAGGGCTAAGTCACCGGCTTCACTCCCGGTGGTGGTGTACATAATTTTATCGAGATGCGTAGGGAACGTGGCTAGTAAGTCCGCAGAATAGCGCAGGATCGCCTCGTTGAGATATCTCGTGTGGGTATTGAGGGTCGCCATCTGGCGGCTGACAGCGTCAGTCACACGTGGGTGGCAATGACCCACATTGGGCACATTGTTATAGGCATCGAGGTATCTTTCCTCACCTGGACCATATAGCCAGACTCCCTCACCTCGAACGACATGTATCGGTTGTTTGTAGAAAAGCTTGTAAGACCCTCCTAAAAGATGCGCCCTCCTCTGGACCATTTGCCGCTCCTCGCGCGGCAGTTGATCCGCTGCGGCTGGATCAAAGGCGTTGATCATCGACTCCCTTGCCGCTGTCATGGTCTAATATCCTTGAACTGCTGCTCCAAACCTGCGCCCATCCCCCACATGCTGTTGAATTGCGACCACGCCAATGGCGTGTTCTTTAGGATGTAATCCCTATTGTGCGGACGGTGCCGGGCTCGCCATTCGGTGATGATGATCCGGACGGCCAGCCGGGCGAGCACCAACCGTGGAATAATGGCTAGCTCGTCGTCCCCAATATGTTTGACGGACCGAAAACCAGATACGAAGTCGATCGCGCCGTTAAGCAACCCGTCTCCCTCGCTGAGATTGTACGCGGCCCCGATAGCAACATCCGCCACCGACGCGGTATATATAGCGTCGCCGAAATCCAGCACGCCCATAACTTCGTCTGAACTCTCCGGATCAACCAGGACATTGTTGCTGTTAAGGTCGTTGTGGCACACTTGGGCTGGCATATCTCGGAGCGCTGGCAAGGTATCCCGCAGATAGTCATCTATCGCTGTGATAGGCTCCTTGAAGCGAGGCTCTGTCAGTTCATGGGCGAGACGCCGAACGCTATGGACCTGTAGCATGTCCCACATCAGTTCATGTCGAGCCTCGACATGCAGAAAGTCCGTCAACGACAGCTGAATGGCAGCCAAAGTGGCACCAACGGCTCGCCGTTGGGCCGGCGTTGATTGTGTGGCGCGTTGGAGGATGCCCGGGAGAAATGTTGTCGAGCGGGCAAGATACCCGTCGACTCCGGCCACCCTACAGTGCCAGTAGTCTTCTCCTGATGCATTGGGTACCACTTTCTGAACGAGGTCAGCGACGGGCTTGTCCTCTAGGTGGCGAGCAAGAGCAATCTGAAAGCGCGCGGTTGCTTCTGAGGCGCCCGGTGGGCTCAAGCGCAGCACAAAGTGGCTGCCTCCGCCCGATACCAAAAAATTGTGATCCACCTCGCCTGGTAGAGGCGTTACCGACGCTTCTAATCCGTAACTTACCTGCACAAGTGCTTCTATATCGGCAGGAGAAAACAGCGGGACGCGCGTCCCGGTTGGCGTCTCTTTCGCCAGAAAGCCTACTCTGTTGACGCTCATGATCGCGCTGCCGTCTGGTCGCGTCCGAGATAGGGCTGCAGGGACAGCTTGTCGGCGGCCGAAAGGCGCTCCCCGGTATGATATGCTTGGTGCCAATAAGGATAGGGTAGTGGCCGTTCGCTCGCAGTGTTCAGCCGCGCTATATCCTCACCTGACAAAACGACCTCAGCCGCTTTTAGGTTGGCTGCAAACTGCTCGACCGTTCGGCCGCCAAGCAGCACCGAGGCAATCATTGGACGCCGCATCAGCCAGGCCAACGCGACCTGCGCCTCCGTAATGCCTTGTCCCCGCGCAACATCACTAAGTACGTCGACTATCGACCACAGACGCGCCCAATCTGTAATTGGCGGCTCCCGCACTCCGCGCTGCTGGCGCCCATCAACGGGCTGGTTCTGGCGCGTGTACTTCCCACTAAGCCATCCGCCAGCTAACGGGGACCAAACGATCAGCGACACACCCTGATCATGACCTGCGGGTACCAGTTCATGCTCTACGTCTCGGTCGAGCAAACTATAGTAAACCTGCTGGCTGACAAACCGCTGGTGACCGGCCGTGTCCGCCACATGGAGGGCCTTCATCAAGTGCCAAGCCGAATAGTTGGAGCAGCCAACATAGCGAACCTTGCCCTGTCGTATCAGCGTATCAAGCGCCTCAATGGTCTCCTCGAGTGGCGTCTGGCCATCCCAGCCATGCACCTGATAGAGATCGATGTGGTCGGACTTCAGCCTCCGCAGCGAAGATTCACATTCGCGGACGATGTGTGCACGTGAAAGCCCCTGATCATTTGGCCCCCCACCCACGGGAAAACGCGCTTTAGTGGCAACCACGAGGCGGTCTCGGCGACCATCTGATAGAGCCTCTCCGATGATGGTTTCCGAGCGGCCGGCTGCATAAACATTGGCCGTGTCGATGAAGTTGACACCATGGTCCAGACAAAGGTCGATCTGCCGCTTGGCCTGTTGCAGGTCAGCACTGCCCCAAGCGCCGTCACCTCCGAAGGTGGCCGTGCCGATGGAGAGCGCTGAGACCTTTAGGCCGGAGCGGCCAAGAAGCCGGTATTCCATGCTAGCATTCCTTGATGGCTGTTCGGCGGTAATCTGAGAAGCCGGCTACTTCAGGCCTTGCATGCGGGTCCACTCCAGCGTCTCGTCGAGTACCCGCTCGAGGCGACGAACGATCTCCGCTATGTCTTCTTCGGTCACGATAAGCGGCGGACATAAAGCGAGACTATCTCCGATTGCCCGCACGATGATCCCGTGACGGTGTCCCGCACCGAACGCAAAAGCGCCAACTTTGCCCTGAGGGAAAAACGGAGTTTTAGCGGTTTTATCGGCCACCATCTCCACCGCTCCAATCAGGCCCTCACCACGAACTTCCCCTACTAGCTCGTGCTCGGCAAACTTACGTAGCTGCTGCTGCAGCAGTGGGCCGAGTCTTGCGGCATTTCCCACCAAGCCACGCTCTTCAATGATCGCGAGGTTTTCCAGAGCCACCGCCGCAGCTACTGGGTGGCCACTGCCGGTAAAGCCATGCCCAAGTACTCCAATCTCGGCCGACTGATCCGCTATGGGCTGGTACACCCGATCACTGATCAAAACGGCAGCCATAGGTATGTAGGAGGAGGTAAGCTGCTTTGAGAGCACCATAATATCCGGGGTGAAGTCGTAGCGCTGGCAGCCAAACATCGTCCCGAGACGCCCGAAGCCGTTAATCACCTCGTCCGCCACCAACAGGATATCATGCTTGCGGCACAATGCTTCGATCCCTTGCCAATAACCTACTGGTGGAGGTAACACGCCCCCAGCTCCCATTAGAGGCTCACCTATGAAGGCCGCGATTGTGTCGGCTCCCTCTTCAAGGATGACCGCCTCAGCTTCAGCAACCAGCCTCGCTGCGAAATCTTCTTCGCTCTCCCCCTCAAGTCCGAAACGATAATGGTGAGGACAGGTTAGGTGCCGCACAGGAATGGCCGGCACGTCGAAAGCAGTCTGGGTAACTGGAAGACCGGTAAGGCTGCCGGATGCAACGGTCACACCGTGATAGCCCCGGTGGCGGGCTAGGAACTTTTTCTTCTCCGGCCGACCTAATGCATTATTCATGTACCAGACGAGCTTAACGACTGTGTCGTTTGCTTCAGATCCTGAGTTGGTGAAGAACACCTTTGACAAGCCGGAGTTTTCCGGCGCCATGCTCACGAGTTTTTCAGCGAGGCGCACCGCCGGCTCGTTCGCCTTGTGGATAAACGAATGGTAGTAGGGTAGCATTTGAAGCTGGTCAGATGCTGCCTTGACCAAGCGGGGCTCGTTAAATCCAACGGCTACTGACCATAGGCCTGCCAGTGCCTCGATATAGCGGTTGCCTGAGTCGTCGGTGACGTAGATACCGTCGCCTCCCACGATTACAACAGGTCCGTTCTGCTCATGCAGACGCGCATTAGTATATGGATGCAGAACTGACGTGATGTCGGCGTCCGATAAAGAGTTCGAGCGCATTGTAATCCTCTAACTAGGCAGCAGTATTGGCGATCAGCACGTACTTGATATTGAGGTACTCATCGATGCCGTATTTGGACCCCTCACGCCCAAGGCCGCTTTGCTTGATCCCACCGAAGGGGGCGACTTCGTTCGACAGCACTCCCTCGTTAACCGCTATCATACCGCTCTCGATCGCTCGGGAGACGCGGAAGGCTCGGTTGAGGTCACGCGTGAATACGTAGGCGGCTAGGCCGTATTCGGTGTTATTCGCTTCTGCCACCACCTCGTCTTCCGCCTTGAAGCGGAACAGCGGGGCGACTGGACCGAAGGTCTCGTCCTGCGCTAGCTGCATGGTTTTTTCGGCTTCAGTGAGTACTGTAGGTCGATAAAAATTAGCGCCAAGCGGATGACGCTCACCTCCAGTCATCAGCTTGGCTCCCCTAGCCAAGGCGTCGGCCACATGCCGTTCGACCTTCTTGACCGCTGCTTCGTTGATCAAAGGTCCTACGGTGCTCGTCTCGTCATCGCCGCGCCCAACTCTCAAGGCTTCGACACGTGCGACCAGGGCACGGCTGAAGGCATCGTAGACGCCGTCCTGCACGTAAATTCGGTTCGCACAGACACACGTCTGCCCCGAATTACGGAATTTGGCGGTCATTGCTTCCTGAACAGCAAGATCGAGATCCGCATCGTCGAAGACAATGAGCGGTGCGTTACCACCCAACTCTAGTGAAACTCGCTTGACGGTAGAGGCACACTGCTCCAGCAGCAGCTTTCCCACCCGTGTGGAGCCGGTAAAACTGATCTTGCGCACTACCGGGCTGCTGGTCATTGCGGCCCCAATAGCCTTGGCATCGCCTGTCACGATGTTGATTACGCCATCAGGAAAACCAGCTTCCTGCGCCAGCCGTCCCAGCGCCAATGCTGTAAATGGCGTGAATTCTGAAGGCTTAACAACGACCGTGCAACCGGCTGCAAGCGCAGCGGCACACTTGCGCGTAATCATTGCGCAAGGAAAATTCCACGGCGTTATGGCTGCAACCACACCGACCGGCTCTTTGTGGACGAGTATTTGTCCGCCCGGCCTAGGCGACGCTATAACATCGCCGTAGATCCGCTTGGCCTCTTCCGAGAACCATTCTATAAATGAGGCGCCGTAATTTATTTCGCCGCGTGCCTCGGCCAGCGGTTTGCCTTGTTCGGCCGTCAAAAGTCGTGCGAGGTCCTCGCGATTCTCAATCACGAGGTCAAACCACCTACGTAGCAACGCCGAACGCCGGTGTGGCGTGAGGGCAGACCATGTTGGAAGCGCACTTCCGGCTGCTGCGATGGCACGCTTAGTTTCGCCTGCGCCCATGTTTGGCACCAGGCCTAGGACTGCGCCGTCTGCCGGGCTGACGACCTCCAGTGTTGAGCTGTTATCTGCTCCGATCCACTCTCCGCCGATGAACCCCGCCTGCTCAAGGAGGGGAAGGCCATGCTGCGAAGCGTCCATATTTTTTGCTTTCGGCTAAATAACAAGGCGCCCGTGGGCGCCTTGTTATCTAGCTTGGGCAAGCGCGCGAAGCATGTCGCCTGTTTGGGCGACTTAGGAGCCCCGTTCGCACCAATTGGCAATACGGTCGAACAACGCCAAGTGGCTTTCGCGCCAGTAGTCCCGTGACGCCTGAGGTAATGACGAGAACTTTGCCACTACAACGTTACGCGCCGTGTCAATCCATAAGTACTGGCCATAAACTCCGATGCCGAAGAGGACAGATCCTGATGCTTCCGGAACCCACCACTGATTATGGTAGTGGCCAGCGGGAAACCGCTGCCGTCCGATCTCCGAAGCAAGCCACGCCCTTTGGCATGAGGGGTCTCCTTTCAGAGTGTCGGCCACGAAGGTTTGTGGCGCCAACTTCCCCTCTGCCACTGCCAGCCCGAACCGAGCCAGATCAGTTGTCGTGGCCAGCAAGCAACCATCATACAAGGCACTGCCAGTCGGACCCAGCATGCAGCGAGCGTCCGAAGACGCGCCGATCTGAGACCAGACCTCCCTTGAGATTAGCTGCGGCAAACGGAGACCTGACACTCTTTCCAGGATCCAACCCAAGACGTCGGTTATACAACTGCGATAGGCCCAACGCTCACCATGGGGACGATCATTCACTGTGGTTTTGAGGAAATCGTAGATTGTATCCGGCACATTGGGATTTCGGCGGAAGTCCCAACCATCTGCCTGCCCCTTCACCCGTATTTCCGCGTCCGGATCCTCGTAATTCTCGCTGAACTTGGTGCCGGTCGTCATGTCGAGCACCTGCTGTACTGTCGCATCGGCGAATGATGATGACCCAAGCTCGGGTAGGTATTCCTTGACGTGCCTCTCAAGCTGTAGCTGCCTGCGCGCTACCATCATACCCGCGATTGTACCCAGGACCGACTTGGTGATCGACGCACACATGTGGAGCGTCGTAGCGGTCATACCGTTGACGTAGTGTTCGAAAACAAGTTCGCCGCGGTGCAGGACAACAATTGAATCGGTATATGTCGCGTTCAGCACCGCAAGAACGGACGGTCCACCGCTCAGGTTTAGAGTGGCCGGGGTACATCGAGCGTTTCCGAGATCACGAACCGGGCTCGATCCACGCAAAACCTCTCCAGTCGGGAATATCGTCGGCATGTTTGAGAAAGCCCACCGGTTGAACGGTGGAAACTCCCAATTCTTATGAGTCACCAATAGATCGGCCGTCGGAGGCGTCCCCTCCATCAGCCCCAATTCGGATGCTGTAGGTGGTGCAGGTTGGTCATAGGCGATTGGCTCGGCTGCCATGGTCTCTCCCTATTGTAATAGGCCGCGGCGCTTGGCTTCCGAAATGGCCTGCGGTCGCGTACGCACTTCAAGACGTGTGAAAATACGTCGGAAGTAGACTTTCACCGTGTTCTCGGAGATGCCCATTATGGTAGCCATTTCCCCAGTGGTCTTCCCTAAGCTCGCCCAGTGAAGGCACTCCTGTTCACGCGTATTGAACGTGTCCAGCGCCTTTCCTGGCTTCTCACCCTGAGCCGCCAAAAGGCTTTCTACTCGAGACACTAGTAAGTGAGCCGCTAGTAAAACTGTATTGCGCGTACGGGCTGTTCTGAGCTCGTATCGATCATCCGCGGGCGAGCACACGAAGCTGATGATAGAAACAGCCCCATCTGAGTGGTGCACGGGAGCAGTGATGCCGTGCGCAAAGCCGCATTCCCGGAGATAGCGCAAAGCGTAAACTTCTAGCGGGTGATCGGGTGAGGTCTGAACCTCATCCCAGCTGAACGGCAAGATATTGGCGAAGGAGGTGCGCAGGAACGGATTGCTCCTCGCGTATCTTCCCCAAGCCTCCTCCCAGTCGCTTGGGAACCGGCGGTACCAAGACTCTCGCGGAACAGCGTTGCGAGAAGTGCGGCGACTATAGGAAACACGTTGATAGCCCAAATCTTCTGCGAGCCGGTCCAAGGCATCTATGGCGTCGTCTACATTCTTCGCTGCAGACAAGTCCGTCTCGAACAACGTGAGAGACACCGAGGAAGCTAGGAAGGCCTCATGGCCCGTTGGAGCGTCCTGCACCAGAAGCATTGCACCCACCTTCAACTATCTTTCTGTTATAACAGATATGGTAATTGCTAGTGGAGATCCTTATAACGTGTCAACTTTCTTCTTAAGTTTGTTATAACGCCGGATACAAGGAGGGGACGATGGCAGAGTCAATCGACTCCATAATGTTCAAGCGGGAGCCATCCGAAGCGACCTCCGGCCCCAAAAACAAGTTGCACGAGCAGATTTACGAGCAGCTTAAATGGAACATTGTGACCGGGCGAATTGCCCCGGGTCAAAAGCTGCCCCTTCGCGGATTGGCAGAGCGTCTCGGCACGAGCCTCATTCCTGTGCGAGATGCGCTGCAGCGATTGGAGAGCATGGGTGGCGTTGTAATGACAGCCGGCAGAACCATGACGGTCCCTAGTCTTAGTACCAAGGAGTACCACGACATATCTATGCTGCGAGTTCTCCTGGAAGGAACGGCCGCCGAGGCTGCGGCTAGACTACGCACCGAAGCAGAAGTATCGGTCCTAGCGCGCTACTGTGACGACACCGAACGTAGTGAGAAGATTGGCGACGTGCAGTTATTTTTAGAAGCTAACTACAACTTCCATATGACCATCGCCCAGATCAGCCGCATTTCCGCAATCGACAATTTGCTAGACGCTCTCTGGCTGCGTGTCGGTCCGCTGGTACGCGAGACGACGCCCACCGAAGCTGACATCCGCAGCGCTGTCCGCCTGCATTGGCGAATTTGCAAGGCGATAAGCGCCGGAGATGGCCCTCAGGCTTCCGACGCGGTCAGGGAGGATATACTGACTTTTCTGCAGAATGATGGTGTGTGACCGTTAGCAGCGGCTTAGAGGCAGCTCTTGGGAAACTCCACACCGCAGGTAAAGTAGCCCGACACGCATTGGTAGACATGTGTCCGCACAAGTGAATTCGCTGACATTTGGATATAGGCCTCCCTTGCACTCATATTGTAGTCCTCTACTAGCCAGTTCTTCATCTGCAGATAGATGTTGCTGAGTGCGCGTTCCACAGTTCCGGCACGCCGGGCTGAATCTACCTGTATCAGCGAGTCAGCCTTTTCGATCCGAAAAACACCAGGTGTATTACGCCCCTTGATGACATCACATGTCAGCACCACGTCAGCGGCAGTTTCGTTGCCGAGGCCGGTCAGTTCGGAGTCTCCCTGTGAAGCATGCACGTCTCCTACGAAGAGCAGTCCACCGGCGTGACTGGCGTTCATGAAAATGCGACTGCCTTTGCAGACGTCTCTGACATCAACGTTACCTCCCCACGCTCCCTGGGTAATGACTGTATTCTCGACCGTGCCGCGACCCGGCGCTGTGGCAATGACGCCTAGGAAAGGGGCCAGTGGCCAGGTCACGCGACGGCCGATGTCCAGCACGGCCTGACCGTCGGACAGGGTACCCGATGGACCAGGCTCGTGGCGAATTACGGTCCAAAAGTTGTCATTGAGGGCTGCAAGCCCGAGAGAGGTTAGATCGTCGGACTGGAGAGTGCCCGTCCAGCCCCAGTCACGAACTGCTATATCCTTGATATCGACGACTAACGTATCTCCCGCGTCTACTCCTCGAATGAACACGGGCCCCCCCACGGGGTTTGATCCGTAGGAGCCGGACGAAGGCAGTTCCTTCGTTACCTTCTCGTCGTGCTCACCCAATACATCGCTCCAGTTGTCCTTGGTCTCGATGACAAAGGTTTCGCCGAGGTCCACGGTGATACCGGGAGCATGATGCGCGCCGATCTCAAAATGTGTTGCCTTATCGCGCGTTATGCGTTGCAAGCGATCCTCCAGGGCTATGTGTAGGCGTGAACTTCAAGACTTCTTCCGCACGGTGGCAGGCAACGTGGCTCAGGCCCACAGCGCGTATCGGCGGCGCCAAGGCTGCGCAGCTGTCAATCGCCCACGGGCAGCGTGGCGTGAGACGGCAACCCCTTTCTGGAAGTGCCCCGCCCGAGTCCTTGAGCGCAAAAGCCGGTCCATCAGCCGGCACCACCGGGATGCGTAAGGCACGGCTATAAGGGTGAGCAGGCGTGTCATAGAAGGTGGACGCCGCTGCATCTTCAACAATCCGCCCTTGATAAAGCACCACAATGCGGTCTGCTGCGTAGCGGGTAGCTGCAAGATCGTGAGAGATGAAGAGCGAAGCAAATCCCATTGAGGCCTGCAGGTCTTTGATCAGATTGAGGACCTGCGCCTGTACTGATACGTCGAGCGCGCTGACTGCCTCATCGAACACGATAAACTTTGGGCGCGTAATTAGCGCGCGAGCAATTGCGATGCGCTGCCGCTGACCTCCGGAAAACTGAGACGGAAGTCTATCTACATGATCGGGGTTCAGCCCGACACGTTCCATCATTTCAAGCACCGCAGCCCGTCGGTCTTGCCGTGAACTGCCCCCTCGGATGGTGAGAGGTTCGGCGATGGATAATCCAATCCGAAGCATGGGGTTGAGAGTTCGATCGGGATTCTGTGAGACGATTGCAAATCGGCCCGGCTGCCTCTCCGTGTGCTTCAAGCCAAGCTCCTCAAAGTGCACGGTTCCGGATGTTGGCTGCAGCAGACCAAGAGCAAGCCTGGCTAGGGTGGACTTGCCTGATCCAGATTCTCCAATCAGGCCCGTAGTCACACCTGGCTCTAGCGAAAGTGAGATGTCTTCAAGCGCTGTCTTGAGGCGACGCGCCCATGGCAAACCACTACTGTAAGTCAGACTCGCATTGATGAAGCGGATAGTACTCAAGCCTCTCACCGGAGCACCTCCGCCAGCAGATTTGGAGTTGCCGCTGCCTCCTCGGCGCGATGGCACGCCACCATACGCCCGCTTATAATCTGATGCTGCGGTCGGCGATTGCGGCAAATGTCCAGTGCGAGTGGGCAGCGTGGTGCAAAGGCACAATAGTTATCGCCCGGCCGCATGACCTGCGTTGTACCCTCGATAGGACGCAGCCGTTCGCCGCCAGATTCGTTTCCTGCCGCAGATTTGAGCAGCGCGGCGGTGTAGGGATGATAAGGCCTCGCTAGCAGCTTGCTGGTATAGTCGAGCTCGACGATGCGACCTCCGTACATGACAGCGGTACGATCGCAGATCTCGCGGACGGCGTGAAAGTCGTGTGTGACCAGTACCAAGCCCGCTGAAAGCCGGTCGACGATCGAACGCAGCAGGCTCAGGATTTGTCCTTTAACGGAAGTATCAAGTGCGGAGGTAGGCTCGTCCGCGAGGATCACCTGTGGATGGCGGGCGATGGCTATAGCAATAGCTACACGCTGGGCCATTCCACCGGAAAGCTGATGCGGAAAATTGCTCCGAACATCCGATAATCCGACATCAGCGAGCAGTGACAGTACTCGGGGGTGACTTGGTGAACACCCGATCACAGTAGCAAGCTGCTTTCCGACACGAGTGGTTGGATTGAGTGAAGCCACCGCATTCTGAAAGACAAAGCCCAGCTTGTCACGACGAAAGCTGCGCAGCTCAGTTGATCCCGCGTCAAGAACAGACAAGTTGTCTACGTCTATGGCACCGGTGCAGGTGGCCAACTCCGGCAATAGCCGGGCAATCGCCAATGCCAGAGTACTTTTTCCCGACCCGCTCTCCCCTACGATGCCCAGCGCCTCTCCCGACGAGAGATCAAGGCTCACGGCGTCGAGGGCTTGAACACGATGACCATAGCCATAGCTAACCGAGAGATCTCGAACGGAAAGGACTGTCCTCATAGCAGTGACCTTCCTTGCAGAGGCGCAAGCCGGTCACGTAGGCCATCTCCAATCAGGTTAATCGAGAGGATAGCTGATGAAAGTACTATGCTGGCCGGCAGGACGAGCCAAGGCGCAGAGCCGATATAGGCGGTGCCCGCACGGAGCAATGAGCCGAGCGAAGCAGCTGGCGGCTGGACGCCAAGGCCGAGAAAGCTCAGCCCGCTTTCAATAACCATTCCCACGGAAAGAGCATAGGTAAGCTGAATTGCGGCCGTGGTAAGCACGTTAGGTATGATGTGCACAAACACCACACGCTTGTAGCTGGCGCCGCTAACCATCGAGCTTTCCACAAAGTCCTGGTTCGCTACCCCAATGGCCACGGAGCGGATAGCACGGATGAAGAGTGGAAGAGTAACAAGTACGGATGCAGCGATCGCAGGCACTTGGCCGCTACCAACCAACGCTGCGATTAGGACCGCCAAAATCAGCGCTGGGAACGAGAACAGTACGTCTGCCAAGCGGACTATAACGAGATCCAACAGACCTCGGCTAAAGGCCGCCACGACGCCTAACACCGTTCCCACAATCGAAGTGATTGCCACGGCGACGACAGCCAGAAGAATGGTTACCCGAACGGCGCCAAGCACGCGCGGCAACAAACTGCGCCCTAACTCATCTGTACCTAGCGGCCACCGGGCCTCCGGCGGGGCAAGCCGCGGGCCGAAACCGATCACATCGCCAGACTGTATTGGCAGCAGGGGCGAGAGCAAGGCGGCAAGCACCAGAACAACCAGCCAGATCACCCCGCCCCATAGGAGCATGTCTTGTGGCATCCTTGGAAGCCGCACCTTAGAAGGCGAGGTAGCGCTCATTGGCGATTGCCTTCCGCATATCGGGGATCGAACAGAAAATAAGACAGGTCTGTAAAGAAGTTTAGGGCTACGAAAATTACAGCAGTGACCAAGACACAGGCCTGAACGACCGCGTAGTCGCGATAGCTAATAGCATTGACGATGTAGAGCCCCACCCCCGGTATAGAGAACAGGCTCTCGATAACAACCTGACCACCTAGCAAGTAGCCGACGAAGGTGGTCACCACGGTGACGACTGGAATTGCGATGTTGCGTAGAATGTGCCGGCGCACGATCTCGAAAGGGGTTTCGCCACGCGCCACCGCTGCCAGAACATAGGGCTGTGAAGTGACGTTCAGCACTGCATCTCGCGTCGTGCGCAGAACCAGGGCCACACCAAAAGCAGCCAGAACAAGGGCCGGAACCCAAAGCGACGCTAAATTCTGCTGAGGATTGACCAGGAATGGGACATAGCTGCCAATGGCCGTACCGATCCCCATCATCGACAGGGCATAAATTGCGATAGTGCCAAGCACGAAGTCTGGCAGGCTTGCCGATACCGCACCGGCAAGTCGGGTTAGTCGCGCCAATGCTCCGGTTTGCTTGCCGACCGCGGAAAGGATCCCGAGCGGGAGACCAACTGCGACTGCGAGAATGATCGTCATCAGAGCCAGCTGCAGTGTTGCCGGCAAACGCGCTGCTAGTTCCCGAACCACTGGTGTTTGGGTTATCATCGACGCGCCCAGATCGCCCTGAAGGCAATTACTCAGCCACACGAAGAACTGGACAACCAATGGCTGGTCGAGGCCGTTCGCTACCCGGAGGGCCTCCCGCTGCTCAGGAGTAGCGAACGGACCGAGAATGACAGTCTCGTAGCCACCAGGCACCAGCTGCATCGAGAGGAACACGAGCACACAGACGCCGAATACGGTTATGACAGCCGCCGCAAGGCGGCTCCCGATATACAGTGCTACGCGCATGATACTGGATACTGCATTGTGTTCTCAGTCAGATCAGCTGATGCGTTCAAACTCGGCCGCATGGCGCACATTGGAGGCGTAGCCTTCAGCAGCTTGGATGTTGGCTTTAATGCGATCTTTTCGATACGCGATCGTATCGTTCTTACTCGCCAAGGCGATCATGTATGCGTCCTCATCGATGGCCGCACAGATCGAGTCAAACAACTTATCACGCTCGGGACCCGGAGGGGTCTGCCCGGACTGGCTGAGCCACTGCGCCAACTGCTCGTTGTAAGGTACGAACTGCTCGTTCCAACGAGCGAATTGTGGGTTCCACCACTGGATCACCATCGAAGGATCACCGTAGCCAACGTTGTAAGACAGTGCGAACTGGAACTGCGCCTTGGCAAACTGAACGTCCATCCACTGTGGCCGTGGCAATTGTAGGATATTCACCTTCAGACCGATTTCAGCGAGGTTCGTCTGAATGACCTGAGCGATGAAGGGAAGCGCGTACTCGTCCGGCGAGGCTATAAGGTCGACGGTCATGCCGTCAGCACCAGCCTCCTTGACGAGGGCTCGTGCGCGTTCCAGGTCGCGGCCATAGGAGGCGATATCGCGGCAGCCTTTGGCGGAAGGGAAAGCTACGGGGACGGGGTAATCCACTACGGAGGCCCCTGCGAGGGCTATGTCAGCAATCTGCTGCCGATCGATTGCGATATTAACGGCCTGACGCAGGCGCCCATCTCGGAACGGCGAGCCTTCCCAGATCGAATTGAAGTCGATCCGGTAGTAATTTGTGGTTTGCTGCAGCACCACTTCGACATTCGGCACGGCCCGGAGCAGCTCTGGAGCGTCGGGCCGATAAAAGATGGCGATGTCGGCGCGGCCGTCGCGCAGTGCCGCAACGCGTGCTGCGTCGTCCTTGATGATATTCATTCTGAAGTGCTCGACGATTGGACCGTCGCCCCAGTAGTGCGGGTTGCGGGCGAAAAGCCAATATTGATCTTGCACATGCTCTTCAACAATGAATGGACCGGAGCCAAGCATGGTTGTGGCGGGGTCGAACGAACCGTCATTGAGTTCCTGCATCGGAATTATTGCGGCACCGACACCGGCCAAGGCGATGAGAAATGGTACGTAAGGTGCGTTGAGCTCTACGGTGACCTCGGACTCCCCAGTCACGGTCACCGACTTAATAGGACCAATCTGTGCCTTCCAAAGAGATCCGGTATCCGGATTGATGACGCGCTCGAGACTGCCTTTGACATCGTCCGGATTGACGAGGCGCCCATTAGAGAAGGTTGCATCCTTGCGCATCTGGAAAACGTAAGTGGTGGGCGTTGGCTGTGTCCAAGACTCGGCGATGGAGGGTACCGGATTAAACGCAGCATCCACTCCGACTAGAGTGTCGTAGACAAGACCAAAAATGGGCCAAGAAGTTCCCGTGTCTGTATCCTTGTGCACGTCCATACGCACCAGCTCTGCATCCTTGCCCAGCACGATCTCGCCCCCCTCGATGGCGAAGGCAGTTGAGCTCAGCAGGGCAGAAATACTCCCCGCTAGAGGAACAGCGGCAGTCAACTGTAGAAAACGACGACGATTGAAGTACGAATCCATGTCAGCCCTCCAGAGTTACAGATTGTGACAATAGTGTTGCGCACACTAGTCCCCGCGCCACGTCACCCGTTCGGGCGACACAACCCAAAGGCGCCGGCGCACTAGGTTCGGACTAACTGTCTAGCCTTGGCGCGAATGTGAGGCACGCCCCTTGCCATGTGGGCAAAGCAGAGGTTGCTGGCGCACGGGACCAAAGCTGAACGAACTCGAGGAGCTGCATCCCATGGTATATGATTTTTGCGTTATTGGCGGCGGCATCGTGGGAATGGCAACTGCGCTGTCGCTGTTGCAGCGGCATCCGCGCGCAAGCCTGATCTTACTCGAAAAAGAATCCATGATCGGTCTGCACCAGACTGGACGGAATAGTGGCGTAATTCATTCTGGGATATACTATGCACCGGGTAGCCTGAAGGCTGCGCTTTGCGCAGAAGGCCTGATCAGTACAAAGCGCTACTGCCTGGAAAGCGGCATCCCATTTGAGGAGCGTGGCAAGCTCATCGTAGCTACCTCGGAGGTCGAGCTTGACCGACTCGGCACACTGGCAGAACGCGCCAAGATGAATGGCATTTCCGCTCACATGCTGAACAGGGATCAGATCAGCGAACGGGAACCGAATGTCATAGGGCTTGCAGCGCTGCATATCCCCTCAACCAGCATTGTCGACTACGGCGCGGTGCTGCGGAGCCTCAGTGCAGACGTGACGAAACGGGGAGGAACCGTGCAACTTTCAAGCCAGGTTCACCGCGTTGAAGAAATGGTACAAGAGGTGCGTATAGAGCTGGCAAGTGGCCAGGAGGTACGTTCGCGCAGGCTCATTTCCTGCGCCGGCCTTCACGCGGATCGCATAGCGATAGCTAGCGGTCTAGCGATCAAACACCAGATCGTGCCCTTCCGAGGCGAATACTTTACGTTACCCGCGCGGCTGCGGTCCATTGTCAATGCGATGATCTACCCAGTACCCGACCCAGCCCTGCCCTTCCTGGGTATCCACGTGACGCCTACCATCGGTGGTGAAGTGATGCTGGGCCCTAACGCCGTACTAGCCTTTGCACGCGAGGGCTACACAAAAAGCCACGTATCCGTGCGAGACATCGCGGGCTACGCTTCGTTTCCGGGTTTCTGGCGCACTGTTTTCGCTAATCTGGCGTCTGGCGCGGAGGAAATGATGAACTCGCTTTCCAGAAAACGATACCTTGCCGCCTGCCAACGATATGTTCCTTCTCTCAAACTAGAAGACTTAACCCCAACTCGTGCAGGAGTACGTGCGCAGGCAGTCGCACGGGATGGCACCTTGGTCCATGACTTCTTATTTGAACAAACCCCGCGCATGCTGCATGTGTTGAATGCGCCTTCTCCCGCCGCGACTGCAGCCCTCCCCATCGCCAGAATGATCGTTGATCGGCTCCAGCATTCTCGTGAGAACACTTAATCCGATGCGCGTAATGCCCCCGCGTTGATCCATCGCAGATTCAATTTTGATGAATCTGCAGATCCCGACGAGACAAAGCCCAGCACGTTCTTGCCAAAGGAGGTTCGTAGCGCGAGGGGAGCAGGAATCAATACAGGGTGGAACGCGCGTAGGGATAAGGTGATGTGATTTACTCCTTCCGATAATAAAATAATGGCGAAGAGTGGATAAGGCCCCGCGGAACCACGCTTCAATTCACCTCCTTCAACTCTGAATTATTGTCGCTGAATTCATCATGCTTGCGAGAAGAAGCGGCGGGAAGACGACTGCTCGATTAGAAACAATCCTTTAGCGTGTACGTCCAAACTGACTGGGTGCCCACGTTTTCTGCGTTCCAGCCGCCTTCACAAACTCAGGCTTCGGAGCACCAGATTTCAATTTGTAACCCTTCCATTCTACAGCGAACTTGCATTTGCCGAGAGCTGTGATCGTACTCCGACGCTCTCCCTCAATGCGCTGAAAAGTGCGGGATGACGAATTCAGCAAGTTCTTCGACAATTTCGTGAGCAGGACGGGTCGCATACTTAAGATTGAGGCCGACGTGGTTTACTCCGATCTGTTGTAACGCTGCGAAGTATTCGATCACAAAATTTCGACCTGCTTTGAAGCCTAGAAATATTGGACTTGGGGCTTCGTTTGGATCTTTGGCCAGATCAATGTACAGTGACTGAGCAAAGGGTTTGAAATACGGAGTAAGTCGACGCCAATTTGCAACTGTCTGCTCCTGCTCCTTTAAGTCACGGGGGTAGTAAAGCCAGCCGTCACCGTGAACCGCAATCCACTCCAGTGACTGGCGGGAGTTGCCAGTGACGAGTACAGGGATGTCGTTCAACACCGGCTTTGGCAGTACATCAGCGCCCGACATTGCAACTCTAGGAGTTGAAATGCTTGGAAAGTCCCGCTTCCAAACCTCCCTAGCAACAGCGAGCGCCTCACGAAACAATTCGGCCTTCTCGTTGATATCGGTGTTGAATGCTGAGAACTCAGAAGGCCGGTCACCAGTAGCCAGACCGAGCACTAGACGCTGGCCCGATAGGCGGTCGGCGGAAGATGCCGCCTTTGCCAGATGCAGGGGGTGACGAAGTGTGCTGACAATGCTTCCGGTAGCTAGTGCAATGCGGCTTGTGCTGGCGATGAAAAGCCCCATAAGGACCCAGGGATCGTAAATATGACCCACGTCACCGAATGAAGGAACATGCAGGAGGACGTCCCTAAAATACAAAGCTGCAAAGCCAGTATTATCGGCCAATTTCGCCGTTTCTAATTGCTGCTCAACATTCATGTTGGGCACGGCACCGGAGTATGATTCAAGCGGAAGGAAAAGACCGACGGTCAGTTTGTGCTCTTTGAACATCGTAGCATAACCGCGATGGGCGCTAAAAACTGTCATTTTTGACTCCATGGCTGTTGGTGAAATCTATTCTTGTGTCAGCTCGCAAGCAGCCGGCCGGAGTTCCAGAGTTTCCGGACAAAATAGTCCTGTAAGTGTCGTGCACCTTTTCACCGATGATGTCTGGGCTGCGCGTCCCTTCGGCTAGCGCAGCAACCGCTAAGACAAAGCGCGTGGCCTTACGAGGTAGGTTAGTGCGGCTAGGTAAAAGTGACTTCAAGCTGGAACTCAGCTCACCACTTAGCTTCGTAAGCAGGGATGTCAGTTGGACGTTTTGGCCAGAGAGCGAAAAGTTCGGTTGTTGTACAGCAACGGACCGGTTGCTGCTCTCACCGACACATCACAAACCCTAGCAAACACCAACGTATGATCTTCAACGACGTCACGCCGTACAACTTGGCCAAACAACCCATGGAGCGCCCCGTCTACCATCCACCCGGAACCCAAAGGGCATAAATCGAAGCTTGTACGGTCTAAAAATCGAGGGATACCCCGGCTAGCGCCATAAAACGCCAGTTCAGCTTGTTGCTCGTTTAAGAGGCTCACCGTGAAGTGCTCCGCGGTTGCCAGGGAACGCCCTGACGATGAATCGGTAGTTACGGAGATCATCAAAATGGGTGGATCGACAGAGATCGACGTGAACGAAGTAATTGTCGTTGCCCACGGCCTTCCGCAAACGTCAGAGATCAAAAGATAAACGGGCGATGCGACCTGCCGCATTGCCGCCACGAAGTCCTTTGTGCAAGGCATCTCGGTCTCATTGTGGCTGCCGCCCTTACCGTTGCGCTCCACTTGAGGATCGCCTGTCACTGCGCCGAACTGCCGCATGATCCCTCCTGTACATTGGTGTCTTGACATTTAGCGCAGCAAGACTACGGAATAAGAGAGCTACAATTCCGTCCTGACAGGACACCGTAGTCCGCAATCGGAGTGCTCGCATGGAAAGTCTGAGCAGGATCGAGGTTTTTGTGACGGCAGCGGAACATCTCAGCCTAGTGGCTGCTGGCCGTCACTTGGGAATATCCGCGTCAGCTGTTGGAAAGTCTATTTCACGTCTTGAGGAAAAGCTTAACGTACAGCTCTTCCACCGTTCGACGCGCAGCATGACTCTAACACCCGAAGGTGCCCTTTTTCTGGAACGTAGTAGACGCATCCTCTCGGAGATTGAGGCCGCTGAACAGGAGCTATCGCTAGCCAGCTCAACTCCGCGCGGCCGCCTTAGGGTTAGTCTGCCGCCGCTGGGAAACATCGTGCTGGCGGTGTTGTCTGAGTTTGCCCGAGAGTACCCAGAAATTGAATTAGATCTCGACTTCACCGACCGGCGCGTCGATCTTATAGAAGAAGGCTTCGATGCGGTCGTGCGCGCCGGCGAGCCCAACGACTCCCGACTGCTGTTCCGCAAGCTCGGCAGCTACCCCATTCGACTTGTAGCATCGCCGGATTACCTGAAGCGCCGAGGCGTGCCTGAAGTACCGGCAGATCTTCTGGGGCACTCATGTCTGCACTATCGCTCCCAGGCTACTGGAAAGCTTCAGCACTGGCCACTCCGGAAGGCAGAGACTGAAGGCGAGCTAGCCCTTCCGGTTTCCATGGTGTGCAACGACATAGACACTCGAGTACACTTCGCGCTGGAAGGCTTAGGAATAGCGCGCTTGCCTGACTTTTCAGTGCGCGAGCATGTTCAGAGTGGCCGCCTACAGGAAGTTCTTCCGGACTATACAAACGGCGAGAACATTCTGTTTGCTCTTTGGCCAGCGAGCAAATATCCCTCTCCAAAAATTCGTGCTTTCGTCGAGACGCTAAGAAGAAGGCTCCCGATTAACTGAGAACATCGATGCACCTTTCATGACCTGAGCCTCTAGATGTCCTTCAGACTTTTTCATGAATTCCGCTGCAACAGAGAGCGGACGCATGAAGCGCAGCAGGTTCAACGAAGAACAAATTGTTGCGATATTGAAGGAGCAGGAGTCGGGCTGCAGACGGGGGACCTGTGTCGCAAGCACGGCATCAGCAGTGCGACCTTCTACAAGTTGAAGGTCAAGCATGGCAGCCTGGAAGTTTCCGACGCACGGCGGCTGAAGAGGCTGGAAGACGAGAACACCACATTGTGCTGAATCAATCGGCCTTCAACCTAGAAGGTCAGCGATGAAAGTGCGGACAAGGCTTCGCGCCGCTCACGATTTTCGTTGAGAAACCAGAGAACAGTATCGTCTATCGCCTCAGGTACTGATCGACCATATCGCCCAAAAGCTGCCACAGCCTCCAGCTGGTCGGATACAGCAATAACGTGCTCTATGTGCAAGGACGGCCGAACGCTTGGATTGTGAGCAAACAACGAACAACCTGATTGCCTCAGTTCTTCTAGAAAAGAGTCCTCTATCTGTAGTGCAAGCGCTGCTTTGCGCAGTGCTAAGCGGGAAAGGATTTGTTCTAGTCTCCATTCGGCTGACAGAGGTGTCGCTTCGTGTGCCCAATCGTCTGGGCTTGGCGCGCGTTTTCTCCAAACTTCAAGGTCGAAGCGAACCCAACCAGTCGTTCTCGGCACCGTAATAGGGCAAACGAAAGCCGGCGTCGTATACCAGGACACCTCCGTACTTCTCGAAGTACTCGCGCATGTCGTGTACCGAAATACCACCTTTCTGCTTGCCCGAAAGATCGTAAACCCTGATCTGCCAACTGGCTCGTGAGATCGCGGCTGGCACGTCGAACCTCGCGACCCTCGGAGGTTTGCCCTCCAGACGTACGGTCACGACGCTTATGGTTTTTCCACGCTCCTTGACGATTTCGCCTTCGATCATCGCATTGTAGTTTTCGAGAGCCTGCGTCATGGTCTGCGCGAAGGCTTCGTCGACCCCTGGCAACGAGGTACGCAAGGTGATGGTGAAATTGCCTTGGTTGATCTGTCGGCGTGTGGTTTTTCCGAAGTTCGGCAAGGGGGCGTTCAACATCCAGACCTGGTGGCCCAGTTCGGTCACCTCTTCGGTGTCCCAGTCCTGTTTTAGACCCTCCATGACCACGGTGGTGCCGTGCGATTTCGCATCCGGGTAATATCTCGGAACGTTCGGTTCATTTCGCCACCTGGCGACCGCTTCGGTCAACAAGCCAGCTTCGACCGCATCGTCCCAGTCGACGAAGGCATGCAGCCTGTCGTCGGACCCCTTCGCAGTAGTGATCAGTTGCATGCGATGCGCCAGGAACTGCGCAGCCAAACGCCCGACACCCTTCGAGCCCGTCACCGGTCGCCCAAGCTCGCGCGAGGTCCCACGAAGGGTCTTGTTCCTCGTGCCGATCGTCATCCAGTGATCGGCAAACTCCTTGGATGACATGCCATGACCATTGTCCGAAACGATTATGCGATTGGCCTCAAGCACGATCTCGCATCTCTCGGCATCGGCGTCGTAGGCATTTTTGATCAGTTCGGCCAGGGCGATGTAAGGTCTGCCCACCAGGCGTTCGCCCAATTCCCTAATGAGGAGCGAGTCTGCTTTGAACTTCGCAGGCGTCGTCTCGCCTGCATTCAGAGCCGCCACGTAATCGACGGTGCTTACAGGATCGGTCGACGGATCAATCTTTCCTGCCAACGCTTACTCCCAACTCCGAAGTGACGGTCGTCCGACGCGTCAGCGAGGATGGCTACAATAGCTGCCGGGGGTTAACAATAGACGGCGTCGACGACTTCAATCGACCCAAGTGTCTCCTTCGACGGTTCAAGTCTTTTAGGAGACCGCCCACGGTCCACCATGGTGCCGGTCGAGCGCTGACGGGAGAGTTTCACACCAAGGGCACAGCCGGCCAGTGGTCGTCGACTAGGTTTAGACCCCGAGACGATAGAACTTGCCTTCATTGGGCAGCAGTCACTCGTTTCTCAAACCTAGCTTCGCACCCTCTCCAACTTGTATTGGCTGCGGCCAGGAGTTCATCGCAGCACGCGCTATGGAGATCAACTGCGGCCGATCCGCTCCATCACGCGCCAACACCGATAATCCTTGAATGACGGCAATGGCCAAGCCGGCAAGGCTTTCACTGTCGGTGTCAGCAGGCAATAATCCTTCAGCCACGTCTCTGTCGATCCTTTGCTTCATTCGAGCAGAACTGGGCCATCCTCGACGTGTTGCGTGGCGTTGCGGAAGAACTTGAACGCTCGACGGCACAAACTGCCTTGGCCTGGGTCATGGCACGTCCAGGCATCTCCTCCACATTGATCGGAGCAAGCAAGCTGACCCAATTGCAAAGCAACATCGCCGCGACTGAAATCAAGCTGAGCGCCAATCAGGCCGAGCGGCTCAACGCAGCAAGTGCTCCAACGCCAACGTTCAGTTCCAACCTCACAGCCCTTGGATTGCGGTCGATGCTCTTTGACGGCCACTCGGTTGTCGGCTGGAACGACTAATCTTCGCGCAGGCTGAGATGGTCGCAGCCTGCGGTCAACCGTCCTTGGCAGCGTCTGCCTAGCTACCCCGCAAAGCAAGTTCAAGAAGCAGGCCGTTAGGAAAGCTAGTCAAAGGAGCTCCACCATGACCGAGAATTCGGATCGCCTGCAGATTGAGTTTGGTCTTGTAGATTAGCGATGCCTTGTTCCAAGCGTCGTGAGATCTAGGAGTACAATGGACCTGCTGGTCCCGAGCCCTCTTGTAGTCTGCAAGCCAATGCTCATTCCTTGATGCAAGCGGTTCGCACTATGAATGGCTGCATGACATTGAAAGGCACCCCGCCACCTGTGCTGCCCGTCGGAGCATCCCTGTTTGGGAACCATCCACCCAGCAGGTTAGGCGCAGGAGTATCGTTTGTGCCGGATTGCGGAAAAGCGCCGTGATGGAGACCATGAGTGTGAGGAAAGAGCTCTTCTTGTGTCATGGTGTGACGTTCTTCGCCGCCCGTATCGCCGACGCTTCGAAGAGTGAGGTTCTGACCCTGTCCCGCCGATACCATCACTCGTCCAAACGATGCCGTATCAGGAAGCCAGCCCTTAGGGCATTCGTTGACAGCAAAAAACCCTATGGTCCCCTTGGCCGGCAGTTGACCCTCTAGAAACTCCACTCGAGTGAGTAGGTCGGACAAGGCGTCGGATGTTCCGGGCAACTCTATACCGGCGACTCCCGTCTTCCCTATCGGTCCCTCGGTCGTATTGACCACCAATAGCAGTGATTTTTGCGGGTCCAAGTTGCGGCAATTGAACGTGTGAGCGCCGACGACTCTGAACGGACGTTGGCTGCTAACTACCAAGGTGTTGTCCCCATCCTTGCACTCGATGTCGGAGCCAGTCGCAGAAATCTCGGTGACATCGAAAGTAGTGTTGTTCCCTCGCTTTTGTACGAAGATCCCAAAGGACTCTCGGTTCGCGGTTGGGGTTACATAGCCAAAAAAACCTTGCGCTTGCGAGACGCAGTCTACGAACGCTTGCGCGATCGTAGCACTGGCGGTACGCGTGCTTTCGATCAGTTTGGCAGACTGCGCCTCCGTACCGAAATTCGACCGGCAGAACTTCTCGCGTATTTGCCGGTAGTTGGTGTCTGTTATTGTCTCGCCGCCAGACGCGGAAAGTACGTCAAAGATGTTCACCCCAGCATCTGACTGGACGGACTGCGCATCTTGGTAGGTGTTGAACTTCGACTGGCACACAACGTCCTGCGCCAGCTCGAAATTCTGCCGGTTGGAGAACGAGCTCGTCGAGTCGTAAATTCCACCGCGGGTCAGAGCTTCACAAGCGTCCGGAGTAATGGCGTTCGCGCTCGTAGCTGCAAAAGCGCCTAGTAGCGACAGGAGAACTACACGTTTCTTCATAGCGCACCCTTGATGTTAATGAGGGCTTAGATTGATAGGGCAATCGCCGCGAAACAATAGTTCGTTCGCTAGATCCCGAAGTCGGCTTTGGGCGTCATTCCCTTCATCCCCGTTTCGTTGACGCCAGAAGAAGAAACCTGAGGTGAAGCGCAGCCCAGAGATTGTTCGATTAGTCTCGGAGCACGATTCTACCAATCCATCCAGCATGCCCTAAACTTTGACTGTCTCTAACCGACGCAACGCTTGCGCAATTCCACAAATCGCTTGAGCTCTGGCGTCGTCGCGTCACTTTGCCACCAGCGGCTAAGAACAGTGGGTGGCTAAAGTGCGGTCGGCTGGACGTGGAGGAGCATTTGCGAAACGGTCTCGACATTGCAGTTGCCGGCGCCGGCCCGGGTGGACTGGCCATAGCATTGTTCCTCTCACGTCAGGGCCACAAGGTTCAGCTCTTTGAACGCTTCGAAACACCGCGGCCGCTCGGATCCGGCCTCATGCTGCAACCCACGGGACTGGCTGTCCTGCAAGCCCTCGAGCTCAACGACAGCATTAGAAAATTGGGCTCACGTGTTGACCGCCTTTTAGGCACAGACTCCCAATCAGGTCGAACGGTGCTTGATGTCAGCTACAAGCCCTTGGGACCTGACGTGCACGCCCTTGCCGTCCATCGCGCGGCACTGTTCAACGTGCTGCACGATGCGGTCATGGCTGCCAAGGTCCAGATCATGGTTGGGTTCACCGCCACCGGCATGTCCGCGTCGGGAGGGAGCTATTTCCTGCAAGGCAGCACGGGAAGCCACGGGCCCTTCCACTTGATCATTGATGCTGCGGGCTCATCATCTCCTCTACGCCAATACGTAAAGCATAGGCCAACTGCTCGCCCCCTGGAGTTCGGCGCCCTTTGGGCCACCCTGCCGTGGGTGGAACATGGCTTCGATCGAAGGGCCCTGGTGCAACGCTATCGCAAGGCCAACGTCATGATTGGAGTTCTACCAGCAGGCCGGCAAGTTACCGATGGCCCGGAACTCGCTGCATTCTTCTGGAGCTTCAAACCAGCTGATTTCGATGCGGTGCGCAGCGCAGGCATCGCCGCATGGCGCTCCGAGGTCCGGAAGCATTGGCCCGAAACACAGCCTCACCTTGAGAACGTCGAGGATTTCGACCAGCTGAGCCTTGCCCGTTATACCCACTCAACTCTCAGGGTACCAGCAGGCGATGGGATCGCGTTCATTGGCGATAGCGCCCATTCCACTAGTCCACAACTGGGCCAGGGAGCCAACATGGCTCTGCTCGACGCTGCAGCCCTTGCTTGGGCGATCGACGCAACAAGCAACATCCAGGACGCTTTGGCGAAGTACGTGCAGGTCAGACGCTGGCATGTTCGCTTGTACCAGTTCTTGTCCAACGCGCTGACGCCGCTCTACCAGTCGGACAGCTCCATCTATCCCGTGCTCCGTGACATCGGCACCGCCGGTCTGGCCAAAATGCCGCCCATGCCGTGGCTGCTGGCTAAGTTGATTTCTGGGCAGCTCCTGCTGCCGCGCAATCCGCTGCTTTCCGCGAAATCGCAGGCATGAACCGACCACACGTCTACAAATGCTCAACTTTACCTTCCGCGCTTCGGCGAAATCGGTACCAGTAGCGCAAACGAACATGCCTGCCCTTCCGCCGTTATCGCATCAGGGCCATGGTCCCGTGACAATCTAATGGGAACACGGCGCTCACCTTTCATTTAGGGAAAAGCCGGTCTTCGCCGCCATAGTCTGAAAGCATTGCTCAAGACCACTAAGAGTCTTCGAACGCCTTACTTCCCGCTGCTCGAGTGTAGATTGCCACCGTGCGGTAAATCTCCGAGCCATTGACCTCGCCAACGATCAAGGTATCGTCTTCGAGTTCGAGCTCACCCCACGTTTGCACAAGAACGCGTTCGATGGCTTCCATTGGCGATACGCCAGTTCCTTGCGTAATGGCAGCAATCCACTCGGCGTCGCGTATGCCGTCGTGTTTACTATCAGCAGTCTGCGCAATCTCAACATTGGCTAAGAAGGACGACTCGAACTCACGCGGACTGACATAGTCGCCGTCATCGTAAAGTACGGAGCCTTCATGAACCACCAACTTGTCTAGCGTTGCAACCACCTCGATGAACTGCGCGGTCGTCAACCATTTCTCTCTCCACCAGATCACAGGCAACTCGCCAACATCGCCTCCACAGGCCATCACGATGGCGGCCGCTCTTGCCTTTTCGCTATCCAGCAACTCGGCGTTAGCTAGGACAACCGCCTGCTCGGACGACCAAGATGCCAGCACTGGCTTGGGAACGATGGGGCTTGCAGAATTCCTGGATGCCGTTGTTTCTACACCTAGCAAGATCCCTGCAACCAGTCCGATCTTGCTGGCCGCAAGTCCATCGACACACAGTAGACCATTCGTCGACCAATGGCTTCCGGCATCGATGCGAGCTCGTCCGTAGATTCTTCCATCCTCATCGCGAAGCTCAGTAAGCCGCTCCCAAGCCTTGGTGCTTTCAGGCAATGCATCTTCGACGTGGCTATATTGTCCCTTGATGCGATTCACTAGCGCTGCAGAACTAATCTCAAGCCAATCGCCGGCAGCGGTGTTGCTTTGAGCCTCGTTTTCCTGAGTGACTGCAATCAGCACATCGCATGCGGGGGCGATGCCAGCGACGATTGAGCTAAGACTAACTTCCGCTTCTTCGTTCCAAGGACCTTTGCTGTAAAGCATACCGCCAGGCTCGAACGGGTTGGTTTTGAGTTTTACCTCAATCCGTGTGCCTCCATCCATCGGGACCTCTTTTGGATCAGCATTGCGTAGATTCGGTCGGGAACCGAGTCCGTAGCGGAACTCCAACACTCGGGCGGACTGCGCATCACGGTCGAAGCGGCGGGAGATGACGCGAACCTGATCGCCAAGCATGAAGATCGAGAAGAAACCTATTCCGTACTTGCCGCGGGATTTCATACCTGCTGCCGCCAGACCAGGAAATTCCTGCATGGCAAGCGGTGACTTCCAGAAGGAGTTTCCGAAATCGATCAAAGGACCGGTCAGAACTGTCTGAGACATTCCCACCCCATTGTCCTCGCAACAGAGCCAATATCCGTCGGCGCGCTTTTGCAGCATGACGTGGAGCTCGCCCCACTTGAGTGGACGACCCTGCAATCGGCGTCGTGCGGTAATTGCGTCCAAACCATTCTGTATGAGCTCCCGGATCGGAGCGGCGGTGCCATCGCCATAGAGCTTACTGCCGCCAAGCGTTGCGACAATCTTGGGAACGTCGCTGACGCGCACTGTGCTATCGACCGGAGTCCAACCAAACGTTTCGACAGTTCGGGAGAGGTCGCCTGGGGAATGTGCCCCTTCGACGCGCCGAACGGTGAGAGGCAATTTCTGGTGTTCGCGAAGCACACGATCAACGTCGTGCAACTCGCGATCAATCACCTGCAGTGCATCGAATGCTGTCCACCAAGCATCTGCAGCGTCAGCTTCGAAAGGTGGCTGTGCCGTGTAGACGAGCGCATCACCCCGTACGAACGGCTTGGCCATTCGCTCTTGAAACATCCAGTGATCTGCCGACGTGCCTGAAGGCTGAACAAGCGCAAAGTCGAACGCTGGTGCTCGCCTTTGGTCGAGGTGCATGGCGTCTGAAACACGAAGAAGGCATGAGACCTTAAGCAAATCCACGGTGCAATTCGTGACGCCCGGCAATGCACCGAGCGTACCGGACAGCTCCTCTTCAACTCTCGCTATGGTCCACCAGTGGCTATACGCTACCTTGCCGATCTTCGGACCATAGAAGTTGCGGATCTGCTGATCCTCGATGATCAACATCTGCTGCTTCTGCGGGCCTGACCATGAAATCAGAGGAAGATTTTCGGCTTGCTTTGCGTGGAGCAAGCGCAGCGCGTCAGCAGTCGCTCGATTTTCGGCCTCCTTGATTGCTGTGACATCATCGGGAGAAATGGAAGCCGTGTGCCGTGCGTAAAGATCCCGCCATTCTACCTGTTCACGCAACTCGGCCATCCCACCAGGGTATGCAGCCAAGGTCATCGCCGCATCGTGCAGAAGGATCGCGCCTCCAAACAGGAACGCTTCAGCCGGATTTAGGTCGAAGTTCTCGCCAGCGGCAATGGACGCCATTTCCCACAAGGCATCCAAGTGCGTTACGTCATGGACGGTCATATGAGGCAGTTCGCCGGCGACCCTAGAAACAAGTGAACTTGCGCGTGTGCGCATGGCCTCATAGCAGTGGGAAAGACGGAACTGCTCTTCTGATGTGGCATCGGCACGGCCGTGTTCGAATGCCGCCTTCCACAAAGTTGTATTCTTAAACGACATGGCACGCACTCGGATGTATTCATGTTGAACCGGCAGTCGCTTTTGCCAGCTGCACGCTTGGACCTGCATGAGCTCGGGAACGTGCAGCTACAAGGCTTGAGCCAGGGTTAGTCTGAGCGTCTTGCCATAGGGTGAATCAATGCTGTTCACGACATTGTCTTCGATGAGCTGGTTACAATGAACCTGCACCACCAGTCAGCTCATCGTTTGTGTCTGCCCTGCACTTCGGCATCAACTTGCTCTACTTGGGACGCAACCTGAGGCCTGGTTCGTATCCCAGCGAATAGTGCTTCTCATTCGAGATCTTCGGCCGGCCGATGCGGCCATCGCGCACACCGTCTTCCCGTCCTACGCTAGGACCAACTCGTCCATGCGAGGGGCCTCGCCATCCGCTCTTACCCATAAAACTCCTTTGGCCGTTTCGTTTTTAGATCGGGTGGACTCCATGTCCTGCGAATATCGAAAAATGGGAACTCACGCAGCATCGAAGAAGCCCACTGGGCCGTCGTGACGCTTGCCAGAGTAGCTTTCGCGTAGGGAAGTCTCTACTTTTAGCTCTCGATCGAGTAGGCGGCTCGGCCATACCGCTATTCTTCATGCGTATCTGACCTTCTCGCCGCTCTGGGCTAGATTGGACAATTAGGGTTTCGACCTCCGTACAGGCGATCGGAACTTCCGATCGCTAAGCAGATGAGCCGCGCGATTTGAGCGGCCAGTACCCTGCCGTTCTGCGATCCTATAATGCGCAATCCGTTCGGGAACGGGGCCGACGATGCTGTGCGAGCTTCCAAGAAAGCTTCGAAGCGAAGAGCCGTGCAGAGCTCGAAAGTTACGTGACGTTAGTGGAGCCTTGCGCATCCCGAGCAATCGAGCAAGTCCGACACTCAAGAGTTCAGCAAGATGCCTCGGCCTTTCTCCGCATCCAGAAAGATTATACCGGCCCATTCTAAAGTCGCGATTACGTGCATCAGCGTTCGACGGCCGACGCTCTCCCCCGCTTCTAAACGTTGAATGGTGCTGAGGCCGACCTGGCAGTTACGCGCCGCGTCCGTTTGAGACCATCCGAGCATGGCTCTTGCAGCCCTGAATTGACCGGCGGTGGGGGTGAGCGCGGAGGTCGAGGCGGTCTGTTCTACATCGAGCATGTTCCTAAAGTATCCCTGGTTTGGGCCGGGCGCCATCTGGAAATCGCTTCGTGTCGCATGCAATCTTTGGGAACCACTCATTAACCAACGATCCCGGTTTTGGGGTATTTCGCATCATTTGAGTTGAAATACCTCAACGATTAGGGTTCAATGCTGTGGTCAGGTGCAATCCTGTCTTGGGCTGTTGCCCGAAAGGACCTTCGCATGCACGGCACGTGCATGGCGCTTCCAAGAGAAAGCTCAGGAATATAGCTATGTACGCTCATTATCGACATTCTAGCCCAGCCGTCTTCTTCCAGTCGCCCCGCACGATGCGCCTAGCTTCCGAACACAAGAAGCTTACGCGGACCGTTGCCGCACTTATTGCGAGCCTGCCAGGCGCTGGAGCGCTTGGCTCAGATCCTCTGGTGGAACACCTCGCCTCAGCCCGCGGCTTTGCCTCCTATGATTTGGTGATCACCAGGGTTGTTTACAAAGGCAAGGCGTTCACTGCCGTAGCCGTGCCGACCCGTCTTTGGCGCGATCCTGAAAGCCTGGCGACCTTGATCGAGATGCGCGATGATGCTGCTTCTGCTGGCTGCAGGGTTCTGCTGGTGCCCCAAAGGTGGCTCCGCGCTCCCATCAGACATCAGATCGCAACTGTTCTCTGGAGTGCCAAGCAGGTGCATTTCACGGACGAGCAGCGGCGGATGGTAGTTCAGCGCCTTCAAGCCCAACGCTTCAGCACCTTGGCGGAATGCGCTGAAGTCACCAGCCATCAGGATCCCATGGGATTAGTCCTGCACTTGTGCGCCGCAGGCCATCTTCGCGTCGACAGGACACGTCCTTTGAGCCCCGACACTCTCGTAGCCGCCAGCTACTGAAAGATCGAGATCCGGCGGGGGGATACAAACCCTCGCCGTAACACTTGTAACGTTACGAACGGCGAATGTTGTGAAGCGTACCGATGTAGAAGCGGCCGTTGCGGCTCTGAGAAAAGCCGGTGTCACCCCCTCCGTCCGATTGATCAGGGAGCACCTGGGATTTGGCTCCCTCACGGACATCAGTCGCCTATTCGCGCAAGTGAAAGATCAGGAGCGGTTGGCCAGCAGGCCCGAGAATCGTATTCCAGACCACCTTCAGGAAAAAATCCAGACCGCGATCGAAAGCCTATGGCTGGAACTATCGGCATCGGCACACCAACATGCTTTCGAGGTTCGGCAGTCTGCTGAAAGGCAGGTAAGGGAAGCGAACACGGGAGCCACAGAAGCGCTCGCTACTGCGGATGGTTTGATGCGCGAGTTGAAAACCGCGAAGGCTGAAATTTCTTCTTTGGAGCGGCTTTTCGCCGAGGAAACTCTCAGAAGGACCGCGGCGGATACGGAGGTAGCCGTGCTGCGCCAACGTCTGGAGGACCTCTCAACTTACAACCAGAGTTTGAGATCAACCATAGAGGCATTCTCACGAGCACAGAGTGGAACGTCGGCGACACTCAAAGCAACCTGAGCCGGCGAACGTGAGGTCATTCTCGAGAATCAGGTCATGCACGTAGTAGTTTGCCGATGTTCACCATGGTTCCGGTCTGGTAGTACACGGCAACTGTTAGAAGATGACCGAGCAGTCGAATTGCTACCCCACCTTTCGTCACCGCCTCCTCTTGATGTCGAGCAACTTTCTGGTGTCAGTCGCTAAAACTAGATGTCAAACAACCCCCGACGACTAGCAGTCAATCGGTACTGAACTCCGCCAAACTTCGAACCTATCGAGCTGACGGACGTCTTCGGTCATATGATCTCCGTCAGCGCTCCGTGCCCGCTCACTTCTCCACGCAGGAACGCGTTGGCCGCAAGCGCACAAGCGCCTCTGTTCAGTGAAGTTTCGTCGATCGGTACGATGCGAGGTGTCTGCACTAAGCGCTGCGCATTGTCTGCGCCGATGAGGTGGCTGCCGATCGGAGCGACTTTCAGAGAGGCTGCAATCAGTTGCAGTACGTCGCCCGGCAGTCGCGAACAAACCAAAATGCCATCCACATCCATCAGGAAATAAGCATTTTGGGCAGGCACTGAGAGTAACTCGCCGCCTCGCTGGCACCACGCGACGACCTTGTCGCGTATGGCTGCGTCAACACCCTCGAGGCCGGGCCACTCCTCGACCTGGTGGATGCCAGTCAATTTGAGGAAGTTAGGTACCGTCGGTCGGTTGTCATCCCCCTTTGGCACCATGAGTCCGAACTCGCCGGCATTGTCGCGCGCGCCTCGGTGCCGGCCGTTCTGCTCAACAATGGCTGGAGGGACATGCACAGCCACATCCATCTATCTCACAACTCACTCGATCGGCGATGTCCGAGTTCGAGAACGGGCGAGATCATCCTCATGATCCCACCCTGAGCTTGTGTGAGGCATTTGCTAGTAAGTGATTGGCGGCAACAGGACCACTTGCGCCTCGCAGCAGGATGTTTTCACCACCGACCTTCAATTTGCTTGGCTTGGCTTTCCAGACCAGCGGCGTGGTAGCGCCCGAAGTGTTTTCCGTGAACGTCGCAGTCGCCGACGAAACCAGAAGCGCTCCGTCTACTTTCAACTTGGCGATCATGACCTCGGCGACTGGAGAGGCTGTGAAGTTACCCACGACCTGCGCTTTCACGTCGCCTTTACAGACTACAGAGAGCATCACCGTCTACCTAGGCCGATCAGGATTTTGGCTGTATTGATGTAGTTGATGGCGGACGCGCGATCGATCTGTTCGGCGAGAACGTCCACATTCATCCCAGCCAAGGTCCTCAGATCGCCCGCTTCCGCAGCAACCGCCTCGCGATGGGTCGAAGGGATGAATTTCAAGGCTTCGGTCTTGGCCTCGCCGACATCGCGATTGGTCATGAAGCCGACGCTACCGGCAATGATGGCATCGGCAGCTCCACTGTCGGCCAGACGCTTTTGCACCAACTCGGCGGATACATCGATCATGCTTTCGGGGTTTGCTATGGTTTGGCTCTCATCCACACCATCGAGGAATTCGACGACGCTTTTCCCGCCTTTTAGCTTTCGCCCACCAAACTTCTCGATGAACGTCTTGATCTGCAATTGTCCTCCGCCGTTGGCGATCTCATTGGTGACCTCCTCGTTCATTTCTTCGAGAAGGTGCCTGAATTCTCCTACCTCGCCGACGCCCTTAGGTACCGCAAACGGTTTCATGTCGACCTGGACGCCAGCCGCCAATGGACGGAGAATGAGTTCGCTGCCAGACTGCCAAACCTCCATCTTCTTGCCGTTCAGCTCCGTGACATCCACCCGCTTTACAGGGCGACCTCGCAGAACGCCCACATCGGGATCGGAAGTCGGCCGCCAGATTGTGTCGATGGTCGCGTTCGAGATCTGGTTTGCAAACTGCTCACCGAAAAGCTCGCGGTACTTGGTTAAATCGGGAATGACTTCCGGTATGGGGAAGATTCGCGGCGGCTCGACCATGATCGGCGGCTCGAAAGTCCCGATAATTCCAGGATCGACGATGCGAGGACGCTTCGAGTTCATCCGTCGATGCAATGCGTTGAGCTCGTTCTCGACTTCGGAGAGTGCCGTCGCCACCTCCGCACGCAGCGTCTTGAGGTGAGCCAAAGTCGTATGCAAATCCGTGGCGACGTCGTTGATCTGGTCAACCAGCGTTTGAAAGCGCTCATTGAACCCGTCTTCGCCGCCGGCGGTCACTACAGTCTCACCATCCCTCCAAGCCGCGAAGCTCACCGCCGGCTTCGCCTTTACCTCGAAGGCCAGCTCACCGCCAACGACGACGCTGTATGAGAAGCTATCGTGGAGGAAGTCCGCCACGTGAATGGCCGTTTCCACGAGATGCTCGTTATCGACCACGAAGCCAAATTTCTCCTCGAAGATGGCCTTTACGGTCTTGGCAGCGAAATCGCGCTGCTTGATGTCGATGGCAAGACCGGCGTTGGGGAAGGGATCGCTCATGGCGGAGCTCCTCAATAGGTTCAGAACAGCATTCAACCGCTAATCCGAGGCACGCGATACTTCCGGATACCCCGTTCGCTAAGGACGGACGGCGGAGCGTATTTATAGTCTGGGTCAAAGCGGACGGCTGCCTTGCGCAGCCGCCAAGTGTTGATCTCCACTCCGGCGGGTCGGAAGCGAGACAACAAGTTGACCAACAGCTCGAACTGATCGAATCCGAGCGTCTCCCCCGGGACCGGCCGGATGGCGATCTCATACGGATCCGCAAAGCCGACCACGCGTCGATATGCAACTGCCACGAGTGCATAGAGACCGTTGGGGAGCGAAGGCAGCACCAGCTCCGTCCCGCGACCGATGAGCCGTGCGCTCCCGCTCGGTACGGAGCCGCTCAGCGGCACCAGATACCAACGAGCTTCAAACGACACGCGGCCAGTCAGGTTGGCCCCAAGGGGAGGCACTCCGTTTGGTCCGACGACAAGCAGGATCTCGTCGCTCCTCAGGCGCGTTAGGGCTCCGCCTGCCACGCCGCGGTCGGCCAGCTTGCCCATAATCGTGACCAGTTGAACGATCTCGTCGTCTACACCTTCGACGACGTTCAAGGTCATCGAGGCAGGCATGCGCAAACCTTCCAAACGATGTTGCTTTGCCTCTTCCAGCGCGACTGCCAGCTTGCGATCGTCGGCAGTGGCAAAACCAAGTTCAGCCAAGTGCTCGAATCCAACGCCATGGGTGCTCAGCTCCCCGGCCAGTGCCGTTAGATCAGCACTGCTCTGTAAGATCGCTTCCGGTATCCCGACCTCCGTGGCGGCTTCCGACAACGCTTGGCCGAAGGCCTTGGGATAGGGATCGACGACCTGAAAACGCTGATTGGCTGCGGTTACCAAATTTGGACCCAAGGCAAGCACACCACCATAATGCATCGTCGACACGAACGTGAAGGAGTCGTCCGCCGGCAGGCACACCGCAATGCCAGCGGCAAGTGCGACAGCTTCGAACACTCCAGCGCCGGCACTCACTTTCGCGGCCGCGGTTTCAGCAATGCGGCGCTGTGCTCCAGTCAAATCTGACGGGATATCGTCGAGGGCCGCCCCAAGAGCTGCTACGGCATCTCTGGAGACGTTGAGATCGGCGCCGACCGCAAGCTCCAACCGCTCGTCGGTTCCCCCATTGCCCGCGCCTTCCTTCATTGTCTGCATGACTTCAAACGGACGTGGCACGCGGAGAGAAGCGCAGAGGTCGAGAATGCGCAACAAGGCTTCTGCGAGCGCAGGCGTCATTGGCTGAGGGCTGATCAAGCTGTCGCCAAGCCGCTCGCGCAGCCGATCACGGATCTCGTTTTCGTGCCTCGAGGCCTCGGGCTCACGGATGCGATCAGGGATCGGACCGTGCGGATCGATTAGCACGTTCCTTTTGATAGCTTCGAAGTAGGCGTCGCGAAGCGGTGCTGTCTGAGCGGGAGCGTTCCCTTCCGGTGGAACATTGACTTCTATGATCCGAACGACCGCATCGAGCGGACGATCACTCTCATGAACAGTGATCTTGTCTCCTAGTCCGACGGTTTCGAGCGTCTGCTCTAAGTTTTCCCGAGTCGGCACTACGAACTGCCTGAAAGGTGCCAGACGCTTACGGTAATCCGTATCGCTCTCCAGCTCTTTCCGCGTTTGTGGCCGGTCGAAGTTAAACCGAAGCACGCTATCGAGCCGCGGAATGGAGAGGTCGGCCCCGATGCCATCAAGCGACCTTCCCGTAGCCGAAGACAATAGCCGGTGGCGAGCCAACATGCGCATACTGCGACGGATCCGCGCCGTTTCGAGTTGGCTCAGATAAACGAGATGAGCGAAGTTTCCCTTCACCTGCCGCAAGTGTACAGACACGTTGAGGTCTTCAGGCGACGGATGGATCGTGATCCGTGTATCTGCAGGTAGATCACCGTCTGCTGGCACGAAGATAGGCAATGCGGTCCCACGGTCGCTGAAGGACTCAAACACGATCGTACGTTTGACTTCGTTTTCGCCGTCAGGAAAGCTCGCGGTCACTTCGAGGGTGACAGCAACCTCGTCCAAGCTCTGTCCAAGCACGACATGAACGCTGGCGTTCCTGAGAGGGCCGACGACCCATCCCTTCTGCGTTTTCACTAGTTCATCGATTTCGAAGCCGCCGGTCAGCGGCCCCGCCAGATGCCGCCGGAGGTGCCCTAGGACATCGAGTTCAGCAGCATCGAAATTCGCCGTCGTATCGCTCTCACCACTCATGAGGAGACTACCCGAAGCCATTTGTCGACGGCGATGAAGCGCGCGATGGACCCCTCGGGTACGGGCAGCGTCTCGCCTTCCACTGCCTTGAATGCGGCGTCTGTACCAGGCGTCCAAAGCTTGACTTGTCGGACGTCGACCACGATCGGATCTTTCATGATTTCGAAGATGAGCCGAGATGTCCGTACAGGTTCACCGAGAGACAACCCGCCGACATAATTGTCGAGTCGCTCGAGCATGCGACGAGTGAAAGCATCGCCGGGTGATGTCGAAACCAGGATTGTCGCCTCCACGGCAACGTGGACCTCATCGGCCTTGTCGACATCGGCGAAGACGCCAATGGGACGCACGGCTTCGACTGCGGCAAGCACTGCTTCGCGCAGACCACTCGGCCCATCCCAGATCGCTCCTTCTTCGGTGGCAACACGCACCTTGAGAGCGAAGGGGCTGAAAATGTCGCGATCACGCCCGAACATGCGCTCTCCGAACATAAAGTTCCCGAAGATGGGCCGGTCCATGTCGAGGCCACCAAATTCATCCGATACGGATGCCTTGGCGACACCCGGCACGAGCTCGACGGCAAGTTGGATTGCCTCAAGTGTCCAAACCGACCTAGGAGCCCTCGATATGAGGGCGCGATAGCGTTCATCGTCCCACATCCGCTCTCCACCACTCATGGCCGTCGTATGGCTGATTTGCAGGAACTGCTCAGTGTCGACCGGTTCCGGTGCCTGACGTAACAAGCCAACCAGACGCTTCACCACCGGATCGTCGGGATTGAGCTCCGTGATCTTCTGCTCCTCAACCGATGGATCGAGATTGTGCGATGGCCCGGGGAGGAAGGCGGTAATCCGAACCGTGTGATCCGTATCAGCGGCGAGTTCGACTGAGTGAGCGGTTGTCACGTGACGCGTGCCGTCACTGCTACGAAGGCGGATACCTCGGGGCAGTGTCAGATTGTTTCCCAATGCCGTCACCACCGCAGCAGGTGCCTTGATCTGTACCTCACCTTCGGCGCGCAACCACGGCCGCGGGAAACCAAGCTCCTCGCCGATGCGCGACAATGCCGCGCCGCGCGCCGTGACGGCGAAGCTATCGTCTACAGCACGCGCCATGGCGGCATGCATTGATGCCTGAGACAGCGCATTGAGCTCGATCAGTTTACGCAGCACAGATCCATTGGCGAGATCGACGTTCGGCCCGAATATGAACCGTGCCGCTCCGAACCCCTCTTCGACCAAACGTTGATACGGCTTTGGCTCGAAACCTCCTTCTTCGGTGAACCCGTAAGCGCCGTCGTCTCCTGAGCGCAATGCGAGACTAGCGAGCTTTTCTAATCTGGTAGCGTCGAGTTGGATCGGATCGCTCATTTTTCAAAGTCCCGTGACGTGGATGGTTTCCCGGCGACCTAACACAGTGTCGAAGATGCAAGTGATTACGGCTGTGCCGGCCCGGGAACGCTGTTTGTCATCGTTCGATTGATCATTTCGAGCTGTTTCTTCTCTTGCGTAGTCCAACACGACCGATATGACCTGACGCACTCGTGGTTCGCGAGTCAGAACGGCCGCTGCCGAGGCGCGCAGTCGCTCGGCGAGCACGGTGCGTCGACTTTCCTCAGAGATGGCTCGTGCTCCGTCGAACCCGAAATCGAGGTTGAGCGGATCGGTGCCCAACCCCGTCAGAAAAGCAGCTCGTAGATCCTGCAACAGCGCCTCGGTACCTTGCACCTCCGACAATGTAGCATCATCCATCGCGACGTCGGTCTGGTTGACACCTACTAGTGTGGTCTTGAGGCCAAAGCCAAAGACACCTCGCTCTATCAGCAGTTGATCCTCTGCGCTCCGTTCCTGTGTCATTCGATTTCCACTTGGTTTGGCTTCACCTTTAACGACGTGCCGCCGACGCTCAGTTCGATGCTGTTGGAAGCCTTAAGTTTTATGTCCTTGCTGCTGGAAACCGAGATGCCCTCGACAGCCTCGATGTCGATGCTCGCGCGTGAACTGAGCTTCAGTTTGCCACCCGAGGTCATTTCGATGTCTCCGTTCGGCTTGATGACGAACTTCGCCGAACCGGATGTGGTCTCTACTTCTATCGCCACAGCGTCTTCGGAGGCCTTAGGCCGAGCAATGGGATCATCGCCTGTGGTTATGGCGCCGATCCTGACGGTGAGGCCGGATACCTGAAGTACACGCTGCCCTTCGATGTTCGTCAGGTCATGGCTTGCGCCTCTGGCACCCGGCGTAATCGCCTCCGTGCCGCTGCTTGGTATTCTGTCCGGTTCGATCGGCAGCAAAAGCCAGTAATCACCGGGCTCTACGTCCCGGGGACCGGGATTGTCGCTACCTTCGCCGGACCACCACAATGCGCCAAGGTCTACGGTGTCGTCACTGGCACCACCGCGTGACCCCAAAAGGACGCGCGTGCCTGGATAGCGTGGAAGCACTTGTCCGAAGGGGCCCCAAGCAAAAGGTGTGAGGTACGCTACCCCGCCCATCTGGTTGCCGGATTTTCGGTCGACATCGACTTGCCGCAGCGCGTTGTTGTGCTCGCCCCTTGGACCTAAGCCATAGATCACTTGGCTGGACTGGCCTGGTAGTGGAGGAGAGGCCACATGCGCGAAACTACGCACCTCAGCGATGTCGAGCGATGCTCTATTCATGAGGCTGCCGAACTTGCTCTGAATAGCGGCGGCCGACTCTCCAGCAGGTGTTGCGGAGGACACCCTCGACGTGGCCGTCTTGGTCTGCTGTGGTGGTTGAGAGTTGTCGGTGACCAGCACACCGGCCGCTTCCGTGGTGAAGCCGGTTCTGGATCGATAGGTGTGGGTGACGCTGTCGACCAGCATCAGCACATCGTCACCATTCTTGCCTCCGGTGATGCTCTCGACGGCAGCCATGACGTTGTCCGCCAGAGCGAGACCGGTTCCGGGGAGCCCACCTTTCGGTACGGGTGGAGCGAACTTCACGACGTCTCCCGGCTTGATTTTCGGATCACCGCGCAGAAGCAGTGTGTAACCGCTCGATGCTTCGCCAGCACCCAAGGCGCGTGGTGACACGGCGATTATGCCCGAGCCCGCTGTGAGTTCCCTCGGACGCGCCTTGAAGGTGGAAAGTACGTCTTTCCCGATAAGGATACGATCGTCCCGTAACAGGAAAGGCAGCAGGACTCCGAGCTCGCTGACACTTGCCACGCTTTCGGCGACGCTTTCGAGCGCATTGGTTCCGGTTCCACCGGCACCCGACTGCAATCCTTTGACGCTGACCGAGGCTGCAGAGGTGGATCCGACGCCCGCAGTTAGCGAAGCGATTGCAGTCGTTACTAGGCCTGCCGAACCAGCCTCTGGCGATGCACCGAGCGACTTGACGATTTCCGCAGCGAGAGCAGGCCCGTTCTCTGCATGCAGTTGCTTGTTGAGCCGACGCGTCGACAGCGCATGAAATATGGCGTTAGGTCCCGAGAGAATCAGGGCATAACGAACCTGCTCTACCTCTGGCACCAGTCGAGTGATGGCGAATACGGTCGACAGGGTATCGCTGGTTGGAGCAGCGTCGGTCGCGCTCTGCAGTGCGGATATCGCGACATCAAGACCAGGCAGCGGCACCTTCCCGCGCCAATGCAAATGTAGCGTTCCGACCAGAAAAGCATCGTCCTGTGGCGCTGCCTCCGATAGTAGCTGCTCGATCGCCAGGCGAGGAATGCCGGAGATCTTTATCTCTGTCATCCCACCATTCAGCCCTCGCTGACTGGATGAGCGAATCTCGGCGACAAGCATTTCGTTTGTCAGCACCATGATGCTCACGTCCTTGGCCGGCCTGTTGCGAGCCAAGGTGCGACGAGCGATTTCCAAGCGCCAACCAGCAGCTACTGTGGCGCCTGGATCAAACATCTTTAACCGACCGATAGATGCTGGAGATGTCGAGTATAGCGGTCGAGGCGCCTGTTTCCTCCTTGGAGGCCTGCTGACGAGACGCCAAGGCGCGAACCGTGTCCGTAATCATCGGCGAAGGTGGCATCACCGCATCCGCCGTCATCCGACGCCAGGCAAGTGATAGAAAGGTTCCTAGTGCCGGAGCTCCACGCACTGACCCGGCCTCGATGCGGAAGTCGACGATCTCGACTTCGATCTCTGCGCTGCCCGCCGCGGGGAAACGCGACCTCAGCCCAACCCGAAGCGGAACACTTCCGATCCGGGTTCGACCCCGCGTCACTATTACACGCGCAGAAGGTTCGAGGCGCTCCTCCACCACTCTCGTTTCGGACGAAACTGCGACGCTTGGCCTTGGAGAGACGAGGAAACCGCAATCGAAACCCCCGTGAGTGACAAGCTCGTCGGCCGGAGCGGACTGCCAGCTATCAGCACTGCCTGTCGGGACGACCAGGATCGCGGTGTAAGTCGCATCGAGGCGTACTCTCAACGGCATGCCCGTGAGCCCATCACCGCGGATCGAAACCATCCCTTTTTGCAAACGCTCCTCCTCACGACGGTGAACGAAGCGAAGATAGTCGACCGTGAGATGTGGATTGATCATCTTTGCCTCACAATGCACCGCCGAGCGAAGTGGCGCAGTTGACGACGTCGAGGAGTTTCGAAAGCGGCGCCGTCGCGGGTCGAGGCACATGCTGGAAGCTTACCGACACGTCGATTACACCGAGCTTGCTGGCAGTGTTGGAAAAGGACAGAGACTCGATGAACATGTTGGTGCGGATGGCCAGTGGCGTGGTGACGATCAGTCCGTCGAGCACACCGAAGCTCGCGAAGCCCATCATCGATCCTCTCACTGCGGCCTCAGCCATCGTTTCGAGCTTGAGCTTGTCGACAAGTCGATCCTTGCCCACCAGCAGCCCGTTGAGCGAGATGCGATCGGAATGGGAATCGATGAGAGCTCTCGCCAACGAAGAACCGATAGGCGGCAATTGATAGCTCTGCGTTTGCGTGACGACCGTCACGGCGAACAGTTGAACCGACAAAAGCGGCGTTCCATCGGTAATGAAAACTGGCGCTGATGACGTGTCCGAAAGGAAGCTTTGTCGGCTCATGCTGTGCCTCCCGAGAGAATGAACGTTCGGACCACATCGGGGAAGCGACCGAGCGGGGCCGCCCCCGATAGCGACGCATCGTCCGGCGCCAGTAGCAAACGGTCGGACGGCAGACCCCGCCAACCTCCCGTGCTTACGTAGGCCTCAAAGCTGGCGGCATGACCGATATGCAGGCAACCTGGACGCCCTGTTTCATCCAAGGCGGAAGGCACTGCGGAAACCTCTTCGATGCCGCCGATGACGAAGTCGGCCTCGGGTATGGTAAGCCCGTTGCAGCGGTCATAGAACTCACCCAGCAGTGGGGCGTGAGTAGCTAGCCCGTACTCTGGTCGGATGCGTTCCAAAACCGGCAACGGCAGCCGAAGCTGCACCCGTTCCGGGAAAGCTTCGGCCGTTGCAAAAAGATCGTTCATGGACTGCTCGGCCAGCGTAGGCGCTTCCCTGAAGCTCACGCCGTCCATTGCAGCCTCCACGAAGCGCGCGAAATCGGTTTCGGCGATCCGGCAGAGGTCAGCAGCCATGACGTTGAGGTCGGCTAGATAAATCGCATCGGCGTCATGTCCGAACGTGAGGTCGGGATCAAGCAAGAACACACCATCGCCGCCGTCCGTGCCGATTATCACTGCGCCTGGCATTTCTTCGAAGCGCCCGCGGGGTTGATTGAATTCCACGAGATCGACCACATCGAGGATGTCGGCGGTCCCCAGCTCAGCGCCATTCGCGCGCCGATAGAGAGCTACGAGCTCACTCGGGATCGGGCGACCGAGTTGTCTGGCAGCATCCTCCAGTACCGTTGCGGGAACGCTCGGTCGGACCAGACAGCCCTTGGCAGCGGCGCGTTCGAGCGCGAACTCGACGGCAGTGGCTAGAGAAGCATTCACCTCACCCCCTCCATGATGGCGTCGAAATGCTCCTTGACCAACCTTTCTTTCATCAGCGGAGCAACGCGCTGTTCGAACTGCAAGCGGAAAGCGTCAACGCATTCCTTGACGTTGTTCGGCGGCACCCCCGCCTTACGGAGATCCTCGGCTGCGTCGTCGAGCAACATTTTGAGCGAATGTTGACGGAGGTCTGCCGGAAAATCAGAGAGCTTGGGCCCGTTAGGTTGCCCATACTCGTTCTTGAACTCCATAGCGGCTTCAAACACCCGCTTGGCATTGGCAGCCCACCGACGCATCGCCGCCCCGCGGCCAGCCTGCAGTGTGGTCACAGTGCGGTGCGGCGTGCCGTAACGACCATTGGTCAGCAAGATGGTCCACCATTGACCATAGTCATAGCCTGAGGTCTTGCTTTGGCCGAACACCGAGAACGCATCCATCGCCACATCGGTGACGAGGTGATGGGCATGAACCACGTGGGCGAGCACAGGCTTGCCGTCGTGAGGAACCCGCAGCATCTCGTACTCGACGTAGAGCTTGCGCTCGCCGCCTTGGTACGTTTCCACCGCGCGTCGCATCTGCCGGCCGCTTTGAGGGTCATCGAGATCGAACAAGTAAACCGGTCCGTCGGCACTTTCGAACAAATGGACCTTGTTGACCTTGAACCTGCCCCCACTGTCCGTCGTAAGGGACGCCATTCCGCTTGCGTCCACTTCGAGGCCTTTCACCAGCTTTGCGACATCGGCGAAGCTTTCGATCTGACGAACGTTCTTTCGCAAGAGCCGGGTGACGTCGGAGCCGGGCTCCGGTGCCGCATCAAGGTGTGGCAGGCGAATATCGGGTCGATTTCCCACCGGTGGTAAATCCGGCGGCCTCTGCCCAGCCAGGCCGAACTCCTCTGCGATATCTGGCTCGTAGAGCTGGTTGAACAGATCCTCCAGTTCGTGGTGTTTCACCTTGAACTTGGGCACCACCTCCTGCACTTCCGGTCCGATAGGTCGATTGTCGTTCGCCACTTTCCGAAGCATGTCGTGCAGTTCGGCTATTTCGCCCTGCTTGACCATGATCTGGTCGACCAGACGAGCGCCCTTTTTGCTTACCCTGGCCAAGTCATGGGCCATTGCGCGCATGGCAATTACCCTCAGGGCATCATGCACCATTGCATTGCTGATCTGGTGTGGACGGGACATGAGGTGCGACGCAACTTGACCGGCCGAGGCACAGCCTACGATCGCTTCCTCGATCGCCTTGCGGCTGGCGATGATAGCCTTGGCGACGGCACGTGAGCTGCTCACTTTGAACCTCCCTGTGGCGTTATCGTTACCGGCCCGTTTAGACCAGGCACCAAGTTCTGGTTCTCGCCCTCGGCACCACGCTCGGCGCTCGCCTCGAGAGCACCGCTCATGGCCTTGCCGACCCCCTCTGCCCGGAGTTCAGCCACTATGCTCGCAAGCGCATCCTCGCCACGCATGCCCAGCAACTTGCCGAGCGCTTCATCGAACCCGGTGTCGATGTTGGCGGTCCCCTGCAGGGAGTCGGCCAAGGGCTTCATGATGCGCTCCATGATGCGAGGCATCAGCAATCCGATGGTGACCTGCACCATCACCTTCGCGGCAATACTTTCGCTGAGCTCCTGGGCCAGGTTGTTGAGAATGCGCCTGACGCCGCTGGCAGTCAGCATCTTGGTCTGGCGCGCAGCTACGCCGAGTGCACGTGCCTCCGTCCTGGCAACCGAAAGTGCCTTGCCGGCGCTATAGAGTTCCTTCGCGTCGGTCGCCAAGAAGAGCACTACCTCGAAGAGGGAAAAAAAGAGCTCCATGTCGGCATCACCGAGACGCATGATCTCGTCCGGGTTGAGCAACCCACGCGAAAGATCCACGTGTGACAATGCGGTGTCCAGGCGATTGAGGGTGAAGGCGAGTCCGACCACGATACCGAGGGGTGCGTAGATCAGGCCCAGACCAATCGTCAGACCCAGTTCGCCGTATTGCCAACCTTCGTCGGAGTACGCCATGGTCTTGAAGAGATGAGTTACGCCCTTGGCAAGAAGTTCAGGTTCGGTAAAGCCCTTTGCCACCAAGTTGAAGGCAACCTTATGGACACCCTGGAGCTCGGCGACCGAAGAACTGCGGGTCGTTTCCACCGCGTAGTCGTCTTTTCCTAGAACGTCGGCGCGAGCACTTTTGTTGGCGGCTTGAATTGCTTTGAGCATCCTGCGGAAATACTCTCGCGCTGCTTGTTCTGTGCCGGTAAATGCCGCATACGATCCTCGAATGTTGCGCATGTGACGCGCGAACGGGTTTATCGACCCGGCTATCCCGGCTCGCACCTTGATTGCCGTTTCGAGCTCGTCGCGTGTCCAGCGCCTTCTCTTGTCGTCCTCGATGACGACACTCCCATCCGGCAGATAAATGGGCCGACCCACAACCTTGCTGCGGGCTTCGCGATCATCGAACCAGTTCAGGGCCTCTCCTGGACTGAGGTGGTCCTTGAGCACCTCCATATCCGCGAACTTCTGCGCCATGAGCGCTGCCAAAGCGGTCTTTGCCTCTCCTGTAGTACGAGGCCATGGAGGCGTATCCTTGCCGACGTACAGAGCCAGCTTGGCGGCTTCGGCCTCGTTGAGACGATAAAGCATTTCTTCGTATCGACCGGCGGTGCGCAGTACGCCCGCCATCGCCGGGTAGACAGCCTGGAACTCGAGCTCCTGACGCTTCTCATTGGCCAGAATGGCATCGACAGTATCTCGGGCCGCGTGCAAGGCCTGCATCGTGGCTACGGAACATGCATCGGCAAAGATGCGGCCGCCCATCTCGGCATGCGGTTCAACGACTGTCCGGAGGAAAGCGAGCAAATCATGCGCATCGAAAGGGGCCCGCGTCTGCTTCCCGCCTCTCAGACGTATCGGATGGAGGTAGTTGGCTTCGATGATGCGGATGAGAACGTCTATCAGCCCGGCACAGCGGGCGAGATCGAGTAGCTGCTGTACTGCGGCCGATTGCGCAGGCTGGATATCGGCGTCGCCAAAATTACCGTTACCGTCGGAACGTGGCACAACCTCCGCCGGCGTGCCGGTTTCGAGGAACTTGGCATAGAGGCTACGAGCCTTCAGGACCGACATGGCTTGAATGGTGAAGTTGGCAGCGTACTGGTACCGCGCCTCCGGCAAGCCAAGCAGATCGGCAATCGTCCGCATCTTGAGCGCCAAATCATCGCCAAAGCGGTCCAGTTGGCTGACCGGCAACTCTCCCTTGAACGGAGCGAGCGAGAACTCCAGCGTCTCACGACCGACAACCACCTTGACCGTGCCGAAACTGCCCGCGTCCACCTCGCCTTCCGGCCGAGGTCGTTCAACGTCAGGCTGCGTTTCGGATGCGCCCCTTTCGCTCTCCAAAGCAGTCGCTGAATAGGCGACGACTATCCGAGCCACGTTGACGTTGGCTGCACCGAACAGAATGAGGCTGCCATCGGGTGCCTCATAGATGTGAGAGGGTGCCCTGGCCTGCAGACCGGAGTGGCGGACCAAGTCCGCAATTGCACCTGTGATCGCTCGAGTGCGGACGCGTTGGAATGCGGTGCCCGGCCCCTCATGACGTTTGACCCAGGCACGCGCTGCCAAATCGAGATACTCTTCGCGGAATCGAGAACGATCGGCCAACCATAGTCGGGTGATCTCGGAAATGGCTGCATCGATATCGGCGACGAGTGCGCCGACACGACGTATCGTGAAGGCATTCCTGGAAGCTGCCAGCATCGTGTCGCCGGAGGCATAAACTGGCTGACCTTCACGGTCCAGCTCTACGCCCGTGACCCCGAGGGTCTGGTACTCGAGAGCGGTTGCGGCCACTTTCTCCGCACTGATGGTACCACGGAAAATACAGACGTAGTCCTGGTTCTTAGGTCCTTGGAAGGCGACGCCAAACAGCCCGGTGAAAGGCAAAGTCGCGCCCTCTTCAAGAAGACCGGCGACGATGTGAGGATGGAGCTTCCGCGCGGCAGCCCACGGGCTGGGAAATGCCAAGAGCCTGCTTCTACGCGGCTGAAGGACCTTGTTCGGAAAAGCGGTTTTCGCACCTCCGGATTTCTTGAGCAGTTCTCGATTGCGGGGCTCATCCGGGCCGGTGTAGCTGTCGACGAGATATCCCTCGTCCCCATCGTCGCGCTCTTCGTCGTACGGCTCGCCGAACGGCACCGCCGATCTCGATCCTGCAAGCGCGCCGCGCGGCAGGATACCGGCGCGACCATTGGCTTGCGCAACAACGGCTCCTATGGCGGCCTCGATCTTGGCACGCTGGTTTTCGGTGAGGCGGCTCAATCCTTCACCGGTCCAGACGTAGCTCGGCTCGTCTGCCACGATCGGACGCGAGCTCTTGGAAAAGACGTCTTGGCTCGCCCTTTCGAGAGCTTGTTCGAGCGCCATTGCCAGGGGCTCGTCCAACCGTACGGATGGGTCGTCGCGAGTGCCACTGTCGATAACCAGACGGATCGGAACGACGACGGAGGAAGTCATTTCAGCGCACCACGCCTCCGTCGAGGTGACCGGCAAATTCAGTGAACGCCGCCTTGATCATGGCATCCACACGATTGGCGTCAAATTCGGCAAGTCGAACTTCGATGTGAACGGGATAGTACACCACCACCGCGCGATCCTCGACATCCAGCGCAACTGTGCCGGCCTCCGAGCCTGCGGCCGGAAATACCATCTCGCCCTCATGCACCAGCGCCAAGCCCGTACGCACGACGCGCTTCGGTTCATTGGGGGACGCTGGGCCACCGAGCTGTGGAGGTGGGAACTCGTCGGCCATCGAAGTTAGGCCTCCACCATCCCGACTTTGGCATCACCGCTCGACGAACTGATCGAGCCCATGAGCGAGAAGCCTGAAAACGTCGCTGCAGGAGCTCCTGAAATCGTAGCGTTGCTAGGCGAGGTGCTGGTGATGATGCACTTACTCAGCGCAACTTCTTTGAACGACCAGTCCTGCCCTCCTTCGTTCTCGACGATAACGATGTCGAAGGGCGTTCCCCTCATGGCCAAGAGCATGAGCTCGGCTGCAACTGTGCCGATAGCCTTAACCGAAATAGAGAAGCTTATCTGACTGGGGCTATATACCACGCCCATATGGGTGCGCTCGACAGAGTGCAAGGCTTCGGCGTTGAGAGAAAACGATGGCTGGAAGCTGTCTATCGGTGAAATCAGCTTCTCCGCGCCATCCGCTCCTTTGTACTTTACGGCGAGGCGGGACTTCCAATTGACGAGGTCCATGAAATTGGCTCCTTCCGAGGTTCAGCCGAGGCACGCACGAAGTCAGGCGACATCCGACATGGAGTACACCGGCCTGAGGCTCACATTGATGCGGTGAATGGCTGGGCCGATGACGACCACCGCCTGGATGTCCACGGTGCGGTCACCTCGCGCCTTCCTGACCTCGATCTCGTCACTTGCCGAAAGCGTGGGCTTTTCGAGAATTGAGAGGATGGGAATCACCACCTGGTAACTGGTGATGGCCTGTCGCAGGACATACCCATCGAGCACGCCTTCCAGAGTGCGACGTACTGCGTAGAGGCCAGTCCGGGTGATGCGGGAGTCGCCAACCAGCCCGATCAGGCTCGCCTTGAGGTTGAAATCGAGATCATCCAACAACCGGACTACATCAACGAATCCCTTGACCGGGTCTTTTGTAAAGGTGGTTGCTTCACCCAGGTAAAATCCCCCGCCAGGAATGAAATCGGGGTCGATGATCGGGATGATGTTCATACCGGCAAGGCCGGCGATCTCGCTGGGCGAGAAGAGATCTTTTGGCGGTATCGTGAGCCCAACTACACGCTTGAGCAGTACCGATGTTTCCGGAGCCAGACCGGCAATGACCGACGCAGCGGCGGCTGCCACATCTGCGGGAGCTTCATCGATCAAAGCGCCGCGGGCCGCAACCACGACCAGCCGCTCGTTCTGGTACCGATCTCCGATCAAATCAGTGATGGTAGCCGCATATTGCTTGTTGCCTTCGCGGGCGAGCTCGGTGTCGACATAGGCGACAGCCATGCGCGGAGAGCCTGACGTACTCGCCGTTGTGACGTGATTCAGTAGAAGTCTGGGCACGTCCAGACCGGCGGCCGCGACAGCCTGTATCGGCTTGCCGGCCGCGACCACGAACGTCACTTCCTTTCTGGCTTCGACGGCCTGGAATGCGGCTTCCCAACCCGCGACCGTGTCTTCACCTACTTTGACGGCGAAGGTTCGGGACGGGCCAGGACTCTGGGCAAGCACGGTTTTGAGCGCCACGAGCAAAGCGCCGCCGCCAAAGGTTTTCTCTGCTTCGCTGATTTGAAAGACCTCGGTAGGGTCGTTTGCTGGACCAGCATTCGAAAGACCGACTACAGCCACGACGCCAGCGGCACGGGTTGCGATCGGCGTTAGACCCCTAAGGTCCGTGCTCACTACGACATACGGATATGCGACACTCATCTTCGACCCTCGGTTTGCTTCTAGTTTGGTGACGACTTCAGCGGCACCAATGCGATCCCTTCTTGCACTAACCACTCGGCCGCCGCGGTTGCCCGTTGCAGAGGCCATTGCTCTAGCCCTGTGTCGTTCTTCTGACCTGGCCAATCCTTGTCGCTAAAGACTTCCTGTGGCACGCACAGGATCACCGGTGCAGGATCACGCAGCTCTAGTCCGCCTCTTCCGGACGTCAGCAATTGTTGTTGCGTAGCCAGAGCCTGCTTCATCGCGCGAATCTCCCGAAGCGTGTCCATCAGCCATGGTCCATCGATCGCGTGACCACGCACGAGCAAAGCGGCTCTGAACGAGACATTGCGATCCGCATCAGGATCATCAGGCCCTTCAGTGCTGAAGTGCAGCCGCATACCCACAGAGGCACCGAAAGGCGGCCCTAGCGCTTCTACCAAGTGGCGACTATCGGCGAAGCCGTTGCGTGCGATCCAACGCCCAACCAAGTCGTCCATAGCTTCGTCATCCAAAGCGGAGCCCGGCATCATCTTTCGGCCAATCGCCAGACGTTGCGCTCGCTCGCGCCCCTCCTCCGGCGCCGCCGCCGCCGCAACTACATCCAGCTCCTCCGCGCTCGGCAGCGCGATCCCTTGTTGCGGCAACAGTTCAATTCGTGCGTGGGTTCGCGGCGCTACTAGGTTCAGGCGCCCCTCGATCATAGCGTCTGCGATAGGCGTTCTGCCCACGCCTCGAATGATACCTTGGGCGGTCACCCGGCCTTGTTCGAAGCGACCATCCAGATCCAAACGAAACTCGTGCTCCAAGCTGACGGCGAATGCGACAGCATCGACCGTCACTGCCATTTGCTCGGTTGGAGTGCTGAGCTTACCGAACATCGCCCTGGCAAGTCGCTCGCCCGCGACACCAGCAAAGATCTCGTTGCGAGTAGCATGATGACCGATCCGTGCGAGTATACGGTCCTCGAAATGCATTGCAAATCCCCAACATACTGAGCCAACTCAGTTTTCGTTGAAATGAAAGCAGAGAGAATTCGGAGAAAATTGTACTTATTGCACGGAAGTCTTTGACCTGAATGTACTCAGGCATGCAAAATCTAAGATGAAGGTCGTTAGTCTGTCAACCAATATTGCTTCTTACGTCTGTAATCTGGAATACTTAGTCTCAAATCGTCGAAGAGGGAACGCGAGAGCGAGGAGGGAAAACGTCATGCGACCTATGCAGTTAGCCCAGATCGTATGGGCAGAAAGTCGAAACTTCACTCTGCCCGTAGGCGTGCCATACGAACAGATGCAGATGGTGCGTCGCGCAATTGCAGACGCCGCCTTGGCGACAGCAGGCCGAGGATTTGCAGCTCCTATAGAACTTCCCGTGTCGACAGGTATGGATACGAGCGAGGCGGAAAGCTGTTTGGCTGCCGCCCAGGACGCAATCACTGCAGGAACCAAGACTGCCACACCAACCGTGATCGCGACGGGGGCGGCTGATGGCACGCCCCTGTTTGGGGACCTGGCCCTCCGCAGCGGGTGGCGCAACAACGCTACCGATATCGAAACTTTTGGACCGATCCATATCGCGGACGCACCAGGGTCGACTTACTTCTTGTTTCGTGCACGAGCGGCCTCGACGGGCGACACTCGACCCGGTTACCTGTTCGAAAGACCGCTAACGGCACCGGCAGCTACACCCGAAGCGACACACGTTCAGCCTTCGATTGCCCCTCCTCTCAAACCAAAGATACTTTTGGGGATGGCGGTGTTCGTCGCTGCGCTTCTGTTAATGATGGCGGCGTCGCTGCTTTGCTCGTCGATCGGTTGGATAGCTCTGGCGTCCAATCAACAGTTTCACTTGACCGATGCAGCTGCTGCGCAAAGCTGTGTCACGAATGCCGTCCAAGGTGCTGAGCGCAGTTGGCCGATATCGACGACTGACGCCCTTACCCCTTTGGCCGAGCGCACCGACTGCCACGCACGATGGGTTCGTGCCGTCACCGCGGTGGTCGAAGGCAGGGCTAGTCCTCCAGTGGAAGAGTACTTTTCCGGTGACTGGTTGGCGACGGCTGGACGCATGCTGCTTCGGCTGACCGGAGGCACGCATTCGCTGCAACTGGCATTGGTGGGATTGATCGGCGGAATCGGGTTGTTGCTGGCTGCAGCCGGTCTGGTGACACAAGGCAAGGTCGACGGAGCCTTGATCGACGAGCGAAACCGCATCAGCTTGACTCGCACACAACTCATTGCCTGGAGCACTGTCCTCCTTGCCGGTTTGTGGGCATTTGGACTGACCAACGTCGGACTCAGCGGGCAGCTCTTCTATGCCTTGCAAACGGCCGAAGCTCCCGAGGGAAGCCTTCCGGTGATCTTCCCGCGACTGGAAGCGAGTTTGCTCGCCTTGCTTGGTATTTCCACCGCTACGCCAATCTTCTCTCGACTGATCCTCAATCGGGAACGCGCCACGGAGGTTGAAGCCGTGTCCACACGTGACAACCGTCCCGAAGAGCGGATGACGCCGCGGGAGAGCTCTTACACGGACCTCTTTCAGGGAGAGACCGTCGGTAAGGCTTCGGTCGTCGATATTGCACGCGTTCAGCACCTCGCAATAACAGGCTTCCTATTGGGCACTTACCTGACCTTGCTCTGGCAATTGGCTGGCGCGATCAACGGCGCTGCCGTAGTTCGTAGCCTAAGTCAGGGCATGTCACTCTACCCAATGATGCCAGCCATCGACGGGACCTTCCTTCAGCTATTGCTGTTTTCCCATGCGGGTCTCGTCGTCGGTAAGTTGGCCGACCGAAGGGTCGGTGACGATCCTAAAACTTGATGGCTGATCAGCGCAGGGATAGCGGCCAACAAGCAATCTCGAATGGAGCATGCCCCTTGCATGCGGTTCCATGTGGCCACAGCCATGTGCGGTCTCGAATTGCGGGACGACGACCTCCTTCATCAAGGTCTCGGTGGAGCCCCCCGTATAGAACCAACCTCTACCGGCGCAATCAGCGCGCTGATGAAGTTGTGCACGCGGCGAAAGCATGCTTTTCGCTTCCGAGAGCTCATTCCACCCAATCTCACGCCCGTCGAAGCGGAAGGGCGGTATGGTGGAAATCGCTTTGAGGCAGGCTTCAGGCCAAACCTGCCGTACTTTTGACCCTTGGACGCCGGAGCGTGCCCGACGAGCGCGTTATCACCTGTTCCAGTACTTTGGCGTCGATCAGCCGGCTTCTGAAAAGGTGGCGCCAGGCATGGTTCGGCGCGATCCGCGGATCGGCAATACCCACTTTGTCTCGGATCCATTTCGCGACCCGTTCCCCTGCCTTGGCACTCTGAGGGTGGGCGGGACTTCCGCCGCGCGACTTGTTCGGATCGTAGAACAACCGCTTGCCCTGGCGCGTCTGGACGAAGTCCAGGAAACCCTGTTCGATCAGATGCGGATGAAGTGCGACTTCACGTTCTTCGCCGTCCTTTACGGTGCCGGCCTCGGGCGTGATCTTGAGAACCCAGATCAGGCTGTTGCCGTCTCGGCTCCTCGCCTGCTTGATGTCTTCCGCGCGCAGCTGCGTTATTTCGTTCACCCGCGCGCCGGTGTACGCGCGGATCCACGGCACCCATCGACGTGCGGCCCAACCTTCCGGCGACATGTTTTTGGTCGGCGGCCACAGTGTCGCCTGGAGCACCTTGCGTGCTTCATGCTCACCGTACTCGCGCATCTAGCTCGCTACCGGGGCCGACTTGCTGTTGTCCACGCTCACCTCGACGAAGGGATTGTTCGGGATCTTCTTGTTTTTCTTGCACCATCGAAAGAAGCTCTTGGTGTGAGCCAGATCGGCATCCTTCACCGTGCCGATGCCCACTTCCCTGATGCGCTTTTCTTTCCAAGCGAAGGGCGTCCCGTTCGGTGACCGACGCCGGCACCTGATGTTCCACGAACCTGAAAAAGGCCGTCAGCACGCCATACTGGCGCTTCCGGCTGGAGGCGCTCGGCTGTCGCTCCGCCACATAGGTGGTGTAATGCGTCTGCCAAGGCGTGCCGTTGATCCTGGTGGGAAAGCGCCCCTTGTCAGGATCGGCCCGGTAGTCGCCCTGAGCCCGACGCTCCAGGTGACGATAGGCTTGGGCCAGTGCGCTTGCGGCACGGAGATTGAACTCCCTGCCGGACTGGAGCGACAGCTTGATGCCGCGCTACGCTAGGAACTCCGCGTCTGGGTACCCACGTGAAGTCCGGCGACTTGCATCGGCATGAAGCCCCAAGATCCTGCGAACAGCTGCCAGCTTGGAGAACCTTCGCACTCAATCCCAGTTACGACGATCGGTTCAGCATTGCATCGGCCGCTGGGATAGTCATGCAGCAGCATTGGACACGGCTGGTCACCGGTCATCCCAGCACGATCCACTCCGCGCGCTGCCCATGGGGCATTCACGACAAACGCCTCTGGTGTCTTGCCGGCCGGCGACCCATATATGTATGATGTGAGGCACTGGTATGTTGATATGTCCATAGTATGTGGTTGATCCGGTAACCAGTGATGTGTGATGATGACCTTGTCGGCCGGGAGGGGCAAGACATGATGCAACTGATCCGGCCATTCGCGCTTGACAGGGTGGGAACACTTGGTCATAGAACCGCGCCGTGCCTCCGTCCGGCATTCCGGCACCCGCAGAGCACCCGAGAAGATCATGCTGACGCTTGAATCAATCCACAAGGCCACACGACAGATGGCGTCATACGGGGAGCGCGGCAGTGCCGGTGCGCTCGACCACATGGCTGAACGCGTTCAGGGTCAACGAGAGCGCCGCAGGGACGATGCCGGAGTGACAAGCACTTCGGAGGCATCAAGGCCTGCTCGCCGGTGGGATGAAGAGACGCAGACGTTCTGCGACTACTGAGGGGCGTTAATGCACCTCGAGTCGCGGACGAACTATCTCGTCCTGCACGATGACATCGACGGCCGGGGGCGGCAGGTCCACGTGGTGGACGATCTTGCTGCAGCAGTGCGTGGCTGGACGTCCGGATCGCGCCTTTCACCTATCTGGTCCATTCGGGGATACGATACTTCGCCCGATAGGTTCTCCGGCACGCAGAAGCTCCTGTTCCTTGGACCGGTGCAACCTGCGCGCCTGATGACTAGCGTGAAGGGTCTGTCCGAGTCCAGGGCGTGCGGCGTTTGGGTCACGAGCGGTTGTTTCTCGGTAGTTGTTCGCGCGGCCGGTGATGAGGTGGGCAACGAACTCGTCGATCGATTGCTTGAGTGGTCGAGATCGGAAGACATCGCCTACGAATGCTGGAGGTTGGAGGATGGCCTTATAAGGGAGGTTTCCTACTATGGCCTCCCTTCCGATGCTGCACGACCTATCGTCACCAAGCTGGCGGACATGGTGTCGCGCAACACTGCGGCTATCCTTCGGCCCGCCTTCCAGGAAAACGTGGTCGTGACTGCGACCAGTCTGAGCCGTGCGGCAGCTGTGTATCCCCCGATGTTCGCCAAGTTGAGCGCCGTGGCCGAGGCCGCGGGCATTACCGTCCAAAAGCACCAGGATGGCAAGCTCTCGGTATTGGAGATGCAGTCGCATCTCCTCAGCATGAATGCCGCACTGTCGAGGTTCTCCTCCCAAGCATTTTCTGGGATACCACCGATCCAATCCACCGAGTGCCACTTCTGGATCCACTCGCTGCTGGGAACGGGCACCGCGAACCTGGCATTGTCCAACCTTGTGGAGTTCGTGCAGAACGTCCTCGGCGAGGCACGTATCCGCGAACGCCTGACCCTTCTGGAAAATCATCGGGACGGGGTGCCCACCAAGGAGGAAATGGTGCGCGACCCCAAGTTGCTTGACTTCGATCTGATGGGGCAAACCGATGACACGGCTATCAGCAAGTCCCCGATTGTGCCCCTGATCACCTACTTCAGCGGTCGCGATGGTTTCAGCAGCCAGTTGGAGACACTGAGCGCACCGCTGACAACGCTGGCGGAGTGCAACAGCTATCGCTCGAACCTATTGACCGTCACACACGAGATCAGCCACATATTCGTGCGCTCTGCACTTACGGCCCTCTCCCCCACTTTGGGTGAAGACAGGGATTTCGTGGTTGCAAGAAAGATAGCGCGACCCGGTTTCGTGCCAACGAACCATCTTGAGGCCGCGAGACAATTGCTGATCGAGGGCGTCATCACGATGGACATCGCCCGAACCAACCTGTCGGAGGACCAGACTGAGGCTCGGCTGCCGGAGTTGTTCGAGCGCTGGCGGAGCGAGGTCCAGGAGATCCTGGTGCATACCTTCGACTTCCTCTACTTTCATCAAGGCGACCCCAAGTTCTACGTCACCAGCATCTGGCACAGCTGGTGCTCCATTCCCGGGATCAGCGAAAGGGTCCCGGAATATCTGATGCGCACCCTCTGTTCGGTCGCAGCCAAATTGCTAGAGAACGGGACGAAAACCCTTTTCGACGCTTCGGTGGCGAGCACTCGCGATCTGCTCGAACAGATGAGGCCCAGCGTCGACCCGGGTTCCAACTACGTGGGGTTGGCTCTTGACCGGCTGAACCGGATGGCGGCGGAACCAGAACTCGAACGTCAGATGCGGAGGGATTTCGCCGCCCGGATATATCTGGTCCGATTGGTGAGGATCTACTTGTTCTCCGACCTTCTGGCGGCTCAGCTTTTTGCCGACGACCACGTTCGTTCGAGGAGCGAGGGAGGTGAGAAGAAGAGGCTGACCTACAACACCACCCCCATCGGCAACGGTCTCAACTTTCTCAGGCGGCAGCTGAAGGAAAATCCATCCGAGGCCGAGTCCCTATGGGTCCTGCATTGTCTTGCGTTCGATCTCAGGAGCAGACCGGGTGCAGCCAAATGAGCGTATTCAGCGGCTACCTGGTTGCGAGTCCGGCCGCTCGAGATTTTGCAATCACAGAATTCGAGCTGCATGAACCCGATTTCCCCGATGGGCCCACTTTGAAGCATGTGAGCGCCCGCACCTTCGGAATCAACAGGTGGGATGAATTCAGCCTGCGATGCTCTCAGCCATTGATGGATGAGGTCAATGAGGGGACCAGTGGTTATCGATACCAGCTGTTCGTCGTTCGCGGCTTCGCCAAGATGATCATGCTGGCCCATCAGCGCCGGATCGTCGACTACGCTCTCGCCCAGATCTTCGACCGTCGCATCTTCCCGAACCTGCGGAAGGCCTCGATCTTCGTCGACAAGATGATCGAACGCTGCCGCCACCCCGAAAGCGAGTTCCTGGTGACCTCGCTGCATGGGCGTTTTGCCGGCGCCAACACCAATCTGCGCAGCATCTCCCTGTACGGTGACGACGTGACCCAATCACCGGTCTACGCCGAGCACCACCAGCTCTTCAATTTCCACTCGAGCGGGCTGGGCCGCAGGCTGTTCGACGGTCTGCCCCGAGTGCACTCCAACGACGATCGCGAGATCGTACGCATATCCAGCAGCGGGGCGCTTAGCCTGCCCCTCACGACACGGACACAGGCGCTGGAATTGCTTCAAGTCATGAGCTACGTGATGGTCAACCGGTGGGTCGAGGATTGGGTCCCTGGGGAGAGAGAGGACGGCGCATGGCCAACATGAACATGCCGGACAGTTGGGACGACCGAGAGAGCCTGATCGACTATCTTGGGGGGCAACTTCTGGCGGGAAGGCTCGGCCTGTTCCTGGGTGCGGGGGTATCCAGTTTCTTCGGATTGCCCGACTGGAAGGAACTGGTGACGCGCATAGCGGAAACGGCCGGAGATCCGGTAACACCGGGGTTCGATCCAATCATGAAGGCCGAGGCACTTAGGGCCAAGCACTTCAAGGATCCCGCCAACTATCTTGCGGCGGTAAAGAGCGCGCTGTACAAGGACAAGGAACTCGACTTCGCCAAGATCAGCACCAGCCGGCTGTTAACGGCCATCGGGTCGCTGGTCATGGCCTCCCGGCGTGGATCCGCGGCCAAGATCATCACCCTGAACTTCGACGACCTGCTCGAACTCTATCTGGAGTTCCATGGCTTCACGACTGCAGCGGTGCATGATGGCTGTCACTGGGCTCAGAACCAGGACGTGGTCGTCTATCACCCGCATGGCTTCCTCCCCTTGGGCCACCGCCAACAAAGCGAATCCATCGTACTTGGCACCACGAGCTTTCACGAGGTCATGAAGTCGGACCTTTGGCGACCCATCCTCGAGGCGGCGCTGCGTCAACATACGTTCCTTTACTTGGGTCTGTCCGGCCAGGACCTGCACCTGCACAGCCATTGGACGGAGCTGCGCAAGTACCATGCGATCAGCAAGCATCGAGTTTGCTATCACGGTGTGCGGTTCAAGGTCGGCACGGAGGAAGATGACCTTAGCGTCGTGACCGGCCAATGGGGTGTCCACACCCATAGCCTCGGCGGCTATGAGGAGCTGCCCGATTTCCTGTTCGCCATCTGCCAGGCAGCGCGAAACAAACGGATGGCCATGGACGAACAGTAGGGAAGCGTCACCAGTTAGGTGGTCGTCGAACAAGTCCGCTGCCACTAGTCGATCTTTCTGCACTCCCGGCCCGGTTACACATCCAAGCCACATGTCGCCGCCGGAGCCTGTCGGCGATCGCCGGATTGGCCTGCCACCGCTCAGCTCCACCATTCCGATAGAAAGCCCTGTCTTTGCAGATATCAGCGGCTTAGCCCGACGGCCCGTTCGGTTGCGTAACCAAATTCATACAAGGTGCGTATCGGTCTCCGAACCTGAAATGGGCATCCGCTTCGTTGCTGTGCGTGGTAATCTTCATGCCCAAGCTCGATCCCATCGACTTGTCGCAGATAGATTTGTCTTTTGTGCGCGCCGCCATAGCTTCCCAATTCTGAGGTGCGGTTTCGACCATGGGTGAGGCTGGTCAGCAAAACCGCTGCCCTGAACGAGCAGACCAACGCACCTCATGTCCTTAGTATCGGCTCTCGAGCGCACATAGTCGAACTAGCCGATGATGTCTTCGGACTTGTAGCGAGCGACCGAAAACACGCAGCCATTGGTAGGTCCAATGTGTCCGAAGTTTTTGCAGCTCATATAACGCCAGCGTGCACCTAGAGGCGGCTTACCGCAACCAGGTTGACACCGTTGGCTAAAGCAATATGTGCCACCACAATGGCCAGGTTCGGTTCGCGACGAATGCTGCTGGCACGGTGCCACGATGCTTTTGTCGCCATTTGCCGGAAAGAGGCAACTATTGCAATTCTTGTGGCGCCTTCCTCTGATGAGGCGTCCGGCCGTCCTCGCTAGGTTGATCTGGCCAAACACAGCGAGGACATCATGAGCAATCCGATCAACACCGCCGACTATGCCCTTCGGCCGCTTCCACCCCCGTCATCTCAATCTCGCCGGTGGTCTTGCCTGCGCCCTGCCGCGCCGTGGACGTAGAGCTGAAGATCTCCGCCCCGGTCACGGGCGAGAACCTTCCCATCCTTCTCCTGTCGCACGGTCATGGCCAGTCGTTGTACCTCTCCTCCCACCGAGGCTATAACCCACTTGTGGACTTCTACGCGGCCCGGGGATTCGGTGTCATCCAGCTCACCCACCAGGACTCCAAGGACCTGGGCCTTGGTCTGGCCCCGAGGGGGCTCGCGTGGAACCGGGACAACACGGCCGGCAACCGGCCAGGGCTGTGCAGGTTTCGGTCTCGGCGGCGAGAGAGTCGGAATCTCCCTGGCCCGATGGTCGGAACCTGACGAGTACCGGCTCCTGAGCGAGCTCCGCCGCAGCAGCGCTACTCCAACTAGAGGCAGCCGGAGGCGTTCCTAGCTCCTGGAAGGAAGATCAAGTGTGCCCGGCACGGAATAGGCCGGTTCGGGACATCGCCAACATGGCCGCCAGCGAATTATAGTCTTGGTCGAAAGGCGAGGTGGGTAGAAGACGGGCGATTTGAACAAACTCGGCGTTCCGGGAGGAACGATGGACGCGCACGTCTTGACTGTGCTCTCGCTCAATCCCGGACCGGCATGACCTTGTGACGATCGGAGGCGGCTCGGTATCGTCGCGGGTGCGGGACGAATGTCGGTCGGCAGGGCATGATGGCGGACACCGGCGCTCCAAAAGGGAGGAAGAGGCCGTTGCCCGCCGTTCCAGAGGCACGGGAGGTATCGCCCTCTAGATGCCGATGGCCTCGTAAAGGCCCTTAATCCGCGTGAGCGCGATCACGTAGGCAGCGGAGCGGAGGTCGTCGATTCCTTCCGCCTTGTTCCACAGGTGTGACATCTGCGCATAGGTCGTACGCATCTTCTCCTCCAGCCCGGACCGAACGAGGTCCAGCTCTCTGGCTCCGCCCATCGCCGAGATGTCTTCGGGGAACTTGGTGTCGAGCATCCTTTCCAAGGTGGAGGTCAGGAGCGAGTTCTCGTACTGGCGCCTCCTTCGCTCCATGAGGCCGAACGGCATGTGGGCAATGTTCTTCACCCACTCGAAGTAGGAGACCGTAACGCCACCCGCGTTGGCGAAGAGGTCCGGTATCACGACGATCCCCCGTGTGCGTAGAACTGCATCGGCTTCGTACGTCACTGGCCCGTTCGCTGCTTCCGCGACGACCGGCGCCTGCACCGCATGCGCGTTGTCGCACGTTAAGGCGAAGCCGGCGGATCACGTCAGTTAAGCGATCCGCAACCGCGTTCACGTCGCCCTTCAGCTTGGCGAAGGCACCTTCGTAATCGCCGTTCATGCGGACAGTCAGGTTCGTGTTCGCGAGAGCCTCGAGAACGGCGCCGATCTCCCGCATGCTGCGGTCGAATGTCGACACCAGGCGATTTACACTATTCGCCAAGTCATTGAGTTCGGCGTCTGGGAACTCTACGGAGACCTGCCGGCTGAAATCACCCGCTACGGCGGCATCGACGACTTCGCCGAATGCCTTCCGCAACTCGATCATCATGGTTTGGCGGTTCCGCTGGTCCGCGATCAATCGAGCCGCTTCTTCCTGAGTCATCTGGCTGACTCGAAGACCGTTTTCCCGGAACACCTCGACGGCTCGGGCCATCGCCCCGATCTCGTTGGCGTAGCCCGTGTAGGGCACTTCCGTTGCAAAGTCGTCCGCTGCAATCCGGTTCATTGCACTTGCGAGCACCGGTATCGGCAGGGCGATCGAACGCGCGAGCATGAAGCCCATGGTGCCCAGGGCGATCGTCACCGGAACACCAACCAGAAGAATCAAGCCAAGCGCAGCATTCGCGGAAGCCTCGACATGTGCCATCGGTGTACCCACGAAGAGCCTACCTGCGAGGACATCAGGATCATCCGCAACTATCTCGACAATGTTGATGCCATTGGCCCGTCGAGACCCGTCGTCCGGAAAGAAACGCGCGATAGCCGGCCAGCCGCTGTCACCCCTGGCCAGCGTCAGTACCTTTTCGTCGATCGTCTCTACCGAAGCAACCTGCAGCGAACCGAGGACGCGGGCATGCTCCAGCGCGGCATTGAAGTCGCCGTACCTGATGTTTATCAACGCTGAGTACTTGGGTATCGGCAAGAGCTCGAGCTCCGCTTCCGCAATCATCGCCAGGGTGCCTTCCGACCCGCAGATCACGGCGTTGAGATCGAAGCGTCCGTCGTCACGTAAGATGTGTGCGAGGTCATACCCTGTCATGTAGCGGTTGAGCTTGGGAAAGATCGAGGCGATCTCCGACTTCCTGTCGCGTGCGATGGCCTCGACGGTACGGTGGATGTCCCCTACCCGACCGACAAGCGCCTTTGCTCGGGCAAGCGCCTCTGCGTCGAGGGGGCGCGACCAGAAGTCGGAGCCATCGGAAAGAACGACGCGCAACCCGAGCACATGATTGGATGTCTTGCCGTAGAGACAGGAGCCCTGCCCGGAAGCGTCCGTCGAGATCATCCCGCCTATTGTCGCGCGGTTGGAGGTGGACAGTTCCGGCGCAAAGAACAACCCGTAGGGCAGCAGGGCCCGGTTGAGTTGATCCTTGACGACGCCGGCCTGCACCCGCGCGACCCGGCGAACCGGGTCGATCTCCATGATGCGTGTCATGTATCTCGAGCAATCCAGCACGACCCCGGAAGTGAGGGATTGGCCGTTGGTACCCGTCCCGCCCCCTCGAGGGGTGACGGTTATCCGTGCGAAAGGCGGTTCAGCGATGACCCGCGCGACGACCTGCATATCTTCCGCTGTCCGGGGGAACAAGACGCCCGCCGGACGCACCTGGTAGATCGAGTTGTCCGTGGAAAATACGGTTCGGGTCGCCTGACCGGTCTCGATATCGCCGGTAAATCCGACTTCGACAAGCCGGTTGAAAAAGTTGGGTGGTCCGGCGACTTCGTCGGCGCTTGCGGCTAGACGTGGGATCACGACCGGACTCGCTCGCGCCGCTTCATGCCAAAGCCTTGCAAGCAAGGATCATACGATCGAGGGCCTCGATCAGCTCGCTTTCCGATGTCGCATAAGAAATCCTGAAGTATGGGGAGAGACCGAACGCCGAGCCCGGCACGACGGCTACATGGGCATGGTCGAGCAGATAGTCGGTGAAGTCGGCGTCCGTGGCCAGGGATTTGCCCGCCGGCGTCACTTTTCCCATCAATCCCGCGCATCCGGCGAACGTATAGAATGCGCCCTCCGGCTTACGGCAGGTGATCCCCTCGATCGAGTTGAGTCCCGCGACCACAAGGTCGCGCCGCCGCGCGAAGCTAGCTCTCCGTTCGGCAAGGAAATCTAGGGGTCCGTTCAGCGCCTCGACTGCCGCAGCCTGGCTGATGGACGACGGGCATGAGGTAGCCTGGCTCTGGATGACCGCCATGGCTGCGATAAGGGTCTTGGGTCCTCCTGCATAACCGATGCGCCACCCGGTCATTGCATAGGCTTTGGAGACACCGTTGACCGTGAGAGTACGGTTCTTCAGCCGCGGCTCTATCGCCACCGGCGTAACGAAGGCAAAGTCGTCGTAGACGATGTGCTCGTACATGTCGTCGACCATTAGCCAAACGTGCGGATGGCGCAGGAGGCTATCGAGCAACGGGCGGAAGTCCTCCGCGCTGTAGGCGGCGCCGGAGGGATTCGAGGGGGAGTTGAGGAGCAGCCAGCGGGTTTTCGGGCCGATGGCGCGCTCGAGCTGCTCGGCGGTCAGGCGGAACCCCGTTTCCGCACTGCATTCTACCAATACCGGAACACCACCGCAGACTTCCACGATGTCAGAGTAGGAAGTCCAGTACGGCGTCGGGATGATGACTTCGTCACCGTGGTTCACGGTAGCCATGAACGCGTTGAAGAGGACCTGCTTCGCTCCCGTCCCGACGATCAGTTCGTCCGGCATGTACTCGATGCCGTTCTCACGCTTGAACTTGTCGGCGATGGCCCGCTTGAGAGCCGGAGTACCGTCCAGGGCAGTGTATTTCGTTTCGCCGCGATCGATTGCCGCCTTGGCGGCGTCCTTGATGTGTTGCGGGGTGTCGAAATCCGGCTCCCCCGCGCCGAGTACTATTACCGGGTGGCCCGAGCGCTTCATGGCGGTGGCGCGGGCACCGATCTGCAATATCTTGGAAACGCCGATGGCTCCGATCCGGGTGGCAGGAGCGAACGGCATATCCCTGTCCACGGGAAAGGTCATGATGGAACCTGGCCGATCTCGAAGGAAACACCTTGGGCAAGCGGCAACGCCTTCGAATAGTTCACTGTATTCGTGGCACGCCGCATATAGGCTCGCCAGGAGTCGGAGCCGGACTCCCGACCGCCACCCGTCTCCTTCTCTCCGCCGAACGCCCCGCCGATCTCGGCTCCCGAAGTGCCGATATTGACGTTTGCGATACCGCAGTCGGAGCCCTCGACCGAAAGGAAAAGTTCTGCCTCCCGCATGTCCAGCGTAAAAATGGATGAGGACAGGCCGGCGCCCACAGCGTTGTGCTGTGTGATTGCCTCGTCGAGGCCGGTATACTTCATGACGTAGAGGATCGGCGCGAAGGTCTCTTCCAGCACCGGTCCCTCCTGGGACGGCATCTCGACGAGCGCCGGCTTGACGTAGTAGGCGTTCGGATAGCCGAGGTCGACCCGGGCACCGCCGGTGACGATACCCCCGTGCTGCCTCGCCTCGTCCAAAGCTCTCTGCATGCTGAGCCAGGCTGCCTTGTCTACCAAGGGGCCGACCAAGGCGCTGCCGTCCAGCGGGTTGCCGACGGTGACGCTCCCGTAAGCCGCTTTCAAGCGAGGCAGAAGGCGGTCGTAGACGCTTTCGTGGACGAATAACCGGCGCAGCGTCGTGCAGCGCTGCCCGGCCGTGCCCATCGCGCCGAATGCAACGGCGCGCAAGGCCATGTCGAGGTCTGCCGAGGGGCAGACGATCCCACCGTTGTTGCCCCCTAGCTCCAATATGGCACGGGCGAAGCGCCTGGCTAGCCGAGGGCCCACGTCCCTCCCCATCCGGGTGGAACCTGTGGCCGAGACGAGCGGCACCTTCGGGTGGTCGACGAGGACTTCGCCGACCGCACGGTCGCCGATGAGAACCTGGGACAGGCCGGTCGGCGCGTCGCCGAAACGCTTGACGGCGCGGTCGAGAATGGCCTGGGCTGCAAGTGCAGTCAGCGGTGTCTTTTCGGAAGGCTTCCAGACCACACTGTTGCCGCAGACCAAGGCAAGCGCGGCATTCCACGCCCAAACGGCGACCGGAAAATTGAATGCCGAGATGATGCCCACCACGCCAAGTGGAAGCCATGTTTCCATCATCCGGTGACCGGGACGTTCCGTCGCGATAGTCAAACCGTAGAGCTGACGGGAGAGACCTACGGCGAAGTCGCAGATGTCAATCATCTCCTGCACCTCGCCGAGGCCTTCGGAGGAAATCTTCCCGGCCTCGAGGGAGACCAGTCGTCCCAGTTCCGCCTTGGCCGACCGCAGCTCCTCTCCCAAGAGTCGTACGAGTTCCCCGCGGCGAGGCGCCGGCACCACGCGCCACTGCAGGAAAGCCCGGTGAGCAGTGTCGATCGCATTCGATACCTCCGGCGGCCTCACGGCCCGAACGGAAGCGACGCGCTCTCCGGTGACCGGCGAGAAAGATGCCATGTCTCCACTCGCATACAGCGAGCGGTCGACACCCAGACGGTCCAGGATAGCACTTGCTTCCGAGGCGACCGTTTTCGTTGCCACTGCTTTGTTCATGTCCGTACTCCCGGATTACGCTGGTTTGGTCAGCAGTCGGAAACATGCGTCCAAGGACGCTTGCTCAATGCCTGCATAATGTTCGAACTCATCGAGTACCGAGACGCCCAGATCCACCTCGAAACGTTCCTGGCTTGGGCTGGCGACCAGCGCCTTCCCTACTGCGTCACCGAGATTGGACTGGAATATCCCTGCCGCACTGACAGGCAGAAAGTCCTCGTAGGTGATTGGATGGGCTTGGACGAAGCCGGAATCCACCAGGTCATCCACAGATGCGGCCGCGGACAGAGCAGCCTGCCGGCCCTTTTCCGTCAATGAGTAGTTGAAGTAGCCGAGCCCGGCCCGCCGGATGGCCTCCCAGTCGTCGGGAAATGCCTCGAAGACGCGGCATAGGGCGGCTTCGTATTCACGCGCGTTGGACCCGTCGGCAGCTGGCCGGACGATTTTGCGCGTGTCATCCAGCAACCTGTCGTAAAGTCCGCGACCCTTGCGGGTGAGAGCTATCCCTCGTTGCTCGATCTCGCCGAAGCGCGCCGTATGCAAACCCGGCTGCCACCCTCCTGCGCCATTCCGGAAGGAAACGGGTTCCTCCAGAGCCTTGAACGAAGTCTGGCGCAATAGGATCGGACACTTGCGAGCGGGAGGCCCCTCAACCACGGCCTTTGGTACAATGCCGTATTCAGGCATAAGCGCCTGCACCCTGTCGATGTCCAAGGTGCGGGGCGTGAGGTGGTTGATGTGCGGTCCCTTGAAAGACACCACGTCCGCTATCAACCTATGAGTATCGTGCAGTCTACGATAGAGCTCTGCACCGACGTCTGCCTTGTCGTGCCACCGGAAGGTTTCCAGTACTTCCGTTACAAAAAGTCGGGCGTCGCCCCGGGAGAGACCGCCCTGCGAGATCGCCTTGCGTGTAAGGCCTATGGCATCTTCTGAGAAGATACGGCGGCGAACCAATATGGCTGCTGCAGTCTCGCGGAGCTCCAGGTCTGCAATGAGGTCAAGACGTAACAACGAGGTGAACACGCGGAAAGGATTGCGGTTCAGTGCAGCGTCGCCCACCGGACGAAAGGCGGTCGAGTGCACCGGAACGCCCGAGGTGGACAGGTCGTAGTAGCCGACCGGGTACATTCCCATTACGGAGAAGACCAGTCGCATCATCGCGAGTTCGGCCGCAGTCCCGAGGCGGATCGCACCATGCCTTTCTTCGGAAATTCGGCCAAGGCCATCCATGGCCTCGAGGCTTTTCCTGAGGCTCGGGTTGGCGGCGAGCACCTCGGAATTAACATGGGCAACCAAATCCATCAATGTTCCGTAGGCGGGGACTTCCTCCCGATACATAGCCGACATGGCGGCGGAGAAAGTTGCGCGTATTTCGTCGCTGGGGACATATGTCGATGTCATGGTCGATCTCACCGGTCTGTGCCACATGATGCACTTCAGGCAGGATACCGCAGGACGATCCCGAGCCGCTCGTGAGAGTTGCCACTAACTTGATGCAAAAATGGAATAACCATGCGCCGTCGGCTGACACCCAACATCATCAATCTTCAGGCGTTTGAATGCGCTGCCAGACACCAGAACTTCTCGCGCGCGGCTGACGAGTTGAACCTGACGCAGAGTGCAATAAGCAGGCAGATAGCAGAGTTGGAGCAGCAGACCGGACTTAGGCTTTTCGAGCGATTTCGACAGCGTGTGGTGCTTTCCGATGCAGGACACAGGTTACTGCCCGAGGTGAAGGCTTTGCTGGTGCAATCGGAGCGGCTGATGATTGGCGCGGTAGCAGCCGGTCGAATGCGAAGCTCGCTTAAGGTTGCAACCCTGCCAACATTCGGCGCCAAATGGTTGGTGCCTCGGCTCAAGAACTTCCTAGCAGCGCACCCTGATGTCGCCATCACGGTCGAGTCGCGAGACCGACCTTTCAATTTTGCAGAGGACCACTTCGACCTAGCCATTCATTTCGGCCAACCGGCCTGGGCAGGAGGCATCTGCACCTTCTTGTGCGGCGAGACCGTGCTTCCGGTCGTAGGAAGGACCTTCACCGAGCGCCACTCCGTGCGCACTCCTGCCGATACTTCCTCGATCTCGCTCCTGCACCTCACGACGCGGCCGAGGCTCTGGTCGGACTGGTTCGAAATGCAAGGGGCACCGCTTGAAAACGCATATAGCGGTGTACGTTTCGACCAGTTCTCCATGATCATATCGGCGGCGATATCTGGCATGGGCGCGGCCCTGCTTCCAACCTATCTCATAGAGGACGAAGTACGAAACGGAGCCCTCCTCCCGCTGTTTGACCTGCCGATGTCGACGGAGAACGCTTACTTCATCGTGCGCCCGGAGAATAGGCAGACCGATGCCGCTACTGAATCCTTCCATGCCTGGATATCGGCCCAAGTAGTTCGAGCCGAAGCATAGCCCAGCCTGTCTCTTCCTAGATGGGGTGAGTTCCGCTTTTCGGAAACGTTTAGCGCCATTTGGCCGGCTAGCTCCGAATCTGAGATCAAGGTCATCGCGCGCGCTCCTTCAGCGAAGTGGTCGTTCAAACTGGAAGGTCGCCGGAGGACGCGCCGCCGTACAGTTCTCGGGAGAACAAAATGTCGACATGGCGCGTACTTCCCGAATAGGTCTAGGAGGCCAAGACGATAAGGCTGGAAGTCGTCGTGATCACCAAACTCGGGCACCATGTATTCCTTGACGATTATTATGGATAGGAACCCAGCCGTTGCCGTCTAAGTAGTTGTCCCACTTATTACCATTAGTGTCGGCATACCCTAGATGTGGCTTGAGGATCTGAACCTTTTCTGTCTTGTAAACTGGCTTCGTCGATCCTGTTTTAGGACGTGGCTTAGGCAGTGGCACACTGCCATCGGGTACTACGTCCAACGGATCGGGCAGATATGGGCCGAATGGATTGAAATCGTTCGGTCCTGACGCTTTGCCGGGAATCATGCCAATCTCGGACGCGCTCGCAGGCAGGCGGTCCTGCGACTTGTTATTGTTGATGTTGCCGTTGGCGTAATAGACCTGCTTCGGACCCAGCGTGCTCACAAGATCACCAAAGGTCGGCATTTTGCCGACTTCGTTGATCGAACCGCCTTTCGAGCCAGGAACTGCAATGGTTGACACGACCTTCTTGGTTGGCGCCTTGCCGATGTTTGTCTGAGGTTGGGTTGGCCCGCCTTGCGCGTTCATCGCCGCTATCTGCTTGGTTCACTGCAGCTATGTATCCGGACGGACGGGGATGCCGCGTCTACTCCGACGCAGATTTTGCCTCCTCTAAGGTTTGCCAGCCAATCTCGCGTCCTCCAAACCGATATGCTGGGATTGCGGAGACAGCTTTCAAGCTAGCCTCCGGCCAGACCCGTCCATATTTTTGGCCCTCCGAGGCAGGAGCATGTCCGTCGGTTGCGTTGATCACCTGCTCCAGGATTTCTGCATCGATTAGTTGACTGCGAAAGAGGTGACGCCAGGCGTGGTTCGGTGCGATCTTTGGATCCTTGATGCCTACCTGGTTACGCACCCATCTGGCGATCCGCTCCCCAGCTTTGGCGGATTGAGGATTTGCTGCAGATCCACCGCGCGCTTTCCCTGGATCATAGAAAAGGCGCTGGCCCTTTCGAGACCGCACGAAGTCTAAGAACCCTTGTTCGATGAGGTGAGGGTGCACTGCCACTTCTCGATCTTCGTGGTCCTTAACAGTGCCAGCTTCCGGCGATATCTTTATCACCCAAATAAGTTCTTTGCGATTTCTTGAGCGCACCTGTTTGATGTCCTCGAAGCGCAATTGCGTGATCTCATTAACCCGTGCTCCGGTATAGGCACAGATCCAAGGAACCCAGCGCCGAGCGGCCCAGCCTTCTTCCTTTAGCTTTTTTGTTGGTGGCCAAAGCGTCGCTTCTAGAACCTTCCGCGCCTCGTCGTCCGTATACTCTCTCATCTTGCCGGTCGTGGTTGCCGACTTGTTTGACTTCTTGATGCGAACCTTGGCGAAAGGATTGGTTCTGATTTTCTCGTTTTCTTCGCACCATCTGAAGAAGCTTTTTGTGTGGGCCAGATCGGCCGTTCTGACAGTCCCTGAGCCAACTTCCTTCAGTCGCTTTTCCTTCCATGACAGCGCGTCCTCGACAGTGACCGCATCTGGAAAGTCATGGCCGACAAAGGCGAAAAACGCCGTCAAAACCCCTAGCTGCCGCTTCCGGCTAGAGGGTCCCGGCTCGCGCTCTGCAAGGTATAAGCTGAGCAGCGTCTGCCAGGTTGTGGTATTTACCAGCGGCGGAAAGCGCTCCTTGTCAGGATCAGGCCGGTAGTCACCCTGGGCTCTGCGCTCCAAATGTCGGTATGCCTGAGCAAGGGCACTTGCTACACGTAGGTTGAATTCTTTACGGGAAGCGAGGCTCAGCCGGATTCCCTGGCGTGCTAGAAACTCTTGAGCCTGCGGGCCGACCTGAAAGTTTGCAACTTGCATGGGCATGAAACCCCATGAACCCGCAAATAGCTGTCTCACACCCTCTTCCCTCTCCCTTGCCGGCAGGGCTTGCTGAATGCTCATCAGCTTCTCGCGCCAGAACAGGGCACCCTCCGACCTTTGTTCGTGCGCTTTGACGAACTCGGCATAGAACTGACCGGCCAAGGCCATGATCGTTTCACTAGGGAGAGTTTGTTCAGGTGTGCTGGCTGGCACAACAGGGGAAAATTCCAGATCGGCCCAAGCCTGCTCCACCGCCGCAGCGACACCCGGGTACAGGCGCCTTGCTTGGGCGGCATCCTTGGTGCCCAGAGAGATGGCTAGAATGGTCTTACCGACTTTTTCACGCAGCCGCTTGGGAACGGCGCGACGAAAATAGAACACCTTGGTTTTGGGATGGACCCAGGGAGTAGCCATGCGCAGGACCATAAAAATATACCACCCTTCTGTACCACCAGGGCGTTACCAAGTCCTTGACTTTGCAGATTTTCTAGTGTTTCCGGGGCGAAAACCGGTA